>ERZ779632.339-NODE-339-length-28629-cov-12.414258_pt1 | contig 28629 bp, 22 predicted proteins | sample MGYA00514194_ERZ779632 | MGnify/ENA primary metagenome ERZ779632 (study PRJEB29562, sample SAMEA4376704) | mouse gut metagenome | isolation source: Cecum | study: EMG produced TPA metagenomics assembly of the A DSS colitis mouse model was used to assess the...
AGAGCGTGGTGAATGAGTTGAAGGCCTTGTCGGAGGTGGACTGATGGCAAGAGGGCAAATCGTCATAATCAACCACGGAATCATCCCGAATCAATCCCAAATCCAAGCTGTTACCCTTCTGGGTGATCTGCTCCCGGGTGAACACGCTCCACCGCTCATCCTGCACAGCCCGGCGGTCTGAGGCTTCAAACGCTGCCTCAAAGTCTGCGAAATGCTCCGTTTTCAGCGGATTTGTCTTGCCGAAGGATGGCATATTGGTGCGCAGGTCATAGAACCAGACCTCCTGGGTATTGCCCTTGTCTGCCCTGCCCCGGGTGAAAAACAGCACATTGGTCTTGACCCCTTGGGCATAGAAAATGCCGGTGGGCAGACGCAGAACGGTATGCAGATTGCACTTGTCCATCAGGTCAATCCGGATTTTCTCCCCCTCACCGTCCGCAAAGAGGACGTTATCCGGCAGCACCACAGCGGAGCGGGCCTTTCCGTCCGCGTTCAGACTGCGGTAAATATGCTGCAAAAAGTTCAGCTGCTTGTTGCTGGTGGTGTAGGTGAAGTCGTCGCGGGTGGCACGCTCGCCGCCCTTCTTCGTTCCAAAGGGGGGATTGGTGAGGACCACGTCATAGCCCCGCATACTTTTGCCGAGATTGGACAGGGTATCGCCCAGCGTGATAGTTCCCTCCATGTTGTGCAGCATGGCGTTCATCAGAGCCAGACGGTGGGTATCGTGTACCAGCTCCATGCCTGTAAAAGCCTCCGTGCGTTCAAAGGTAGCGGTGTCTGCGTCCAGGTCAAAGAAGTCATCGGTCTGGTCCGCAACATACCGATGAGCGGCGATCATAAAGCCAAACGTACCGCAAGCGGGGTCGTTGCAGCGTTCCTTCGGCTGAGGCTTCACCAGACGAGTCATGACATCAATCAGCACCCGGGGCGTGAAATACTGTCCCGCGCCGGACTTCTTCTCGTTGGCGTTCTTCTCCAAAAGGCCCTCGTACAGATTGCCAAGCCCCTCTTCCCGGGCAGAAAACCAGTCCAGACCATCAATGGTGGTGATGATCTTTTCCAGGTTCTTCGGCTCGTCAATGTTGGTAGCCGCGCCCTGATAGATTTCCCGCACACGGCCTGTACAGCTCTCGCCCAGGTGGTTCAGCAGCTCCTTGTAGAATTTTTTCAATTCAATGCCGCTTTTGGCGGTCAGCTTGTCCCAGCGGTAGGCCTCCGGAATCTGGCTCTCTGCGCCCGTCTCCTTCGCCATTTTCAAAAACAGGATATAGGTCAGCTCCGTCACATACTGGTGATAGGTGATGCCGTCGTCACGGAGAACATTACAAAGGTTCCAGAGCTTGGAGACGATTTCTTGGGTTGTCATTAGAAATGTCCTCCATTTCGCTGCTGGTCGATAGCTGCTTGTACAGCAATTTCGGCAAGACAGGCGTTCATAGCCTCCTGCTGGTATTCCGGTTCAATATCTCTGGCTGCCTTAAAATAGTCAGAGATCGCTTTTACCATATCTCCAATTTTCTTCTGCTGTTCCCAATGCTTGCGCTGCGCTTCTATCTGTTGCCGCTGGGCTTCAAGCTGTTGTAGATAGTCTTGATTCACGTATGTGGGATTGTAAATGTTGTATGGATATTGATTATAAATCATGCAATTTTTCCTCCATCATCGTACAGATACTCGTTCAGCTCCAGGATAATGCTTTCCAGCTTATTTCCAAACACTTTATTGATCTTCGCAAAGCCGCCTTGTGCCTTAAAGCGTCCGTCCTCATCAAATACGGTCACATTCAGCACAGATTCTTCCATCAGGTATTTTTCCATTCTGGTGATCCAGTTAAGCTCCTGCCTGGAGAATGTATGCGCCTTTTTCAACTTGTCCACCGCCCGTCTGATTCTGGCCTCATGGGAGATCAGGGTGGAGCCGATGGCGTACCGGCGAATCAGGCTGATAATATCCGCGGCAATTTCCTCATTGGTCATCTGGGAAACAGCCGTATTCAGCTGCTGGGTGGTAAAGCCCTCCCTGTCCAGCGTCAGACGCAGGGAGCGCAGCCCCTCGCGGGTCAGCTCTTTGGGCCTTGTACAGATAATATTCAGTGCGGCGATCTCGTTCAGGTTGGTCTTGACATAGTCTGCAAACGCGTCCAAATAGTCTTCGGGTTTGCTGCCGCTGCCGTAGCCTCTGGTATGTTCCAAGAGCTCATCCTCATGGTCGGAGATCACCACAGAGCGGCGGCCATCCGGCTTGAACTGCGCCAGCATTTTGAATAGCTCCGCATTGGCAAGCAGACGGTTTTTGGCATCCTCCGGCCTACGCTGCTGAATGTCGTCAATGAACTGGGTGGGGTCTTGTCCCCCGGTCATGCTGATAAAATGTTCCATGGTTTCAGCATCCATGCGCCGTTTTTTCCGTTGCAGCTTTGCAAGGATTTGATCGATCTGGTTTTGCACCTGACGTTCATCCTCCAGAACCTCCAAGCCATCCAAAAGCTGCTCAAATGTTGCGCTGGGGTTGGCAACGACGGGCTTCATGGTGTTGACCGCTTCCAGAGAATCATAAACGCCAACGGGGTCGTAGATTTCAAAATGGGTCTTGTGGATGTCAGGACAGCGGCGGGTGGCACGGCCCATCATCTGCTCAAACAAGATACGGGACTTCACACGGCGCATAAATACCAATGTTGTGATTGCGGGAACATCAATTCCCGTCGTCAGCAAATCAACTGTTACGACAATGCTGGGAAAGCGTTCATTCTTGAAGTGCTTGATGGCGTCCTTTACCTTTTTCTTGTTGCCGCCGCCCACAGAGCCGGTGATTTTCATAATGGCGTCATTGTCCACGCCCTTTTCCGTATAAATCTCTTTCAGAATTTTTACGATTAAATCGGCATGGTCATCATTGACGGCAAAAATCAAGGTTTTCCCCTGAACATCCGGACTATCCGGGTCAATATCACGGGCGATTTCAGCCAAAACCGTTCGATTGAACGGCTCTGTTATGACCTGGCGGTTAAAGGCGTCCACATCGAAGTCCAATTCATCTTCCAACAGCTCGGAATTGGTGAGCTCACCCGTCACAGGGTCATACCGTACAACGCTATCGCCCTTCTTGTAATGAATGCCCTCCGCGCTTAATTTGGTAGATAACCTATGGGGCGCGTCATGGTCAACCAAATACCCCTCGATCACCGCCTCCCGGTATGTATACTTGAATACAGGCTGTCCGAAAATCTCGGTTGTCTGTAGGGCTGGCGTTGCGGTCAGCGCAATTTTCACAGCGTCAAAATACTCTACAACGCAGCGGTATTTGCTCTGATAATCGATCTGATCCCGGTAAAGGACTTCATCCTCGCCCATTTCCTTATCCAGAATATAGCCTCGGTGCGCTTCGTCGATGATAACCAAATCATAGTCGGAAACAGCGGGCATAGTATCCTCGTCATTGTACAGGATTCGCTTGACCATACTCTGAACCGTGGCAATCTGGATACGAGTCTCACGGTCTATATCCTTATCCTCTAACCCCTTGATATTGTATATATCATCAAGGGTCATTAAGTCCTCCAGCTTGATCTCCTGGAATACGTCAGAAGCCTGTTCACCTAAAGCGGTTCTGTCCACCAGGAAAAGGATTCTGCGGAACCGCCCTGTTTTCAGGAAACGGTAGATCATACCCAGAATGGTTCGGGTCTTGCCCGTGCCTGTGGCCATGGCAAGCAGGACATTTTGCTGGCCGTTGATGATTGCTTCTTCGGCGGCCTTTATCGCTCTGACCTGATATTCATAGAGACTCAGACCGTCCTTGTCGCGCAGCAGGTCATAGGACATCTCCCGCAAGTCCTGATTCCTTGCGGAAATATCCTTGTCAAGCAGCTCCATAATCCCCTCCGGCCTCATCCAGCCCCGCAGAGCTTTTGGCGCATTATCGGGCTGCCTCAAATCCAAAAACCATATACCGCTTTTGGTGTCGTACTGCTCTAAATACGGCCTTCCGTTGGTGGCAAAGGTGAGCGGCACTTTATAGCTTCCCCACGTTCCAATCTGATAGGCTTTATCAGCACTGCGGATATTTCGGGAGTAATCTTTGCACTGATAGTCGATGACAGATGGAATATCTTTATGGATTGCCTTTGCCTCAACCGTTGCGACCAACTGCATACCAACGAATAGAGCATAATCCACATAGCCCCGATTGCCAACCGTAGAATCAGTAGGCCATTCAGCGATAGCGATATTGCGCCCTTTGACAGGGCGCGTTCCCTTGGAATAGCGCAGCTGCTCTGTATCGGCCTCCCAGCCAACCTTGCGCAGCTGCTCGTCGATCAGATAGCGTGTTTCCGCCTCAGATTTGACTCGCTGGCTTGCGGCTTTGGCGGACTGCTTCTTTCGTACTTCCTTTTCCATGGTAGGAGCCGCCGCCGCTGCCTTTTCCGCCTCTTCGATCAACTGTGTCTCCTGAGCCTGTTCGCTCTGCTGATTGACGCTGACGGGTTCCAGTGTTTCAGATGGCATGACAAACGGCTGATTTTGGTAATTCCAGTCCCCATAGGTCTGCATAAACCATTCGCATAGACTGTACGCCATTTGAAGCAATGTCTTTCCATCTTCTACAGAAGCGTAGTTTTCATGTGTCGCCTTATTGCGGCTGATGCGCAGGGCATGAAGGACCTCCTTCAAGTCGCGGGTAATCATGCCCTCACGGAAGAGGCTGTTGATTCTGACTGCGGCTGTGTTATCCTGGGGCAGAGGGATTCGATCATAGGTGAAACACAAATTGACTATCGTTTCGCCGATCATTCCCAATTTCATCAGGCAGGAGTTAGAATCGCTATATAAATATTTTTCCGCCAGTTCACCGAAATTTGCCAGCACGGGGAAATGACTGTTCAAAAACGCAAAGTTTGATTTCATAGTACCGTCTCCTTGCTGGTATTTTGTAAAAATGAAGTTGCATTTTCAGATTTATGATGCTTGAATCTTTTGTCAGATGGTTTTTTAGAATCTGCTGGGATAAGCCAGGTTTTCCCCTTTTTGATTGCACCCTCTATCCGTCCATCCGCACACAGGAACCCGATCCTGCGTGGTGAGATGTTCCACTTCTCAGATAGCTCCACTGTCGTTAAATATTCCATGTTCCTCTTCACACCTTGATACAAAATAAATCCAGTATTTATTATACATCATATATCGGAATAACGCAACAAAGTATTCCCTGCAAAACTGTTCTACGGAAGATCATGCCATGATTATCGCTATTTTATCAGTTATATCTTATATAGTCACAAAATTCGATTGACTTTCAGCTATACTCTATGCTATCCTATACAAGAGAGGAGTTGACCGTCATGGTTATACGAGAGAACTATTTGGCGAAAATCCGTCCCTTTATCGGCAAGGACATCATCAAGGTACTGACCGGCATCCGGCGTGGCGGGAAAAGCGTCCTGTTGGAACAGATTCGTGATGAGATAGGCAGTCCTAATACCATCTTTCTAAACTTTGAGGATTTGGGAAACCAACACCTGTGCGAATATAACGCCCTTCATGACTATGTATGTGAGAAAATCGGAGACAGCAAGGAACAATTCTACCTGTTCTTCGATGAGGTTCAAGAGGTACAGGGCTGGGAGAAGGCGGTCAATTCCCTGCGGGTGAAGTTTCATGCAGACATCTACATCACCGGCTCCAACTCCCGGCTGCTGTCCGGCGAACTGGCTACCTATATTGCCGGGCGGTATATCTCCTTTGTTGTATACCCCTTTTCCTTTACAGAGTTTCAAATGGCTGACCCCGGGCTTACTTTCCATCAATACATCCAGTATGGCGGTATGCCCTTTCTGTCCAGCATCAACTTCGAGCCGGAGATCAGCAAGAACTACCTCCAGGACATCTTCAACTCGGTGGTGCTGAAGGATATTGTCAAGCGCAACAACATCCGGGACGTTGACCTATTGGAGCGCATCATTGCCTATGCCCTGGCCAACGTAGGAAGGAGCTTTTCCGCCACCAGCATCTCCAAGTTCTTCAAGGCGGAAAACCGCACCGCAGCCCCCGAAACAATCCTGAACTATCTGAAAGCCTGTGAGGAAGCCTATCTTCTGTACCGCCTCAAGAGCCAGAACATCAACGGCAAGAAGGTATTGAAGGTCAACGAAAAATACTATGTAGCCGACCATGGACTGCGGGAGGCTGTCATCGGCTCGAACCTTCAAAATGTGGAGATCGTTCTGGAAAACATCGTGGGCCTGGAGCTGCTTCGCCGGGGGTACAAGGTCTGCGTTGGCCGTGTCGGGACGAAAGAAATCGACTTTGTAGGCGAAAAGCAAGGAGACAAGCTGTATATCCAGGTCTGCTACCTGCTCAGTGATGAAGCTACCATCCAGCGGGAATTTGGTTCGCTGTTGGAGGTCAGGGACAACTATCCGAAACTGGTTCTGTATAAAGAAGGCTCTTTCCGGGGGAACTATGAGGGTATCCCGGCGATGAGGATTGAGGACTGGTTGGCTGGGAAAAATGTGTGAAAACTGCGTTGTATTCCCCGAAAAAATGTGTTATACTATTCTTGATCCCACACAAGAAGGGCTGGTGATGTGATGAAGCGAAACGCCTTAGACGCTCTGATCCAGTGGCAGCACAGCGAAGACCGCAAGCCCATGGTACTCAAGGGCGCTCGGCAGGTTGGCAAGACCTGGCTCATGAAGGAGTTCGGGCAAGGCTGCTACGAACATTCCGTTTACTTCAACTTTGATGAAGAGGATGAATTGAAGTCCATCTTTGAAGCCAATAAAAACCCCCAGCGGATCATCGAATTGCTGTCAATGATCGTCGGTGAGAAAATACTTCCCGGCAAGACCCTGGTGATTTTTGACGAGATACAGGAGTGTCCCGCCGCCCTCAACGCCTTGAAATACTTCAAGGAAAGGGCCAACGAGTACCATATTATTTCGGCTGGCAGTCTCCTGGGGACGCTGCTGGCCCAGCCAAAGTCCTACCCGGTGGGCATGGTGAACCTGCTGGACCTCTCCCCTCTTACCTTCGATGAATTTCTGGCGGCTGTGGAGCCTTCCCTGTATGAGTTCTACTGCGGCATCCAGAGGGAGCAGCCTATTGAGGAGATTTTCCACCGCCGTCTGATGGAAGCCTGCAATAACTACTTCATCATTGGCGGGATGCCGGAGTGCGTGTCCTCCTGGATAAAATACAAAGACCCTACTAAAATTGTCCAGATCCAGCGCGAGCTGATCGAGATATATGAGAACGACTTCTCCAAGCACAACGGCAAGGTCAACAGTGGCCGTATCCTGATGGTCTTCCGCAGTATCGTTTCCCAGCTTGCCAAAGCCAATGAGAAGTTCATGTACGGCGCTGTCCGGGAAGGAGGCCGTGCCAGAGACTTCGAGGAAGCGATAGAATGGCTCGTTTCCGCCGGGATGCTAAATCGGGTCTACAATGTCTCCAAAATGGAACATCCTCTTGCCGCTTTTGACAAGCTGGATCAGTTCAAGCTCTTTGTCTTTGACACCGGCCTGCTCAAGCAGATGGCGGGGATCGACAACAGCGCAATTCTGTTGAAAAGCGATTACCAATTCAAAGGCCCCCTGACCGAGAATTTTGTTTTGCAGCAGCTCCGAGGCCAGTTCGAGGTAGAACCCCGCTACTACTCCGACAAAAACGGTGAGATTGATTTTGTGGTGCAATACGGAACAGAGATCATCCCCATTGAGGCCAAGGGCGGCGAGGACAAATCAGCCCCTTCCTTCAAGCGGTATATTGCTGAAAAGCAGCCGGAACACGCTCTGCGATTCTCTAAACGTGGCTACCGGAAGGATGGGTATATTACCAATCTTCCGCTATATCTGGCGAAAAAAACAAGGGAACTGCTTTAGCTGCTATACTAGCGGCTATGGCTATACTTTAGAGAAAAAAGAGGACATCCAATCATATGACCAATGAAAAAGTATTCCAAATGGATTTTGGGAAAGTCTACGAACTTCTTTTGAATAAGGCAGTCAAGAAGGGGCGTACACAAACGGAGGTTGATGAAGTTATCTGCTGGCTGACAGGATACAATACAGAAAGTTTGGAAAAGGCCCTTACATCCTCGGTCTGCTACGGAGACTTTTTCCGCAACGCACCCGCTCCCAATCCCAATCGGACGCTGATAAAGGGTGCGGTCTGCGGCATACGGGTGGAGGAAATCGAAGACCCTCTTATGCGAGAAATCCGGTACTTGGATAAGCTCATCGACGAGCTTGCCAAGGGCAAGCCTATGGAAAAGATTCTGCGGAAACAGGAGGAACCAACCATGTGGGTATGCCCCCAATGCGGCCGGTCATTTCGCAGAAAAGAGCAGGATCATTATTGTGGGAAAGCGCCGGAGACGATCGAGGAATACATCCTCAGCCAGCCGGAAGAGGTGCAGCCTTATCTGTGCCAGGTCAATGACGCCATTAAAAGCAGCATCCCGGAGGCCAAGGAAAAAATCTCCTGGAGTATGCCCACCTATTGGAAAGGCCGTAACCTGATTCAGTTCGCCGCTTTCAAACGGCACATCGGCCTTTACCCTGGCCCGGAGGCTGTGGAGGTGTTTGCCGATCAGTTGACGGACTACAAAACCAGCAAAGGTGCTATTCAGCTTCCCTACAGCAAGCCGCTCCCGTTGGAGTTGATTGGAGAGATCGCGGCGTGGTGCTGGGCAAATAACCAGAAATAGGGCCTTGTCCGCACTTTTTTCTGCCCACTGAAAAAGTCTTAAATCCCTTGCGGCTCTAAGGCTGAACGCCCTTTACTTAAATTGCTAACTTCGGCGAAGGCCTGCGTATTGTCACCGACAAACTAGATTCCAAGAACTTCTACGCCTTCAACCCCTCTTTCGACAAAGCGCCGTAAAGCAGGGGAACCGGAGCCATTTTGCAAACATCAGGCTTTCCTGCGGTTTTTACCCTGCATCCTGCAAAATTCCGCTGGAAAATCCGCGCATACGCCCTAAAATAAAATTTCAAAAAGCCGGCAGGCGGGGTTGACAGCCTGCCGGTGTTTGTGTATACTATATATGAACAATTGCTCATATGAAAGGATGATTGGATATGGAAAACCGGGAAACCGCCCCCCGCTGCGAATTCCTGTACGTACACCAGGCGGTAGTGGATCAGGTAATGGGGGCCATGCCAGGGGAAGAGGAGCTTTTCGATTTGGCAGAGCTGTTTAAGGTTTTCGGGGACTCCACCCGCATCCGCATCCTCTATGTGCTGTTCGAGGCGGAAATGTGCGTGTGCGACATTGCCCAGCTTCTGGGCATGACCCAGTCTGCCATTTCCCACCAGCTCCAGGTGCTGAAAAAAAGCAAGCTGGTGAAATACCGCCGGGAGGGCAAAACTGTGTTTTACTCCCTGACAGATGACCATGTCCGGGCCATGCTGGATCAGGGCATGGAGCATGTGACCGAATAAATTTTCAGATTTTGGAGGGCTTTTGTATGAAGAAAAAATTTAAAATGGTTGATTTGGATTGCGCCAACTGCGCCGCAAAGATGGAAAACGCCATCCGCAAAATAGACGGGGTGCAGGACGCCACTGTAAGCTTTATGTCCCAGCGGCTTACGGTGGAGGCAGACGACAGCCGTTTTGAGGAAATACTGGATCAAATCGTAAAGGTGTGCAAAAAGGTGGAGCCAGACTGCCAAATAGTCCGCTGATGGGGAAGGGAAACTGAGCAGGGAAATTTGCAAAAAATATGGAAGAAAGGAACGATACCGGGCATAAAGGGCCGTTTTTTCCCGTCTCTTTGTGTAAATCCTGTATCGCATGGTGATTTTCTATGACTGGGAAGCAAAAAAAGATGCTCTTGCGCATACTTATAAGCGGAATGCTGCTGATAGCGGCGGTGCTCATACCCCTGGAGGGGCCTTGGCGGTTCCTTTTGTTCCTGCCGGCCTATTTCACCATTGGCTGGGATGTGCTGTGGCGGGCTGTGGTCAACATCTGCCACGGCCAGGTGTTTGATGAAAACTTCCTGATGGCCCTGGCAACAGTGGGGGCCTTCTGCACCGGATTCTTTGGGGACGGGGAATACCCGGAGGCAGTGTTTGTCATGCTGTTCTACCAGGTGGGGGAGCTGTTCCAAAGCTACGCGGTGGGGAAATCCCGGAAGTCCATTGCTTCCCTCATGGACATCCGCCCGGATTACGCCAACATCGAACGGGACGGCGCCCTGGAGCAGGTTGACCCAGAGGACGTGGCAGTGGGGGATATCATTATCGTAAAGCCAGGAGAGCGGGTGCCTCTGGACGGCATTGTGCGGGAGGGCAGCTCCGCCCTGAACACCGCGGCCTTAACAGGAGAATCCCTGCCCCGGGAGGTGGAGGTGGGAGACGCTGTTACCAGCGGCTGTGTAAATGTCAGCGGCCTGCTGCGGGTAGAGGTGACAAAGCCCTTTGAGGAGTCCACTGTTTCCAAAATACTGGACTTGGTGGAAAATTCCAGCAGCAAGAAGGCCAAGGCAGAGAATTTCATCACCCGTTTTGCCCGGTATTACACCCCCATTGTGGTGTGCGCAGCGGCAGCCCTGGCAGTGCTGCCTCCCTTGTTTACAGGGGGCGGATGGGGAGACTGGGTGCAGCGCGCCCTTATCTTCCTGGTGGTTTCCTGCCCCTGCGCCCTGGTGATTTCCGTACCCTTAAGCTTTTTCGGGGGCATTGGCGGCGCTTCCCGCCAGGGGATTCTGGTGAAAGGCGGCAATTACCTGGAGGCCTTAGCCAAAACAGAAAGCATGGTGTTCGATAAAACCGGCACCCTCACCCAGGGTGTGTTCCGCGTGGCAGGCTTTGCCCCCCAGGGCTGCACCCAGGAGGAGCTGCTGGAGCTGGCGGCCCTGGCGGAAAGCTATTCCGACCATCCCATTTCCCGCTCCTTAAAGGAAGCCTGGGGCAAAGAGCCGGAGCAGGGCCGCGTTACGGAAACCCAGGAGCTTTCCGGCCGGGGCGTGCAGGCAGTGATAGACGGCAGGACTGTGTGCGCAGGCAATGATAAGCTGATGGAGGAGCTGGGCATATCATACACCCCCTGCACCAGGGTGGGCACAGCGGTGCATGTGGCAGCAGACGGCGCTTACAAGGGCTATCTGGTCATCGCGGACGAGGTAAAGCCAGACGCGGCTGAGGCTATCAAGGCCCTGAAGGCCCAGGGCATCCGGCAGACTGTTATGCTTACTGGGGATCGCAAAGAGGTGGGGGAAAGCGTTGCGCAGGAGCTAGGCCTGGACGCTGTGTACACCCAGCTTCTGCCCGGGGATAAGGTGGAAAAGGTGGAGGCGCTTCTCCGGCAGAAAACAGCAAAAGGGAAGCTGGCCTTTGTGGGGGACGGCATTAACGACGCACCAGTGCTTTCCCGGGCAGATATCGGCATTGCCATGGGAGGGCTTGGCTCAGACGCTGCCATAGAGGCTGCGGACATTGTGCTGATGGACGACAAGCCCTCGAAAATCGCCCAGGCCATGCAGATTTCCCGGCGCACCCTGGGCATTGTGCGGCAGAATATTATCTTTGCCCTGGCGGTAAAAGGGCTGGTGCTTATCCTCAGCGCCATGGGGCTTTCCAACATGTGGGAAGCGGTTTTTGCCGACGTGGGGGTGGCAGTGCTGGCAATCCTCAACGCCATGCGGGCGCTGAACCTGCCAAAAGAATAAGTAGGAAAGGAGCCGGAGGATGCTGGAGGTGCGGGATATTTCATGGCAGGCCCCCGGCGGGGAGCAGGTGCTGGACAGGGTGAGCCTGCAAGTAAAAGCAGGCGGCCTTATAGCTGTCACCGGGCCAAACGGCAGTGGGAAAAGCACCCTGCTGAAAATCATCGCAGGGCTGGAGCGCCCAGCCGGCGGGGAAATCCTGCTGGAAGGGGAGGACATTTCCGGCCTAGACGTGACGACCCGGGCCAAAAAAGGTGTGTGCCTTGCCTTTCAGCAGCCGGTGCGGTTTAAGGGCTTCACCGTAGGGCGGCTGCTGGAGCTGGCGGCAGGGCGCCCCCTTTCCCAGGAGCAGGCCTGCGCCCTTTTAGCGCAAGCAGGCCTGTGCGGCCGGGAATACCTGGGCCGCCAGGCGGACGGCAGCCTTTCCGGCGGGGAGATGAAGCGGCTGGAAATTTCCACAGTGCTGGCGAGAAAAGGCAGGCTCCTGCTTTTTGACGAGCCGGAAGCGGGCATCGACCTGTGGAGCTTTTCCGGGCTGGTTTCGGTTTTTAAGACATTAAAGCGGCAGGGAGGCAAATCCCTGCTGCTTGTGTCCCACCAGGAGCGGCTTCTGGAAACGGCAGATGAAATCCTGGTGCTGGAAAAAGGCCGGATAACGGAGCAAGGCCCTCCGGCAAAGGTGCTGCCCAGGCTCAGCCTTTCCTGCCCTGGCTGCGGCAGGGGGGAGGCGGTGCCCCTATGAACAGCATCACAAAAAAGCTTCTGGAAACTGTGGCAGGCTGGAAAGGAAAGTGGGAAGGGGCCTACAGCCTGCGGGAAAACGGGGCCTGCGTGGAAATGCGCTCCACCCGGTTTGTGGAGATTGCCCCCAAGGAAGGGCTGCCCGGGCTTGACATCCACATTCTGCCTGGCTGCGCAGGGGAGACGGTGGCAGTGCCGGCCTGCATAACAGACGGGGGCATAGACGACCTGGTTTATAACGATTTCCATATAGCGGCAGGGGCCAGGGCCACCATTGTGGCTGGTTGCGGGATACATACAGAAAATGGGGAGCCTGCCCGGCACAGCGGTATACACCGCTTTTTTCTGGGGCCGGGCGCCCAGGTGCGGTATGTGGAAAAGCACGCAGGCAGCGGCGATGAAGCCCTGCGCGCCATCAGCCCAGAAACAGAAATATACCTGGAGGAAAGCGCCATGCTGGAAATGGACACAGCCCAGTTGGGCGGGGTGGGCAGAGCCAGCCGGAGCACGAAAGCAGTGCTGGCGGCAGGGGCCAGGCTTTTCCTGGTGGAGCGGCTGGTGACACAGGGCAGGGAACAGGCGAAGTCCTCCTTTACGGTGCGGCTGGACGGGGCAGGGGCAGCAGCGGAGCTGGCTTCCCGGGCCGTTGCCCGGGAGGATTCCCGCCAAAGCTTTTCCTCCCGGATAACAGGCAGCGCCCCCTGCAAGGGCCACTCCGCCTGTGACGCACTGGTGTCGGAGCGTGCCCAGGTGGACGCCGCCCCCAGCCTCTGCGCCCGCCACGCCGAAGCCGCCCTAATACACGAGGCCGCCATCGGCAGGATTGCGGGAGAGCAGATTTTAAAGCTGCGCACCCTGGGGCTTTCCCAGGCGGAAGCGGAACAGGCCATTATAGAGGGGTTCCTGTCATAAGCATAAAAAGGACAGCATCAATAATAAACCGTGTAGAAATGGTTTTGCTTTGTCCGTTTTCACAATACAGGCAAAAGGCACAGGGCGAATATCCGCAGTTTCTCCCCGACCAGATTAAAAGGGCAAGACAAACCGCCAGGGTCTGTCTTGCCTTCAAGCTTTTAAGCGGACATCTATTTCTCCTGGGGGACAGGAAGATCCTTTACCAGCAGCAGCCGGGAAAGGCGCTGATCCTCAATTTTCAGTACGGTAACCGTCAGCCCCGCTACCTGCACCTGGGGGCGCTCTCCTTCCTTGGGGATGCGGCCCAGCAGTTCTGTTACAAGCCCGGCGATGGTGTCATAGTCTCCTTCGGGCAGCTCCACCCCGGCCAAATCCGACACCTCGTCAATGGCGGCAGAACCGTCCACTGTAAAGGCCCGCTCGGAGAGGCGGAAAAATTCGTCCTCCTCATTGTCATACTCGTCCTGTATGTTCCCCACAATGGATTCCATCAGATCTTCCAGGGTGATAAGCCCTGCCGTACCGCCGTATTCGTCCACCACAATGGCTATCTGCACCTTGCGTTCCGTCATCTCCGTAAAAAGGGAGCTGCACTTCTTTGTTTCCGGGATAAAGTAGGCCGGGCGCATGAAGTCTGTAAGGGAGAGGCCCTGGGGGATGTCTGCCCCCACATAGGGCAGCAAATCCTTGGCATAGCAGATGCCCACCACAGAGTCGATATCCTCATGGTATACCGGCAGGCGGGAACATCCATGCTCTACGGCAGCTTCCACCAGCTCCCGGATAGGGGCGGTGTCCTCCACAGCGATAATGTCTGTGCGGTGCGTCATGGTTTCTCCGGCGGTGGTGTCGTTAAAGTCCAGGATATTGGCTATCATGTCCTTTTCCGTCTCCTCAATAACGCCCCGCTCCTCGCCCTTGCCCACCATCTGGAGAATTTCCTCCTCGGTCATAGCGTCCTCCAGGGCATGGGGATCGATGTGGAACAGGCGCAAAAGGCCGTTTGCAATCCAGGTGGAAAGCAGGAGCAGGGGCCGCGCCAGACAGGAAAGCCCCCAGATAAGGCTGGCCCAGCGCTTACAAAAGCTTTCAGCCCCGTGGCGGGCGCTCTTTTTAGGGAGCAGATCGGCAAAGAGGAAAAACACCAGCATGTAACACAGGGATACCAGCAGGCAGGAGAGGACAGGGGCCAGCTTCAAAGGCTGCAGGCCCTCTTGGGCCGGGGGCCAGAAGCCGCTGATGCACAAGCTCAGCCCTAAAAGCCCGCAAAAGAAAAGCCCTAGCTGCAAGGGGGTAACGGCGCCATTTTGGGCCTGCAAAACCTTTAGGAGGGTTTGAGACTTTTTGTCGCCGGACTCAGCGTCTTTTTTCACCTGGGAGGGGGACAAGCACCCCACAGCAGATTCCCCCGCCGCGTACAGCGCGGCAAGCAGCAGGCATAAGACTGTGAGCACAGTGGAAACGGCAAGCGTACCGTCAGGTTCGGGAGGCATGAAAAGGAAACTCCTTTCGGGATAAAATTTAGTTACTTTGCGTTTATTTTACAGGAAAGGCCAGGGTTTGTCAAATGCTTCTCCGCAAAAGAGTTATAATGTACTGTTTAAAAAGCGCGGCTTTCCTTGCCTGTGCCCGTTAAAAATGCTATACTAAATAATTAATAAACGGAGCTAAGAGGAGGGAAACAGCCATGATGGAGGTTGTGTTCAGCGACAGCGCCGCCGGAAGCCTGAAATGTGCCCTGGGCCGCAAAGGTGTGACAGAAAGCCACGTTATAGGCATTATCGGGGGAGACGGCCTGACAAATGCGGAACAGCGTGCGCTAATACAGCAGGCCCGGGAGCAAGAGCGCAGGGCCTGGGAAAAGGCTGTGCCTCTGGAGGGAAGCCCTGGAGACGTGCTGTGCTTCCCCCTGTGCGAAAGCGTGGGGGACATTTCCGGAGAGGGCATAGGCCCCCAGCGGGAGCAGGTGCTGAAAGATCTTCTGGGAACCTGCCCGGAAGGGGCGGAAGCGGCACAGGCTATGGCGGAAACAGGGCGGCAGAGCCTGAGGCGGCTTATGGAGCGGGCTGCCCCGGGAGAGCCTTTCCGGGTGTGGGCCAGCGGAAGCCCGGACGAAGCCTGCGGCCTCTGCTGGCTCTTGGAACAGCTCCGGCCTTTGGGGCTGGAAAGCCTCTCATGCACCTGCGTGCCCCTGCCGCCATATAGGGAGTGGGAAGCGGGGACGCTGACAGGATATCAGTCTTGGGCGGAGGCGGAGCCGCACCAGTGGGGGCGGTTGGCGGGGGAGGGGAGAAAGCTCTCCCCGGCCTGGGCCAGGATGCTCCAAAACTGCTGGCGGGAGCTGCAGGAGGAAAACGCGCCGCTGCGGGCAGTGGTGAACGGCCGGCTGGTAAGCGTGCCGGAGGAGTTTTACGACCCCTTTATTGCCCGGGAAATCGCGGTTCAAGGCAGGGAATTCCAGGAGGCTGTGGTGGTGGGGCGCGTGCTGGGCAGATACCGCCTGGGGATAGGCGACGGCTGGGTGGCCAGGCGCATAGAAGCCTTTATCCAGGCGGGCCTTTTGGAGGCTGTCACCCAGCCGGAGAAGGACGCGCCCAGTTATCACAGGATTTTGCGCAAGGCCGTTTTTAAAAAGGTTTAATCTTAAAACTTGTTGAAAATAAAAAGGGTGGCAGCATAACTGCCACCCTTTTTAGCGTCTGCGCTTTTTCCGGGGATAAGGCTTTGGCTCGTCAGTTAGTTCCAGCAGGTAATCCACGCTGGTGTTGTAAAATTCGCTGAGTTTGATGAGCACTTCCGTGGGGATATTCCTGTAGCCCAGTTCGTAATTTGAGTAGCACCTCTGGGAGCAGTGCAGGTAATGCGCCAGTGCTTCCTGTTTTAAGTCCATATCTTCACGTAAATCCCGAATCTTCTGGTACATAAATACGCCCTCCCTCCTTAACTGTCTTACGGCAGATAGGTCTTTTTAGGGGGCCTTCTTGGGTAAGGCTTTGGCTCATCGGTGAGGCCCAACAAATAGTCTGTGCTGGTGTTATAAAGCTGGCTCAATTTGATGAGCACATTTAAAGGAATCTCACGGTCACCGCGTTCGTAGCGGGAATAGCATACCTGCGAGCATTGCAGGTATGCCGCCACGTCTTTTTGGAATAAATCATGATCTTCCCGTAAGTCTTTTATCCTCTGAAGCATAGTCCATCTCCCATTTTTGTATTGGGTCTTTACCAGAAAGTATAGACATGACAAAATGGTATATTGACAATAGATACCAAAATGGTTTATGATAATTGGGAGATTTTTATTCCAGAAAGGGGACAGGAACATGAGCACAGGTTTTATAATTGCGCTGGTGATACTGGCGCTGGCAGTCCACATTACGATTGTCATAGCTATGAACCAGGCTATGGAGGACAAAGGCTATGGCCGCGGGAGGGTTCGCGCCATCGGCTTGGTGCTGTGCGCGGTGTGCGGGTTCTGTGGGTGCGTCTATGTGGCGGCTTTGCCGGATCTCGTTTCCCAGGAGGCAGGCCGGAGGATTTTGAAAAGTTTGGAAAAGAAACCGTAAACAAAGCGGGAGGGGGCGGGGAAGCCGTCCTGTTTCTGCAATAATGAGGAAAAGCGCGGCAGGCAGGATGAGCCCCGCAGCCTTCCGTAAAAATTTTGCAAAAGGCTGATTTTTGCCTTTACAGCACTCGAAAAAAATGGTAGAATAAAACAACACGGGCATGTCCCGGCGTTTTGTCGCGCCCAAATGCCCGATGGAGCAGTTCCGATCATCCTAAAAGGAGGAAATCGTTATTATGGCAAGAAAAATGAAAACCATGGATGGCAACAACGCTGCCGCGCATGTCTCTTATGCCTTTACAGACGTTGCCGCCATCTACCCCATCACGCCCTCTTCCGTGATGGCTGACGAAACCGACAAGTATGCCGCCGCCGGGCGGAAGAACCTGTTCGGCAGAGAGGTGCGCGTGACAGAGATGCAGTCTGAGGCTGGCGCTGCCGGCGCTGTCCACGGCTCCCTTGCCGCAGGCGCGCTGACCACCACCTACACCGCATCCCAGGGCCTGCTGCTGATGATTCCCAACATGTACAAAATCGCCGGCGAGCTGCTGCCCAGCGTCATCCACGTCTCCGCCCGTACAGTGGCTACCCATGCCCTGAACATCTTCGGCGACCACTCCGACGTGTATGCCTGCCGCCAGACCGGCTATGCCATGCTGTGCGCCAACTCCCCCCAGGAGGTTATGGATCTGGGCGCTGTGGCCCACCTGGCTGCCATTAAGGGCAAAGTGCCTTTCCTCCATTTCTTTGACGGCTTCCGTACCTCCCACGAAGTGCAGAAGATCGAAACCTGGGACTATGAGGATCTGGGCGAGATGCTGGACTGGGACGCTGTAAATGATTTCCGCCGCAATGCCCTGAACCCCGAGCATCCTGTGCTGCGCGGCCAGGCCCAGAACGGCGACATCTTCTTCCAGGCCCGCGAGGCTTGCAACAAGTATTACGATGCAGTGCCCCAGGTTGTTGTTGACTACATGGACAAGGTCAACGAGAAGATCGGCACAAACTATAAGCCCTTCAACTATTATGGCGCTCCCGATGCCGACAAGGTTATCATCGCCATGGGCTCTGCCTGCGAGACGATTGAGGAAGTTATCGACTATATGCTGGCTGCCGGCGAGAAGGTAGGCCTTGTGAAGGTTCACCTGTACCGCCCCTTTGTGGCAAAGTACCTGCTGGACGTGCTGCCTGAGACGGTTAAGACCATCTCTGTGCTGGACCGCACCAAGGAGCCTGGCTCCATCGGCGAGCCTCTGTACCTGGACGTGCTGGCTGCCATCAACGGCACCCAGTTCGGCGTGTGCCCCGTGCTCTCCGGCCGCTATGGCCTGGGCAGCAAGGACACCAAGCCCAGCGATATCATTGCCGTATACCGCAACATGGAGAGCAGCGAGCCTAAGAAGCGCTTCACCATTGGCATTGTGGACGATGTAACCCATCTGTCCCTGGAAGTGAAGGAAGACCCGGATACCGCTCCTGCGGGCACCACCTCCTGCAAGTTCTGGGGCCTTGGTTCCGACGGCACTGTGGGCGCCAACAAGAACTCCATCAAGATCATTGGCGACCACACCGACATGTATGCCCAGGGCTACTTCGACTATGACTCCAAGAAGTCCGGCGGCCTGACTATTTCCCACCTGCGTTTCGGCCACACACCCATCAAGTCCACCTATTACATTTCCAAGGCGGACTTTGTGGCCTGCTCCAACCCTGCATACCTGGAGACTTATGACATGGTGCAGGATCTGAAGAAGGGCGGCAGCTTCCTCCTCAACTGCGCCTGGAATGCAGAAGAGCTGAACGACCGCCTGCCCGGCAAGGTGAAGAAGTTCATCGCTGACAATGAGATCAACTTCTACACCATCGACGCTTTTGCCATTGGCAAGGAGTTAGGGCTTGGCACCCGCACCAACACTGTGCTCCAGTCTGCATTCTTCTCCATCGCCAAGATCATCCCCGCTGAGGATGCCATCCAGTATATGAAGGACGCTGCCCAGAAGTCTTATGGCCGCAAGGGCGAGGCTATCGTCAAGATGAACCACGACGCTATCGACCGGGGCGCCACTGGCTATGTGAAGGTAGACGTGCCTGCTTCCTGGAAGGACGCTGTGGATGACAGCCAGAAGAAGGTTGCCACTGGCAGCCGTCCCGAGCTGGTGGATTATGTCAACAACGTGGTGTTCCCTGTGAACTCCTTCCACGGCAAGGATCTGCCTGTTTCCACCTTCGAGAAGTATGCTGACGGCACCAGCCCCCAGGGCACCGCTGCTTATGAGAAGCGCGGCGTGGCTGTGGACGTGCCCCAGTGGATTCCCGAGAACTGCATCCAGTGCAACCAGTGCTCTTATGTGTGCCCCCATGCTGTTATCCGTCCTATCGCCATGACCGATGAGGAACTGAAGAACGCGCCCGAGGGCACCCTCTCAAAGCCCATGACCGGCGTGCCCGGCATGAACTTTGCCATGGTTATCTCCACCCTGGACTGCACAGGCTGCGGCTCCTGCGTGACCACCTGCCCTGCCAAGACTAAGGCCCTGCAGATGGCCCCCATCGACTCCCAGCGTCCCCAGCAGGCTGTGTTCAACTATGCTATCGACCTGCCTGTTAAGGAAGCTGTTGCCGAGAAGTTCAAGGAAACTTCCGTCAAGGGCAGCCAGTTCAAGCAGCCCCTGCTGGAGTTCTCCGGCGCTTGCGGCGGCTGCGGCGAGACTCCCTATGCGAAGCTGGCCACACAGCTCTTTGGCGACAAGATGTTCATCGCCAACGCTACCGGCTGCTCTTCCATCTGGGGCGGTTCCGCACCTGCCACTCCCTACACTGTCAACAAGAAGGGCCACGGCCCCGCTTGGGAAAACTCCCTGTTTGAGGACAATGCCGAGTTCGGTCTGGGCATGACCCTGGCTCAAAACGCTGTGCGCGGCCGCCTCAAGGAGCTGACCGAGAAGCTGTGCGCCATTGAATACTGCGTGCCTGAGATTAAGGAAGCTGCCAAGGCCTGGATGGACACCATGTGGGACAGCAAGTCCAACGGCCCCGCTGCCGAGGCTTATATCGCGGCCCTGGAGAACGGCGTGATGACTGTGGACGAGAACATCGCTTTTGCCAGCTCTCCCAAGGCTCAGGAAGTCTTTGGCGACAAGGCTCCCGAGTTCCTGGCACATGCCCAGGCCCGCAAGGCCGCAGGCGAGAAGTATTGCGACTGCGAAGCCTGCACCCTGGCTCTGGAGATTTTGAAGGACAAGGATTACCTTGCCAAGAAGTCCATGTGGATCCTGGGCGGCGACGGCTGGGCCTATGATATCGGCTTCGGCGGCGTTGACCATGCCCTGGCTTCCGGCGAGAACATCAACATCCTGGTGTTCGACACCGAGGTGTATTCCAACACCGGCGGACAGGCCAGCAAGTCCACTCCCTGCGGCTCTGTTGCCCAGTTCGCTGCTACCGGCAAGGCCCAGAAGAAAAAGGATCTGGCTGCCATCGCCATGAGCTATGGCTATGTGTACGTGGCACAGGTTGCCATGGGCGCTGACATGAACCAGTGCATCAAGGCCTTCTCTGAGGCTGAAAGCTACAACGGCCCCTCCATCATCCTGGCTTACGCTCCCTGTATCAACCATGGCATCAAGGGCGGCATGGGCGTTTCCATGGTGGAAGAGAAGAAGGCTGTGGCTGCTGGCTACTGGCATAACTTCCGCTTCGATCCCCGCCGGGCCGACGCAGGGGAGAACCCCTTCCAGCTCGACAGCAAGGAGCCTTCCGCTTCCTACCGCGACTTCATCATGGGCGAAGTGCGCTATAACAGCCTGACCCGTTCCTTCCCGGAGCGCGCCGAGACGCTGTTCGCAAACGCTGAGAAGTATGCAGCAGAGAAGTATGCGAAGCTGAAGAAGATGGCGGAATAATGGGAAAAATTCCCTTTTAAATCTATATGTCTCCTGAAAGAGGGGCCTGTCCGGTTCGCCGGGCAGGTCCCTCTGCCTTGTGTGCTTTAAGATATTACCCCCCTGGTTTACCAGGGATGAATAAAAAGCCTTGGCTAATAAGGCCTCCAGGGTATAATCGAGATGGTTTGACGATAGTATCACGAAAGATGCCAAGGATACTTTATTGCAATGAAAAATGAAGTGAAGCACATAGCGCATGCAAGCTATCGGTGTGGGTATCACATGGTGTTTGCCCCAAAGTATAGGAGAGTGGTTTGACAGTGGATTCAGATGTCTTTGAAAGAGTACATTGAGCCATTTACGGGTAGCAAGAGTCAGTAGGCAAAAAGAAACAGCCGCTTTTAGCGGCTGCTTGTGATTATAATGCAGTGTCAAACCTTCAATGCCTCCCTTTAGGGGTGAAGTTCATACTTCCCCTTTCTAGGGGGGGATTGATAAGCACCTAAAGCCTGTTATTTCTTGCTGAAAACAATCATATTGGTAAGCTTGCGGCCCGGGCTTGCAAGCCAGGATCCGTTTACATATAGGGTGGAGGAAGCGCCGCCGTCCAGGTTCATGGCGTTTTCGCAGCCCAGGGCTGCCATCACCTTGGAAAGGGTGCCCAGGGTGCAGGTGCAGCTGACAATCACCACAGTGCCGTCGGTTTTTACGCCAAGAGCCATCCGGGCCCGGGAGCCGCCTGTGAAGCTGGTGTCCAAAAAGCCTTCGTTTTTGTAGGTGGTGGCGTTGCCGTATGCCTTGCCGTTTTTCACAACCGTAGGCCCGGCGCTGAGGGAGGTCTGGATGTCCTGGACGGCAGAGCCTTCATAGGCCACATCCACCCGCAGGGTGTCGCCGGGCTTGGCATCGGTGAAAAGCTTTTCTTCCACCTGGCGTTCGGCCCTCTCTATCAGCAGGAAGCCGCTGCTGGGGATGGGCACATTGCTGGCGTTGCTGTAAACATTGGTAACCTTTCCGTTCCCGTCTACAGCCAGGCCGCGGAAAATCTTGCCGTCCAGGACGCTTTTGCCAAAAGCCCGGGTATAGATCATTCGGGTGGCGTCCGGGGCACGCACAGGCCGGTTCGTGCTCACCCTATCAAAGGAAGCGTATTTTTTTCCGTTTTTTTCCAGGGTGACAGTCTGGTTGATCGTCATAAACTGGATGGAGGCCTTGCCGTTTTTGTCCACCACAAAGGCGGGCTTGGGATCCACTGGATTATTGTACACCCGCACTACCTTGCCGCCGCTGACAATGCCGCTGGAGGTGCTGAGGTCACTTCCGGAATTGAAGTCGGCGCCATTTACAGCCACATAGCCGTTGTTGTTCTTGATGATATTGGAAGCAGTGTCATTTTTATAGAACTGGTTCCCCGCCAGCACAGCCTTGGCGGCATATCCCTTAGAGGGGTCAAGCTCCACGCCCCGCACAGACACGCCTGCCACCGTTTTCCTGAAGGTGACGGGGGCCTTAAACGCCGGCTCTGGAGGCTTGGGAGGCTCGGGAATCTGATCGCCCTCAAAGGGAGCAATATCTGCCAGGCGGCACAGCATGGCGGCGGCCTGGTGCCGGGGCGCCTTGCTGCCGGGGGCGAAGGTGCCGTCCGTATTGCCGTTTATAATACCGGCCTTCTGGCAGGCGGCTACGTCCTCTCTGGCCCAACTGGCGATTTTATCCTGATCCTTAAAAGTTATAAGGGGTTTTTTCTCGGTCAAATCTATCTTGTCAGGATAGGCCTTGGCAGCCCGCACCATAAAAGCGGCGGCTTCCTGGCGGGTTACAGGCCCGTTGGGGTCAAACCTCCCGTCGCTGCCGTTGGCAATGCCATGCTGGGCGGCCCAGTTTACATAAGGGTCATACCACTGGCTGGAAGGCACGTCGGTAAACAGGTTCATGCCCTTATACTGGTCAATTTCGCTTTGGGGCACAAGGGAGGCTGCCAGCATTTTGACAAACTCCGCCCGGCTTACAGAAATATTAGGCGCAAAGGTGGTGTCGCTGGTGCCTTTGATAATGCCCTTGTCTGCCATGGCATACACATAGCCGGCATACCACTCTTTCTTGGGAACGTCATGGAACACTTGGACCGTAGCGGAAGCTGTGGCAACAGGCAGGGCGCTGGCCATAAGGATACAGGCCAACAGGAAGGAACAAACTCTCTTTTTCAAAAATCTTCATCCTTTCTTCCGCCCCCGGTGTAAAAAGGGGCAGTCTCTTTATGTAATAAGGCTTTGGGGCAGGGATATGCTCCGGGGCCTGATTTACTGCACCAGCCCCACTGCCACATCGTTGACATTGGTGCCGGTAGGCCCGGTCATCAGCAGGCCCCCGCATTTTTGCAGGGCGTGGTAGGCATCGTTGTCCCGCAGCACAGAGGGGATATCCACTCCGGCTTTTTCCAGTGCCGCCGCAGTGCCGCCGTCTACATAGCCTCCGGCAGCGTCTGTAGGCCCGTCGGTGCCGTCGCTGCCCAGGGAGAACACCGCCGCGTGAGGCAGTCCCGCGATAAGGGGAGCCGCCGCCAGGGCCAGCTCCTGGTTGCGCCCTCCCAGGCCCTTTCCGGTGAGATGCACCACTGTTTCGCCTCCGGCGATAAAGGCCGTTGGCCTGCCCTGCCCGGCATGGGTTTTCAAAATGCTGCCCAGGAAACTGCCTGCTTCCCGGGCCTCGCAGCACAGCCGGTCTGTAAGGATAACCGGGGCATACCCCAGCTTTTCGCATTCCGCTGCGGCATGGGCGCACAGCTCCCGCACGCTGCCGGTAATCCGGGTTTCCACATTTTCCAGGGACTTGGGGGTTTCCTCCTCCAGCAGGGCCAAGGCCTTGGGAGAAAGGCGCAGGCCATACCTTTTCACAATCTCCAAAGCCTCCTCCCGGGTGCTGGAATCCGGATAGGCAGGGCCGCTGGCAATCATGTCCAGGGGATCCCCGATAATGTCGCTGAGCACAATGCTGAACACCCGGGCCGGGGCGCAGTGCAGGGCAAACCGCCCGCCCTTTACCCCGGAAAGCCGCTTGCGCAGGGTGTTCATCTCCACAATGTCCGCGCCGCTTGCCAGAAGCTGGTTTGTGATGTCCTGCAGCTCCCCGCCGGGGATGAGGGGCTTTTCAAACAGGGCGCTGCCCCCGCCGGAAAGCAGGAACAGCACTGTGTCCTGCTCTGAAAGCCCGGCTGTCAGCTCCAGCGCCCGCCGTGTGGCAGCAAAGCTGTTTTCATCCGGCACCGGGTGCCCGCCTTCTAGGCATTCCACCCCGGGGATATCCCCCAGCACGTGCCCGTATTTTGTCGCCACCACGCCGCCGTCCACCCGGCCCAAAGCGTCCACAGCGGCTTTGGCCATCTGCCAGGCCGCCTTGCCTGCGGCCACCAGCAGGGTTTTGCCGCCCCCGGGCCTGAAATCCTCCAAAGCCCGCCTTACAGCCTCGTCCGGCAGCACTGCCCGCAGGCTTCCTTGGATAATCTGCTGCGCGTTTTGAAACAGGGAACTGTCCATTTGCCTCCCGTCCTTTCCCGGGCGTATGCCCCGCCCATCCTAAAATGATTTAGGACAATTATACCACAACCATTGCCCTATGGCAAGATTTCACAAAACCCCTCTTGCAATGGGCCGGGGAAATTGGTATTATTAAGAAAAGTCTTAGGGCAGCGCCGCTGGCGCCTTATACTGCTTAGCATGATGCGGTATCGCCTTAACTATTTTCTTTTGTGGAGGTTTTACCATGCTTTTAATTAAGAACGGGCTTATCAGGCCCATTGATGGGGAGGACATTCCCGACGGACAGGTTTTAATTGACAACGGCAAAATTCTGGCAGTGGGCAAGACAGTGGAAGCCCCCGCCGGCGCGGAAATCCTTGACGCTTCCGGGTGCCTGGTGGCCCCGGGCTTTGTGGAGGGCCACTGCCACATCGGCCTGGACGAAGAGGCCATCGGCTTTGAAGGGGCGGACTACAACGAAAGCACTGACCCGGTCACCCCCCACATGCGGGGTATCGACGGACTGAATCCCATGGACGAGGCTCTTTTCGATGCCTACAGCCACGGGGTGACCACCGCCGTCACCGGCCCCGGCAGCGCCAATGTGGTGGGAGGCACCTTCCTGGCTGTGAAGCTTTGCGGCAGGCGGGTGGACGACATGGTGGTGAAGAACCCTGTGGCCATGAAAATAGCCTTTGGGGAAAACCCCAAGCGCTGCTACGGCGGAAACAACAAAAAAGTCCCCATCACCCGTATGGGCACCGCCGCCTTGCTGCGGGAAACCCTGCAAAAGGCGCAGAACTATAAGGAAGCCCTGGATGCCTGGGAGAAGGATCCCAAAGAAAATAAGAAGCCGGACTTTGACATGAAGCTCCATGCCATGCTGCCGGTAATGCGGGGGGGAATTCCTCTGAAAAGCCACGCCCACCGGGCAGATGATATCTTCACCTCCTTGCGCATAGCAAAGGAATTCGGGGTGGATATCACACTGGATCACTGCACCGAGGGCCATCTCATTGCCGAAGAGCTGGCGGCAGAGCAGCGCCCCTGCCTGGTGGGGCCGACCTTTGGCAGCAAGAGCAAATTTGAGCTGAAAAACAAGTGCTGGGACACCCCCCGGGCCTTGGTGGAGAAGGGATTAAAGGTTGCCATCATCACCGACGCCCCGGTTATCCCCCTGAAATACCTGCCCCTGTGCGCGGGCCTTGCCATGGAAGCCGGGCTGGAGGAAAAGGAGGCCTGGAAGGCTGTCACCCTGAACCCGGCGGAAATTACGGGTATCGCCCACCGGGTAGGGAGCCTGACCCCTGGCAAGGACGCGGACGTGGTTATTTACAAAGGGGATCCCCTAAAGGACATGCAGTGCAAAACCCTTGTCACCATTATCGACGGAAAAATCGTGTACAAGGCCTGACGCTCTTTTATGGAGACAAAAAAGCTTATAGCGCCCCGGGATGGGCTGCTTCTGCTGGGGCTGCTTCTTTTTGCCGGTATCCTTTTCCTGGTGCTGGGAAACCGGCCCCAGGGGACTGCTGCTGTGGTAGAGCGGGACGGGGAAATCCTCTGCCGGCAGGAATTGTCTGCCCTTGCAGCCCCTATGGAGCTGGAGTTTGAGGGGGAGGGGGGGCACCGGGCCACCCTGCGGATTTCGCCGGAGGGCGGGTGTTTTCTTGCGTCCACCTGCCCGGATCAGACCTGCGTGCGCACCGGGGCTATCACCCATGCTGGGGAAACCGCCCTTTGCCTGCCTGCCCGGCTGGTGCTCCGGCTGGAAGGGGCAGCGGGAGAGGCAGACGCGGAAACCTATTAAAGGAGACGGTGGTGTGAAAAACAGTCAAGACAGGGGGGGCGCAGCGGTTTTTACGAAGCAGAAAGCAGCCCGGGTGGCCTTTACGGGTATATTGGGGGCCTTGGCTCTGTCCCTTTCCTTTCTGGAAAGTCTGTTGCCCCCTTTGCCCATGCTGCCTCCGGGTGCAAAGCTGGGGCTGTCCAATATTGCCGCCATGTACGCTGCTGGTAGCATGGGCCTGCCCTGCGCCCTGTTCCTGGCTGTGCTCAAAGGCGGGTTTGCCTTTTTGGGCAGGGGGCTTGCCGCCGGGGCCATGAGCCTGTCCGGCGGACTGCTTAGCACCCTGGTGGCCTGCTTCCTTTTGCGCCGCACCAGGTGCTCCCTGATGGGGGTGGGGGTTTCAGGGGCGCTTACCCATAATGCCGCCCAGTTGGGAACAGCATGGCTGCTCACCTCCCAGGCAGTCCTGTTCTATGTGCCCGGCCTTATCCTCTTTGGAACCCTTACCGGGCTTTTAACGGGCCTGGCCTTAAAGCTTGTCCTGCCGCCCCTGAAAAAGCTGGGAACAGGGCTGGGGGTCTGGTTGTAAGGGCACCGGAAAAAGTTTGCCCCAGGCACTTGACAACCTGGACGCTTTGTGCTATACTGCAAGACGAGAAGTAAATACTTGCAAAACCGATGAGCAGGAGTAGTACCGTTTAGCAGGATGCGTTTTAAGAGAGTCCCGGCAGGTGGAAGCGGGGCAGCGCAGGCAGGCGGGAATGGACCTGTGAGGGCCTGCCCGAAGAAAGTTTTCTTTCCTTAGGGGGGACGGAATCCTGCCGTTATAAGGGATAGCGTATGGAAGTACGCGAAAGAGGTGTGTCCCCAAAAGGGATGAATTTAGGTGGTACCGCAGATGCAAGCGCATTTGTCCTAAGAGATTTAGGATGGATGCGCTTTTTGGTTTTTCCGGCAAAGCCTGTCTTTTTGCAGGATTTCCTGCGCGGTTATGCAAAATCTTGCAGAAGCCCCGCAGTTTTTCAATAGACAAATTCAGGAAAGGAAGAGAGAAAATGGAACAGAAAATCCCTTACAAGATCTTTTTAGACGAAAGCGAGATGCCCAAGGCCTGGTACAACCTGCGGGCAGACATGAAGAATAAGCCTGCCCCCCTGCTGAATCCTGATACCCTGCAGCCCGTCACATTTGAGGAGCTTACTCCGGTTTTCTGTGACGATCTGGTGCGCCAGGAGCTGGACACAGACACCCGCTTCTTTGAAATCCCGGAGGAAATCCGGCAGTTTTACAAGATGTACCGGCCGTCCCCGCTGGTGCGGGCCTATTTCCTGGAGAAGGCCCTGGATACCCCTGCCAAAATCTATTATAAATTTGAGGGGAACAACACCTCCGGCTCCCACAAGCTGAACTCTGCCATTGCCCAGGCCTATTATGCCAAAAAGCAGGGCCTTAAGGGCGTTACCACAGAGACAGGGGCTGGGCAGTGGGGCACAGCTCTTTCCATGGCCTGTTCTTATTTTGATTTGGACTGCAAGGTGTACATGGTGAAGGTTTCCTACGAGCAGAAGCCCTTCCGCCGGGAAGTTATGCGCACCTATGGCGCTTCTGTAACCCCTTCCCCTTCGGAAGAAACGGCAGTGGGCCGGCGGATCCTGGAAGAGCATCCCGGCACTTCCGGCAGCCTGGGCTGCGCCATCAGCGAGGCTGTAGAGGTGGCGACCTCCACGCCGGGTTACCGCTATGTGCTGGGCTCTGTGCTCAACCAGGTGCTCTTGCACCAGTCCATTATTGGCCTGGAAGCAAAGGCGGCCCTGGAGAAGTACCATATCAAGCCCGATGTCATCATCGGCTGCGCCGGAGGCGGCTCCAACCTGGGCGGGCTTATCTCTCCCTTTATGGGCGAAAAAATCCAGGGTAAGGCCGATTACCGTTTTATAGCGGTAGAGCCTGCTTCCTGCCCCTCCCTCACCCGGGGCAGATACGCCTATGATTTCTGCGACACAGGCATGATGTGCCCCCTCTCTAAGATGTATACCCTTGGTTCCGGATTCATTCCTTCCGCCAACCACGCAGGGGGCCTGCGGTATCATGGCATGAGTTCTGTGCTGTCCCAGCTCTATGATGACGGCCTGATGGAGGCTGTGTCTGTAGAGCAGACCGCCGTGTTTGAGGCCGCCAAGCTGTTCGCCAGGGTGGAGGGCACCCTGCCAGCGCCGGAGTCCAGCCATGCCATCCGGGCGGCTATAGACGAGGCTGTTAAATGCCGGGAAACCGGGGAGGAAAAGACGATTCTCTTTGGCCTGACAGGCACTGGGTATTTTGATATGACCGCCTATCAGAAGTTTAATGACGGCGTTATGAGCGACTATATTCCTACAGATGAGGAAATTGCAGAAAGCCTTGCAAAGCTTCCCAAGGTTGACTGAGGCGCATAATAGTGAAAGGCCCTGCCTGCGTCCAGCAGGCAGGGCCTTCACTATCGCCTTTAGGCAGTTGAGCCGAAGGTGAAAGAGAACCCCACCCGCTAAGCGGGTGGGGAACAAAGG
>ERZ779632.343-NODE-343-length-28509-cov-20.485239_pt1 | contig 28509 bp, 32 predicted proteins | sample MGYA00514194_ERZ779632 | MGnify/ENA primary metagenome ERZ779632 (study PRJEB29562, sample SAMEA4376704) | mouse gut metagenome | isolation source: Cecum | study: EMG produced TPA metagenomics assembly of the A DSS colitis mouse model was used to assess the...
GGCGGAGGAGGACTGGATCACCGCCGTCACCAGCGCGCCCAGCAGCACCCCCTTGACCGGGTTGGAGGTGAGCTTGCCCAGGATGGTCTCCAGCTTGCTTCCGGCCACTTTTTTAAGGCCCTCGCCCAGCAGGGTCATGCCGAACAGGAAGAAAGCCAGCCCGCCCAGCAGGGAAATAATGTCCGCAATACCCATGTACATGTTCCTTCCCGCGGGTTCGCCCCAGTGGCTTCGTGGGAACCCCAGTTTTCATACATACGAACAGGGATATTGTATCATACCTTTGGAGGGATTTCTCTCCTTTTTTTCATTTTCTCTGTGTTGTCAAAATTTGCCCCAATTCCGCCCCCCCTTTTGGCAAAAAAGAAAAAGCCGGGCGGATATAAATCCGCCCGGCTCTCAGATTAACCCATAAACAGGGGCTGCCGGCGCCGCCCGCTTCACAGGGCCCGCGCGGGGCCCTGCTGGGGGGCAGTCTACCTCCGTCCGCCGCCCCGGCCGCCGCCAAAGCCGCCGCCGGAACGTCCGCCCCCACCGAAGGAGCGCCCGCCCCCAAAGGAGCCGCCGGGCCGTCCGCCGCCCCCGAAGGAACGGCCCCCTCCAAAGGAGCCGCCGGGCCGGGGCCCGCCCATGGGCCGCCCGCCGCCAAAGGAACCGCCCGGCCTGGGGCCGGGGTTGGGGCGTCCGCCGCCGCCGGGCCGGGAGCCGCCGAAGGGGCCGCCCGGGCGCGAACCGGGATTGGGCCCGGGCCCCGCCCCCGGCCTGGGGCCGGGGCGCGCGCCCATGCCCGGACCAGGGCCGAAGCCCATTCCGGGGCCGCGGGGCGGTCTGGGGGGGCGGGGTGGACGGGGAGGCCGGGGCCGGAAAATATAGAAGGGCCGGTAAACATAGGTGGGGCCGTACCAGCCGCTGCGCCAGCGCCGCCGGTGGGAACCCTCGATCACCAGCAGCAAAACCACCGCCAGCACGATAATGAGGATCAAATCAGAAAATCCGTCCATCAGGCCGCCTCCTTTCCGGGGTCAGTCAAAGTAGTCCCCATACCATCTCTCCAGGGCGTCGGTGAGGCTCAGCACGGCATTGTCGTAGTCGCCCTTGGCAAAGGGCCTCTCCATATAGTCGCAGGCGTACTCGGAGGGGTCGTAGGGGAAGTCCCTGTCCACATCCCCGCCCAGCAGGAACCAGTAGTTCTCACCGGCGATGTCCAGGGCCACGATCATGTCGTACCCGCCCAGGCCCATCTTCTCCGCGCACCCCATGGCGTATTCGCCCAGATCCCGCTCGTTGTCGCAGGTGACCACGCCGATGGTGACGCTGTAGGTGTTCCACAGCCGCTCGTTGCGTTCATCCAGCTCCCGCTCGGTCCGGCTGGAGAGCGCATTGGCGTCGTCCCACACGTAGGAGTCTGCGGAAGCGGGGGCGTTGGGCACATCAGGTCTGGGCTCCTGGGTCCCGGCCAGGGGGGACTTGGCGTAGCCGATGTCGATGGCGGCGGTGACCATGACGATGGTGAACAGCCACGCCCCCGCCTGGGTCTTGAAGATGTTCACCTTTTTGTTCTTCACCCCGGCGGCGACGCCCCCCATGGCAGCCCCCACCGCCGCGATGCACAGGACGAAGATCACAATACCTCTCATGGAAAATCCTTTCTACTGCAATGTGATTGCGCTCGGATTGGGCGCGTGGCCGGGGCGCGGCGTTATCACGCTCGCTTTGGGCGCGCTTACCCCCGCAGCTCCAGCAGCTTCTGCTTCAGCTCGCCCTCGATACGGCCCAGCTCCAGCTCGGCCTCCCGGCGCTTCTGGGCGCCGTCCTTCTGGATCTGCATCACCTCGTCCAGGGTGGAGATGAGCTGCTGGTTGGTGTGCTGGAGGGTCTCGATGTCCACGATGGAGCGCTCCGCCTCCTTGGCCGTCTCAATGGTGCCCATCTTGAGCATCTCCGCGTTCTTTTTCAGCAGGTCGTTGGTCATGTTGGTGACGGCGGCCTGGGCGGCGGTGGCCTGGCGGGAGTGCTCCAGCCCCAGGGCCAGCACCATCTGGCTCTTCCACAAGGGGATGGTGTTCACCAGAGAGGACTGGATCTTTTCCAGCATCAGTGTGTCGTTGTTCTGGATCATCCGGGTCTGGGGGCCCATCTGGATGGAGATCATCCGGGTAAGCTCCAAATCGTGGAGCTTCTTCTCAAAGCGGTTGCAGAGATTGGCGAAGTCGTTATACTTCTGGGCGTCCTCCTGGGAGCCGGTCTCCGCCGCCTTCTTGCGCAGCGCCTCCAGCTCCTCGTTGCGGGCCTTCATCAGCGCCTTTTTGCCCGCCAGGATATACATGGTCAGCTCCTTGTAGTACTTGGTGTTCAGCTCATACATCTGGTCCAGCATGGCGATGTCCTTCATCAGCGTGACCTGGTGCCCCTCCAGGATGGAGGCGATCTTGTCCACGTTGACCTCCGCCTTGTCATAGCTGGCCTTCATGGCGGTCAGCTCGTTGCGCTTTTTCTGGAAGAAGCCGGCGATGCCCTTCTTCTCCGGCTGGCCGAAGGTTTTCAGTTCCACAACCAGGGAGGACAGGGCCTCGCCCACCTCCCCCAGGTCCTTGGTGCGCACATTGTTCAAAGCGTTCTCGGAGAACCCGGCGATGTTCTTCTGGGCCGCCGCGCCGTACTGGAGCACCTGGGTGGAGTCGGTGATGTCGATCTTCTGGGCAAAGTCGTTGACCACCTTGCGCTCCGCCTCGCTGAGCTGGCTCTCGTCCAGCTGGATGGCCTGGGCGTCCCGCGCGGCCTGGACGGCGGCGGCGTCCTCCGGGGTGACGCTGTTCTCCAGGGTCAGGGACGGGGCCTCGGGGGCCTTGGGGACGGCGGCCTGCGCCTCCTTGGCCGCGGCGGCGGCAGCGGCGGAGCCGGTGGGGTCAAGGGTCAGCTCGGGCATCATGTTCATCTCGTCACTCATGGGTGTTCTCCTCCGAATCTTTATTTAGGCGGCCGGCGCGGGGCGGGTCGTCGTCAAACAGCACCGGGTCATCGGCAAATTTGGGCGGGGAGGCGAAGGGGTCCCCGGCGGCGTCCTCCGGGGTTCTGCGGTAGGACTGCCAGAAGTTGGCGGCGGTGAGTATGCTCAGCGCCGTCAGCGCCAGCAGCGGCAGGCTGAACTGGGCCAGCCGCCGCACGAAGGCCACCGCCATGGACGCGGCGGCCAGGGTCCACACCACCGCCAGCACCCGGTAGCCCTTCCTGGTGATTTTCTTCTTCATGGCGGCCCCCTTACGAGCCGCCCAGGGTCATGCCGCCCAGCCCTTCCTGGGCCAGCATCTGCTCCATCACGGTGATCTCGGCGGAGATGTCCATGGCCTCGTCGCCGTACAGATCGTCCAGCAGGCGGGTAAAGGCGGTGCAGATGGAGTCCAGCATGTCCCCGATCCTGCCCTTGGTGCCGTCGATGTTGGTCCCCGACGCCCCGGTGGAGTCCATCCTGTCATAGGCGTTGAGCAGCTTCAGGGTGGTGGGCAGGTAGTAGTTCATGAATTTCCGAATCTGGGGCAGCTTGGCCGGGCTGGCGGCCACGGTGTCGATGATTTTGCCGGTGGTCTCCTCCAGGCGGCTGATCTGGGCGGAAATTTTTGGGTCCTCAATGGAGGCGTTGAGCCGGCGCATCTCGCCCACCGCCCTGTCCCGCTCCGCCAGCAGCGCGTCGATCTCGGGGTTGCCGGTGGACTTGGGCTTGGCCTCCTGCCTGGGCTCGGGCCGGGGCTGCCCCTCCGGCCTGGGGGCGGACTGGGCCGCGCCCCCCACCTCGTACCCCCGGTCGGGGAAGAGCATTTTGCCCACATAGTAGGCGATGAGGGAGGCCAGCGCGGCCATGATATAGTGGCTGGGGCGGTACAGCGGCGCCAACAGCGACCAGGCCAGCCACGTCCCCCCGATGAAGTAGACGGGCAGTACGCTGCGCTTTTTCACATAGGCCAAGGCCCACGCCCCCTTTCCGAAATCCGGCTTCTATTTTACTCCCCGGACAAGCCCCCTGTCAAGAAGAAGGGGGCCGGGACGGTTGACTTTAACAATTTCTTCATGTAAAATGGGTCGATATCTTAGATACGACAGGAGAGCTGTCCCCACATGATGACATTAGACGATTTCCGCGCCGCCCGCAAGGTACTGGACGGCGTGCTCCACCGCACCGATTTGATGTACAGCCCCTTTTTCACCAAAACCACTGGCAACCACGTGTATATCAAGCCGGAGAATATGCAGGTCACCGGGGCGTACAAGATCCGGGGGGCCTATTTCAAGTGCTCCACCCTGTCCGGGGAGGAGAAGGAGCGCGGGCTGGTGACCGCTTCGGCGGGCAACCACGCCCAGGGGGTGGCCTATGCCGCCCAGGCGGCGGGGGTGGCGGCCACCATCGTCATGCCCACCACCACCCCGCTGGTGAAGGTGAACAACACCAAGGATTACGGGGCGAAGGTGGTGCTCCACGGCGAGACCTTCGACGACGCGGCGGCGCTGGCGGCCAAGCTCAGCCAGGAGGAGGGGCTCACCTACGTCCACCCCTTCAACGACCTGACGGTGTCCACCGGCCAGGGCACCATCGCCTATGAGATTTTCAAGGACCTGCCCGACGTGGACGTGATTTTGGTGCCCGTGGGCGGCGGCGGGCTGGCGGCGGGGGTGTCCACCCTGGCCAAGCTGCTCAACCCGTCGGTGAAGGTGATCGGGGTGGAGCCCTCGGGGGCGGCGTCCGTGAAGGCCAGCCTGGAGGCGGGCCACGTGGTGACGCTGGACAAGGTGACCACCATCGCCGACGGCGTGGCGGTCAAGACCCCCGGCGACCAGGTGTTGCCCTACATCCAGAAGAACCTGGACGGCATTATCACCATCGACGACGACGAGCTGGTGGACGCCTTTCTGGACGTGATGGAAAAGCACAAAATGGTGGTGGAGAACGCGGGGCTGCTCACCATCGCGGCCCTCAAGCACCTGGACTGCCGGGACTGCAACGTGGTCAGCGTGCTGTCCGGCGGCAATATGGACGTGATTACCATCTCCTCCCTGGTGCAGCACGGGCTCATCAACCGGGGGAGGATCTTCACCTTCTCGGTGCAGCTGCCCGACCGGCCCGGCGAGCTGCTGCGCATCGCCGGGCTGGTGGCCCGGCTCAACGGGAATATCATCAAGCTGGACCACAACCAGTTCGTCAACATCAACCGCCAGGCGGGGGTGGAGCTGAAGGTGACCATGGAGGCCTTCGGCCTGTCCCACAAGGCGGAGATCATGGACGCCCTGCGCCAGGCCGGCTACCAGGTGAAAGAGGTGGCCGCCAGCGGCACCATCACGGGGTAAACCGCCGGGGCAGCGTCCGCTTCGCCGGGCTCTGGCCGGGGCCAAAACGTCACAGCCCCCCCGCCGCGCAGGGCGGCGGGGGGTATTCAGGTGCGGCGCGCCGGACAGGGGGACAGCCGGGCGCGAGCGGGGGCATGGGGGAACCGCCCAGCCTGCCCTGGCGGCGACCTCCGCGTGCTCTATCCTATGCGGCGGGGCGGCGGGCGCGCCGCCCTCCCGCCCGGGCCGGGCCTGTCCCCAATGGGGATATTTCAGAAAACGAGGGAGAAAATTATGGTCAAGATCGCCCCTTCCATCCTCTCAGCGGATTTTTGCAATTTGGAGCGAGACATCGGCCGGGTGTCCGCCGCCGACTGGCTCCATGTGGACGTGATGGACGGCATGTTCGTCCCCAACCTCACCGTCGGCGTGCCGGTGGTAGCGTCCATCCGAAAACACACAGAGATGTTTTTGGACGTCCACCTGATGATCGACAAACCCGCCCGGTATATTGAGCAGTTCGCCAAGGCCGGGGCGGACCTGCTGTCCGTCCACCTGGAGGCGGACCACCCCGCCCGCATCGCCGACGCCCTCCGGGCCATGGGGGCCAACGGGGTGAAGAAGGCCGTGGCCCTGCGGCCCATCACGTCGGCCCGGGCCGTGCTGCCCTACCTGGAACAGCTGGACATGGTGCTGGTGATGACGGTGGAGCCGGGCTTCGGCGGGCAGAAGTTTATGGAAGACCAGCTTTCCACCATCCGGGAGGTGCGCGCACTCATCGACCGCTACAACCCCGCCTGTGAGCTGGAGGTGGACGGCGGGGTGGGCCCCGCCAACGCCAAAACCGTCATTGAGGCCGGGGCCACGGTGCTGGTGGCGGGGTCGGCGGTGTACGGGGCGGAGGACCCGTCCGGAGCTATTGAGGATTTGAGGAAAGAGGGGGAACCGGGATGAAAACATATCGAATCCAGGTGTGTGCCGATCTGAAGCGGGCGGAGGCCATGATGAACGAGATGGCGGCCGACGGCTGGCAGGTCAAATCCACCGCATGGAGCCAAAACGGGCTCGTGGTAACCTTTGAGCGGGACGCGTAACTTTATTTTGGAGTTGATACCATGGACTACTTCCCTGCGGCGCTGGAAAACTTAGTGGAGCAGTTCGCCAAGCTCCCCGGCGTGGGGCGCAAGAGCGCCCAGCGGCTGGCCTTTTACATCCTGGACCAGCCGGAGCAGGCGGCCAAGGACTTCGCCGCCGCCCTGCTGGACGCCAAGACCGCTATCGGCTGCTGCCCCGTGTGCCAGAACCTCACCGACGGCGAGGGGGAGTGCGCCATCTGCGCCTCGTCCAAGCGGGACCACGCCACCGTGTGCGTGGTGGCCGACCCCAAGGACGTGGTGGCCATGGAGCGCTCCCGGGAGTTTTCCGGGGTGTACCACGTGCTCCACGGGGTCATCTCCCCCATGAACCACGTGGGCCCCGACGACCTGCGGGTCCAGCAGCTGGTGGAGCGGGTGTCCGCCGGGGGCATCGAGGAGGTCATCATGGCCACCAACCCGGACACCGAGGGGGAGACCACCGCCATGTACCTGTCCCGGCTGCTCAAGCCCTTCGGGGTCAAAACTACCCGGCTGGCCTACGGCATCCCGGTGGGCAGCCACCTGGAATTCGCCGACGACGCCACCCTGATGAGGGCGTTGGAGGGGCGGCGGGAGATTTGATGATAAAGGATCGATTCCCATGGAAAAATGGCTGTATGTGATGTTCATTGAGAAAACCAAGACCTACAACCAGCTGACCAAGGCCGCCGTGGAGCGGCATGTGGCCAACATCAGGGCCCTGGACGACGAGGGCCGTTTGGAGCTGTGCGGCGTGTTCAAGGGCTATCCCGGCGTGGCGGGGATGTACATCCTGCGGGCGGGCAGCTATGAGGAGGCGGAGGAGCTGTGCCGGCGGGAGCCGCTGGTGACGGAGGGCTTCGCCACCTACAAGCTGAAGGCCCTCCAGGTGGCCGACCGGGAAAACAACTACCTGCTCTGACCGGGCCGCAGGGAGATATGAGAGCCCCGCGAAAGCGCATCTCAGCTTTCGTGGGGAAGGGGAGATGCGGCGGAATGGGCGGCTTTCGCCGCGGGCGCAAGTGGGGAATATAGAGCTTGTACCGGCGATTTGACACAATTTTAACAAAAAACCGAGCGCAGAGACGGAAATTTTTTCGTTTCTGCGCCTTTTCCTCTTTTCTTTTTTGAGGAACTATGGCATAATAGGGACAGCCAGAACTATCCAAACAAAGGAGGACGCGCCATGAAGCCTACCGTGACCTTTCCCCCCGAGCGGCTGGAGTACCTGAGGCTGCTGGCCCGGCACTATCCCAACGTCCAGGCCGCCTGTACCGAGATCATCAACCTGCGGGCCATCCAGAACCTGCCCAAGGGCACCGAGCACTTTCTAAGCGACGTCCACGGCGAGTACGAGGCCTTCCAGCACATCCTCAACTCCGCCTCCGGCGTGGTGCGGGTGAAGATCGACGAGCTGCTGGGCTCCACCGTCCCCCGCTCCGACCGGGACCAGCTGGCCACCCTCATCTACTACCCAGAGGAGAAGCTGGAGGAGATCGAGCGGGAGTGCGACGATATGCGGGAGTGGTACCGCATCACCTTCCACCGGCTCATCGACCTGTGCTGCCTGGTCAGCGCCAAGTACACCCGCTCCAAGGTGCGCAAGGCCATGCCGCCGGAGTACGCCTATATCATCGACGAGCTGATCCACACCCACTACGAGAAAAATGAGGCGGACAAGCGGGATTATTACGAGAACATCATCAACACCATCATCGACCTGGACCGGGCGTCCAATTTCCTGATCCAGCTGTGCGAGCTCATCAAGCGCCTGGCGGTGGACCACCTCCACCTGGTGGGGGACATCTTTGACCGGGGCCCCGGCGCCGACGTCATCATGGACAGCCTGATGGCCTACCACAGCGTGGACATACAGTGGGGCAACCACGATATCCTGTGGATGGGGGCGGCCTCCGGCTCCCGCACCCTGGTGGCCACCGTGCTGGCCAACTCCCTGCGGTATAATAACCTGGAGGTGATTGAGACAGGCTACGGCATCTCCCTGCGGCCCCTGTCGGTGTTTGCCGATGAATTTTACCGCAAGTGCGATATCAGCTGCTTTGAGGTGAAAATCGCCAAGGAGGACGAGGACAGCGTCACCGACCGGGACAAGCTATTGTGTGCCCGGATGAACAAGGCCATCTCCATGATCCTGTTCAAGCTGGAGGGGCAGAAGATCCGCCGCAACCCCGCCTTTGGCATGGACGACCGGCTACTGCTGGACAAGATCGACTACGATTCCAAAACCGTCACCATCGCCGGGGTGAGCTATCCCATGCTGGACACCGACTTCCCCACGGTGGACCCTGCCGACCCCTACGCCCTCACCCCGGAGGAGGACACCCTCATCAACACCCTCACCCGGTCCTTCCGGCACAGCGAGAAGCTCCAGCGCCACGTCCGCTTCCTCTACTCCAAGGGCAGCCTGTACCGCATCTACAACGGGAACCTGCTCTTCCACGGCTGCATCCCCATGGAGGAGGACGGTTCGCTCATGGAGTTCTCCATCGGCCAGGGCTGCGACCGTCTGAGCGGCAAGGCGTTTTTGGACTACGCCGACCGGGTGGCCCGCCGGGCCTACTACAACAAGCCCGCCTCCCCGGAGCGGCAGCAGGGGATGGACTTTTTGTGGTGGCTGTGGGCGGGGCGCAACTCCCCCATCTTCGGCAGGGACCGCATGACCACCTTCGAGCGCCGGTTCATCGCCGACGCCGCCACCCACACCGAGCCCAAAAACGCCTACTACACGCTGTATAACGACCCGGCGGTGTGCGAGGGTATTCTGAAGGAGTTCGGCCTGGAGGGGCCCCACTGCCACATCATCAACGGCCATGTGCCGGTGAAGTCCAAAAAGGGGGAGAGCCCTGTGAAGGGGGGCGGCAGGCTGGTGGTCATCGACGGTGGATTCTGCAAGGCGTACCAGAAAACCACCGGCATCGCCGGGTACACCCTGATCTACAACTCCGCCTGTTTCCGGCTGGTGGCCCATGAACCCTTTGTGGGCAGGGCCGCCGCCATCCGCAAAAATTACGACATCGCCTCCACCACCCAGGTGTTCGAGCGGCTGGAGAGCCGGGCCATGATCCTCCAGACGGACATCGGCCGGAAGCTCCAGGGGCAGATCGACGAGCTGGTCGATCTGGTGGCCGCCTTCCGCAGCGGCGCCATTGTGGAGAGCCACAAGGGCTGAACGGCCTGTAAACCGCGTCAAAACCGCCTGTCAACATGTTGATAGGCGGTTTTTTCCCGCAAATTTCGAGTGTGCCCATACTTTTCCACAGAATTGATACCAGATTGTAACCTTTTTTCCGCATACTTTTCCTTGCCCAATTCAGGATATAGTGGTACAATATTTTAGGTTATGTTTGCAGGTAGGAGGTTTGCAGCATATGGAAGAGTCCACACCGAAAAAAGGCATTCCCGTGGCGCTGGTCGCCGGCATCGCGGCGGCTGCCCTGCTGGCCGTGGCGGCCGGCGGGTGGTTTGGCCTGTGCGCCTGGGTTCGGGATAACGGCCAGTTGCTGCCCGGGGCGGTGGCGGTGGATGACCGGGGCGAGACGGTGGCCGACCTGGGCAGGCTCACCAGGGAGGACGCGCTGGACGTGGTCAGCCGGGAGATGGAGCAGCGGCTGGACACACGCAAGCTCACCCTGCTGTATGGCGAGGGCAGGCGGCTGGAGTTCACCGGCGAGCTGATGGACTGCTCCCCTGAGGCCGCAGTGGACGTGGGCTTTACCGCCAAGGAGGGCAAGCCCTTCTGGAAGCTGGGCGCGCTGTGGCTGGGTCTGGCCGACGAACCGAACCCCCTGTCCATATCCGCCGCCGCGTTCACCCCCGAGGGGGAGGAGCAGGCCCGGCGGATGGTCCAGGCGGTGGCCGATGAGCTGTATGTGCCCCCGGTGGACTTCACCTATGAGATGGGGGAGGAATCGGTCACCGTCACCCCCGGCACCGACGGGCAGAGGCTGGACGCCGACGCCCTGCTGGCCCAGGTGGAGGAGGCGCTGGCCCAGGGGGAGCGGGAGCTGCGGGTGGAGCCCGAGGCGCTGCCCGGCGCGGAGCTGAGCGGACAGGTGCTCCACGAGCTTATCCACGTGGAGCCCAAGGCCCCCGGCGTAGACGAGGAGGGCAGGCTCACCCCGGCGGTGATCGGCCTGTCCGTCAACGCCGAGGAGGCCCAGGCCATTCTGGACCAGACCGCCCCCGGCGAGAGCTGCACCATCCCCCTGGAATACACCCCGCCGGGCACCAACCCCGACGAGTCCATGTTCTATAAAGACCTGCTGGCCTCCGTCACCACCAATATGGACGGGGTGGCAAACCGCTCCTTCAATGTGAACCGGGCCGCCGAGTCCTGCAACGGCAAGGTGATCCAGCCCGGCGAGGTGTTCTCCTATATCGACACCATCGGCGACCCCAGCGCCCGCAACGGCTATAAGACCAGCACCGGCTACCAGAACGGCGAGACTGTGGCCATGGACGGGGGCGGCGTATGCCAGGTGTCCTCTTCCCTGTACTACTGCGCGGTGTACTCCAACCTGGAGATTGTCAAGCGGGCGTGCCACGCCTTCTCCACCGGCTATATTGCCAACGGGCTGGACGCCACCATCTTCTACCCCTCCCTGGACTTCAAGTTCCGCAACAACACCGGCTTCCCCATCAAAATCGTGGCCTATACCGAGGGCAACGCCTGGGGTAAGCTCACCGTCCAGTTCTACGGCAGCAACCCCGAGGGCATTTATGTGAAAACCGAGCGCTATACCCTCTCCTCCACCCCCTGGACCACCGTTTACGAGCCGGACGAGACCATCGAGCGGGGCGCCACCAAGGTGGATGTGACCCCCTACACCGGCTACGAGGTGGACGTGTACCGCTGCGTGTACGACGCCAACGACAACCTGATCTCCCGCACCTACGAAAACCACAGCCGCTACGCCAAGCGGGACAAAAAAATCCTCTACAATCCCGCCGACGAGGGCCCCTGGGGCTCCGCTGTTGATCCCGGCGGCCAGCCCAGCGTGGAGCCCACCCCGGAGGTCCCGCCCACCATCGAGCCCATCCCCACCCCGGAGCCGGGGCCCAGCATGGACCCGGGCCCCGTTGACCCCTGGGGGATTCCCAGCCTGGATCCCAGCTTCCCGCCGGAGCCCACATTCCCCGCCTATGTGGACCCCGTTCCCACCCCGGAGAACACGCCGGAGGGCGGGGATAACCCCGTCCAGGACCCGTGGGAGGGCTGAGCTATGTTTGAAGGTTTTTCCCAGGAGACGGTGGACTTCATGTGGGGCATCCGCTTCAACAACGAGCGGGGCTGGTTTGAGGCCCACAAGTCCGACTACCAGACCTACTTCCTCAACCCCATGAAGGAGCTGGGGAACCAGGTCCAGGCCGAATTGCTGGACCGCTTCCCCAAGAGCGGGCTGAACCTGAAAATCTCCCGCATCTACCGGGACGCCCGGCGGCTGTTCGGGCGGGGGCCCTATAAGGACCATTTGTGGCTGTCCCTGTTCCGCTTCGGCAGCGAGTCCGGCGGCGACCACCCGGTGTTCTGGTTCGAGCTGGCCCCGGAGAATTGGAGCTACGGCATGGGCTTCTGGTGCGCCCAGGCGTCGGTGATGGAAAAGCACCGCGCCCGCATCGACCGGGACCCCAAGCCCCTGCTCAAGCTCCACAACCGCCTGGCAAAGCAGGGGGAATTCACCCTGGACGGCCCGGAGTACAGCCGGAAAAAGCCCTGCGCCGAGCCCAAGCTGGCGGATTGGTACAATAAGAAGTCCCTGTCCGTGGGCCACGAGGAGGGACTGGGCGAGGTGCTCTACACCCCCGCCCTGGCGGACCGGCTGGTAGAGGGCTTCTCCTTCCTCATGCCGTACTATGATTACTTTTCCACATTGTGGGCGGACGGAGGAAGCGCGGAGCCGTCGTGAGCAGCGCAAACCCCAAAAAAGCGAAGCCCCCGGAAAAATTCCGGGGGCTTTTTGCGTCCGCCGCGGCTATTCCCTCTTGCGCGGCGAAAATCATTGTGCTACAATACTATTGAATAAATAATATGTTTTAAAACGGCATATTAAACCGTGTGGCATTTTCCCCAGGCAATTCTGGCGCAAATAGAAAGAAAGGTGGCCGACATGAAAAAACGCGCCCTGCTGTCCCTGTTTCTGGCCCTGGCCCTGCTGGCGGGCTGCGCCCCGGCGGTGGACGCCCCCGCGCCCTTCCCCACAGCCGCGGCAAGTCCCTCGCCCCGGCCCACCCCCACGCCCACGCCGGAACCCACGCCCGCTCCCGAGCCGGTGGACTTCCGCGAATTTCTGGACGGGGTGAACGCCCGGCGGAGGGCGGTCATTGAGCAGGAGGAACCCATTGACATCTCCCCCTACACCCCGGACTTTTACGAACAGAACCAAACCTTCACCGAGGCGGAGCTGGAGCGGCTCACCACCCAGCACGGCCCGGAGGAAAACCTGACCAAAGACGGTCTGCTCTCCGACGCGGACACTTTCTTCACCCTCCTCCAGACCACCTACGGTGCCTATTACTACTTCGGCGGGGACGAGACCTTCTTCCCCATCCGGGACGCGGTGCGGGAGGAACTGGCCGCCATGGAGGCCCCCACCGTCCAGGATTTGAACGACGTGCTCTACCGCCATCTTTACCCGGTGCTGGTGGACGGGCACTTCACCCTGGGGAACTATGCCATGGGCATCCCCCACATCCAGTACATGTACTACGTACCCGGCGTCTATCTGGACAGCCTGGACGGGGTGGAAGATCCCGGCTACCTCAAGCCCACCATCGGCCCGGACGGGCGCATCTGTTACTGGTACGCCGCCATGAGCCACGACGGCGGCGACCTGCCGTCCAGGCTGGACGGGCGCGCGCTTCTTTGGCGGCGGGCGGGCCGGCTCTCCCTAAACTGGCAGGCGCAGATTTTCGACGAATCGGAGTGGAAAGGCGTTCCCATCCTCGTCTCCCGGAGTATGTCCGCCCGAGACGGCGCTACCGGCCCGATCATCCCTGAACGGGAGGAGGTGCTTGAGAAGCTGGCTGCCTGCGGCGGGGAGTACGCGGGCAGTCCCCTGCTCATTTTCGACGTGCGGGGAAACGGCGGCGGCGACGACAGCTATATCAGGAACTGGTTCCAGGGCTGGGCCGGGAACCGGGCCCGATACCCGGGGGGCTTCTCCTACCGGTACAGCCAGCTCTCCTGCCATATATACAATTTCTACCCCGTTGACCGCATGGGTACTTACCGCGTCTATCTACAGACCGGGGCGTGGGTGGAACGCACGGGCCCCGTTTTCGTTCTCCAGGACAAGGGGGTGGCCTCCTCAGGGGAATCACTGGTTGAAATCTTCCAAACGGCGGCGGACACCCTTCTCGTAGGTGGGCCTACCACGGGCTGTTCCCTTACGCCCAATAACTGGGGCTTCTTTCTCCCCCACTCAGGACTGCGCTGCTACTTTGGAACCGGCCTCGCGCTGCACGGCGCCGGCGAAAACCTGGACGGCGTGGGCTACCTCCCCGACCTGTGGGTGGAGCCGTCCAAGGCGCTGGACGCGGTGAAACGGCTCATCGAATACTACGGCCTGAATACGGCGCAGTGAAAAAGCAAGCCCCCGGCAGCGCCGGGGGCTTGCTTTAGTTTTTGAGGCTGTGTAAGGGCGCAGGAATCCGCCCGCCCCGGGCCACGAAGTCCTCCGCGCTGCCGGTGTGGCAGGGCATCACGGGGGCGGAACCCAGCAGGCCGCCGAACTCCACCACGTCCCCCACCCCCTTGCCGGGGGCGGGTATGAGGCGCACGGCGGTGGTCTTCTGGTTGACCATGCCGATGGCCGCCTCGTCGGCGATGATGGCGGACAGGGTGGCGGCGCTGGTGTCGCCGGGGACGGCGATCATGTCCAGCCCCACCGAGCACACGCAGGTCATGGCCTCCAGCTTGTCCAGGGTGAGGGCCCCGGACTGGGCGGCGGCGATCATGCCCTCGTCCTCGCTCACCGGGATAAAGGCCCCGGACAGCCCGCCCACCGAGGAGGACGCCATCACGCCGCCCTTCTTCACCGCGTCGTTGAGCAGGGCCAGGGCGGCGGTGGTGCCGTGTGTGCCGCACACCTCCAGGCCCATCTCCTCCAGGATGCGGGCCACGCTGTCCCCGACGGCTGGGGTGGGGGCCAGGGACAGATCCACGATGCCGAAGGGCACGCCCAGCCGGGCACTGGCCTCCCGGGCCACCAGCTGGCCCATGCGGGTCACCTGGAAGGCGGTCTTTTTGATGAGCTCCGCCACCACGTCGAAGGGCTGGCCCTTCACGCTCTGGAGGGCGTGGTGGACCACGCCGGGGCCGGACACCCCCACGTTGATGACCCGCTCCGCCTCGCCCACGCCGTGGAACGCCCCGGCCATGAAGGGGTTGTCCTCCACCGCGTTGCAGAACACCACCAGCTTGGCGCAGCCGAAGCCGCCCCGGTCGGCGGTGCGCTGGGCGCAGGCCTTGATGGTCTTCCCCATGAGGGCCACCGCGTCCATGTTGATGCCCGCCTTGGTGGAGCCTACGTTGACGGACGAGCACACCACGTCGGTGACGGCCAGCGCCTCGGGTATGGCGGCGATGAGCTTTTTGTCCCCCTCGGTCATGCCCTTGTGCACCAGGGCGGAGAAGCCACCGATGAAGTTCACCCCCACCGCCTTGGCCGCCTTGTCCATGGCGGCGGCGAAGGGCACGTAGTCGCCGGTGCGGGACGCCCCGGCCACCAGGGCCATGGGGGTGACGGATATGCGCTTGTTGACGATGGGTATGCCGAACTCCGCCTCAATGTCCTCGCCGGTTTTTACCAGCTTTTCCGCCGAGGTGGTGATCTTGTCGTAGATCTTCCGGCAGGCGGCGTGGGGGTCCGGGTCGCAGCAGTCCAGCAGGCTCACGCCCATGGTGATGGTGCGCACATCCAGGTGCTGGTGGTCGATCATCCGGATGGTCTGTAAGATGTCGTTGGTGTTAATCATGGTCATGGCTCCTCAAAAAACGTAATCACGCCTCGCCTGTTCGCGACGCGCGGCTTCGCTCCGACTCGGGCTGGTCTCTGGGGCCTTGCGGCCCCATCGCTCGCCCTCGCTCCGTTCCATCCGCGCTGCTCACGACGGCTCGGACGCTCAAATGCGATGCATGGCGTCAAAGATATCCTCCCGCTGGACGCGGATATCCAGGCCCCGCTCCTTGCCTGCCCCGGCCAGATCCTCCCGCAGGCGGGCGAAGGGCACCGTGGCCTGGGAGGCGTCCACCAGCATGATCATGGTGAAGTACTCCTGGAGGACGGTCTGGCTGATGTCCAGCACGTTGATGTTCTTCTCGCTGAGCAGGGCGCACACGGCGGCGATGATGCCCACCTGGTCCCTGCCGATGACGGTGACAATGGCTCTCATGGGGATACCCTCCTGTTAAAAATTCAATTCGTACAGCAGCATCACGGGCCTGCCGTTTTGCGCAATGGTTTTGACCACCTCAAACCCGGCGGCCAGGTAGATGTCCCGCACCACGGCCTCCTCCGCCCCGGTGTCCAGCCGCAGGCGGGCCGCCCCCCGGCGGACGCACTCCTCTTTGACGGCCTCCACCACCTGGGCGGTCATGCCCCGGTGGGCGAATTTGCGCCGGACGCACAGCTTATGGAGGTAGCCCGCCTGGAAGGGCGGCGCATCCGGCCACCACTCCCGGTCGCTCCACTGGAGGATGAAGGCGCAGGCGTCCTCCCCATCTACGGCGCCCACGTAGAAGTTTTCCGGCCCGGCCTCGTCCGTGAGCAGTTCCTCCGGGGTGAGCCATTCGTCCGGCCACACCCGCAGCCCCCGGCCCCGGCCCCAGGCGGCCACCTCCCGCATGAGGGCGGCGGCCCGTTCGGGGCAGTTTGGAATCAGCGCCAGCCCCACGGCCCTACCCCAAATCGTCCAGGGTGAGGCGGAAGGTCTCGCCCATCCGCTCCATGAACCAGTCCGCCTCCTCCATGTTCATGGAGCGCAGGGAGGCCATGGTCTCGCCGGCGGCCCGGCCAAACTCGGTGTTGCCCGCCTTCAGCTCCTCCTGGCACTTGAGCCAGGCGGCCAGCTTGTCCGCCGCCTTCACATAGCGCCTGACGGTTTTGTCGCTCTCCCGGACCAGGGGCTCGTAGGCGGGGACCAGCTCGGGGGGGAGCATGGACAGCAGCTTGTCCTGGGCGGCCGCCTCCACCTGCCGGTAGGCGTTTTTCAGCGAGGGGTTGTTATATTTGATGGGGGTGGGCATGTCGCCGGTGATGATCTCCGGCGCGTCGTGGAACAGGGCGGCGGCGGCGATTCGGTCCGGATCCAGCTCCTTGTGGAACACATCCCGGCCCACCACCGCCAGGGCGTGGGCCAGCACCGCCACCTCGTAGGAGTGCTCCTCCACGTTCTCAACGCGGGTGTTGCGCATCAGCGCCCAGCGGGCGATGTAGCGCATCCGGAAGATGTAGGCGAAAAAGCTGTGGTTCATATAAGGGCCACCTTTCTATGTCTGAGCGGTATTTTACCACGGCGGCGGGGAAATGTACAGACCAGGGCGCAAAAAAAGGCCCTCCCTGCCGGGCAGGGCGGGCCGCTTTTTCAGATAGCTATTCCTGCTCCGGCGCCTCCTTGGGATTCATCCCCTTTGCCGCCGCTTTGAAAAACTCCAAAACGGAATAGTACAGCTCCGCGGCCAGGTAGGAGACGACCGCCCCCAGGCAGAAAACCGCCGTGCCAAACCCGGCCAGCTTTGTCATGTTCTGCTGCCGCATGGGTTGTGTGGGCCGGGCGTCCACAATGCGCTCCACCGGCACCAGGACCTCCTCCCAGCTCCACTTCGAGCCCAGGCGGTATGCGAGGGCCAGGGAGATGATGAGCCCCGCGGCCAGCAGAAGGGCCGCGCAGGTCTTTGAGCTGAGTTTACCGAACATCAGGGGAACCTCCTTTTTGTTGTGTAGAACACATACTGTTTAGAACTCCAAGAACCCGACCACCCGCACGGTTTGAGAAGCGTTGTTGCGAATCGCCATGGCATAGCTTCCGGCCTGGCTGATCCCGATTGCCTGATTGACGCTGCCCCCCTTCACATGGATGTAATAAAATTTTCCGCTGGAATCAATGAGACCAAAGTCCATGCTGGCGGATGACGGCGAATAGGCGCAGTTACAGGTGACGACGGCCTTGGCCTCAAAGTCAATCAGATGGGTGACATAGCCGATGGAACTTTTGGAAACGGATTGATCTATTTTATCAACCGCCTGGGGCATAGGACCTGTTTCGCGGTGCTGCGCTGCCGGCGGGGCCACCCAGTCCCACTCCAGTTCCTCCAGCTCTATGACGGCCTTGCCGGGGGCTGCCCCTTGGAAAAGGGGGATGGCCGCGGCCAGCGCCAGGGTACAGGCCGCCAGCATACACGCGAATCCTAACCGCTTCATTTTCATGGGCGCGTTCCTTTCCTGAATGCGGGCTTTTCTAAGGCTTTACGCCTGTTATCCCGTCCGTCCAATCCTGTACTTCCGGCAGGACGATATCTTCCGTCTCCATATCATCCAGCCAGGTGATCCCGTCCTGCGGTTCCTCCGGCTCCTTTACGATTGCGGAGACGATGGTGATGACCGACGCGATGGCCGACAGCAGCAGGCAGGCGGCCAGCACGACGGTCAGCGCAACCCTGCCCCCCCGCCGCTCCGGCTGGGGCTCCGCCGCCGCTTCCAGCTCCACAGGCTTTTTCTTCAGCGCCAAATTGTCGTCCACCAGCTGCTCCACCGGCACGCCGAACAGCCTGCCCATGCAGACCAGGTTTTCCATGGACGGGACGGCGACCCCCCGCTCCCATTTGGAGACGGCCTGCCGGGACACATCCAGCGCCTCCGCCAGCTCCGCCTGGGTCATCTTGTGCTCCCGGCGCAGGGCGGCGAGCTTTTCCTCCAGCCTCATTGTAGCGACACTCCCTTCCCAGGTAAACCGCTTCCGGGTTGCAAACGGGCAACCGGCGGTTTCTTTTGCGCGGTTCGGACGTTTTTCCCTCCGGGACAGCTTCATTGTACCATACGCCCCGGAACCAGGCAAGGGCGCAAAAAACCGCCCCCTGGGGGACGGCTTTTACACGTTCAATTGAAAGCGGCAGGTCTGCCCACCTGCCGCTGGATTTCCTCTTCAGACAGGGAGTCGTTGTTGACGTCCACGCGGAAGCGGCCGATCACCACCCCGTTTTCATCGTACAGGGGGATCAGGACATAGGCCGGCAGTGTTCTCAGGAATTCATTGTACAGACGTACCTCCTCCCTTGTGCGCTGCGGCATATGTGCGCCGGGGAAATCGCTCCTGCGAATATAGCCGTCCTCGCCCTGGGTGCCCCTGGCAGGGACGACCTCCATATAAAGAAAGTCCGGGGGTTCCGAACTGCCGGCCTCGCGCTTCCTCGCCTCGAGCTCATGGATCGTTTCCTGAATTTCGGCGGAAATTTCCTCATCCTTGCCGGGAATCTGGAGGCGGAAGCGGCCGATCACCTCTCCGTTCTCATCGTACAGGGGGATCAGGATATAGGGCGGCAGGGTGTCCAGAAACTCATCGTACCGGGCGGCGTCCTCCAGCGTTTGAATGTCCCACTGGGCAGAGGGATAGTCGCTCCTGCGAATATAGCCATTCTCGCCCTGGGTGCCCACGGCGGGGACAAGCTCGGTCTGGGGATAGTTCGGAAGGGGTGCGCTGCGTGCCCGGGCCGCCTCAAGCTCGTCAATGGTTTTTTGAATCTCGGGGGGGATTTCCTCGTCTTCGCTGGGAATCTGGACGTGGAAGCTGCCGATCACAGTTTCGTTCAGGTCATAGAGGGGGATGGCGCGGTATGTATCCTCGGTGGTCTTCAAGTATGCCGCATACGCCTCGGCATCGGCCAGACCGTTCATTTCAGGATAAAGCTCATTGGCCAGGACATAGCCCTCCCTGCCGTCAATGCCCACAGCGGCGATCAGTTCCGGGATTTCGCCTGCCAGATCGGACAGCAGTGCGGAGCCATAGGTCTTGCCGGACGCGGTGACCGGGTAGCCGCCGTCAGCGGTGAGGGTGAGCGCCAGCTCGGCCAGGGTATCTTCCACGGGAACGCTTTGGGCCGCATACGCGCCAGCGGTGCACACTGCGCTGGCAATCGGTGTGGAATAGAACTCGTTGACGCCTGTGTACCTGTTATACAGGGCTACCTGCCCGCGGACATATACCGTCCCGGGATCAACAGGCGCGTCGGAAGTGGCCCTGCTATAAAAATAGATCCCGCCGACATTTTGCCCCATAGGCCTGCTGGCGTATATCCGAGTGTCGCTGTAAAGATCACAGGTAAGGCCCATATAACCATCCGGCAGGTTCTCATAGGATTTGTTCATCACCCAGGTAGACCCGCGGAAGGTGTTGGCGGAATCCTGGTAAAGGCACGCCCACGTTTCATACGTGATGCCGCCGACAGAAGGAAGGGTTACATGCGGAGTCTCCACGGTGGCAATGACGGCAAAAGCCGGGGCGGTCAGAAACAGCGCAAGGATCAGGGCCAGGAACAGGGCGGAAAACCGCTTTGCTTTCATAGGACTAAACTCCTTTCTTTGTCTTGTGTGGGACATATACGGTCAATAGTCCACAAACCCAACCACACGAACAGTTTGTGAAGAATTGTTCCTGATCGCCACCGCATAGCTTCCGTCTTGGCTGATTCTGATTGCCTGGTTGATACTGCCCTCCTTTACATTGATATGGTAGAACCGGCCAGTGGAAGTTATAACGCCGAAGTCCATGCTTGCGGACGATGGCGAGTAGGAACAGTTGAAGGTGAGCGCGTCTCCGCTCTTCAGGGAGATTTGACTTATGGCTTTCGTGGAAAATGGATAGATATCGGTGTTGACCGATCCAGTAGTCAGCGGCGCTGTTCCATCGTATATCACAGTCGATGGGTCGAGCAAATCCCACTCCATATCCTCCATCCAAATGATGTCCCCGGCAGGGGCCTGAACCGCCCCAGCGGGCGTGAAAGACCCGCAAATCATAGTAGCGCAGACGAGCAGCATACAGATCAATCGCTTTATTTTCATAAGTACCTTTCCTCCTAAACATTTTTAGGGCACAATAATTTCTATCGCATCGGGGTCAAAAACTACACGATCCAAGTCAATATCTTCGCATTCCAGATCATCCTGATCAATAATAGTAGGGCCGTCTTTTGGCGGCTCCGGCTCTTTCGACAGGGCAAAGCCGAGCGCCATGCCAAGCGATAACCCGGCGAACAGAATACACCCCGCCAGCGCGGCGGTCCCCGACCGCCAGGACAGCGCCGCCCGCCGGGGCGCCTCCCCCGCCTCCGGCGGGGCGGGTTCCGGCTCCGCGGCTTCCGCCCCAAGCTCCTCCCCGGGGGGCTCAGCCCCGTTCACCAGCTCGTCCAGGGGTATGCCGTACAGGCGGCTCAGCGCGATGAGTTTTTCTGCGGACGGGGCGGCCGTGCCCCGCTCCCACCCGGAAACCGCCTGCCGGGTGACGCCCAGACTTTGGGCCAGTTCGGTTTGGCTCAGCTCCCGCTCCCTGCGGAACCGGGTCAATTTCTCGTTCAACTCCATAACGCCCCTTCTTTCGTTTATAGTAGCAGTTTCCAGTCTTTCCCGTCAACGACAGTATCGCTTGACACGGGGCAAGTCTTTCTTTCCGCCCCCGCCGTACGGTTCCTCCTTTATTTATATCATACATACCCTCATCGTGGCAAGCGCGGGGCCGGATGGCGGTTGCCATCTCCCCCGGGCTTGTGTTATAATGGCGGGAAACAATTGGTTAGGGGGGAAATGCCGTGGACATCGCCATCTACACCCTGGGCTGCAAGGTGAACCAGGTGGAGACCCAGGCCATGGAGCGGGAGCTGCTGGGCAGGGGCCACAGGCTGGTGGACTTTGACGGCCCGGCGGACGCCTATATTGTCAACACCTGCACCGTCACCGCCGTCAGCGACAAGAAGTGCCGCAACATCATCCGCCGGGCCCGGAAGCGGGCCCCGGACGGGGTGGTGGCGGTGTGTGGCTGCTACGCCCAGACCGGCCCGGAGGCCGTGGCCGCCCTGGGGGCGGACCTGGTGTCCGGCTCGGCGGGCCGGATGGCCTTCCTGGACAGGCTGGAGGGGCTGCTGAAGGCAAGAGGGGAGCAAGTGGTAAGCGTTGACAGCGCCCTGTCCCGCCGGGACTTCGAGCGCCTCCCCGCCGGGGGTGGGGCGGGCCGCACCCGCGCCATGCTCAAGGTGGAGGACGGCTGCGTCAATTTCTGCGCCTACTGCGTCATCCCCTACGCCCGGGGGCCGGTGCGCTCCCTGCCCCTGGCGGAGGCGGCGGGGGAGGCCCGGCGGCTGGCGGCGGAGGGCTACCGGGAGGTGGTGCTCACCGGCATTGAGATTTCCTCCTGGGGCCGGGACCTGAACACGGGGGAGGGGCTTGCCGAGCTTGTGGAGGCGGTGTGCGCCGCCGCGCCGGGGCTACGGGTGCGGCTGGGCTCCCTGGAGCCGCGCACCGTTACGGAGGACTTCTGCCGCCGGGCCGCCGCCCTGCCCAACCTGTGCCCCCATTTCCACCTGTCCCTCCAGTCGGGGTGCGACGGCACCCTGGCCCGGATGAACCGTAAATATGATACCAAACGGTATTATGAGAGCGTTCAATTACTGAGAGAATACTTCCGCGACCCTGGGATCACCACCGACCTCATCACCGGCTTCCCCGGCGAGACGGAGGAGGAGTTTGCCCAGACGCTGGCCTTCGTGGAGCGGTGCTCGTTCACCGCCATGCACGTATTTCCCTACTCCCGGCGCCCCGGCACCCCGGCGGCGGACATGCCCGGCCAGGTGCCCAGGGAGGAGAGGGAGGGGCGGGCCCGCCGTGCCATTGCCCTGGGGGAGGCGCTGGAGCGGCGCTGGCTGGAGGGCCAGACAGGCCGCGTCCTCCCGGTGCTCTTTGAGGAGGAAAAGGGCGGGCTGTGGCAGGGCCACGCCCCCAGCTATGCCCTGGTGCGGGCGCAGGGGGAAAACCTTCACAACCGGCTGCTGGACGTGAAAATCACCGGCGTGGAGGGGAACGCCCTGGTAGGGGTGGCGGTGGACGGGTGAACCTTGCGCCCCAGGGTGAACTGTGTTAAAATGGAATCCTGATCGGGAGAAAGGAGGCGGGTCCTATGCCCTTAGTGCTGACGGCCCTTGCGCCGGATGGAGAGGCGGCGGAAAGCCTGTGGAGCAGCATCGAAAACATAACAGCCAGTAATATTTTTGGCGCGGTTTTGTCCGTTGTAATCAGCCTGATCCTCATCAAGGTGCTGACCAAGGTGGTCAACCGGGCCCTGGGCCGCTCCAGGCTGGACGCGTCCCTCCAGACCCTGCTGCGCAATCTGGTAAAGGGCGCGCTGTGGGCGGTGGCCGCCATCATCGTGCTGGGCCGCCTGGGCATTGAGGTCACCTCCCTGGTGGCGGTGCTGTCGGTGGTAGGGCTGGCCTTCTCCCTGGCGCTGCAAAACTTCCTGTCCAACGTGGCGGGTGGGATGCAGCTGCTGGCCTCCCACCCCTTCGCGGTGGGGGACTTTGTGGACGTGGGGGTGTGCTCGGGCACGGTGGAGGAAATCGGCATGTTCTATACCAAGGTCACCACCCCGGACAACAAGCTGGTCCAGCTGCCCAACAGCGCCATCGTCACCGCCAACATCACCAACTTCTCCGCCCAGCCCACCCGCCGGGTGGAGCTGAATGTGTCCGCCTCTTACGACGCGCCCACCGGGCAGGTGGCCGCCCTTCTGGTCAAACTGGCGGGGGAGCACCCCCTGGTGCTGGCCGACCCGGAGCCCGCCGTCCACGTGGAGGAGTACGGCGATAGCGCCATCCGTTATGTCATGCGGGTGTGGTGCGCCAACGCCGACTACTGGACGGTGTATTACGACCTGCTGGACGGCTTCAAGCCCGCCTTTGACGAAGCGGGCGTTGAAATGACCTATCCCCATGTAAACGTGCACATGGTGGAGCGCTGAAACGGGGAGGCATAAGATTGAAGGAAATGAGGCGCAGCACCGTGGAAAAGGGAAAATTCATCGCCTTGGAGGGCATTGACGGCTCGGGCAAGAGCAGCCAGATCGGGCCGCTGGTAAAGCGGCTGGAGGGGCTGGGCGTCCCCTGCCGGGAGACCCGGGAGCCCACCGGGGGGCCCGTGGGCTCGCTGATCCGGCAAATTTTCACCGGCCGGGTCACTGCCGACAACCGGGTCATTGCGGCGCTGTACGCCGCAGACCGCATCGACCACCTGGTCAACGAGGTCGACGGCCTGTGCTCCGCCATCGACAGCGGAATAACCGTGGTGTCCGACCGCTATTACTTTTCCTCTTACGCCTACCACAGCGTGGATGTGGACATGGACTGGGTGATCCAGGCCAACGCCCTCAGTGCCCAGCTGCTGCGGCCCACCCTCACCGTATTTCTGGACGTGCCGGTGGAGACTGCCCTGGAGCGCATCCACAAAAACCGCTTTGTGGAGGAGATCTTCGATGGCGCGGACCGGCTGCGCAAAACCAGGGAGCTGTATTTCCGGGCCTTCCGGCGGCTGTCCGGCGTGGAGAATGTGGCCGTGGTGGACGGCGCAGGGACCGAGGCTGAGGTGGCGGCGCGTATCTGGGCGGCGGTAGAGCCCTGCTTTCGGTAATCCCCGGCGTGCTTTGGCGGTTATGCACAAATTTCCATAGGAAAGATTGGTAAAAATCGAAATCTTTTTTGCTCTTTTCTGAAAACTCTTTTCATTCCCCACCAAATGTGTTAACATACTGTTAATAAGGGCGCGATCCCCGGACCAGCGGGGATCGAATGTTCTTTAAAAACCCAATTTTCTAAGAGGGAGGAATTGAGTTATGTATAAGTTTTTACAAAAACTGGGCAAATCCCTGATGCTGCCCGTAGCGGCCCTTCCCATCTGCGGTATCCTGATGGGCCTGGGCTACGCCCTGGCTCCCGGCGTTATGGGTGTGCCCGGCGCGCCCACCACCGGCGCGGCCTTTACCGTGGGCTTCCTGCTGGTCAAGGCCGGCGGCGCGCTCATCGACAACATGCACTGGCTGTTTGTCATCGGCGTGGCCGTGGGCATGGCCGACGATAAGGACGGCACCTCCGCCCTGGCCGGCCTGGTCAGCTTCCTGATGATGAAGTCCCTGCTGGCCCCCGCCGTGGTCACCACCATCATGCCTTCCATCGCTGATGACCGCGTGCGCCTGCTGGCCTTCGAAAAGTTTGAGAACGTGTTCCCCGCCATTCTGGCCGGCCTCATCGGCGCCACCTGCTACAATAAGTTCAAGAACACCCAGCTGCCTGACTGGCTGGCCTTCTTCAGCGGCAAGCGCTGCGTGGCCATCGTCACCGGCGTGGTGTCCATCGGCGCCTCCGTCATCCTGCTGTTCGCGTGGCCCGTCATCTTCGGCGCTCTGTACGCCGTGGGTCAGGCCATCATCGGGCTGGATATCGTTGGCGTGGGCATCTACACCTTCCTGAACCGTCTGCTCATCCCCACCGGCCTGCACCACGCCCTGAACAACGTGTTCTGGTTTGATACGGTGGGCATCGGCGACCTGACCCACTTCTGGGCCGGCCGCGTGATGGGCGACGTGGTGGAGGGAACCACCCTCAATTGGAGCATCGGCATGTACATGGCCGGCTTCTTCCCCTGCATGATGTTCGGCATCGCGGGCGCCGCCGTGGCCATGGTCCGCGCCGCCAAGAACAAGAAGGTCGCCATGGGCATCCTGCTGTCCGCCGCCGTCTGCGCGTTCCTGTGCGGCGTCACCGAGCCCTTCGAGTTCTCCTTCATGTTCCTGGCCTTCCCGCTGTACGTGGTCTACGCCCTGCTGTACGCCATCTTCGCCATGATCACCGTGGCTCTGGGCTTCCGTGCCGGCTTCTGCTTCTCCGCCGGCGCTACCGACTGGATCTTCTCCGCCTCCCTGCCCGCCGCCGAGAACACCCTGCTGCTCATTCCCATCGGCATCGCGGCTTTCGCGGTGTTCTACCTGGTGTTCTACTTCGCCATCAAGAAGTTCAACCTGAAGACCCCGGGTAACGAGGATGAGGACGCCGAGGCCGAGGAGGCCAAGATCGTGCTGTCCAACAACGACTTCACCGCCATTGCCTCCGGCGTGCTCAAGGCCATCGGCGGCAAGGAGAACGTCTCCAACGTGGACTACTGCACCACCCGTCTGCGCTTTGAAATCAAGGATTACACCGCCATCAACGAGAAGGCCATCAAGGCTGCGGGCGCGGCCGGCGTGATCCGTCCCAGCAAGAGCGCCTGCCAGGTCATCATCGGCCCGAAAGTTCAGTTCGTGTACGACGAGCTGAAGAAGATGCTGTAAATCCGGCGTTCCAAAAGATGGGAGCTGGTTCCTCCCGCACATAGAAACTCTGCCGTGGGCGGGCTTTTGGCCCGCCTACGGCTCTTTTTGGAAAGGAAGGGTCATTGTGGGATTTTTGGATAAACTGAAAAAGGGCCTGCTGGGCGAGGAGGCCGCCCCCGCCGCCAAGGCCCTGGCCGTGGGCGCGGTGGCCAAGGGGAACGCCATCCCCATGGCAGATATCCCAGACCTGGCGTTCAGCCAGGGCTTCGTGGGCTTCTGCTGCGGCATTGAGCCGGAGGACGGCAAGGTGTTCTCCCCGGTGGACGGCGTGGTCAGCCAGGTGCCCGACACGCTCCACGCCGTGGGCATTGAGAGCCAGGGGATGGAGCTGCTGGTCCACTGCGGCGTGGACACCGTGGACATGAAGGGCCAGGGCTTCACCATGCTGGTGAAGGAGGGCCAGGAGGTCAAGACCGGCGACCCCCTGCTCACCATGGACCTGGAAGTGGTCAAGGCGGCGGGCCACCCCACCACCATCATCACCGCCGTCACCAACTCCGATGACTTCGCCGGGGTGGAGCAGGTGAAAACCGGCCCTGTCCAGCCGGGGGACGGTGTGCTGAACGTTAAAAAGTGAGCTCAGGCGCGCTTCCAAACGGGGGCGCGCCTCTCAGCCATATTAACAGAAAGGGACGATATGAAATGGGACGTTTAGAGGGTAAGGTCGTCATTGTCACCGGGGGCAATTCCGGCGTAGGGGCCGCCACCGCGGTGCTCTTCGCCAAGGAGGGCGCCAAGGTGGTCATCAGCGCCCGCCGCCAGGCCCAGCTGGAGGAGGTGGCCGCCAAGATCCGCGAGGCGGGCGGCGAGGTCCTCCCTGTGGTCACCGACATCTCCAAGCCGGAGGACGCCAAAAACCTGGTGGCCAGGACGGTGGAGGCCTACGGCAAGGTGGACGTGCTGGTGAACAACGCCGGCGTGCTGGAGGAGGGCTTAAAGCCCATCGACAAGGTGACCGACGAGGACATGGATCGCATCCTGGGCATCAACGCCAAGGGCACCATGTACTGCATGCGGGAGGCCCTGGCCGAGATGAAGAAGGCCAATTACGGTTCCATCGTCAACGTGGCCTCGGTGGCCGGCGTGATGGGCTGCGGCGGCGCGGCCTACGTGTCCTCCAAGGCGGCCATCGTGGGCGTCACCCGCCACACCGCCCTGCGCTTCGCGGGCACCGGCATCCGCTGCAACGCGGTGTGCCCCGGCTCCATCGCCACCCCCATGGTGGCCAATATGCGCCCCGACAACCAGGACCCGGACATGTTCGGCCAGATGGCCAAGCACTCCGACATGCGGGTGGGGGTATGCATGCCCGACGACGTGGCCAACATCATCCTGTTCTTTGCCAGCGACGAGTCCCGGGCCATCACCGGCCAGGCCATCGTCTCCGACTTCGGCAGCACCCTGTGAATGGACGCAAAAAAGTGGCGGTTCCAAGAGGAACCGCCACTCGTCATATTTCCCGCTCGAAAATCAGGTCTATTTTGGTCATGGCGCCGCTGGTGACGTCCAGGGGCATCCAGCTCACGAACCGCCAGCCGTCGGCGGCCTCCCGGTCGATGACCTCCCGGTAGCCCTGGAACCCGGCGAAAATCCAGCCCTCCCGCTCCACGGGGACGTATTTGTACTCGTACACGGCGCGCCCCCTCACTCCACGTTGAACAGGGTCATCCGTTTGCAGCTCCGGCAGTACCACGACTCTGTGCTCCGAAGGCTGCCGGGGTCATGGCCGCCCAGGCGGGCCCGCCCAGCTTTTTCAGCCTGCCCGCCGTGGGCAGCTCAAGCGGCTTTGTCCCCGCCGGATACCAGTAGCCCAGGCAGGTCGCCCCACCGAAGGAAGCGTAGAGCTTCCCCGGCTCCAGCTGGCCGCGGCAGTACGGGCACTCCATGGCCGTTTACTTGCTCCCCTTGGGCGGGTTGGGCTCCACGGTGTCGAACACGCTCTTGGCGCTGGCGCACAGCCCCGCCAGCCCCTGGAGCTCACTGGGGATGATGATCTTGGTGGCCCGGCCGTCGGCGGCCTTCTGGAACGCCTCCAGCGCCTTGATCTTCAGCACGCCCTCGCCGGGGGCGGCCTCGTTGATGAGCTTGATGGCGTCGGCGGTGGCCTGCTGCACCTTCAGGATAGCCTCGGACTCGGCTTCGGCGGCCAGGATCTTGGCGGTCTTTTCCGCCTCGGCCTCCATGATCTTGGCCTGCTTGGCGGCGTCGGCCCGGAGGATGGCGGACTGCTTCTCGCCCTCGGCCACCAGGATCTGGGACTGCTTCTGGCCCTCGGCCTGGAGGATGGCCTCCCGGCGTTCCCGCTCGGCCCGCATCTGCTTCTCCATGGACTCCTGGATGTCCCGGGGGGGCATGATGTTTTTCAGCTCCACCCGGTTGACCTTGATGCCCCAGGGGTCGGTGGCCTCGTCCAGGATGGCGCGCATCTGGGTGTTGATGTGGTCGCGGCTGGTGAGGGACTGGTCCAGCTCCAGATCGCCGATGATGTTGCGCAGGGTGGTGGCGGTGAGGTTCTCAATGGCGCTCATGGGGTGCTCCACGCCATAGGTATACAGCTTGGGGTCGGTGATCTGGAAGTAGAGCACGGTGTCGATCTGCATGGTCACGTTGTCCTTGGTGATGACGGGCTGGGGGGCGAAATCCACCACCTGCTCCTTCA
>ERZ779632.345-NODE-345-length-28480-cov-5.609956_pt1 | contig 28480 bp, 28 predicted proteins | sample MGYA00514194_ERZ779632 | MGnify/ENA primary metagenome ERZ779632 (study PRJEB29562, sample SAMEA4376704) | mouse gut metagenome | isolation source: Cecum | study: EMG produced TPA metagenomics assembly of the A DSS colitis mouse model was used to assess the...
AAGTTGCCCGCCGCTCCCTTGGGGGTGTAGAGGTCGGCGGCCAGCGTGATGCCGTAACGGTTGTGGAAGGTCACCTTGCGGTGATCTGCCTTCTCGCTCTTTGGAAAGGTCTTATCCCATTCTTGGGTCAAGGTCAACTTTTCTTCCATCTTGCGTTCCTCCTTGTTACGCTTTTGCTTTCTTTTCTATCTGATAAACCAAGTAATCCAGGCAGTCTATCTTTCGCTCCGCTGCGTGGCAATGCTCCAGCAGGTTTTTTCGGTGTCGGGCCAGAAGGCTGAGGGCCTCTTTCTCCCGTCCTTGACCAATCAGCGAAAGAAACTGCTCTGTCAATAGGTCGTCACACCCCGCGTCCATAAGATTTTGCCGCAGTGCGTCTTTGTCCTCCAAGGTCACCACCCCCTTTGAGGCTATTGTATAAGCACAAAAATGAAATAGCAAATACTTAATTTCTATGTTGTGTTATTCTTGAAAAGAATAACATATTCTGCTATACTGGCAGCAGGAGGTGTTATCATGGAGCTTCGTATCTTACGTTATTTTCTCGCCGTGGCCCGGGAGGGGAGCATTACACATGCCGCCCGGCGGCTTCATATCTCCCAACCCACCCTCTCCAAGCAACTGAAGGATCTAGAGGCAGAACTGGGTAAAAAACTCTTTGTCCGTAGCAGCTTTTCTGTCCGTTTGACAGAGGAAGGAATGCTCCTTCGTAAACGGGCAGAAGACATTTTAGACATGGTGGACAAGACGGAGACGGAATTCAAGGCACTGGGGGAGATCCATGGCGGTGACATCCGCATCGGAGCGGCGGAATCTGACGGCATTAAGTATTTGGCCCGGCACATCAAGGAACTGCAAACGCAATACCCCCGCATCCGGGTCCATTTATACAGCGGTGACCGCAACGACTTGGCAGAGAGATTGGAGCAGGGTTTGTTAGATTTTGCTGTTCTGGTGGAATCAAATGACCTGTCCAAGTACAATCATCTCCCACTGCCAGGCGCGGACACTTGGGGGGTCATTTTGCGCAGAGACCATCCTCTGGCAAAAAAGGAAGCGGCTACCCCAGAGGATCTGGTGGGAATTCCTCTCATTTGTCCCCGGCAGGGATTGCAAAAAGAACTTTCTGACTGGTTTCGGGAGAAAGTGGACAGGTTGAATATTATAGCGACCTGTAACCTGGCCTACAACGGCGGAATCCTGGCACGGGAGGGGCTGGGCTGCATGCTTTCCTTTGACAAGCTGGTGGGCACCGGACCGGACAGCCCTCTATGCTTTCGACCCTTGAAGCCTCCGCTTCACTCAAAGCTGTTTCTGGCTTGGAAAAAGTACGCGGTGTTTTCCCCGGTGGCAGAGGTGTTTTTGCAAGAAATGCAAAAAGAATATGTGTCAGAATAAAATATGTCTTCTTTTCCTCTTGATCTGTTGGGAATAATAGGCGTTGTTGGAAGCATACTAAAGCTAACCGTATTGGGGAGGCTTTGGGTATGAAGATGACCAACCAGGAATACAAAAAATATGTGGAGAAAAAGGCGAAGCCGTCACCCATGTGGAAGGACCTGCTGTGGGCCTTCTGTGTGGGCGGCGGCATCTGCGCCGGAGGGCAGGGACTGAGCACCCTCTATCAGTATTTGGGCGCCACCAAAGAGGACGCGGGAACCTGGGTGTCTATCACGTTGATCTGCCTGGCGGCGCTGCTCACCGGCCTTGGGGTGTTCGACGACATCGCCAAGCACGCCGGGGCGGGGACCTTGGTGCCCATCACCGGCTTTTCCAACGCCATGGCCTCTCCTGCGCTGGAATTCAAGAGCGAGGGGTTGGTGCTGGGCACCGGGGCCAAGCTGTTTACCGTGGCCGGACCAGTGCTGGTGTACGGCATCTCGTCCAGCATCCTCTACGGGATCATTCTATGTATTTTAGGCGCGGTCATCAAGTGAATTGGCGACAAAAATAGGCGGACGCCGCGGCGTCCGCCTATTTGTTTTCTTCCCTTGCCCGTTCAAAGGCCTGGGCCACGCTTCGGGAGGGGGAGGAGAGCTGAGTCTGCCGTATCAAGGACGCGATCTGGCCCAGGGTGGTCTCTACCTCATCCTTAAGGGCGGAGGCGGAGACCCGCAGGGCGCCATGGCCCAGGATGATGACCTGGACCAGGCCGTCAGAGGTAGCCACCCGTACCCGGTTGTCCTTACCTAGGCGGTAGGTAGCCTTTTCGATATAGGCGTCGGCGGTCTCCGCCTCTTTGGTATAGACTACGGTGATATTGTTGTGTTTTTCCACCGTTTCCACGCCGCCATGGACCTTATAGGCATCAAATACCACAATGACCCGGTTGCCCCGGTAGCCCTGGTAGTTGCACAGCAGCTCGATGAGAACGGCGCGGGCGGCGTCCAGGCTCTGCCCGGCCAAAGCCTTCAGCTCGTCCCAGGCGAAGATGATGTTATAGCCGTCTACCAGCAGATACTCCGGTTTTGTGCCGCCCAGGTCCACCGCCACCTTGTCGGGGATGGTGGGCGCGGCCTTGGGGGTGGTCATGGGCCGGGGGCCGGGAGAGGGAATGGCGCCGTAGGTCCGCTCGTAGATGGCCTGAAGCTCGGCGTCTTGGGCGATAGTCCCGGTATAAGAGACCTTTTGTGGCGCGTGGGCAGTGACCTGGGCGTTTTCCACCGAGCCGCCGTCCGTGAGCCGCAGACCGCTGGACACATGGGCATGGGCGGGGACCTCGTTCCAGGGAACGCTGTGCCCCGCGCCATGGGAACAGAACACGGAGTCCGCCGGATGCTCCACGTCCCGAAGGGGATCGTAGCCCAGAGCTTCTACCACCGTCTCCTGGCTTGGGCAGGGCTCATACCCGCCGGGGGCGAAGGAGAGCTGAGCGTGGCCGTGAGTGTAGGCGGCCAGGTGGTTGGCGTAATCGCCAAAGGCGGAGACAGCCACAGAGCCTGTCAGAACGGCGTTTTTCCCTTGGGTCAGGGGAACGTCCAGTCTGGCGCCCATTTGGCTTAGATCAGATATGGCACGGCCCACCAGAGGCTGAGGCAGCTCCAAACGGAGAGCGTACCACGGCTCCAGAAGGACGCTTTCGGCTGACATCAGACCCTGGCGCAGGGCGCGGAAGGCCGCCTGCCGGAAGTCGCCGCCCTCGGTGTGCTTGGGGTGGGCACGGCCCGTAATAAGCGTGATCTTCACATCGGTCAGCGGGGAGCCGGTGAGCACGCCCGGGTGGCTGCAGCTCTCTAAAAAGCCCAAAATGAGACGCTGCCAGGAAAACTCCAACACATCTTGTGGGCAATTAGCCGCAAAGGTAAGACCGCTGCCGGATTCACCAGGTTCCAGGAGCAAATGGACCTCCGCATAGTGCCGCAGAGGCTCAAAGTGACCAATGCCGATGGCCGGAGCCTTGATCGTTTCCCGGTAGAGGATAGAGCCAGGGCCAAACGCAACATCCAATTCAAAACGGTCGTGGAGCAGGCGGCGCAGGACCTCTCCCTGTACGTCGCCCATGAGCCGCACATTGATCTCCCGGTTTTGAGCGTTCCATTCTGCATGGAGCTGTGGGTCCTCCGCGGCCAGCTGCTGAAACGCGCGGTAGGCCGTGTATGGGTCCTGGCCCTCGGGCAGCAGGACCTGATAGGCACGGACGGGCTGGAGGGAGGGGGAGGGCGCGGCCGCGGCGTCACCAAATACCTGGCCCGGCGCCGCCTTGGTAAGACCGGTCACCGCGCACAGCGTTCCGGCCGCCACCTGGTCCACGGCCTCGAATTTATCTCCCGAGTAAAGACGGAGCTGGTCTACTTTTTCTTCCCAAGCCTCGTCCCCGGAGCCGCCCCGCAGGAGGGTGCGTACCTTTAACGTGCCGCCTGTGATCTTCAGATGGGTGACCCGTCCGCCGCCCGCCGGATGCTCGACCTTATAAACCTGGGCGGAAAAGGCCTCAGGATAGCTCTTACGGGGCAGATAGCGCTCCAATCCCGCCAGGAGTGTGTCCACCCTCTCCAGTTTGAGCGCCGAGCCAAAGAAGCAGGGGAAGAGCTGCCGGACGGCGATGAGCTGGGCGACGGTACCGTCTGCAAGGGAGCCGCTGTCCAGATATTCGCTCAGCGCGTCCTCATGGCACAGGGCGGCGGCCTCGGCAAAGTCAGCGGTGAAGTCCACGCAGTGGTCGCTGAGCGTTGTTTGAAGCTCATGCATCAGGTCCGCCTGACCCTTGCCGGGCAAATCCATCTTGTTGACAAAAAGGACCGTAGGGACCTGATAGCGCGCCAGCAGCCGCCACAGGGTGCGGGTGTGGCTCTGGACGCCGTCGGTGCCGCTGACCACCAGCAATGCGCAGTCCATGACCTGCAGGGCCCGCTCCATCTCGGCAGAGAAGTCCACGTGGCCCGGGGTGTCCAGCAGGGTGACCCAGCGGTTGCCCAGGGGGAACCTGGCCTGCTTGGAAAAGATGGTGATGCCCCGCTCCCGCTCCAAGGCACTGGAGTCCAGAAAGCTGTCTTGATGATCGACCCGCCCCAGGGCACGCAGCTGTCCGGCGGTGTAGAGCAGTCCCTCGGAAAGGGTGGTCTTGCCCGCGTCCACATGGGCCAAGATCCCCAGAACCAGTTCAGACACAGCCCACCCTCCTTTGAAGTGTTTTTTCTATTATACCACTGGCATATCAAATTGACAAATCGACGCTTCGCAAAAGGAGAAGAGCTGATTTTGAAGCGCGAAAATGAAATGTTGCATAATTAAAAGTCCAAAGTCGAAGTTCGCCCATGTGGAAAGCCCTAAAATGAAAAATTTACTGCAAGAAAGTATTGACATTGGGACGGGGGAGGTCTACACTGGACCAAACGGGGGAGAGGCGCCGCTTTTTCCCCGGTGACGCAGAAAACAAACATGGAAAGGGGCGCGTCAGTATGGGGTACACAAAAGAGGACATCATCCGCAAGGTGAAGGAGGAAGACATCCAGTTTATTCGGATGCAGTTCACCGACATTTTCGGGCAGATGAAGAACGTGACCATCACCGAGTCTCAGATCGAGAAGGCCCTGGACAACCAGATCATGATCGATGGTTCCTCCATCGAGGGCTTTGTCCGCATCAACGAGTCCGACCAGTATCTGCGGCCCGACCTGGACAGCTTTGTGGTGTTTCCCTGGCACAAGGTGCAGGGGAAGGTGGCCCGGTTGATCTGCGACGTGTATAATCCCGACGGTACCCCCTTTGTGGGCGACCCCCGCGGGGTGCTCAAGCAGGTGCTGCAAAAGGCAAAGGACATGGGCTTTGATACCTTTAACGTAGGTCCCGAGGCGGAGTTCTTCCTGTTCCAGACCGATGAGGAGGGCAAGCCCACCACCAAGACCAACGACGAGGCCAGCTACTTTGACCTGGGTCCCCTGGACCACGGCGAGCCCACCCGGCGTGAGATCTGCCTGGCCCTGGAGGATATGGGCTTTGAGATCGAGGCCAGCCACCACGAGGTGGCCGAGGGGCAGCACGAGATCGACTTTAAGTATCAGGACGCTCTGCGCTGCGCCGACTCCATCATGACCTTTAAGCTGGCGGTGAAGACCCTGGCCCAGAAAAACGGCCTCCACGCCACCTTCATGCCCAAGCCTATTTTCGGCGTCAACGGCTCTGGGATGCACGTCAACATGTCCCTGTTCAAAAAGGGCAAGAACGTGTTTTTCGATGAGAAGGGTGACAAGACGCTGTCCAAGGACGCATATAGCTTTATTGCCGGCATCCTGCGCCACATGAAAGGGATGTCCGCCATCACCAACCCGCTGGTGAACTCCTACAAGCGGCTGGTACCCGGCTATGAAGCGCCCTGCTACATGGCCTGGTCCGCCTCCAACCGCTCCGCTTTGATCCGCATTCCCGCCGCCCGCGGCCAGTCTACCCGGGTGGAACTGCGCTGCCCCGACCCCTCCTGCAACCCCTACCTGGCCCTGGCGGTCTGCCTGGCCGCGGGACTGGACGGGATCGAGAAGGGGCTGACCCCGCCGCCGGAGATCACCGAGAACATCTTTGAGATGTCTCCCGCCACCCGCCGCCGCCGTGGGATCGACGCCCTGCCTGGCTCCCTGGAGGAGGCCCTGACCGCACTGAAGAAGGATAAATATATTATGAATGTGCTGGGTGAGCACGTGTGCGGCCAGTATATTGCAGGCAAGGAAAAGGAATGGGACGAGTACCGCACCCGCGTTTCCTCCTGGGAGCGGGACAAGTATATCATCAACTACTAAGACCGCAAAGGGGAGCAGGCTATGCGCTTTACCAAGATGGAGGGACTGGGCAACGATTACGTATACCTGGACTGTACCAGGGAGGCGCCTGGCGATCTGCCCGAGCTGGCCCGGAGAATGTCCGACCGGCACTTTGGCGTCGGGAGTGACGGACTCATCTGCATTTTTCCCTCTCAGACCGCTGATTTCAAGATGGTCATGTTCAATGCCGACGGCTCCCAGGCGGAGATGTGCGGCAACGGCATCCGCTGTGTGGGCAAATTCGTCTTTGACAAGGGCCTGACACACAAGACTGAGCTGGCCATTGAGACGCTGGCTGGTGTGAAGCATCTTGCCTTGTCGATTCTCGGCGGGCAGGTAGACGCCGTGACCGTGGATATGGGTGCGCCACGGCTGGAGGAGGCTAGGCGCGTAACCACCCACGGAAAGGAATACCAAGGGATCCCGGTCTCTGTAGGCAATCCGCACTTTGTGATCCCAACAAGTGGTGTAAAGGACTTTGACTTGCAGGTTCATGCACCCCTTTCCGTGCCAAACCCCACCTTTCCCGAGGGCGTCAACGTGGAGATCGTAGAGGTCGTAGACCGTAGCCACGTCAAAATGCGGGTATGGGAGCGGGGCAGCGGCGAGACGTTGGCCTGCGGAACGGGAGCCTGCGCCACAGTGGCGGCGTTTGTCAGCGAGGGGCTGACGGACCGGGAGGTCACCGTGTCTTTGCTGGGCGGCGAATTGCACGTCCGCTGGGATGAGACAAACGACCATATCTATATGACCGGGCCCGCCCGCACGGTGTTCGAAGGGGAGTGGCCGGAGGTCATGCTTCTTTGAAAAAACGAGAGAGGATGAACCAGTATGGCGAAGATCAATCAAAACTTTTTGAAGCTGCCCGGGGGCTATCTGTTTCCTGAGATCGGTCGGCGCGTGCGGGCGTTTTCTGCGGAAGATCCCCCTATGCCCCTGATCCGTCTGGGGATCGGAGACGTGACCCTTCCCTTGGCGCCGACAGTGGTGGAGGCCATGACCAAGGCCACGGCGGAGATGGGGGTCAAGGAGACCTTCCGGGGCTATTGCGAGGAGACCTGCGGGGCCTATGACTTTCTGCGCTTCGCCATCCGGGACGACTACAAGGCCCGCGGCGTAGACATCGCGGACGACGAGATCTTTGTCTCCGACGGCGCCAAGAGCGACTGCGGCAACATCGGGGATATCTTTGACGTGGACAACATCGTGGCCGTCTGCGACCCGGTGTATCCGGTGTATGTAGATACCTCCGCCATGGCAGGGCGGGCCGGGGAGTATGACGCCGCCAACCAGCGGTGGACCAAGCTCCACTATATGCCTTGTACGGCTGAGAACGGCTTTACGCCCGCAATCCCCGACAAAAAGGTAGATATGATCTACCTCTGCTTCCCCAACAATCCCACCGGCGCGGTGGCCACCAAGGAGCAGCTGCAAAAGTGGGTGGACTACGCCAACAGTGTGGGTGCGGTGATCCTGTTCGACTCCGCCTACGAAGCGTACATCACCGACCCCGCCATTCCCCACAGCATTTTCGAGATCCCCGGGGCTAAAACCTGCGCCATTGAGCTGCGTTCCTTCTCCAAGACCGCCGGCTTTACCGGGACCCGCTGTGCCTACACGGTGCTCCCCAAGGAGCTGGAGCGGGAGGGAGCCAGCCTGAACAAGCTCTGGAACCGCCGCCAGTCTACCAAGTTTAACGGGGTGTCTTATGTTATCCAGCGGGCTGCGGAGGCGACCCTGACCCCCCTGGGCAAGGAGCAGACCGGAGAGATGATTCGTTATTACCTCCAAAATGCTCAGGTCATCAAGGCGGGGCTGACCCAGGCGGGGCTGACGGTGTACGGCGGCGATAACTCCCCCTATATCTGGGCCCGCGTGCCCCAGGGGACGGATTCCTGGAGCTTCTTTGATAAGCTGCTGAAGGAGGCCTGTGTGGTCACTACCCCCGGGGCCGGGTTTGGCCCTTCCGGGGAAGGGTACATTCGCCTCACTGCCTTTGGGGATGCGGAAGCCACTAAGGAGGCCGTCAGGCGCATTCAAAACGTGCTGTAAGCGCAAATATAGTAACAAGTCCCTTGCCAGAGGCAGGGGACTTGTTTTATAATGGGACCACAAAAGGAGGGACCGCCATGAATGAGACGATCCAAGGGCTGTTGGAGCGCAAGTCAGTACGAGTATTTACGGACGAGTCGGTTTCCAACGAGATGAAAACACAACTATTGGAGTGTGCCGCCGCCGCGCCCACCGCGGGAAACCAGCAGCTTTATACCATCCTGGACATCACCGACCAGACGTTGAAGGACACCCTGGCGGTGACCTGTGACAACCAGCCATTTATTGCCAAGGCCCCGGTGGTCCTGATCTTCTGCGCCGACGCAAACAAGTGGTATCAAGGTTTTCAACACTTTGGCTGTGAACCGAGGATGCCGGGGGAAGGGGATCTGATGCTGGCGGTGTGCGATGCGGTGATCGCCGCTCAGAACGTGGTCACAGCGGCCCACAGCCTGGGGCTGGGGGCGTGCTACATCGGTGACATTATGGAGCGGTGCGAGGAACACAGGGCGATTCTGAAGCTCCCGAAATATGTGTTCCCGGTGGCGATGCTGGTGGTCGGCTGGCCCACCCAGCAGCAGAAGGACCGCCGAAAGCCGGAACGCCAGCCCCTGTCCATGGTGGTGCGGGAGAACGCGTATGCTCCGTTTGCCAAGGACGAGCTGGCCCGGCTTCTGGAGCCGGCGGCGGGGCAGGAGCAAAGCGTGGAGGAACGCTTCCAAGCTTTCTGCGCGAGAAAATATAACAGCGGCTTTTCCCGGGAAATGACCCGGTCGGTAGAGGAATATCTGAGGGACTTTCGCTAAAAGTCGGCGGGGTCGAAGCCAAACACCTGCACGATCTCCATATTTGGGCTGTGGAGGAAATCCTCCGGGGCGGCAATGCGGCCGCCGTCACTGTCCAGGTCTACTCCCGCCGCCATCCATGCGTACCAGGGGAGATAGCCGCAATGGGCGGAGTGTGGGCCGTCCAAGGGCTGAAACTTGTCGCCAAAGGCCCCGCTGACCAAGCTATAGGGGATGTGGTCCAGCTTGTCTAAGGCAAGCTGGACTACTTTTTCTCCGGTCTCGTCGTCCGCCTTGGGGCGGAGGACCACCATGGTGGAGTAACTGCGCCAATGGTTGGCGTTCATTTGGCTGGAGAGACTGCCCAGCACCACAGACTCCAGGGTAACGCACCGTTCGGCGTCCACCACCAGCCCGGCGTGGCCGTGGCTCCAGCCAGCAGTGTGGGTGGAGAGGGTCACGATGATATCACCGTTTTTCAGCGGAGCCAACGGTACCATAGAGCGGGCATTGCCATTCTCATCCAGAAAACGGTGCTCCCGGGTGGTGATGCCCAGGGGAGAGCAGGGGGCCTCCCCTGGATGGCCCCAAAAGGCGCTTTGCGTCTCTAAGATCTGGGCGGCGCCTGTGTCTCCCAAGGCCAACAGGTCGTCGATGGCCGGCCGGCCAAGACCGGTCTGGGAGAAGAGAAGGGCATAGTCCTCCTCATCCAGCACGGCCTTGGACAGCACCCCCGTCAAATCTGCCGGGGTGCCCTCGGGGACATAGGGACCATGAAAATGGGGGTAAACGTGCTGAAGAAAGAGCCAGAGCACGGCAACCAGAGATAAAATAAGCGCAAGGATCACGAGACGCTTTTTGACTTTAAGCTTCAAGCTTCTTCCACCCTTCATATGGGACTTGCTTTTGACATAATCATAGCACAGGCCGGGTGATTTGGAAAGGGGTTTGGAGCATGGAGGTAGGGATCAGCGATCTGCGCTATAAGGAGATCATCGACGTGGCGGATGGGTGCCGCTACGGTTATCCCCAGGACATCGTCGTGGAGCTGACCACAGGACAGGTGACCGCGCTGCTGGTGCCGGGACAGCCCCGATTTTTCGGCCTATTGGGCCGGGGCGAGGACATTGTCATCCCCTGGTCCCGTGTGCGCCAGGTGGGAGAGGACATCATCCTGGTGGACAGCGGGCAAGGCAAAACGTCAAGCTATCTGTCACAGAAAAAACATTAATATTGATCAGGCCGCTCCAACCATACGGTTGGAGCGGCCTGATTTTCGATGATAACGGGAACAGAGAAGATGCTTACTTGCCCAGCTGCTTGGCAATCTCCTCAGCGAAGTTCTCCTGCTTCTTCTCGATGCCCTCGCCCTTCTCAAAGCGAACGGCGTCCTTCAGGGCGATGGAGCCGCCCAGGGCCTTGGCCTGCGCCGCCACGTACTGCTCCACGCTCATGGAGCCGTCCTTGACGAACTCCTGCTGCATGAGGCAGTTCTCCTCGTAGAACTTGCGGAGCTTGCCCATGACGATGCCTTCCTTGACCTTGTCGGGCTTGGCGGCCATCTTGGGGTCGTTCTCCATCTGGACCAGCATGATCTTTTTCTCCTCGTCCAAGACCTCCTGGCCCACCTGGGACTTGTCCAGGAAGCGGGGGTTCAGCGCGGCGATCTGCATGGCCAGGTCCTTGCCCACCTCGGTGACCTTGTCAGCAGGGAGGTCGGTGTCCAGATTGACCAGCACGCCGATACGACCGCCCATGTGGACGTAGGGGACGGACACGCCGCCCTCAAAGCGCTGGAAGCGGCGGATCTTGATGTTCTCGCCAATGACCTGGACCTTCTCAATGGTCTCGTCGGCTACGGAGCGGCCGGTCTCGGGGTAGGGCTTGGTGAGCAGGTCGTCCAGGTCCTTGGGGGCGTCCTTGGCGATGACGGTAGCCACGGTATGGACGAAGTCGGTGAACTTCTCGTTCTTGGCAACAAAGTCGGTCTCGGCATTGACCTCGACCACCACGCCCACGCCGTTGATGACGGTGGCGTAGGCCACGCCCTCGGCGGCGATACGGCCGGCCTTCTTCTGGGCGGTGGCGAGACCCTTCTCGCGCAGGAACTCAACGGCCTTGTCCATGTCGCCGTCGGTGGCGGACAGGGCCTTCTTACAGTCCATCATGCCCACGCCGGTCATCTCGCGGAGCTTCTGTACGTCTTGAGCGGTAATAGCCATTTTATATTCCTCCAGTCAGGTTAGTGTAAGATCAAGCCTCGGCAGGGGCAGCGGGAGCGTCGGCGGCCTCCGCGGCGGGAGCCGCGTCGGCACCCTGGCGGCCCTCCTGAATAGCGTTGGCCATCACGGAAGAAATAAGCTTAATGGCGCGGATGGCGTCGTCGTTGCCGGGGATGACGTAGTCGATCTCGTCGGGGTCACAGTTGGTGTCCACGATGGCGACCACGGGGATGTGGAGCTTCTTGGCCTCGTTGATGGCGTTGCGCTCCTTGCGGGGATCGACCACAAACAGCGCGCCGGGGAGCTTACGCATCTCGGTGACGCCGCCCAGATACTTCTCCAGCTTGGCGATCTCGCCCAGGTGGTGCATGACCTCCTTTTTGGGGAGCATATCGAAGGTGCCGTCCTCCTGCATCTTCTTGAGCTTGGCCAGACGGTCCACACGGCCGCGCATGGTCTTGAAGTTGGTCATCATGCCGCCCAGCCAGCGGGCGTTGACGTAGTACATGCCACAGCGCTGAGCCTCTTCCTTGATGGCCTCCTGAGCCTGCTTCTTGGTGCCCACGAAGAGCATGGTCTGGCCGGACTCGGACAGCTCACGCACGAAGGAGTAAGCCTCCTCCAGCTTCTTCACCGTCTTCTGCAGGTCAATGATATAGATACCATTGCGCTCGGTGTAGATGTAGCTGGCCATTTTGGGGTTCCAGCGGCGGGTCTGGTGACCGAAGTGAACGCCCGCCTCCAGAAGCTGCTTCATAGATACGACTGCCATTGATGTTTTCCTCCTAAATGTTTTGTTTTGCCTCCATCCCGGTCATTTGACCGTACCATTTCCCGAGGGAAACACAGGGCTTGGCCATCACGGAATGTGTGTATTTCGCACAGGCTAAAGTATTTTACCACAGAGAGTTGGAAAAAGCAAGCACTTTTTTACTTGAATTTTCCTGGGAAAGGCGGTAAAATGGATCGGCAAGAGAAGATACGGAAGGGATGGGGCGCACATGGAGGACCGACGCTGGGGATATGAGCTGCTGAGCCGGTGCAGGGGAGAGCTGATGGGGCTTGCCATGCTTTGGGTCATGCTGTTTCACGCCTTTATGTGGCGGCCCAAGTGGCAGTGGCTCTATTACTTTAAGGGCATCGGCTTTTGCGGCGTGGATATCTTTCTGCTTCTTTCGGGGATGGGGCTGGCCCTGTCCCTTTGCAAACGGGAGCAGCGCTATGGCGAGTATCTCAAGCGGCGGCTGGTGCGTGTTCTGCCCACCTATTGGCTCGTGGTGGGAATCTACGGTCTGGCCCTGCGGCTGGCGGGGCGGACCACTCTCAAAACGGTGGCCTGGACCATGTCCACTCTTTATTATTGGTTCAGCAAGCCCAACTATTTTAATTGGTATGTGCCCGCGCTCCTTGGGTTCTATCTCATTGCCCCCGCGGTGACGGCGTGGTTGAAAAGAAGCGTAAATAGGATCTCACCGTGGCTGTTGGTCTTCAGCGTCTGGCTGCTGGTGTTTATCCTGTTCCGGGATTTGGCCTCCTGGGGCGAGGTGCGGGAGGGGACGCTGACGCGGCTGCCTATTTTTCTCACCGGCTGCATCCTGGGATTTTACTTATCCCAGGGTAAAAAGTTGACTCCACAGGGGACGGCGGTGTGGTTTCTGCTACCCCTGCTTATTCCTGTTATCAGAAGGGCCCAGTCCCGTTATCTCCCCAACGGCCTTTGGTTCATGCTGGTCTGCGTGCCCTTGTGCCTGGGGCTGACCTGGCTGCTGGAGCGTCTGCCCGAGGGTGGCTTTCGCCGGGGTCTGCGGGAGATCGGCGGCGCCAGCCTGGAGATATACCTTTTGAACGTGGTGTTTGTATTGGAACGCCCTCTTTTGGAACAGATCGTTCCCATTGGGCCAAACTATTTGGTATTTTACGCTCTGACGGTCTCGCTCAATATCCTGCTGGGCATCGCACTCCACTACGCGCTGGCGCGGCCACTGGACTGGCTTCGCGGCAAGCTGGAGGGCTCAAAGAGCTAACGTGCCCGTTTCATCCTCTAAAAGAAGCAAAATGTTTTGCTGAAGCCCGGTTTCGGCGTTGACGTAGATCAGAACGTGCCGGTCCTCCGTTGTCTGACATTTGAATTCATAGGTCAACACCTCTTCTGTCCCTCCATGGGAGGGGATCAGGGCCAGCTGGGAGCTTAGCAGCGTAACGCTGTTGGGAACGGCAGCCTGGGCGGCCTCCTGGGAGACGGCAGGGGCTCGGAAAGAGCGGTCCCGGTGCTGGTAGAGATAGCCGTGGGCCTCATAGCCCAAGAGCTTGCCGTTGTCCAGGGCGACGGTGAGTTTGACCAGGTCGGGGTAGCAGTAGACCTCCTGGACCACTGGGGCAAAGTGGATGGTGAGCACCCCCTCCCGCTGGATGTGATAGCTGGGCTCCATACGGGGGAAGGCCCAGGCCGCAAGGTAGTTTTGGGCAATGGCGACCGCCTCGTCTACGGTGAGCTTCGGCTGGCCGGGTTGGCGGTCCTGAAAATAGGAGAGGACCTGGCCGCCCTGCCGGGTGACCTCCACGTAGCCTAAGCCGCCGTCCTGGGGCAGGGTAAAGGCATAGACGGGCAGAACGCCCTCAGAGGCGGAGGACAGGGTCAACGCGGCGGGGGAGACGCTTAAAAACGCCGCCGCCCGCTGACGCGCTGTGTCCGCGTCCACAGCTGAAGCTCCCTCCAGCAGTCTGGGCTCAGCGGCGGACATGTGCTCGGAAAAGGGGCCGTCATAGACTAGGGAGGGAAGCTCCGGGAAGTCGGATTCCACTGTTTGGAAGGTGAGGCCGCCGTTGAGCTGTGCCGCGTCCTCGGTGGCGGCGGAAAGGGCCTTGGTGGCTTGGGTCAGATGAGAAAGCTCCAAAGCTCCCGCCTCCAGCTCTCCTTGGAGCTGTGTCAGGGAGCCGCTGAGCTTCCCTGCGGCCTGGGAGAGGGCGGCCAGGTTTTCTCCCACTCCCTCGGCCTCTCCCTCACCCTGGGACAGGGACATGGCATAGTCTCCGGTCTTGGCAAAGAAGGCAGCGGTCTGCTCCAGGTCAATGCTGGCGTAGGGCAGCTCGCCCAAGGCATACTGCGCCGCCAGAGCCTTGGCGTAGATTTGCTGGTAAAGACTGTCCCGCAAGGGACCGGGGGTGGTGTAGGTCACTTTTTGCAGGGCGCTGTCCAGTTCTCTCGCGGCGGTGGTCAGCTCGGCAAAGGCGTGATGATAGGTATTGGCAAGCAGACGCTCGGCTTGCAGGGCGCGAGCCCGCTCCTTGACGGCCACCCCCAAGACGGTGATGAAAATGACGGCCAGACCGGCGGAGAGCGCCACACGAGTACTTTTTTTCATGAAAATCCCTCCCGTGCCAGTATGACACGGGAGGGAAATTTTATGCGGTCAAGTAGGATGATCAGGAAAGATGCTCGATCCCCGCGCGAAGGCGGCGGAGGGTCTCCTCTTTGCCCAGGATATGGCAAAGCTCCACCGCGCCGCCGGGGGTGACCGCCTTGCCGGAGAGGGCGGTGCGTACCGGCCACATGATGCGGCCGTTCTTCAACTCCTTAGCCTCCGCCAGGGTGATGAGGCAGTCGTGGATGGCCTCAAAGCTCCACTGGGGCAGGGCTTCCAGGGCGGGGATGACCCACTCCAGGGCTTCCTTGGAATTGACCTCGTCGGTCTTCATCTTCTTGTGGCAGTAAAGCTCGTTGGAATACTCGGGCACTGCGTCAAAGAAATCCACCTGGGGGGCAATGTCCAGCAGAGTGTCGCACCGGGGCTGCACCAGCGGGGCCACCAGAGACAGGTCAATGGTAGGGGAGTGGACAGCCTTCTTCAAGTAGGGCTCCGCAATAGTGAAGAAGGCATCCGGCTCCAGCGCCCGGAGGTAGTGGGCGTTGAAATATTTGAGCTTCTCCATATCAAAGATAGCGGGGGACTTGGAGATGCCGTGGATATCAAAAACCTTCACCAGCTCGTCCAGGGTGAAAAATTCGGTTTCGGCATATTCCCCTCGGGGGCTCCATCCCAGCAGGGCCACATAGTTCACCACCGCCTCGGAGAGGAAGCCCAGCTCCAGCAGGTCCTCGTAGGAGGGGTCGCCGTGGCGCTTGGACATCTTGTTCTGGGCGTCGCGCATGACGGGGGAGCAGTGGACGTAGGTGGGGATGGCCCAGCCAAAGGCCCGGTACAGGAGGTCGTACTTGGGCGCGGAGGAGAGGTATTCACTGCCCCGTACCACGTGGGTGATACCCATGAGATGGTCGTCGATGACGTTGGCAAAGTTATAGGTGGGCAGACCGTCCCGCTTCAAAAGCACCTGGTCGTCCAGATCGGCGTTGTCCACGGTGATGTCGCCGTAGATGGCGTCGGAGAAGGTGGTGGTCCCGGCAGGGATCTTCTGGCGGATGACAAAGGGCTCCCCAGCCTCCACACGGGCCTTGGCCTCGGCGGGGTCCAGGTCGCGGCAGGGGTCGGCGGCGCGGTCAAAGTCGCCGCTGTCCTCCTCGCTCTCCGTCTTTTCGCAGAAGCAGTAATAGGCCGCGCCCTTTTCCACCAGCAGGTGGGCGTATTCGGCGTAGAGATCCCGGCGCTCGGTCTGGATATAGGGGCCCACGGGGCCGCCCACGTCAGGACCCTCATCCCAGGTGAGCCCCGTCTGCCGTAGGGTCTTATAGATGATGTCGGCGGCGTCCGCCACCAGACGGCCCTGGTCGGTGTCCTCGATGCGCAGGAGAAACTTCCCGCCCATGGAGCGGGCGATGAGCCAGGTATAGAGGGCGGTTCGGAGGTTGCCTACGTGCATATACCCTGTGGGAGAGGGGGCAAAGCGAGTGCGTACCTCGCCGGTGGGGATGCGGGCCTCCATTTCGTCAAACCAAGTCATATCCATTGCAATGACCTCCTAATGTATTTCGCGTGAGGTTTATTGTAGCCTTAGCCAAAGCCCGTGTCAAGCCTTGCCGCCCTTTTGGAAGGAGGCGCACCACTCTTGAAGGGTACACTGCTCGCAATAGGGCGCTCTGGCAGTGCACACCGCCCGGCCGTGGAGAACAAGGCGGTGGCAGAAATCGTTGGATTCCTCCGGGGGCAGGACCTTGCGAAGCTGAGTTTCCACCTTGATGGGGTCCTTGGAGCCGTCGGTGAGGCCCAGCCGTCCGGCGATGCGGATGCAGTGGGTGTCCGCCACCACCGCGCCTGGGGTCTTGTGGATGTCCCCCAGAACCAGGTTGGCGGTCTTGCGGCCCACGCCAGGGAGCTTTAAAAGCTCCTCCATGGTTCCAGGCACTTTCCCACCATAGTCGCGCAGCAACATTTGGGCGGCAAGCACGATGTCCTTGGCCTTGGCCCGGAAAAAGCCGGTGGAGTGGATGATGCGCTCAATGTCGGCAATGTCTGCCGCCGCCAACGCCTCCAGGGTAGGATAGGTGGAAAACAGCTCCGGAGTCACCAGATTCACCCTCGCGTCGGTACATTGGGCGGAGAGCCGGGTGGCGAACAGCAGCTCGTAGTCCTTGCGGTACTCCAACGAGCAAATGCCCTCGGGATAGGCCTCCTTGAGGGCGTCAACGATGTATTTTGCACGTTCTTTCTTGGTCATGCTACTCTCTCCTCTATCTGCTGTAATAGCATCTTGATCAATGTATTGACTTTATCAGGTTCGTCGGTATTGGAGTTGTGTCCGGCGCTTTCGATCCACTCCAAGGGAATGCTGGTGTGCTTATGCCAGGCCTTGTTGTACCGAACGCAGGAGCCAGCGTGATCCTTTTCTCCGCAGATCAAAAGCGCGGGGCAGGGGATGGCGTAGGGCAGGTCGGCCTCCATGGCCTGGGCCAGCATCCGAAAGCCGTGGCCGGACAGCTTGGCGTACCGGGCCTGGTCGCCGTCATAGACCATCATCATCTCCCGCATCAACGCCCGGCCGTATTCCGAGGTGGCGACGCCATTGGTTCCCAATTTGAGCAAGGACTTCCAGGGCCAATAGCGGTAGACCGGCTCCATACGCTTCAAGAGCCACAACTCCATAGCAGTAACATACTGCCGTTGCAGGGGCGCGGAGTCGATGGACACAAAGCCCTTGAGCTTTTCGGGAAACAGCTGGGCGTAAGCCTGGGCCACGTAGCCGCCCATAGATTGGCCCACGAGGACAGGCGCGGCAAAGCCCTCTGCGGTCAATATTTTGTCCAGCCAGCGGGCCTTGTCCATCAGGGTGAAGTCCAGCGCAAAGGGCCAGGAGGTGGCGTGGCCAGGGGCGTCCCAGACGAAGAGAGGGTGTTTTCCCTCAAAAAACTCGATCTGCTTGTCAAACAGCCGGTGGTCGGCGGTCAGCCCGGGCAGAAACACCAGCGCAGGCCCGGGCGCACCCTTCTTGTCGACCCAGTAGTGGATCACGCCCTTTGCTGTTTGATAGGTCTTTTCTTCCATAACGGTTCGCCCCCTTGACGGCGTCGCTGTTTTTCGGTAAAATACATCATACCACATATTTGGGGAGGGCACAAGCATGGTCAAGGAAATGATGGAGCTGATTGCCAAGGCTGACCCGGAGGTCGGCGCAGGCATTTGGGAGGAATTTGAGCGCCAGCGGCGCAACATTGAGCTGATCGCCTCGGAGAACTTTGTCAGCGTCCCTGTGCTGGCTGCCATGGGCACAGTGCTGACCAACAAATACGCTGAGGGCTATCCCGCCCACCGTTACTACGGCGGCTGTCAGTGCGTGGACGTGGTGGAGAATATTGCCCGGGAGCGGGCCTGCAAGCTCTTTGGCGCGGACCACGCCAATGTTCAGCCCCACTCCGGCGCCCAGGCCAACTACGCCGTCTACGCCGCCCTCTGTCAGGTGGGGGACACGGTGATGGGTATGGACCTCTCCAACGGCGGCCATCTCACCCACGGCTCTCCCGCCAACTACTCGGGCAAGAACTATCACATCGTGCCCTACGGGGTCGATCCTGTTACCCACCGCATCGACTATGACAAGCTGCGGGATATTGCCCGGGAGTGCAAGCCCAAAATGATTGTGGCGGGGGCCTCCGCCTATCCACGGGTCATTGACTTCAAGGCTTTTCGGGAGATCGCCGACGAGGTGGGGGCCTACCTGATGGTGGATATGGCCCATATCGCCGGTCTGGTGGCCGCCGGGCTCCATCCCAGCCCCGTGCCCTACGCCCATGTGGTCACCACCACCACCCACAAGACCCTGCGTGGTCCCCGGGGCGGCATGATCCTGTGCACCGAAGAGCTGGCCAAGAAGATCGACTCCGCCATCTTCCCCGGTAGCCAGGGCGGGCCCCTGGAGCACATCATCGCCGCCAAAGCTGTGGCCCTGGGGGAGGCCATGACCCCCGAGTTTGCCGATTATCAGAAGCGTATCGTGGAAAACGCGCAGGCTCTGGCCCAGGGCCTGCTGGACGTGGGCTTTGACCTGGTCTCCGGCGGGACGGATAACCACCTGATGCTGGTGGACCTCCGCAAGGGCCGCATCACCGGGCGGGACATGGAGCACCGCCTGGACGAGGTGAACATCACCGTCAACAAGAACACCATCCCCAACGACCCGGAAAAGCCCACGGTCGCCAGCGGCATTCGGGTGGGCACCCCCGCCGTCACCACCCGCGGGCTGAACACCGAGGATATGAAGGTCATCGCTCAACTCATGTGGGAAGTGGCCACCAACTTTGAGGGTAACGAGGCCGCACTGCGCGCCCGGGTGGCCGAGCTGGTGGCCAAGTACCCCCTCTACGAGGAAGGGTAAGTCTTTACAAGCTGGAACAGACGTGCTAAAATGGAGAGGGAAAATTTCCTCTCCATTTTGCTTTTATTTGGAGGTGACCGGGCATGGCATACCGTCCATTGGCGGACGAAATACGACCGGAGACACTGGACGACGTAGTGGGGCAGGGGCATATCCTTGCCCCCGGTGGCCTGTTGCGGCGTATCATTGAAACAAATCAGGTGCCCAATCTGATCTTCTACGGTCCCTCCGGCACGGGGAAGACCACGGTGGCCAACATTATTGCCAAGCGTTCAGGCCGTACTCTGCGGCGGCTCAACGCCACCACCGCGTCTTTGGCGGATGTGAAGGATGTGATCGCCCAGGTAGGCACCATGCTGGCGCCAAACGGCATTTTGCTCTACCTGGACGAGATCCAGTACTTCAACAAAAAGCAGCAGCAGTCTCTGCTGGAGGTCATTGAGAGCGGCGACGTGACCCTCATCGCATCCACCACGGAGAATCCCTATTTTTATATCTACAACGCCGTGCTGTCCCGCTCCTCTGTGTTTGAATTCAAGCCCCTGTCCGCCAAGGATGTTGAGCCCGCCATCCGCCGGGGCTTTGCCTTTATGAGCGAACGGTTGGGCAAAAAAATTGAGCCGGAGAACGGGGTGGTGGAGCACATTGCCTCCGCCTGCGGCGGAGATGTGCGCAAGGCGCTGAACACAGTGGAGCTTCTCTCCAACGGCGCGGTGACCAAAAAGGGCAAGGCGGTAGTGAAATTAGAGGATGCCCAGCTTGCCGCCCAAGGCTCGTCCATGCGCTATGACAGAGAAGGGGATGACCACTATGATATCGCCTCAGCGCTGATGAAGTCCCTGCGTGGTTCTGACCCGGACGCGGCCCTCCACTATCTGGCGCGGCTGTTGGAGGCAGGCGACCTCATTACCGCCATTCGCCGTATCTTGTGTTCCGCCAGCGAGGATATTGGTATGGCCTATCCTCAAGCAGCGTTGATCGTGAAGGCATTGGTGGATAATGCCTTGCAGTTAGGGCTCCCTGAAGCCCGCCTTCCTTTGGCCCAAGCGGTGGTTTTATTGGCTACCGCACCCAAGTCCAACTCCGTCTGTGCCGCTATTGACGCTGCCGGAGCAGATGTACGGGCCGGGCGCATCGGGCCTATTCCGCGTGAACTGCAAAATGTTCACGCCGACTCTGCCGGGCAGGAGCGGGAGCAGGGCTATCTCTACCCCCACCTGTTCCCCGGCCACTGGGTGCCTCAGCAGTATCTTCCCGATGAGCTGGTGGGCACGGTCTACTACCACTTTGGCGACAACAAAAATGAACAGGCCGCCCAGAGCTATTGGGAAAAGCTCAAAGGGGAGCAGGGATAGATTTTATTCTAATATCGTCTCTGCGGCGGGGCGCTGGCAGTCTTTGGGGGCGTAACGCCAGCGGGGCAGGCGGCCTTCGGTAAGGAAGTAGGTAAACGGTTCGGGGGCGTCCAGCGGCTCCAGATGGTCAATGAGCAACAGCTTGAGCTTCATTTGGCGGGGAAGGATGGACTTGATATACACCGACACCCGTTCACCCTCGTGATAGCCTGCCCGGGGCTCGGCCAGGCCGGAGAGGTTGGGCAGGAGCTCTACAAAAAAGCCGTAGTCCTTGACGCTCCTGATATGGCCGGGTACGGTCATGCCGGCGGTGAACAGCGCGGCGTTTTCCTCCCAGGTGCCCAAAAGCTCTTTATGGGAGAGGGTGACGCGGCTTTTTTTTCGGTCCAGCCCCGTCACCACGGCGAAAATGCGCTGACCCACCTGAAACCTACGGTCGGGGTGGGGGATACGGGAGATGGAGATATTTTCAATGCCGATCATAGAGGGCACGCCGCAGCCGATGTCCACAAAGGCCCCGAAGGGCTCCAAATGGGTAACGGTGGCGGGGAGGATCCGCCCGGGCCGGAGGCTGGAGAAAAGATATTCCAGGGCCATAGTCTGGGCCTGACAGCGGGAGAGGATGGGGCGTACTGTGCCGTCGGAGCGTTCCTCCAGGCCGGTGACCACACAGGAGACCGGCTTTCCCACCCGGGAGAGGATGGCGATTTCCCGTGTGGAGCCGTCGGAGATCCCCAGGGCGGTTTCCTCTCTGGGGATAACGCCCAGGAACGGGCCCAGGCGGACGATCAGGTCGCGCTCAGGACCGCAGGACACCGCCATTCCCTCCAGAATCTGGCGGGCCTTTTGAGCACGGCGCAGACCCTCCAGGGTGGCGCAGGCGGCGGTGTTCTCCACGCTGTCCAGTAGACTGCCCTCCGGGAGACAGACGGTTTTCATTCAGATCCATTCCCTTCTTTTCGCGGATAGGGGAGTATATGCCGCGCCGGGGGAACAGTTGCATAGAAAAAGGGGGAGCCACGATGGATGTTCAGGTCGGTGACGTGCTGGTGATGAAAAAAGCCCACCCCTGCGGGAGCAGGGAGTGGAAGGTGACAAGAGTCGGGATGGACTTTAAGCTGGTGTGCGGCGGCTGTGGCCATCAGGTGATGCTTCCCCGCACAAAGGCGGAGAAGAGCATCAAAAAAATACTGCGAGGCGGGGTGGAGGTATGAAGGAGTTTTGGAGCAAACGGGTGCGGGATATGGTCCCCTACGTCCCCGGTGAGCAGCCCAAGGACCGCAAATTTATCAAGCTCAACACCAACGAAAATCCCTATCCGCCTTCACCTAAGGTCCTGGAGGCGATCAAGACAACGGCAGACGACGCCCTGCGCCTCTACCCGGACCCGGAGTGCGTAATCCTGCGGCAGACCATTGCCGCGCATGCTTGCTTGAATGTGGACCAGGTGTTTTGCGGCAACGGCTCGGACGAGGTGCTGGCCTTTGCGTTTCAGGCGTTTTTTGACAAGGAATACCCCATTACATTTCCTGACATTACTTACAGCTTCTACGAAGTATATGTAAAGTATTTTGACCTTACAGCAAATCTGATCCCGCTGAACGATGACTTTTCACTTCCGGTGGAGCGGTTTGTTCATGAGCCTGCGGGCGGGGTGGTCATCGCCAATCCAAACGCCCCCACCGGACAGGCGGTCACCCTCGATGACCTTTGCCGTATCCTGGAAGGGAACCCGGAGCACGTGGTCATTGTCGATGAAGCCTATGTGGATTTCGGCTGTGACAGCGCGGTGGAGCTGATTGGCGAATATTCCAACCTGCTGGTGATCCAGACCGCCTCCAAATCCCGCTCCTTGGCGGGCTTGCGGGTAGGCTGGGCGCTGGGGAACACAAATTTGATCGCCGCTATGCGCTGCGTACGTGATTCCATCAACTCCTATACGGTGGACCGGGTGGCACAGGGGGCCGCCGTGGCGGCTATCCGTGATGCGGCCTACTTTGAGCAGACCCGCCGGGCCATTATGAGCACCAGAGAACAGACCTTGGAGCGGTTGAAGGCCTTTGGGCTTGAGGGTGCGCCGTCTCAGGCCAATTTCCTGTTCGCGCGCCATCCGAGCCTACCGGGCAAAACGGTCTTCCAGGCCTTGCGTGAACGTGGCATCCTGGTGCGGCGGTGGGATATCCCCCGGATCGAGGACCATCTGCGCATCAGCATTGGCACAGAGGAGGAGATGGACGCTCTGTGCGCGGCGTTGGAGGAGATCGTGAAGGACCTTACAGCAAAGTAACCCGAGCCATGGCAAGGGCATACCATGGGAGTGGAAGGCGTTGAGCATGCTGCAGCGCCTCATCCACTTTCAATATTGGGAGGTCAATGCCATGGCTGATTTTGTCATGCCCGGCTGTGCGCAGGATAATGATGCTTGCCTGCGCGAGGCCGTATGTGTACACACGAGAAAAATCTTTGATTCCTGCCGGGACAAGGATTGCGCGGAGGATCTGCGCTTTTATCCTGCCCAGGGATGCCAGGAGGTCATCGACAAGGCCATCAGCATCAAGCCCGGCACCGCCGAGTTGCTGTATGTCTACATTGACGTGGAGCCGGTGGGCTTTAACCGCGGCTACTACACCGTAGACGCCCGGTATTTCTACAAGGTCACCGCCGACGCCTTTGTGGGCGCCGCCCGTCCCGTGACCATCTGCGGCCTGGCCACCTTCAACAAGCGGGTCATCCTGTTCGGCAGCGAGGGGAGTGCCAAGGTCTTCTCCTCGGAGTATGCTGAGGGCGCCCTGGACGCTCAGGTGGCGGTGCGCAGCAATCTTCCCACGGCCTACGTGGAGGCTGTCGATCCCATCCTGCTCAACATGAAGCTGGTGGAGTCCTGCGAGTGCAAGGTCTGTGACTGCGACCTGTGCGAGGTGCCCGCCTGTGTCTGCAACTGTATGGGCTGCGATATCGACTACAACGGCGGCGGCAAGCGCATCTACCTGACCCTGGGCCAGTTCTCCATCATCCGCCTGGAGCGGGACACCCAGCTACTCATCCCCGTGTATGACTACTGCATGCCGGAGAAGGAGTGCTGCTGTGGCAGCGACGGCGACCCCTGCGAGATCTTCCAGCAGGTGGAGTTCCCTGTCAATGAGTTCTTCCCGCCCAACTCCATGACCTGCCCCCAGGACTACCAGGAGGCTAAGAATTGCGGCTGCGGCTGCAACAGCTAAGACCCGTTCAACACAAAAAGGACGGCCCACTGCTTTTGCAGTGGGCCGTTTCTTGTTGTGGTGTTCAGTTTGCCGAGACGATGGTGACAACGCCGGTTTCGGCGGTGGGGGAAACATCATCGCCGGTGGCGCGGAGGTCAAAAGGAATGCCGCCGACCTCCAGCTCCTTGATCAGGGCGTCAAAGGTGGCCTTGGGGAGGGTATACGTGGCGACGCCGTCCAGGACCAAGTCGGGCTGGTAACCGATGAGCGTGGCAGAGCCTTCCAAAGTGAGCACGCCGCAGTACGTACCAGAGGGCAGCTGGCACCCGGTCTTGAGCAGTGCAGCCGTTATCAGCTCCTCGCCAGACATTTCCGGGTGAGGCTCAGGAACCTCATCCAAAGCGGTCTGAGCGCATTGTAGGGACAGGCCATCGCTGTCCACGGCGCCGCCAGACGGTGGAAGGGCGCTGTAGACCAACCCGTTTTGGGGCGCCGCGCCCAAGCCGGACTCCGGCGTCTCATATTCCCCCGCCTCCTTGCTCATCATACTGCGGGCGGCGGAGAAAGGCTGCGGCGCTGCCTCCTTGGCCGTGGAGCTGTTTTCCACCGACAGCGGAGCCGATGCGGCTTTGTCTGCAGCGAACTCAGACTCATTGGGTTGGTCGCCAAAGTGGACAGTCACAACTTCACCGCCGACGTCAAATGAAAGGGCTGTCTCCGGGGTCTCCATCAAAGGCGCGATACCGGCGTTTTTATCAGGGGATGAAGCTGGGGCAACGGAGTCGGTAACATTCAAAGGCTCTTCCGAGGCGAGCGCGGGAAGATCTGCATCCGCCAAGTCAGCAGGCTCGGCCACCGGGGTAGGCGACGGCTCCTGGACCGATACGGACTGCCGCGGGCCCGGCTTGTCCAGTGTTTCAGGCAGATGCCACGCCGCCAGGGCTACCAGCACAAAGGTTGCGGCCATGGCAGCCCAGCGTCTCCAGTGGAGGACGATGACCTTGGCCTGCTGTTTTTGAGGCGGGAGCTGCTCTAGGATACACGCCCGGAGGGCCGGGGGCGGAGCGGCCTCCAGGTGAGCACAGGCGCCGTGAATGGCGGAAAGCTCGTCGAACAAGGCCCGGCAGGAATCGCACTGGGACAAATGACGGTCTAATTGAACTTTTTCCTCGGCAGTTAGCTCGCCGTCCAGCGCGGCGGATATCTGTTCCAGCATATCGTTACAAGTCATAGGCCGGGCCCTCCTTTCTTCATAGTCTGTTCATATAGACGCAGGGGTATAGGAAAAGTTCCCATCCTCCAGTAGAATTTTCCTAAGCGCCAGCCGCGCTCTGGAAATGCGGGATTTGACCGTGCCCTCCTCGATGTTCAGCACCTGGGCGATCTCGCTGTAGCTCAAACCGTTCAGCTCCCGCAGGACCAGCACCTGGCGGTGTTCGTCGGAGAGCTGAGTCAGCCCCCGGTGGACCGCTTCCTGGAGCTCTCGCCGCTCCGCCTCGCTCTGAGGTGTAAAGCGAAGGTCGGGCACATCCAGCACGCGCTGGTCATCCTCGTCTTCTACCGACAGCGAGGACACCGCCAAGCCGCGGCGCCGTTTTTCTTTTCGTAAGAAATCGATGGTCACATTGGTAGCCAGACGGTAGAGCCAGGTAGAGAATTTACTGTCCCGGTGGAAGGAGGGCAGACCCCGCCAGGCGTTGAAAAAGGTCTCCTGGGTCAGCTCCATGGCGTCCTCAGGGGAGCCGGTGAGACGCAGGGTGAGACCGTAGACCTTGCCCTGATGCGCGTCCAGCAGCTGGGCAAAGGCGTCCTCGTCGCCCTGCTGGGCGCGGGCGATCAGTTCTTCCTCGGTCATGGGTCTCACCTCGTTTCATTGGTAAATGCAAGTCATACTTCAGGCCAGATCGTGGAGGATGCCTTTGGTACAGCGTTCCAGATCCTCCATGGTCTGTGCCTTGCAAAGCTCCGCCTTCCAATAGCCGGAGTGGGGAATACCTTTAAGATACCAGGCATAGTGCCGCCGGGCCTCCAGACAGGCGATCTTTTCTCCTTTGTTGTCCAGCGCCAGATGAAATTGAGCCATGGCGGTGTCACAGCGTTCCTGCAGGGTGGGAGGCGGCGGAGGCGGCTCGCCCGCCAGCGCGGCCAAAGCGTCGCGAAAGATCCATGGGTTTCCAAACACGCCCCGGCCCACCATCGCCATGTCCGCCCCGGTATAGCGCAGAATGTGTGCGGCGTCTTCGCCGGAGAAAATGTCTCCGTTGGCCATGACGGGAATATCCAGCGTCTCCTTCACGGCGCGGATGATGTTCCAGTCTGCCCGGCCGGCGTACATCTGGGTCCTGGTACGGCCGTGGACAGCCACCGCCGCCACTCCGGCCTCCTGGAGGGCCAGAGCCACTTCCACGCAGTTGATGGAACCCTTGTCCCACCCGGAGCGGAGCTTCACAGTGACGGGGGTTCCGCCCGCTCCGCGGATCACAGCCTTTGCCACCTGGGCGGCCAGGAGGGGGTCGCGCATCAGAGCGGAGCCGTCACCGCTTTTTACCACCTTGGGTACCGGACAGCCCATGTTGATATCGATCACGTCAGGACGTGCCTTTTCCATCACGATGGCGGCGGCCTCCTCCATACAGCCGGGATCGCTGCCAAAAAGCTGGACGGCGGCAGGGTGCTCGTCCTGCGCCAGCTCCATCAGGGGAATGGATTTTTTGTCCTGGTAGCAAAGGGCCTTGGCGCTGACCATCTCGGTGACGGTATAGCCCGCGCCCATATGCCGGCAAATGGTGCGGAAGGCCAGATCGGTCACGCCCGCCATGGGGGCAAGGGCCAAAGGAGAGGCGATCTCTACCGAGCCGAGCTTCATGGCGATACCCCCTTGAGCGTTGAAATAGCGTGCGCCCGCTCATCTTACCATACATTCGACATTTTGGCAAGATGGAGGTGGAGATTGGCTTGACTTTACAGGAAAAAACGCCTAAAATAGCGAAAAGAAAGGAGGGGACGGCATGGAGCTGACAGAGCGTTTTGAACGTGCTACCACCTGCGCCTTTACCGGCCACCGTCCCCGCGCGCTTCCCTGGGGGGATGATGAGGGCGATCCACGCTGTCTGGCGGCAAAAAAACGCCTGGACGAAGCATTGGAGCGGGCCTACGGCCAGGGCTACCGCCATTTCATTTGCGGCATGGCCCAGGGGGGTGACCTCTACTTCGGAGAAGCCGTGGTGCGTCTGCGGCTGGTCCATCCCGAGCTCACCCTGGAGGGGGCGGTTCCGTTTCCGGACCAGTGCAGGCGCTGGCCCTTGGCGGACCAGCAGCGCTACTATGACCTGCTGGACAAGTGCGACATGGAGACCTTGATCCAGCAGAGCTACACGCCCCACTGCATGCACCGGCGCAACCGCTATATGGTGGATCACGCCTCCCGCTTGATTGCCCTGTACAACGGCCTTGGAAAGCGGGGCGGGACCCTGTCTACCCTCCAGTATGCCATGGGGCAAAATGTAGAGGTCGAGATGATAGAGATAGATTGACATTGGGCCGGGTTTCGATTAAAATAGAGAAAATCGGCAGAAGGGAGGTGGGCGCCATGCAGGCGAGTCTCATTTTAGAGAATGGCGCGGTATTTTTGGGGCAGTCCATCGGAGAGGTGGGGAAGCGGGTCTGTGAGCTGGTCTTCAACACCTCCATGACCGGCTATCAGGAGATCCTGACCGATCCCTCCTACGCGGGGCAGGGCGTGGTGATGAGTTATCCGCTCATCGGCAATTACGGAGTCAACGACGAGGACAACGAATCGGGCCGCCCGTGGGCAGAGGCGTTGATCGTTCGGCATCTCTCGGCTCTGGGAAGCAATTTCCGCTGCCAGGGGAGTCTGGACGCCTATTTGAAACAGCATCATATCGTCGGCGTGCAGGGTGTGGACACCCGTGCGTTGACCCGCATCCTCCGATCTCAGGGGACCATGAACGGCATGATCACCTGTGGGTCGGATTTTTCTGTCCAGGAGGCGCTGGAGGAGCTGCGCGCCTACCGGGTGTCGGGAACGGTGGAACGGGTCACCAGGTCCGCCGCCGAGGTATTTGCCCCAGAGGGAGAGGCGCGGTATCGGGTCGCTTTGCTGGACTTTGGGGTGAAGCAGAACATGATCGAATGTCTGCGTAAGCGAGACTGCGCGGTGACGGTATTTCCCGCCCATACCCCCGCCAGGGAGATCTTAGACGGCGGCTTTGACGGGGTCATGCTCTCCAACGGCCCCGGCGACCCGGCGGATAATGTGGAGATCATCGAAGAGGTGCGTAAGCTCTACGAGAGCAAACTGCCCATCTTCGCGGTGTGCCTGGGTCACCAGCTGCTGGCCCTGGCCACCGGCGCCAAGACCCATAAAATGCCCTTTGGTCACCGGGGTGGGAATCACCCGGTGCGGGATGTGGCGGCCGGGCGGTGCTTCATTACCAGCCAGAACCACGGCTATGTGGTCACCCCCGAAACGGTGGACCCGGCGGTGGCGGACATCTCCCATGTCAATGTGAACGACGGCACGGTGGAGGGCCTGCGCTACAAGCGCCCCAAGTGCTTTACGGTGCAGTTCCATCCCGAGGCGGCCCCCGGCCCCATGGACACCGAATATCTTTTCGACGAGTTTTTGGTCGCGATGGGAGGTGACCACAATGCCTAAGGACCCTAATATCCGCAAGGTGCTGGTGCTGGGCAGCGGACCCATCGTGATCGGTCAGGCGGCGGAGTTTGACTACGCCGGGACCCAGGCCTGCCGTGCCCTTAAAGAAGAGGGCGTAGAAGTAGTGCTGGTCAACTCCAACCCCGCCACCATCATGACCGACAAGGACATTG
>ERZ779632.348-NODE-348-length-28417-cov-8.779811_pt1 | contig 28417 bp, 27 predicted proteins | sample MGYA00514194_ERZ779632 | MGnify/ENA primary metagenome ERZ779632 (study PRJEB29562, sample SAMEA4376704) | mouse gut metagenome | isolation source: Cecum | study: EMG produced TPA metagenomics assembly of the A DSS colitis mouse model was used to assess the...
AAATGGTCATAGACCGCCTGTGTTTGTGAGCAATAATCAATCACGTTATATATATAACATTTGTGTAAATATATATACTGTTTAATGAATGGCTAAATATACAGCTCATTGCCTTTGCCAAGGAAATGAATCTAGAAAACATTGATTATGATGATGTTTTTGAGCATCTTTCATCATAAAAACAAAAAGAGTTAATAGACAAAAAGAAATATTTTTTACATAAAACAGACATTGAACAAACTGATGATTTCATCCGCTACTCGATTTTTTGCGTCAACAACTAATTTCCTTATGAGACCGTCTTTTTACAGCCCTTTTATATGACCATACTGTCAGGATAATAAAACTGATGTGATTGATGTAAGCAGCTCGCTGATTCCCCCAAGTCGTTTGTAAAGCATATCCAGTATTTCAGCATCAATTTTCCCACTATTCTTTAGAACATCCATATTATCCCGCGCTCTTAACAATGATTCTGAAGCAAATTTCTGTGTTTCCGTAGAAATCTGATTCATAAATTCATTTACCACTGTCACAATACGTGCATGTCTGGGAATATGTCCGAACATCAGATGCGCAGGAAAACCACTGCCGTCCAGATATTCGTGATGCATGGCCACAATATCTCTGATCGTCTGTGAGGACGTATGATTCTCAATGTAATTCATACCAAACTGTATATGGTTCTCAAATAATAATTTTTCCATGTCTGTCATTTCATCCAGAGATATTCCCCGGGCTTTATTGATGGTTCCTGCATAGCCAATATCATGTAGGAGCGCGCCTAAGACGGCCTGATAAGGATCATAACTACGCTTCTCATCGTCTCTGACAATACAGGCTGTTAACAACGCCACATTAATTGTATGGTTGTAAAGTTCCGAATTTGTCTGCATTAACATCTGCATCGAATTAGATATCCATGCTTCACTTGTAGCAATGGACATTACCGTCGTATATGAAGTGAAAAAAACGCTTTTATTATCATCCTCTGCAATTTCAAACATACATTTCCTCCCAGATAACTTAAACCGCATCCGGCTTTTCACATGACCTATACTTAACCACAGTCTTTCACAAATGGTAAAACATTCTGACTACAGTCCATTTGTTTTATCATTTGTAGAAATCAAAATATCCCAACGATATCTTATCATTCCTCATTGGGATAAACAAGGGACAGACTTGTCCAATTGGAATTTGACAAGATTCTGTCTCTTCATATTCAGGTAACTTTTTATCAGAGATTTTGAATTATATAATTGATTTAATTAAAAAGAAGGACCGGAAATTGTCCTTATGAAACAGACTGATTAAATGAATATCCATATCCCCATCTGGTCAGAATAAACTGTGGACATTTTTCATTGTCCTCGATTTTTTTTCTGATCTTTGCCACATGGTTTGCAACTGAATTTTCCCCTTCTACATAAGGCATTTTCCATGCCTGTTCATAAATTTCCTGCTTGCTCATTTCTCTGCCGGCATTCTCCATGAGCACTCTCAGGACTTCAGTCTCATGCTTCACCAGTGCGATGACCTGGCCATTTTTCTTTTTTACTTCCCCATTGTTTGTATTTAAGGTAAGACCAGACTTTGTGATAATTCCATCTTCTGAAACGGCCTTCTTTGCCGCTTTTATGACTCGGTTAAAATTGATTACAGATTTGCATTTTGCCGCAAGCCGCATCGCAGGAATATCAAATGTAAGATAATCGGTAATCCCTGTCTTGTAGGCACAGACTACTTCCACGTCACTCAATGCTTTTCCTATCATGAATACCATAGACAACTTTTCCCTGAGAATCCGCGCAGCCAGGATATACCCCGGACTGTCTGACAAGTAATCCTCTATTATGATAATATCGTAATCTGATTCCCTGACTTTTGCCATGGCTGTTTCTGCAAGGTTTACCACATCAACCTTTATACCTTCCTCAAAAAAATAATAACTGTACTCCTTCCATCTTTCATCATCGTTGAAGACAACCAGAACACTGCCTTCATTACAACTTTGTAAATTTAATTTCATTTTCATGCTCCTTACGTATCCTGAAGCGTTCTCTGTACGCCGCAGGCCATTTTATCATTTGAGAGCATTCTATGCTTCCAGATACTCTCCACTAATAATATTACCTCCCCTTCTATACTTTAAAATAATATTCCTCTTTTATATTTCGCACACTGTCCATTTTTATGCTATGAACCACTCCTGTGATGGAATACAAGCAGTCACTTTAAGACTGCTTCCTATAATCCTTGGCTTGACCATGGAACTTGCAAAATCAAGCTGGTTGGTCTTGAGCACCCGTTCGCTTGTAATATATGTGTTCCCATTGAAATCTTCCTTGTAGCTGCCAAGGATTTTTGAAAGTTTATTTACACCCTCAAAGTCCTCTACACAGAACACAAAGAGGGTATTTTCAAATCTGGCGGCAAATGTATCCTTCACCTTTACAAGCGTGTCCAGCATCTCCTCAAACTTTAGAATCCTTTCCTGCTTGCTCTCTATACGGTCATCAACATTAAAATGCGCGGCTTCGAGTATTATATTCCAGTTTTCACCATTATGCAAGCACCTAATATAGCCATTCGGGTAAAATTTCCCTTTGTCACCGTATTTTAGGACATATGATGAGTGCCTCCACTCTTCCATGTCTGCAATTTTTGACAGCCTTCCCTCAAAAATACAGGCAACCTCTCCGACATGGATGCTCCTGAGTACCCTCGTTGTGCACTGGGCAACCAGCCCGGTGTCATAATGGAACGACTTGTCCAGCCTTTCAGAGTACATCTTAAATCCCCTGTATGTGATGGTATATACAAAGATGTTCCCTTTTCCCCCGCAGCTGTACTTCCTCCTCCACAAAAGCCCATATTTTCCCAGTGTCTGTAGCCTTCCGCCAAGGCTGTCCGGATCTGTCATGATCGGCTTCTGCGGGTATTTTCCTGCCATCCATTTCAACCTGCTCGCCACCATTTTCAGGTCTGCATGCCCAAAGAAAGCAACCGCTTCTAGTATGTACATGTCCGAAAGGGTAATCTTTTCAGCCATCAGTAATTCCTCAAGATAATCTACGCTTTTGATGTCGCTTCTGGTTACCGGCTCCAGACTAATGTCGTTCCCATAACGAAAAACGGAGCTGTTCTTAAAACCCGCCGCTATCCTGGCAAAGTCGGCTGTTTCATTTCCTACTGTAACACCCATTCTTGCACCCCCAAATTCATGAAGTCTTTATACAACACCTTTATCCAGCTCCTTCCATTTTTTTGTATCAACGCGCTCTATCTTCTCAAGGCATCTTACCCTCAGATATTTTGTTTCAGATTTTATTTTTGACACAAATCCAGAATATTCCGCTCCTACAGGCACATAATCCACTCCGTCCGGGAAACTGCCTATGGCGTTGAAATTTGGTATACCGTCTATTTCCGCAAAAAAGGATCTTTTGGTCTTACTGCTGTCAACAACTGTGAACCTTACCGTCATCCCGACACTGAGCTTTTTAAGAGCAAGCTCCCATGGATCATACCCTATCAACCTGTGGTATTCCCGCCTGGAACAATTGAAAACTATCCTTTTGGGCATATCCCTGTATATTTCTTCATTTTCCTTCGTAATTTTTACGTTCCCGTTATCCAGTCTCACATACTGGCTCATGCCTGTAATAATGACATCCACAATGCTTCCCACAACTGCATCACGTTTCAGGTTTGGCGTGTAGGCGTTCGCCCACTCCTTGATCGGAATGCGCCCAAGGATACCAAGACCACAGATATCTACATAAACAATCTGGCGCACTTTCCCGCTGTCCGTATTGTCAAATACATCCGTTATCGCTGCTTTTACCCTGACATTTTTTCCCTGTCCCAGCAGGGATGTTATGCGTTCTACTGCCTGTTTCCTTGGTATTTCCTTTACTGCTACATGCGACACATAGACTGTCATGTTTTCCTCGTCAACGGCGGTAACCTCCACAGGATATGGTCTTGAAAGACAGATTGCTCTGTTATAAATTCTGCTTCTGTATCCCCTGATATATTTATTTAACATTTTTACTGTCACCTCACCCGCATAGGCAAATAAGTTGTCGTATCTGTCAATGACGGAAAACATGATTTCAATCTTCTCTTTTTTCTCCATCTTTTCCCTGTAATAAGAAATACTGCCTGCTTCCTGCAGATCAAGTGTCAGAGCTGCGTTTCCACTCCTGCCTTCCATGAACATGTCAAAGCCCGAGCTGATATCCTCTGTTTCTTTTACGGCAGAAACTTTTATTACTTCCTCATCTCCTGTTTTATCATTATTTTCAGCCAATGTGACAGAAGTTTCCTTTACTTCTGTTTCCCTTGTCTTTTCCATATTTTTAATCATTTATCAAAACCTCCGTTTTTTATATCGTATAAAAATGATTTACAAGCCCTGTCATTATCACAAAAAGCAATACAACGGAATTTAAGTAAATACATAAATTAAATATGCCAAAACGCCTGACCTGTTTGTTTTTTGTGGCAAAAATAGCCAGCATTGCCCCTGTGAGTGTGTTTACAGCAATTATCTCCACAACATGCCTTTTCACTGCCCTGTAAAAACAGGTCCACCAGTACATGATCCTGCGTGACCACTTATCAATGGCATCGTCTCCTTCCCATGATGAGATATCAAGACCGCCCCCCTGCTTTGTCAGTTCGTCAAGTGATTCATAATAACGCTGTTTTGCGACATCTGCCATTTTCCCTGATGTCTGTGCTGATTTTTCTGTATCACCACATCCGTTTCCGACATTGTACGTCATTGTCGTTATATTTTCCTGTGTATTTTTCTTTCCGCATCCGACGAATCCTGCCGCTGTTACTATACAAAATGTTACGAAAAAGATTTTCTTCCATATATCCGTATAATTTTTTCCCATCTGCATTTATACGATTACCTTTTTCTTCAGCTCATGCGGCAGCTTTGATATTTTTCTTACCAGGTCATCATCGGATAACAGTTCGAGCTGTTTGTTATCATAAAGATTCTCAGGTATCAATTCAGAACTGAGCTTCACATACTCAGTTTTTCCCATTCTAATGTCATTAACATTCAGCGATACCATTTTTTTAATACTCCTTCCCGATACAATCCTTTCTGCCTCGCCATATACAAGTGAATCCGTGACAGTCGTAATATGTATGCAGCCGCGTTTTTCAAGATTTAAATGCCCTCTGATCCGCATGCCTTCAGAAAGCTTTTCATTGTAGAGAATCACATCCCCAACTTCCGGGAGTACCCTGTCCATTTTGGGCGCCTGGCGCTGTCGTCCCCTTGGAATTCTTATAATTTTTGCGCCGGAACAGCATATGTCACTAGTACATGATTTGTTTTTCATACTTCTCCATCTCCTATTTAGTCAAACATTAACGTGACTTTTAAGTACACCTTGCACATTATACAGAAAAAAATGTTTGTGTAAATAGATGTTATAAAAAGAGTATGATTTATTTTCAGGATATATTTTGGATATAATTTAAAAAACTTGAGAAATTTAAATGAAAGTTTCCCAATTTACTGAACTATAGAAAATGGAATAAAACAATATACTGGCGGTCGAAAAGACTGACTGATCAGTATAATGTGATGTGCACAGTCGCATAAGGAAATATGCCACTACTAAACTGCGGTTGGTGCGATACTAACGGCAGATTTCATCTGTCATAGATATATAATATATTTTGAATATATTTTAAAATTTTTATTCGATCCTAGAAAATTTACAGAATTACTTAAGCTGTAAAAAAGACAGTTAGGATTTAACACTAACTGTCTCTTTTTATAGTCTCATACATCATTAAATCATAAGCATAATCCAATGCATCTCCAAGCCAATAAGATTTATATATTTCCATCCCAGCAGGGGTTTTTATGACTACATTCCAATATTTTCCAGTTTTTTTGACAAGTGATACTTTACTATATGAATCTAATGTTCCGTTCAGATAAATATATGTCTCACTATTGCCGACTGTTATCAAGTTCCACTCCCTGTAAGTGTCTGACACCAGATAAACCTCTGGTCGTAACTGTAATTCTCTTTCTGTTGTCATATAGTATCCTCCTTAAATTTTCCCTGCATCTCTTAACATGAGAAAACTCGTTTCTTTAAATTGACACAAAATGATATAAACACTTATATTGTGTCAATTTTCTAATTTTATTGTTTAAATACTATATTCTAATAAGGACAAATAATCAAGAGAAAATATAAAATATTATAATTTGCGTTTAGGTATTTTTTGTTCCAAATACATTTTTAAGAGTCTAAAAATGCAATTGTTTTTTTCTATATCCGTCTCATTACATTTTCTTGTAAATGCGCCATCCAATTCTGCCGATATCAATATTGATCCTACTGCTTTTCTTGATCCGGCTTTCTTTTTAATTTTTATCAAACCATCGTTAAAAAGAACCTCATTTTCATCAAGTTCTATGCTGCCATCTAACCATCCTTCCATAAGAGCTTTAATCAGGGAAGTCTTATACACCTCATGTTGTTTTGTAAAGCTGTTAAATTTTTCATTAAGATCATATGTAAGGTTATATGTAATTCGGACTAAATTATTTTCCTTTCTTTCTAAAGAACCATTTTCTCCAGAAATAGGATTTTTTTCTAATTCTGTTGTTTTGCGTGTCGGTTCTATGACTGCCTGTTCTTCTACCTTTTTTGTTTCTGTATTCCTGTTTTTATTTTTTGTTGTCTCTTCCTTGTCTGGAAAGGTATTATATTCAGTTTTCATATTAGATTCTTTTTCAGTAATAAGAATCGGAGATTTATCTGTTTCTTCCAGAATGCTTACATTACTGTTCATTTGTTTAAATAAATCCCTGGAATTTTTTTTTGCCATTTATATTACCTCTTTATTTTGAATGAAATTCATCTATTCTCTTTAATATTTCATTAGTTAGTTTCCTATAATCAAGTGCAGCATTATTATGGAAATCATATTCATTTAATGAAATCTTAAACTGTTTACTTTCCCCAACGCTCACAGTTTGTCTGATCGAATTTTCAAACTTAATCGTTCCGTTCGCGATTGATAATTGTTCCAGTTGATTTTCAATACCTTTATTCAGATTAGTCTTTCTAGTGCTTGTCATATATGTCCCAAGTATAATGGCCTCAGACATCCTTCTTTTTTTCAATAGGTCAATGTCTTCTTTAATTTTTGATACTCCTTTCAGGCTTCCGGGTGAACTGTCAACAGGAATCAATACATAATCTGCAGCCATAAGAGCCATTCTATGTAAAATCGACCGGGATGGTGCAGTATCTACAATTGCAAAATCATATTTCAGGTTTTCTTCAAGCCATTCTATGGTATCATTAAACAGAAATGCATCTACTGTGTCCGGAAAAAGTTTATCTGCCTGTGATAAATCATCATCGCTGGCCAGAAAATCAAAATGTTCAAGATGAATGATTGCTTCATCAATTCTACATTTAGCCTGCATACAGTCTAATAAAGAAAAACTTTTTTTGTCCCCAATATTAAGTTGAAGTTCCAAGTCTCCCTGTTGATCGAAGCTAATTAAAATAACCTTATAGCCCTTTTGTGAAAATAAATAAGCAAATTCTGATGAAGATGTTGTTTTTCCGACTCCGCCTTTTTGATTTGTTAATACAATTGTTTTCATTTTAATTTTTCCTTTTCTATGATATTTTTAGCTCTTTTTATTCTTTATTTTTCTACATATTTGTATTTTACTTTTGCTTTTCTAAATAATTATAATTTATCTTATCACATTTTTAATGCTTTTACTACTAAATTTTTTATTTCAAAATATATAATTTTTTATATTTCATTTTTACTTCAAAATATTATATTCGATATATATATAATATAATTAATTAAATTATATTATATATATTTATTTTTTACACTTATATAATTTTAAATACTATAAAATACTAATAATTTTTTAACTATATTATATTTATCATACAGTATAAATACAATTATTTTTATACAAAAAATCTAATTGTATTTTATTATTTTTAATTATACATATAAATTTTGCAATATACTTTTAAATACTATATTTTTGTTAAATATTTAACAAATTTTTGATAATATATATATTAAAACATGACATTGATACTTGAACTTTTCATTATTAATTGATACAACAAGACTGCAAGATACTAAACCAAAAATTTATTTTACAAACGTGAGATTAAAATGCCACCTTTAGCCGTCTTTTTATAAAAATGGGTTATGATATACTGCAGGCACAAGATATCAAAGTTTAACAGATTCTTTAACCAGTTTTAGTCAGGAAAAAATGGGTCTATATTTCCAAGATGATTTTTAGTTGCAGGGTTTAGGCTGTAACTCGAAAGAACATACAGGCTTTCAATTAGTGATAGTTATGTTTACATTTTATAATTTTACTACATAACAGAAATAAGAAGAAATCTACCAATACAGACAGAAGTTAATATAATAAAATAGACGTTTTAGAATGTAAACAAAAAAATTTTCAGAAATTTGGGCTTAATTATTGTTAATATTACTTTGTAATAATTTACGGCAATATTTGTTGTTGTTTTTATTATATATAATACGACATATTTTATTTATTATATTAGGCCAAAGAAATGTATTGATTTTTCTAGTGTTTAAAGGCATTTTCCATGTCCAAAACTGTAGAAAGATATGGCTGAAACTGTAGAAAGATATGGCTGAAACTGTAGAAAGATATGGCCAAAATTGTAGAATTTTTTATGTTTTAGTTCTGTCCGAATATGTAGAAAGGTATGTATAAAACTGTAGAAAGATATGGCTGAAACTGTAGAATCATAAAAAACTTCTGTTCAAATATGTAGATTTTTATTTTAAAGATATTTGAAAATGGAAATTTTCCTTTATAAATTTATATTAACGAACACTTAAAAATATAAACTATATAAAAAAATAATTTTTTGTGAAAGATATGGTTGAAATTGTAGAAACTTCTGTCCAAAACTGTAGATTGATTTAAACTGAATAAAATTAAGAAAATCAATGTTTTGTAAAAATCATTATAACTTCTGTCCAAAACTGTAGAAAGTGAAATTAATATCCAGCAAATTTCTTAGTAAGTGATATATGAATTTTGCCAGATTAAAAGGTTAATTGTAAAGATTAAAGGTGATCTGGCAAATTAGATTAAAATAATATAGTTTATGAAGATATGGCTGAAACTGTAGATTTGTGTTATATCACAACATATTTCTGTCTAAAACTGTAGAAAAGATTTGACATAATAAGGAAAATAATAGATAATAATTGTTAAAAGAGGTATAAGCAATGGATAATAATGGGCAGGAATCAGTTTTAGAAACAGTTCAATATCAAAAATCAAATTTTATTATAAGTGGGAAATATAAATCATCTTTACTGGAGAATAAGCTAATGGCAATTTCTCTGTCAAAACTGCAGTATGCGGAGGAAACCTCGGATTCCCTGGTAAGCAGGATTAAGGCATCTGAATTAAGGGAACTACTTAAAGGAAATTCAGGAAGTTTCTATCAGAAACTGGATGAAGCAGCCCGAAAGATGACTGGGAAAACAATAGGAATATCGAATCCGGAAGAAAAAAGATTTTGTTATCTGGCTGTTGTAATTATGTCCAAGTATGAGAACGGTGAATTTATTATAGAATATAATAAACATCTAAAAAAATACTTATGCAATATAAAGCAGAACTTTACTATATTGAATCTTTCCCTAATGCTTTCCATTGACAATGGTTATGGTTTTAGGTTGTATGAACTTTTAAAAAGTAAGGCTTATTACCCAAAAGGGTATGAAAATCGAACTAAAAGTGAGACTTTTTTAGTAAAATATTCCGTGGCGGAGCTGAAACTCCTGTTAGGAATTGTAAATGCTGAACTGGATACAGTACAGCGAATTTTGCGGGACAAAGAAATTCCTGATTATGAAAAAGCAGTTGAAGTAAGTCCTGAAAGAATGTTTGAAAGCTGGTCTGAATTCAGGCGGAAAGTATTGGATGTTGCAATAAAGGAAATTAATGACAAGACAGACATTAGGGTTAGGTATGATACTGTAAAAGGTGGAAAAGGCGGAAAAGTATATGAAGTCAAGTTTTATGTTACATTACTGTGTATAAAAAATATTGTGGAGCCTGATGAAAATGAGGATTTGTCCAATATAGTTGATGAAGATGATGCCATAGATGAAATATATAGATTGTTAGGTAATAATATCAAGTCGGTTAGAGATGCCCGCTCCATTGCGAAGGCTGCAGGTAATGATCTTGAAAAAATAAGGAAAGCATATAGAATATATGAGGCTAAAAAAGATGTCAGCAATATTGTAGGATTTATGATTGCTGCCATAGAAAAGGATTTCTCGGAGCCCATAAAAAAGAAAAATTCCTTTACTGATTTTGAGATGAACAGGCAGATGTCAACGGAAGAAATAGATGAACTGGAGAAAGTGTTGCTGGAAAGACAGATGGCCATCGAAGATATAATATAAGCAGGAATGAAAATCTACATATATGTCAAACACCACATAAATTGTCATTTGTGTGGTGTTTTTATTTTATTAAGGTAATTAATTTTTTTCTATGTATTTGTATAACTGTAATCTAAGTTTCCATGTCGCATGAGATTATCAACATAAATGTAAGTCCTGAAAATCATAACAAAAATATAAAATTACAATTTACCCCTTGACTAATTCATGGTTATTTTTATTTAATAGGCAGGATACAGAAAAGAAAGGAAATAGCCATGTGTATTTTTGAAACACCACCCTGCATTTATTATCTTTCGGACAAGAACCTGGAGGATGAAGAGTACCTGAAGCTGTTTACACTCTTTGGTGCGATATTTGATGCGCCGCCGGACGCAATCGGAAAATTCACTTCATTCCTGAAAAGCCAGGAAGGGTTGTCACCAAGGGCATACAAGTCAGATGAAATCGTGCAGATGAGGAAAAAAATTATCAGGCCGCATGCAAAAAGGGTGAATCCATATGGCTGTTACGATATCACAAGGTATGGCACTTTCTTTAACGTTAACGTTCCAAAAAGCATCTGTCAGGGATGTCCCTACTCCGTGTCCTATAAAAATGCGCGCAGGGAGAAAGAAAACATGGTAATTGCCGCCATCCTGCAGAATGGTGCTGTCCCGGATAGGATACGGATGCAGATGGAACTGTCGGGCAGTAAGGCTGCGGAAAATATCATGCATTCCATATTCATGATACAGGGAAAAGGTGCACACAGGGGCAAATTTGACATGATCGGGCTGAATGCCTTCCTGCTCTTTAACCTGTGTTCAAACAACAGCCTGTCCGCCTTTGAGAGCATGGAAAACATGACTGGATATATAAAGAACAGGTTTAAGAATGATTTGTTGAAAAACATAGAGACTGTCAATTCACAGGAATATATTTATGAGATGCTGTGCAGGGAGCTTGAACGCATAAGCTGCACAGATGTTGGAGGTGATGACGGAAAAAACAGGCTGGAGAAGGCTGTGAACGAAATTACCCTGACATACCAATACGACAGGGGCGGCGCCATAAGAAATGTCATGGACAGAATGGGGGATGTGCAGCCGGAAACAGATAATGTCCCGTTTGTTATAGAAGCGGTAGATGTTCAGCCTCTTGTATCAGGAAAGGTTAGCATTATGGATGACAGTCCCGTAAAAGATAGAAAACTGCAGGCTGCAAATTTATACGAAAATGTTTCCAAAAGGGAAAAAAAGGCGGGACAGAGGAGCAGTCATAAACCTGATATTACTGAAAAAAAAGAGCTGGCTGATCCTGAAAAATATTATCCTGAAAACTATAGGGTTGATAGTATACAGGAATGGAAGCAGGCATCTGACGTTAATGATAACCAGGGGTTTCCTTTCATAGGTGAAGTGGACGGCAGCTATATCATGGCGGTCGAAAAATTTTCATTTTCAGAGGGCGAGGGACTGATTGTCTGCGCAGGAGACGGAAAATTCTATATTTACAGGTTAAACCGGCAGTCAGACAATAAGGCTGTGCGTGAACTTGTCAGGCGCCGCCCCCTGATGGTGACCATGAACAGCGTCGAGCTTCATGCCCTGTTAAAGAAATACAGGCTTTATGAATACAGAACGGCGGACTTAAAGGATATGTTCACTGCATTGAATACTCGTTGTGCACTGCCATGTACATACAGGGCATTAATGGAAAACATATCAGGTATGGATCTGGGCGGTGGTGATTTTTATTTATCAGCGATGGAACATTATGGGCAGGTTTACATGTCCTGCCTGAAAAAAATGACGGACAATAATGTGGAACTGTTTGAATTATATTCCTGTGTTTCATTTGCTATAGGATGTTCGTGGGATGCGGTGGACATATTCAGGGACATTTCTGTGCTGTATAAAAGAAAAGGTCTTTTTGAATACCAGTCCGAATGTCCTGAAAATATTATCCCGGATACAGATGGAAGCCTGTATTTTTACCGCACGGATGACGTACCAGCAAAAAACGAGAGGTTTTACCTCGGTCTTGTGCGTGAGCTTGTCAGGCTGGAAGCCGTAAAGCTTGGAAAGGTGCTGGTGCTCAAGATTTCGGACAGGGGGCTTGTACTGTTTGCCTTTGAAACAGATGGGACCACCTATGAGCTGCTTCAATGGCCATGTGTATATCTGGCAAGGAAGTTGAATATTAAGGACAGCCATGTGCATTACCACAGGCAGGTTTATGTCATGCAGTGCGGAACTGTCCGGGAAAAAGGTACAAATGAAGCAAATATGGAGGATAGAAATGAAAACAGGAAATAAGAAGATAGTCATAAAAAGGCTGATAAATAAAATGCAGGGTCTGACGTGCTGTGTGCTGGCTGGATTGTTTGTTTCAGCCATGATAAACATTTTTGTATGTCAGTCAGTCCGCGTATCTGGAAAAAGTATGGAGCCATCGTACCATGACGGGGACAGGATTGTCATGGAGAAGATATCGTACAGGATGGGTGTCCCGAAGCGTTTTGACGTGGTTGTATTCCCGCGCAGAGAGAATTATTACCTTGTAAAGAGGGTTATTGGGCTGCCTGGTGAAACGGTGCAGATCAGCGCTGAAGGAGACATATTCATAGATGGCAGGCTGCTGAAAGAGGACTACGGGATGGAGCCGATTGGCGATGCGGGAATTGCGGAAAACGGAATCATATTGGGCGAGAATGAATATTTTGTGCTTGGTGACAACAGGAATCATTCTGCGGATTCCAGAAATACAGGTATTGGAAATGTCAGTATTGACGAGATTACCGGAAAAATAGTGTGGTGATCGAGATGAAATATGAAAATTTTTACCGCAGGTGCACAGAATATAACTTTATGCTGAAAGATGCAGAACATTTTGGCGTGTACTCTGAAAACCGCATGAAAAATGCACAGGATGAGCTGGGGGAGCTGCTGAAAATGATGTCCGGCGATTCCGGGTATGCGCAGTACAAACCCCTTCTGGAAGAAATGTACCAGGTCGTCAGCAGCAGAAGTGATATCAGCAGGTTCCTTCCTGACGCCAGCAGGCTGCAGGGAAAGATCAAGGCAAGGAAGGTAGTCAGCGAGATCCCGCTGTACATGCTGTGTTTATCTGCGCTGGTACTGGCGGGGGTACTGCCGGCGCTTCACAGTCAATAAAAGGAGGATGACAGGTTTGGCAGAAACAGGGGATTTTTATATGAATCCCAAAACCCGCGGTCTTGGGATTTTTCTGTCCATGCTTTCCGGGAATATAAAACTGCCCATGAAAGGGAGAAAATATGTTTTCTATATGTATCTGATGCTGTTTGGAAGCTGTACGCGTGAAATGGTTCCCCTTCTGCTGGGGATGGCGGACAGGGCAATATCGCATGCAGCACGAAATTTATGTATCTGTGGGGATGAGGGTGTCCGCAGCAGGGCAGTGGATGACTTTATATCATACAGGATCAGGAAGGGCAGTATTATGAGGACAGTTATAAAGGGAAGGATATTATACAGCCTTTCATCTGCCGGCTACAGGGAACTTTCGGAATTCCTGTCATCACCGCTTATGGAGTACCATACTGGCAGACAGGGTGCATGGCATCAGGAGGATATGTCCAGAACCGCTAAGAATTACAGCGTACATTCGTCAACGGTTGGGATTGTTTTCCTCAAGATGGCTGGGAAATGCCGTATCGGTGTCGGGGATTTTGCACTGGATACGCCGGTTGGTCTGCATGGCAGCATACGGGGAAAAACATTTGATCAGTCATCAAACAGGTTCAGGAGTGACGCCTATCTTCTAATCCACCATCCGTGCAGACTGGAGTTCTTTTTTGAGAACGATATGGGAACAGAAAGGGGTGCTGCCGTGGTGGCGAAAATGGAACGGTATTTTACATTTATCTTTTCAACGGAGCGCAGCCTTGACCGCTCATGCGTGCATTTTACCATAGGTGATTATCACGGAGATGGGGAAAGGCAGGACATAAGGATACCCGGAAAAAACAGGATGCAGGTGTACAGGTCATGTGTCAGTGTACTGCTGTCAGCCGCGCATGTGGCAGGTGGGGACTGCCCGTCTGAGTTCGGGGATGTCATAGCCCTGTTTAACAGGATTATTGCAGGATCCGATACACTGGGGAAAGAAATATTGTCTGAAATCACAGAATATCTTTTGGCTGTCAGGAGTATCTGTCCGGGTTTTACAGATATATATTCTTATTTTGACAGGGAGAGGATTTTAAAAACCGTATCCGCGAGAGAGGGTGTCAGGCCGGGGATGCCGGGAAAGGTTACAGGACGTACTTATTCTGCCAGGCGTGAAAAGATTTTTGGATGGTGCAGGAATGCGCCGGATATATCCATGCTTGTGAAAAGAGGACTCAGGATTACGGCGGGTGACAACTGTTCGGATGGGTCAGATTTCATTTATTCCTATCCTTTCCTTGCCATGGACGGCATCGGTATTTATGAACAGTCTGTACGGGAACATATCAAGTCCTATTCTTACAGGGGAAAATATACGGATATTGCGGACAGCAGGATGATTTGTCACAATGCAGAATATTCCAATATCCGTTTCTTTCAGGCAGGCGGTACATTTTATCCGTTTGCAAACTGCCGTGTGCTGCATGACGTAAAAGGCAGCTTCATCTATTCGTTTGAAAACATATCGGATGACATTTCCGCGAGGATGAGGATTGAGAGATATCTGGGTGATGGTGCACCGGATATTCCTTTCCTGCGGATATATGTTGTTTATTCAGATGATGCGTATTCGCTGGAATATGTGGAAGGACTGAAATCAGGATACAGTTCTGTGTTTAACGGGCGGGAGGACATCTCTCTGCTGGGACTGTAATTATCCGAAACAGAGATGTTACACAGACAGCAGATTTGTATAAGAAGGGAAGGTTTTTATGAACAAGGTTATCGGTTTTGTCACTGAAAAAGGGGGCGTGTCAAAAACAATGTCCTCGGTAAATATGGCGCATATACTTGCGGTTTCAGGTTATCATGTTCTTTTCATAGACCTTGATGCACAGATGAACGCGACAGACATGCTCATGATAGGGACAGGGTATGAGTGTCCCTGTTATACGAACTTATTGTGCCACCAGTTAAAAAGCGGTGACATTTTATATGAGGGATTTATATATGAATCAAATTTTGATCTGATTGACTGCATTCCAGGCTCCCCGTTACTGAAGGATATCATTTATGAAATCCATTCGGAACTGCAGGAAAAACGTTCGGTGTTTACCTGCCTGCGCCGGAACATAGAGCTTGTCAGGGAAGATTATGATTATGTCGTTATTGACACGAATCCGGGGGATACAACGCTTACAAGATGCGCAATCTGCGCCTGTGACGGCGTGCTTTCCCCGATCAAGGCGGATAATTTTTCCTTCAGCGGCGTTACGGGACTTTTACAAACCATAATTGGTCTGAAACAGTCCTGTGGCGTGTCCGTGGAATTCATGGGGATGTTCTTTGCGGATGTCAGTCTGAACTCCTCGGGCTATAAAAGAGTCAGGGAATGGTATGAAGAAAATTACAGCAGCTATATACTGCCTGTTGCCATCAGGCATTCTGTACAGGTTTCCGATTCGACATTAAAATACCTCCCGCTGCTTGTGGCATGCAAGAGACATGGGACAACGGATGATTACATAAAGCTCGTGAGGACGCTCGGACTGATTGATGACGCACATAACGAAAGGCTGGAAAAGTATCTTGCTCCGCGCAAAGCCGGGGGCAGTCAGCGTAAAGGAAACATTCCGGCCCGGGAAGTTTCTGCTGATAATGTGGGCAGTCAGGGAGGCAGCCATGGATAATGGAATGCAGAAAAAGGGAAAGGATATGCTGATGGGAGCCAGCTCTCTTCCGGGCAGGGAGATGGATATCAGCAGGCTTATAAACAGGACAAAGGAGATAGACTGCCGCAATACAATGTTCATTGACAGGGCAGATATTATCCCGAACCCGGAGAATGAGAAACGTTTCCCACAGGTAGATATAGAGGAGCTGAGTGAGTGGATCTATTTCAGGAAAAAGCTTTACCATGACCTGATTGTCATCCCTGTTGACGGGACAGGAAAATATATGCTTGTAGATGGCGAGCGCAGGCACAGGGCAATCCTGCTTCTGGACGACAGGCAGTATTCGGAGGTTTTTCCCTTAGGGGTAAACTGCTGTGTTTTCCCGGCATCTACCGACAGCACTCTCCTGCGGCTTGATTCTACCCTTGCAAACTACCTGCAGCGGCACACAGATGTATACCTGCGCAGGCAGGAGATATTGGATATGTATGAATGCCTTTTGGATTTACGGGAACGGAAAATGGCTGATACTGATGTCATCAGCCATATGTCGGATATCCTTGGCATAAAGGAGAGACAGCTGAAAAAGTATATTAATACGGCAGATCTTATTCCCGAATTTGAGAGAATGCTTAAAGATAACAGAATTACGTTGAACGAGGCGGCCAAAATCGCATCGTTTGACGGCGGTCTGCAGATGGAGCTTTACAGGAAGCAGTCAGAAAATGGCGGGATCACGCCTTCTGATTATAATGAGGCTGAGGATATGAACAGGGTTATAAAATCAGAGCAGGAGCTGGCAGTAATATCTGACAGTATTGACAGGAATAAGGAACTGTATGAGGCAGAGGTCGAAAAGTCCCGCCTGCTTGCACAGAATACAAAGGACAGGGAAAAACTGAAAAGGCAGGAGAAGAGGGAACTAAAGGCAAAACAGAGGCTGGAAAAAGAAGAAAGTCGTTACTGTTCCATGGCGGGCGGGCTGAAAACTGCCAGAAAGTCGCAGATGTCATTCCCAGGTGATACAGGCAGTGATATAAAGAAACAGGATATAAAACCAGTTATACTGCAGGCTGAATTATGTTTGAAAAAATTTGAGGAATATCCAGAACTTCTGGCTGACGATGATGCAATACTTGAATCCTTAAAGGACATCAGCATACGTTTTTCAGCTTTGCTGGAACATTGCCGGAAAATACAGGAAGCAGGAAATATCTGTCCAGAAACTGCGCAAAAATAAAATTTATTTAGTGGCAGTTCCTGAGAACGGGAAAAGAGACGGTTTCTGGTTAAACAGACACGCAGAAACATGAGGAGGTAAGGGATAAAAATGCTAGTAAAATGTTCCGCAGGTATTTGCAGAAAGGTGTCAGCAGGGTTCAGGTATTCAGTGGAAAAAGTAAAACATTATGAGAGCACGGAAATTCCGGCAGGGTATACAGTCATTGCCATAGCTGGGGTGTATGCATTATCAAACCTGATAAGAATTATCATATCCGTTATTTTGCAGAGAAATTCATATATCAATATGTCGGCAGCGTCCATACTGGCAGTTATCCTGTTGCAGGTTGCGGCGTTCGCTGCACTGACACATTATGATTACTGGAATTATCATAAAAGGAAGCTGCTGCTTATTGGTGTAATGGCATTCACGCTGGTAACAGCGGCATCGGGGATTTTTACTTATCTGTATGGAATAACCCTGCGTCCGTTAATATTCCTTCTTCCGGTGACAGAAGACATATCGCCTGCACTGATCATAAATACATCAAGGCTGCTTAATACTGTTATTGCAGGGCTGCCGTCCGTGGCACTGGTCTGTAAGATATTTTCCCTCCTGACGGATGAAGAGGTAAGAAAAGGAATATATGGCTTTAAGATTGACAAGATCATAGATATGAGAAAAGACAAGAAGTTCAAGTATGATCTGAAGTTTTTAAGACGCATGGACACAGGGCTGCCGTATACAATCAAGATGAAGGACCGGCAGCTCCATGCCTCTATAGGGGGGGCCACGGGAGCGGCAAAGACATCCACTGTCCTGACCATATCCATTGCAAATGACCTTGACCAGAAGGCTTTCAATGAGGATTACTGTAAAAAGGAGCTTGAAGAGAGAATGGATACGGATGTTGCAAAGAACAGGATGTTCCATGACAGAGATTTTAAGATGAAATACTTTACGGGGCTGACGGAAGATGGACAGTGTTTCATAGACAGTCTCAGGGCAAAGGCTCCCAGTGCGGGCATCACATGCCTTGCGCCGAATGAGTCGTTCAGCGATGAAATTTACATGCTTGCGATCAACAGGGGATTTAAAGTAAACAGGGTTGATCCGATACTGACTGAAAAGGACGAACATAAGGAAGGGTTTATAGGTTTTAATCCTCTCTATATTCCAGAAAAACTGACTGGAATAAAAAGAGAGCTGGACATATTCAAGAAGGCAAAGCTTTTTGCGGACGTGCTGCAGGCGCTTTATGACATGACCGGATCGAGCGACGTGTATTTTGCAAAGCTGAATAAAAATGTCACAACGACATTTACCATACTCCTGCTTGTGACGATGGAATATGTCCATCCCGGACACCATGTAACGCCGGAGGATGTGCAGAGGCTTGTGGATGATTTTGACCTTGTAAAGCCGTATTATTATGCGTTGCTGAAGAACTATGGTGACAATGATGACGTGTTTGACGCAGCGGGAAACCCGATCCCTGCCAGGCTGAAGGACATAAACTGCGGCAGGTACCAGTTTATTGTGCCCCTGGTGAACAATGACATCCTGAACGAGAACGGCAGGAAGCAGATGGAGAACCAGATCAGAGGGCTTCGAACCATCATGTCGGATTTTATCAATAATCCGCTTATCCATGATGTTTTCTGCGTCCAGGAAAGTATTGACATTGACAAAATACTGGAAGACGGCGAAATAACTGTTGTAAATTATGCTCTCGAACTGGGAATGTGCGAGGCTACGGCGTTTGGTCTGTTCTTTTCACTGTCCTTCAACAATGCCGTGGTAAGGCGTCCGGGGACGGAGTTTACAAGGCTTCCGCATTATTATTACATAGACGAGTTCCCGATACTTCTCCACTCGGACCAGGAGCAGATGTTTACTATGTTCCGGCAGTACAACGTGAGCAACATGGTGGCGTTCCAGACCTACGACCTTTTTGACAAGACGCCTGTTACAAGGTTCTTAAAAGGCGTCGTGATGAATAATACAGCGCACCAGGTAGTGTTCGGGCGTGTTTCCGTCAATGAGATGGATATGTTTTCAAAACTGGCAGGGAAAGAGCTACAGACCATAAGTCAGGATACGGTATCGGAGACGCCGATTACGGATCCTGACACGAAAAAGTCATTTTCAAGCAGAAATACGCCTACGTGGGTAAACGCAAGGGAAGGTGCAGATTTCAGGTACAAGGATTTCCGGGAAGTTTCGGTATTCACAGTGGACCAGGGCAGCCCGAAAACAGTATTTGACTGTAAGGTGTCATTTCTGGACAAGAAGAGAAGGGATGCCGTAATTAAAAGATATATCGTGGACTGGGATCAATATGAAACGATCAGCAGGGAAGATGAATGCAGTGAAGCAGAGAAAACAGTTACGGAAGATGCGGTAAAAGTGTCTGGAAGAGACGAGGTGTGTCGGACAGGGCAGGAGGAGACAGCGGAAAATTTATCAGAGCAGTTTTTAGACAACAGTATGGAATCCGATGAAGAGAGGCCGGAGGATATAAGACAGACGACAGCACCAGAAGATCTTACGGAGCTGTTTACGGTGAGTGAAAATGAGGAACTGCTACAGCGATATTATGAAAAGCTTATGAAGGAAGAGGAGGAAAACAGGCAGTTTGAAGTGTATGGACAGGACAGGGAACAACAGCTCTGCCAGAGCAGTCTGTTTGATTCTGATGCGGATTCGGGCTGCTTCGACCTGTCAATCGATGGGTTTGGGATAACAGATGATTAGGGAGGTGTCTGTATGACGAAATGTTCCTGCTATGCATACAGGGAAAATCTCGTAAAGGAGTGCCATAACAAAAAGACGGGAATCAGTGAAAAAGAGACAGCAGCGTTAATGGAAAAAAATAAGCTTGATGAATGCCATATGGAGATTATTAAAGCACTTGGGTGTATGGAATATGCAGGTAAAAGCCATATTATGCGATATATGGAGCATATTCATCCAGCAGGGGACAAAAATACAGACCTTACAAAGAAATTAAAACAGTTATGTGATTATGGTATTGTCCTGTCAGTATGCTATTATCCTTCAGATAATCCATGTGGTTACAGGACCTGTAATATATATTCACTCACTGGCGGAGGCAGGGACATATTTACAGGAACAGGAGAAAACAGAAGATGCCAGGGCAGTTATACGCCGTTACGCGAAATGGACAGCAGAGACGGCATAAAGGGCGTCTTAAACAGGGCAGCATTCAATTCGTTTTATGTCAGCAGCCTGTCATATAATGCAAAATATTATTTTTCATACCATGCGGGCAGTGCGGTGATAGAAGGCAGGCTGATGATCCTCTCAGATAAATATTCGGAAGGGCTGGTCAATGTGTGTGTGATACCTGTAAGGAATATGGAGGGCAGTGATACAGAATGCGTCTTAAAAATTCGGGCAGCACAGGAGCATTTCAGGCAGAAGAGGATCAAAAAACCCTGGTTTGTTTTGGTCTGTGAGGATGATGCGCATGAAAGGGAGCTGTACAGTTATCTTATGAATTGTAAAACCATTGAAAAAGCTGTTATATGCATGACAAAGGACACCTATCTGGTCAGGAATGACGCGGATGCTTTTGATAATATCACGACATACACGCAGAATGGGAAGGAACTGGTGTCGGAATTTAAGAAAATAATTTTCTGAAAAGATCTTTTATGCTAATATAAACTACAATATTAGCATAAAAGGAAGTGATGCCATGACGCAGCAGGAAAAGATAAAAAAACTGATTGATGCCAATGATGGAATGGTTTGGACATCACTGGTTACAGGTATGGGAATTTCAAAAACAATTCTGTACCAATATGTAAAAGAAAATAATATGGAACAGATTTCTCATGGTGTTTATATCACACAGGATGCCTGGATAGATGGGATGTATCTGGTACATCTGCGCTGTAAACAGGCAGTATTTTCCCATGAATCAGCACTCTTTTTTCATGACCTGACAGACAGGGAACCATCAGCATTTGAGATTACTGTAAGGACAGGGTATAATCCATCAAGGTTAAAAGAAGATGGCATTAAGGTATATACAATAAAAAAAGAATTGCATGGAGAAGGCGTCATTATGATACAGACAGCTTTTGGACATCCGGTTTAACCTGGAGCGGACAGTCTGTGATATCATCAGATGCCGGAACAGCCTGGAAATGCAGACGTTTCAGGGTGCATTGAAACAGTATATAAAGAGGAAGGATAAAAATCTCCGGCTTCTGATGCAGTACGCATCAAAATTTCATGTGGATAAAATATTAAGACAATATCTGGAGGTATTGTTATGATAAAAACAGCAACACAGCTAAAAGATTTAATTCGTAACCTGTCAAAAAAGAAGTCCGCAGATGCACAGGTTTTAATGCGAAATTATATGATGGAGCGTTTCTTGGAGAGACTTTCACTTTCACAATATCAAAATAAATTCATACTAAAGGGTGGGATGCTCGTAGCGGCAATGACAGGGCTGGATGCGCGTACTACTATGGATATGGATGCAACAGTTAAGGGAGTGGATGTAACTGTGGAAACGGTTATGGCTGAGAAACTTGAAACCTTGATTTCCCGAAATACTGCCAATACCCGAATGAGGGATTTTTATGATATTTATATTCTTCTCCGGCTCTATGGAAATGTGATGGATAAAAATGTTTTAGCAGAAGCATTGCAGGCAACTGCAAGGAAAAGAGGAACAGAATATCATTTAAAAGATGCATGGGAAATATTTGATGAAGTGCAGGGTGACCATGTTATGCAGAAGCTTTGGATGTCCTATCGGAAAAGTTTTCCTATGCAGCGGATATATCATGGGAAATGGTCATGAAAGCGGCAACAGAACTTTACCATATGAGCGAGGTTATTAAATGAAACCGGGTTAGTTTATTACATGTTGACAATTAAGCTGTTTTTTATATATGATAGAATCTGTATTCATTATTTTATTATGTATTATGGTGCGTCTGCACCTGTAGGCATTACCGCGTCATGCGGTGGTGCTGTTTTTTTGCCGTAAAACAGGGCAGCCAAGTACGAAGGAAAGGCATCTGTTATAAAAAATTTTAAGATTGGAGGTGTCACATGGCATCGGGAATATTCAAAAATGTCACCAGGTCCGAACCCTGTCCGGTATGCGGCGGGACGGACTGGTGCAGCTGGTTTCCCAGAAGGGACGGGGACGGTTATTTGTTATTATGCAAGAGGGCCTGCAGGGACGGCTATGGCAGTTCTGATGTGGCAGGAAAAGACGGCAGGATGTACTGTTTCATCTCGGAGAAAAATAACCAGTATATTTACGGGGAATGCCAGGCTGACAGGGGACATTTTAAGGAGAACCGGGAGAAACCGAAAGAAAGGTTCCGGTATGTGGGAAAGGTAAGGCCGGCAGGCGACACAACCCTTGACTGTGTGTACAGGACAATTCTTAAAAAACTGCATTTGGAGGACAGGCACAGGGAATATCTGCATGGGGAAGGATGGAGCGACAGCATGATAGAGAGATCGCTTATAAAATCTTTCCCAGAGAGTGATTATGCAAGGGCAAACGGTTATAGTCCTGGAGGTTACAGCCCGACCAACTTGACCAGAAAGGAACTTGCAGAAAACGTACTGGAAGAACTTGGCATCAGTTCATTGAAGGGCGTGCCGGGTGCGTATTTTAAGGAAAATGACAATGGAAAGGGGTACTGGACCTTCTCGGGAGCCAGCGGGCTTCTGCTTCCGGTATTCAACCATAAAGGAGAGGTGTTCCGGCTGCGCATACGGATGGATTACATGGGGATAAGGAAATGCAGCCTTGTAAACGGTATTGCTGCATTTACTGAAGGAGACAGCATCTGTTACCTTGATATGTCAGGACCGTACAGAAATAACGGCGATACAAGAGAAAGGGTGAAGCTTGATGATTTCAGTGGTAAAATGAGACCATTCCAGTCTTTTTATGCCGAACCGGTAATGCTCGGACAGGGAATTATTAAAAACACTTACAAGTACGGCTGTGAATCAAAAAACCATGCATCATACTATTATAAAGGTGGTGACTGCGGGAATATCTGTCTGATAACGGAGGGAGAAAAGAAAGGACAGTATGCAAATTTTCGGCTGAATATTCCGGTATGGTCACTTCCCGGCGTGAATTCATATGGGCTTTTGTTTGAAAAAGATAGAAGCGGAAGAACGCTGCTGGACTATACGCCTGAAGGAAAAAAGACGATATTTGTCGTTGCGTTTGACGCAGACAAGCATACAAATAAGACTGTCATGAGCTATCAGGAAGCACTGGTCAGCAGGCTGAAAGAAAGCGGCTATATTGCTGCGACTGCGGACTGGGATGTTTCCCATGGCAAAGGAATTGATGACCTGTTATACAGGGGATATATCCCGAAATTTAATCTGAAATAATCTGAATGCACGAAAAAGGATGGTTCTGCCATCCTTTTTTCCGTAAGCAAGTTTAATGTTTGTAGTTGCGTATTAATAAATTTACATATCTAAGTTTTGACTGTATGTATAAAAAATTAGAAAGCGGGTTCTGATCCTAAATGCATCCATGGTTGGAAACGTGACAGGTGAATCCGCATAAACTGGAATTTATTTAATATAACTTTTGGCAGGCATAAGGGGATTCCGCCGAGGGAGTACCAAAGACGTTTAGAATGAGATACATGAAAATCAATGTTATTGCTTGCTATATCATTCATTTTTGCTTATACTAATATTAAATGTGATTAATATAGATAGAGAGATGATTAGTTTGAGCAGAACTGGAGGATGATTATGAAAACAATCAGTATCAGATTAGAAGATGCCATATATGAAGAGCTGGGGGAAATGCTGAAAGAGATGGGGCAGACGAAACAGACTTTTTATGAAACGTTTACAAGAACTGCGTTGCGGGAGAGAAGCATTCCCTTTATTATTTCCTTGCCTGTAAAAGAAGAAAAAAATGAAAGCAGGGAAAAGATGGAGGCTTTTGCCAGACTGGAGGCTTCAAGGAAGGCGTTTGGCGGGGCGCTGGATTACGATAAAGAGCGGGAGGAAGCAATGAATGCAAAATATGGCAGTGTTGATTGACACGAATGTTCTCCTTAACTATATCACGAACCGGGAAGATGTATATCTTGAACCGTCGGTTAAAATTATTGAAATGTGCGCGAAGGGAGAACTTCAAGGGTACATGGCGTTTCACTCACTCTCAACGATTTGGTATGTTCTGAGAAAAAAGAGTGGCAGGGAGAGGCGTGAAAATCTGCGGGATATCTGTAAAATATTCCGTGTTGTAGCCGCATCACAGGTTGAGATTATGGATGCGATTGAAAAGGATGAATTTGATGATTTTGAGGACTGTCTTCAGGATAAATGTGCAAAGGAGGTTGGGGCGGATTATATTATTACCGTCAACGAAAAAGATTTTTGTCATTCGGAAATTCCGGCATTGAATCCGACTGACTTTTTGGAAAGGATATATAACTAAAGGGACCAGAGAAAAATATGAGGTTCTTATATGCCCCGCAAATAGTTATAACACCATGCAGAAATGGCTTATTTCGTTTCAATGACCAAAATGGGAAGTTTATTGTATTCATGGGATTTGGCCGTTTTACCATGCATTTGACAGTGGTATAAAATAATATTTCAGGGTTGATTATATGCGTTTATTATGCTAAAATCCCCGTGTACTTAATTAAACTTATATGTCAATCCCAAGATTTGGGAGAGCAGGCCGTAAGGCTGTCAAAGGGTATACTGCACTGATGCTTTTTTGCATTGGTGCTTTTTTAATGCCCGGAAAAGGAGGAAAAATGAATAAGGAAACAACAAAACAACAGACAGGGAGCGAAAAGCTTCCGGCTGCAGAGAAGGCGATGCAGCCGGGTCCTGATTATTTCCGCGTGACTGTCACGGGGAGCATGATTCCGGCAGGAAGTGTTGGATATCGTGTGCCTTCTGCACTGTATGATGGAACAAAACTAAGCATGATGCTCTGGCAGGACCAGCTTGTTAAAATGTTCCCCCGTGACAGTGAACGTTCCAGTTTCTTAAAGAACGTTGTCCCAGGGGTAACACTGGATGTTATCGGCATTCTCTCAAGACGCAATAACGAGCTTGAGCTGTCGATGCGGAAACTTGCAGGAAAGGCCGTGGACGATGGACAGGGAATATAAGGATGCGCTCCACAGGTATGTGGCGGCGTACATTGACCTGAACCATGCCAGTCTTGGGCATCCTGGTGAGAAAGCGGCTGTCGGTGTCATCGGGCAGTTTTACGATGCTGCGGACAGGTTATCCCGTAAAAAAGATGAAGTATGCGGCAGCCCTGACATACCGGACCTTGACCAGATGCTGAACCGGGATGAAAAAGTGAGCAGGCTGGCGCTTTCAAGGATAAGGGCGGCAGTAAAAAGGGGCTGTGCCGGAGTGGAACAGCTTGAAATGGAGGAGGCATATTCATATGCCGTGTTTTTGGAAAGAGGAGAATAGAGGAGGAATACCAGTATGAATAACTGTATGTTTTCAGGACGTGTCGTGAAGAAACCCATTTTTAAGACTGAGAGGAGAAGGAAAGACAATGAAAAGTTCTCGATTGCAAAATTTTACCTTGCAGTCGATGACGTGCATGGGAATGGAAACACAGTCTACCCAGAATTTGAGATCATAGGGCGTCAGGCCGAGGTGTTTGTGGACAAGGTTCCAAAGGGCACGAAAATATGTATCACAAGATCCGTGTTAAAGACGGAATCCTATATGAAGGATGGCGAGAAAGTATCCAAAAATGTTTTCCGCGTCCATGAATGGGAGTTTGCCGAGAGCAAAAAGTACAATGACTCGCTTCGCAGGGATGAGGACATGGATGATGAGGATAACGGATATGGTGATGACGGCCTGTTTGACGGGGATGAATATGACGATGACGACAACGTGGAAAGCCAGTTAGACCAGGCAAGAAAGAGAATGCTGGCGTCAGGAATGCAGATGAACAGGGCTGCGGAAAGGGCACCACTCCCGCAGCTGCCAAAACCCAGCCTGAATATCTGGAACGGATTTACCCCCGACCAGATTAAGGGTTATATGGATATGGGGTATTCAAAAGCACAGATCAAGGAGATTGAGCAGCAAATGAAGGGATCTGTTGAGGGACAGAAGTACATGGCACAGCTGATGCAGTCTTCGGGATTTGTATCGGCAGGAGACAATGTCCCGTTCCAGAATTAGGGACAATGCAGGTCAGGAGGAAATTATGATTACATGTTATGAACTGATGCAGGGCCCGGAGCTTGTGGTTACCAGGACATATGATTGCAGTGCGGAGTTTGCCGGGCCGGAGAATGTAGCTGCGGTATGCAGGGAGGTTTTCAATATGGGTGAGCTTGCAGAAGAGAAAGTTATCCTGTTTGCTCTGTCTGGTAAAAGGATTATGGGGGTGTTTGAACTGTCAAAGGGAAACGCTGACAGTTCTCTGACTGATGTACAGAGTATTTTTACCCGCATTTTTCTGTGTGGTGTAAAGCATTTTATCATTGCCCACAACCATCCCAGCCAGAACTGTCTGCCAAGCAGGCAGGATTTTAAAGTCACCATGAAGCTGAAACAGGCATGCGGGGTGATGGACTGTATTCTTGTAGACCACATTATCGTGACAAGGGACAAACTATATAGTTTTTATGAAAAAGGAATATTGGAAGACATTGAAAATATTGTCGAGAGTGAGACGGAAACAAAAGGTGAGGAATCTGTTTTAAGGAAACGGGAAGAGATGTTATGCAGGATACAGAAAATGATTTATTATTTCACAGGCGAAATGGATTTGTGTGTCGGGCAGAATAAAAAAAGCAGGAGGGATGAAACAGGGACACAGAAAGAGGATTCTGCGGAACCGGGATTATCTGCATCTACAGGTTTTTGTAAGAGCAGCTGGAAAGAGCTGAAGGGATGTCTGAATGATCTGGATGATGTCATGAATTTTCTGAAAGACGGGCAGAACCAGGTGCAGGACTGGCAGATTGCGGGAATGAATGCCATGCTTGACAAATGCGCCAGGGGACGTGCTGTTCCCTATGAAGTATCCACAGCATTTAAGGGACTGCTTCGTATGTACGGTTAAGCGTTTTCTATGGCATTCATAAAGAAATCGTATAGGTAGCTCATGCTATATACAGGGTTGTATATGGCTCCATAGGAAATAAAAAGTAAGAAAGGGGAGGAATGAATAAGCAGGGATACTGATGTAGAATATCTCGAAGATAGATGCATCATGTTATCGAAAAGGAAGGCGGCTGCCTTCCTTTTGTAATTGGCGGGGATAGTATAAAGATTTACACCGCATAATGCAGGCTTTTTTCCCTGACCTTTTTTATCGCGAGATAATCAGGAACCAGTTCCTTTATTTTTTCTACAAATACTTCCTCATAGTCCTCATCATAACTTATTTTTAATTTGTCGGCACTGATTATGGCGCAGTTACTTTTTACGTCATATACGCTGTCCTTGATCCAGAACCCGACTGTCAGGATTTCATTGAAATCGTCCCCGGAAAAGAACATGGAAATCTCCTCGTCAATAAAAACATCAACCTGCTTGTTTTTGACACTCATTGGGGAGCCGTTTTTGAAATATATGGTGATATCATAGCATTCCTGTGAAAGGTTGATAATGTTCAGATCACTTATCGCGTCTTGGAAGCTTTCCCCGTTATTGATTTCGAATGCGATGGCCCTGAGGCAGTCATAATTCAGGTCAACCTTTCGTGAGAAGGCGATGATATGTTCAATTTCGCTATGACGGGATTTATCTAGTACAGTATTTCTTTGATAACCATATACTTTATTCTTCCATTTTTTGACAGA
>ERZ779632.351-NODE-351-length-28223-cov-14.092765_pt1 | contig 28223 bp, 26 predicted proteins | sample MGYA00514194_ERZ779632 | MGnify/ENA primary metagenome ERZ779632 (study PRJEB29562, sample SAMEA4376704) | mouse gut metagenome | isolation source: Cecum | study: EMG produced TPA metagenomics assembly of the A DSS colitis mouse model was used to assess the...
TGCGCCTAATTTTGTGGTATAGTTATAAAATCTAACCGCACAGGTAGCAAAAATTCATCAATCTGGGGGTTATGTTTGGCTTTTTAAAGGAACAGGATGGATATGTCACCATTGCAAATCGCATTTTTGAAATGTACCTGCTCAATCTGTTTATAGCGGAGGAATCGGTGAAAAGCGAGCTCTTTCTGTATGGACAGGGAAATAAAAATCAATTTATTCAGAATAAAAGGCTTGACATGGAGCAGGTACTCAAAAAGTTTGTGGAATATTTTCATGATATTTATGGCGATAATGATGAGAAATTCATCGAAGCCTATGGACGCAAATTTTTCCTGCTATATTTGAAACCGATTATAAACGGCACAGGAAACTATTACCTAGAGGCGCAGACAAGGGACGCAAAGCGGACGGATGTGGTGGTGGATTATCTCGGTGAACAGTTTATCGTGGAAATGAAAATCTGGCACGGGAATGAATATAACGAGCGCGGCGAGCGGCAGCTTGCGGAGTACCTTGATTATTTCCATCAGGAAAAAGGATACATGCTCAGCTTTAACTTTAATCAGAAAAAACAGATTGGGGTCAAAGAACTGCGTGTAGAGGGGAAGACAATTATTGAAGCTGTGGTGTAAAAACATGTGTGCGGAAGGGACGAGTTAAGAATGAGACGTTATTTCAATACAGAGGGAGCGTGCAGACCGGATATTCACTATATGGTGCGCATTGACGACAGGCTGGAGCAAATCAAACGCCGCTATGTTGACAGGGGAAAGTATTTTCTGATAAACAGGGGGCGGCAGTATGGAAAGACGACAACACTGAAGGCTTTGGCAGAATATCTGCAAACGGAATATCAGGTGATTTCTATGGACTTTCAGGGAATCAGTACGAAAGAATATGCGGATGAGTTCACTTTTGTGAAGGCGTTTATGCGGATGTTTGCGGAAACATTTGAGGAAGGCGGAGTGGCCGCGGCATTTGCAAATGGTACACAACAGAACACATTAGGTGAGATGTTCTATCTGTTGAGCGAAATTTGTAAAACAGCTTCCAAACCGATTGTTTTAATGATTGATGAAGTGGATAGTGCATCCAATAATCAAGTGTTTATCGACTTCCTTGCACAGCTAAGGCGATATTATTTAAACCGGGAAAATCAACCGACATTTCATTCGGTGATCCTTGCAGGATTATATGACATCAAAAATCTGAAACTAAAAATCCGCCCTGATTCGGAGCATCAGTATAACAGCCCGTGGAATATTGCGGCCGAATTTAGAATGAATATGAACTTTTCAGGGAAACAAATTGCAGTCATGCTTACGGAATATGAGGCAGACAGCCAGACGGGGATGGACGTGGATGAAATGGCAGCGGAAATATACCAGTATACTGACGGCTATCCATATCTTGTTTCTGTGATTTGCAAATATCTGGATGAGGAAGTTATCGATAAAAAGGGGTTTGAGCATATCGGTGATGTGTGGACGAAACAGGGAATAGAGGAGGCAGTTCAGATTTTGCTGAAAGAAAATGTGCCATTGTTTGACAGCATGATTAAGCAGTTAGATTTATATAGGGATTTAAGGGAAATGATAAAAGATATTTTATATCAGGGAAAAAAAATCCCTTATAGTCCAGATATAAAATCAATTAACATCGGAGTAATGTTTGGTTTTCTAAAGGAAAAGGATGGTCATGCTGCTATTGTGAATCGCATTTTCGAGATGAGATTACTGAATATGTTCATTGCGGAAGAAGCATCTAAAAGTACAGCATTTCAGTACGGGGAACGGGACAGAAACCAGTTTATCAAAGATGGACATTTAAAGCTGGATATGGTACTCAAAAAGTTTGTGGAACATTTTCATGATATCTATGGCGATAATGATGAGAAATTCATCGAAGCCTATGGACGCAAATTTTTCCTGCTATATTTGAAACCGATTATAAACGGCACAGGAAACTATTACCTAGAGGCGCAGACAAGGGACGCAAAGCGGACGGATGTGGTGGTGGATTATCTCGGTGAACAGTTTATCGTGGAAATGAAAATCTGGCACGGGAATGAATATAACGAGCGCGGCGAGCGGCAGCTTGCGGAGTACCTTGATTATTTCCATCAGGAAAAAGGATACATGCTCAGCTTTAACTTTAATCAGAAAAAACAGATTGGGGTCAAAGAACTGCGTGTAGAGGGGAAGACTATTATTGAAGCCGTGGTATAAAAGAGAATATATAGAAATTTTAAGCACAGACCCGTGCACAGGAAGTATGTCGCTAAAGTGGCGCACGGGTCACGTACTTTCAATGACGAATCTGTTCCGTCATTCTATTTTGACAGACTCATCTTCCCGTCCTTAATCGCATTGTGCAGTCCGGCAAAGACTTCATCGCAGCGGTTACAGTCCTTTAAGCGCACAGTGGTTACATGAAGGTGTAATGGAATCGCCTGATTTTCATAAGAAAAGGAATCACCGTTCATGCTTCGGATGGACGCAGCGATCTGCTCTGCGTATGCCGGGTCGCTGCTGTCTGTCAGAATGCAGAACTCGTCGCCGCCAATGCGGAACACAATATCGTTCTCACCGGATGCTGCCGTCATGCGGCGCATCTGTTCTAAAATCGCCAAATCGCCCGCTTTTCTCGAAATGTCATTGATGCGGATCATATGCTTGATGTCACAGAGGACAAAAAAGCAGTCTGTTCTTTCCTGAAATAAATCGTATAATTCACCAAGATCAATATGTCGTTTTTGCATGATATCATCGTCTCCTTTCGTGGGAGGTACAATAAACCTCGGAAATAATTCTGTATATTTCGCGCAGCGAAATGCAGAGGGTTTACAGTTCCAGATTTGTTCAAATGCACGTGCAAAAGATTCGTGTGTACTGTATCCGTACTCGATCGCAATGTCCAGAATGGAGCGCTGCGGCTGCATGGAGAGCTGCTTTGCCGCCAGCATCATCCTCCTTCGGACAATGTATCCATGAACGGAAATGTGATATACACTGCGAAATAGTTTTTCGAGTGCAGACTTTGAGCAGAAACAGGCGCTTGCAATATCATCCGTTTTCATGTCATCGCGCAGATGTATTTCGATGTATTCAAGGACTGTCACCAATAGTTCTATATGCTGCATCGTCTATCCTCCTGTGATTGCTGCGGTTTTTACGATATCGTAGATTCATTATAGCAGAGTGTGTCAGTCTGGGTTTGATATTTTGAGTAAAAAAGGGAACCTTTTTCTGGTATTATTTCTCTAATGGTTAGAATTACGAAAGGAGAGGATAAAATGGACAAAGAAGCATTTGCCAGTGTAGTGCTGTCTTCTACAGACAGTCTTTATCGTATTTCAAAAAGTATTTTGAAGAATGATGCGGATTGTGAGGATGCAGTACAGGAGGCGATTGCCACAGGGTTTGGCAAGTTAAATACGTTGCGTCATGAGGCGTATGCGAAGACATGGCTGACCAGAATTTTGATTCATGAATGCTACAGACTGTTAAAAAAGCGGGAAAAGACGGCGGCAATGCTGACAGAACCAGATGATGAGCCGTATGTGCATTCAGACTATACAGATCTGTATGATGCATTGAACACATTAAAAAAGGAACTTCGCCTGACAATTGTACTGCATTATCTGGAAGGATACTCGATCGAGGAGATTGCGGATCTTATGCATGTTCCAGCGGGCACTGTGAAAAGCCGTCTGAGCCGTGCGCGCAGGGCACTTCGCAGCGTGATGAAGAAAAAATATCAAGAGGAGGGAGATTATGAGAATGGATTATGATGATTTTGCCGCAGAATTAAGCAGGAGTTATCCCAGGACACCAGAGCGGTTTCAGCGCATGGTATCACAGGAGGTTTGTGTGCAGATGAATAAAGGGAAGCAGATCGGCCGCAGGAGAAAATGGATGCCGTATAAGGCGCTGCTGCCGATTGCTGCCTGTCTGATACTGGCAGGCGGTACTGTCGCTGCCGCGCGTTTGCCAGTGTTTCAAAACTGGCTGAATGGATTGGGAAGCAATGCCGGGACAGCGGAGCAGTTGATTGTCCACAGTGAGGAGACAGAAGAACGGATGAGCATGGAACCAGAGACATTCGACGCTGGACAGGAAGCGCTTTCCTTTGATGTGACAGATGTCTATTATGATGGCACCACGCTGATTTTCTGGGTAGCTACCCAAAATGATTTTTTTGATCTGAGTGATCATGTCTATATCAATGAGATCGACAGCCGTCTTGAGTATGTGGCGGAGACGCAGGAGGGAAGCGGCGTCTATGAATGCAAAGTTTCTGTGGTTGATCAGGAGCTTCAAAAAGCAGCGATAGACTCCCTTCATGTAAAAGTAGGGGTGTACACTGCCCCCGACAAAAAATCGGACTATGCCTTTACCGTAGAATCGGACAAATTTGTCTCTGCCTCACAGCGTGAAGGAGCAGTATCAGATTTGCGTTTTGGCAAAGTTGTTTCTTACTCGGTGACAGTCAGCCCCTCTGTTATCAATCTGCATCTGGACTGGGAAGTATACGAGGAGGAGATGGTACAGATTTTACAGTGGGGAGGATATCTTTTGGAGGATGCATCTGGAAAAAGGCTTACGGATGCCGAATGGATGCGCTCTTGCGGCAGTTCTGTGCCAGAGTATGACGAGGATGGCAAATGCACCACGTTTGCGCAGGATCTGGAGATTGTTGGGTTTGATGCCTCTTCTGAGACAATGAAACTGATTCCTGTGCACGTGGAATGGAATGCGGACGGCGCCATGATACCGGGTTCAGAAGTGATACTCGAGGACTGTGCTATCATAATTAATTTATAAAGCTTGTGTTAACTGTGTTTGATAATTTAATCAGACTTTACACCTTATACATAATCTGTTATGATTAAAATGCAACAATCAATACAGATTGAAAGCAAGGTGAGGTTGTAAATGCTAAGTAATGCTGAAATTGCAAAAGGTGTAAGGTCTTATGAAATGATTAAGGCTTTACACCTTGTATGCGTATCGTTCCAGAAATAATGAGGGAGTGCTGCAAATGATATACTTCACAGCCGATTTACACTTTTATCATGAGAAAATTATTAAGCACACAAAGCGTCCGTTTCATTCGGTGGAGGAGATGAACAAGATATTGATCAAAAAGTGGAATGATAAAATTTCCTGCAATGATGAGGTGTATATTCTGGGTGATTTTACTTTAAAAGGCGCAGAGACGGCATCTGCAATTTTATATTCTCTCAAAGGAAAAAAACACCTAATCCGTGGAAATCATGATAACTTTGTGGACAGTGATGGTTTTGACAGGTCTCTGTTTGTGTCGATACAGGACTATATGGAGCTGACCTGTCAAAATATGCAGTTTGTACTGTTTCATTATCCTATTTTAGAATGGCATGGATTTGGAAAAGGGGCGGTCATGCTGCACGGGCATCAGCACAACCACAGGGAGTACAATATTAATAACAAAAAGAGCGGGATACTGCGCTATGATGTGGGTGTGGATGCCAATGGCATGTCGCCGGTCAGTGCAGTGGAAGTGATAGATTTTTTATTCACATAAAAGTACCATGTTAATTGACTTATTGGTGAAACCGTACGCTGTGTACATTTTGCAGGCGGCTTCATTTCTGGCGTTGACCTGTAGTTCGATTCCGTCCAGATGTTTACAAAGTCCGCAAGTACAGAAACTAGCGCATCTCCTTATTCCAGTATGAAACTTGGCTGTGTATATAAAGAGCGAAATGATATACAACAGGCGTTATATTGGTTTAGAAAATCGATCCAGCAGGAAGAAATTTTGGGGATTCATACGGATTTTTCGAAATATTCGGAATATATGATAGAACAGCTCTCCTAAGAAAATTTTGTTTTTTTTGCAGAAAATCATTGACAAATGGTTCATCCTGTGTAAACTATTAATTATAATCATTGTTTGAACAAAGGCGTTCTGCGTAGTGCAGAGCGCCTTTTTGTGCGCAGATCCGTGCAGAGGAAATATGCCGCTAAAGCGGTGCATGGGCGCGCGGCGAGTAGGGGAGAAGAAAGGTGTGTGAGCGTATGTATGAGATGGATTTACTGGACAACACAGAAAATGTAAACAGGCTGTTAGCCAGATATGGCGTGAAATTTGGCATTTACAAAAATAATACTTTCAAGGAGCAGCTCTTTCCGTTTGATGCGATACCAAGAGTCATTCAAAAAGAGGAGTTTGATTACCTTGAGAGAGGGCTAAAGCAGCGCGTCATGGCGCTTAACCTCTTTCTTGACGATATTTACCATGACAAAAAAATCGTGCGGGATCAGGTGATACCAGAGGATTTTATCTTTGCGTCGAGTGGATATCTGCCAGCGTGTGAGGGGGTGACACCACCCAAAAAGATCTATGCCCACATTTCGGGAATTGACCTTGTAAAAGGCAAGAATGGAAAATGGTACATCTTGGAGGACAATCTGCGCGTGCCGTCTGGAGCTTCCTATCCAATGATTGCGCGGGAACTGTGCAGACGCAGCAGCCCGAAAACATTTCGCGACAATCAGTTAGAGGACAACAGAAATTATGCACAGCTTCTAAGAAATGCGATGGATACGGTCAATGTCGAAGGACATACAGTGATTCTGACACCGGGACGGTACAATGCTGCCTATTTCGAACATTCTTATCTGGCAGAAAAGACGGGAGCGCATCTGGTGAATGGAAGTGAGCTGACAGTGGAGCATGACAGGCTTTACTATGTTGATTACAAGGGGAAAAAGGAACGTATCGGCGCAGTGTACCGCAGGATTTCAGACGAGTATCTTGACCCGATGCATTTTAACCCGGAGTCGGTGATTGGCATACCACATATTTTTGATGTGTATCGAAAAGGGAATGTCGCGCTGTTAAATGCGCCCGGAAACGGTATCGCGGACGATAAGGGCATTTACTATTTCGTTCCTAAGATGATTCAGTATTATCTTGGCGAGGAGCCAGTGCTCTCCAATGCGCCGACCTATCTGCCATTTTATGAGGAGGACATGGCTTATGTGCTTGCACATTTTGACAGTCTGGTGCTCAAGGATGTTGCGGAGGCGGGCGGCTATGGCGTTGTGTTTGGCAGCAGCATGACGAAGGCGCAAAAGGAAGACTTTATCGCGCTGTTAAAACATGAACCGCGCCGGTTTATCGCACAGGAAGTAATAGATTTTCAGGATTTGGAGATACAGGATGAAGATGCAGTGGTAGAGAGAAAGGCAGATTTGCGCGCTTTTGTGCTGATGGCGGATGAACCGCAAGTATGGAAGAGCGGACTGACACGGTTTTCCCGCAATCCAGATTCATTTATTGTAAACTCATCACAGGGAGGAGGATTTAAGGATACATGGGTATTATCTCATTAGAACAGACCAACAGGCTGTACTGGCTTGGCAGATATTCGGAGCGGGTTTACACGACAATCCGGCTTTACGCAAAGTGTTATGACGATATGATTGATGATATTGGGGAGAATTATGCAGACTTTTGCAGGATGTTGGAAATCCCAAATATCTACAAGGACAAAGAGGATTTTAATCAGCGGTATGGATTTGACGAGTCAGACCCAAATTCTATCTTGAGCAATCTGATACGCGCCTATGATAATGCAGTGGTGCTCAGGGAGGAGATTGGGAGTGAGACGCTCTCCTACATACAGCTTGCCATCTATGCGATTAACAAGGCAAAAATTTCACGGGCGCCGCTTTTGGAATTACAGAATGTGGAGGACAATATCCTTGCATTCTGGGGAATTGCGGACGATTTTATAGAGAGTGAGACGATAAGAAATATCATTCGAACAGGGAAAAGGGTTGAGCGCATTGACCTGTACGCGCGGCTGAAACTGGGTATAAAGGAGCTCAAGAGCGAGCTTCGCCGTATGCACACCCGCCTTGTCAGCAGTGGTATGCATTATAATGAAGCGTGTCTGGACAGACTGATTGCGTTGATTGAACATATCGACGAGGCAGCAGTGGCAGATTACGAAGGAATTGTTAAGAATGTGGAAAATTTGGTAATGGTGTAAATACGATGGAAGTAAGGGGCAGAAAATGATACAGGATAGCAGGAGATTGCGATTTGTTTACCGCATGGCGCTTGATTTTTCACAGCCGGTCCAAAAGCACCAGTTTGCGCTGCGCATGATACCGCAGTCGGATGAACGGCAGCAGATCACGTCGTGCAATGTAAAGCTGGAACCGGCATGTTCGTTGACAGAGGATACAGATACGTTTGGCAACCGGTATGTTTATGGAGAAATCATACATCCGCACACGACATTTTGCGTGGAGGTTTGCGGCGCGGCTGAAGTCAGCAGTAAGGCATTGTCTTTGTGTGACAAACCGCGGATGGCGCTTGCGCCTTTTCGTTATATGTCGCAGTACACAAAAGCGGGAGCCTGTCTGAAGGGGTATCATGAAAGCCATGGGCAGAAAGAAGATGAGCAGCCATATGCGTACTGCATCAGACTATTACATCAGATTTATGAGGATATGACCTATGTGCAGGGAGTGACAGATATACACACTACGGCGGAGGAAGCATTGGCAGGCGGAAGGGGCGTGTGTCAGGATTATGCCCACATTATGATTGCGCTGTGCAGGATGGCAGGGATTCCCAGCAGATATGTGGTCGGAATGATGCAGGGGGAGGGCTGTTCCCATGCTTGGGTTGAGGTATGTACAGAGGGTGTATGGCATGGTATGGACCCAACAAATAACAAATTCGTAGATGACAGCTATATTAAAATATCACATGGGCGCGATTATCAGGACTGTATCGTCAACCGTGGCACTTTTCTGGGAAATGGGACGCAGATGCAGACGGTATGTGTGCGCGTTGACAATGACCCTGTGTAGATTAAATTGCGATCGGAAAAAGACGTGTATGAGAGAGGAGATAACATGTCACAGGAATTCAATACAAAGATTCATTCCGTCTGTCAGGTGAAACTGCCTGTTGGAGAGATACTGAATATCAGGAAAAACAGGCTGATGCCTTCGGATCAGAACCATAAAGAGAAAAAGCGGATTGGGATTGTCACTGGTATTCACGGTGATGAACTCGAAGGGCAGTATGTCTGCTATGAGGTGATACGGCGCATCAGGGAGCATCCAGAATTTCTTACGGGAATCGTGGATGTATATCCAGCGATGAATCCTATGGGAATTGATTCGGTGACGAGGGGGATTCCGGGATTTGACCTTGATATGAACCGCGTTTTTCCGGGAAGCAGAGACGGTGCCATGACAGAGTATGTGGCACATGAGATTATTGAAGATTTGGCGGGAGCAGATTTGATTGTGGACATACATGCCAGTAATATTTATCTGACAGAAATACCCCAAATCCGTATCAATGAACTGCACAAAGATTTTTTGGTGCCGCTTGCACATTATATGAATGTGGATTTTGTCTGGGTGCACGCATCGAATACGGTGCTGGAATCAACACTTGCCTACAGTCTTAACAGTACAGGAACGCCGGCTTTGGTGGTCGAAGCAGGGGTAGGAATGCGTATTACAAAGCGTTATTGTATACAGCTTGCGGATGGGTTGATGAACATTATGAGAGTGCTTGGCATATGGCAAGGTGAAGTTGGTGCTGTGAGGAAGCCTTTGATTGAGGACCGGGCTGACGGTGTTGTGTTTTTTAATGCCCCTTCAGCAGGAATCTTTATCCCTTCAGCAGAACACTGGACAACACTTGAGAGAGGAGACAAAGTCGGTGAACTGATCGATCCACTGACAGGAGAAGTTCTTTCCGAGATCCTCACACCCGAAAGAGGGATTCTTTTTACAATCAGAGAGTACCCTGTAGTCGATGAAGGTTCCCTTGTGGGAAGGTTGTTAATAAGATAAGGAATTATAATGAAAAAGAAAATAATCTATGAATTAAATGCTTTGTACAGGGAGCCAATGCAGGTGACAGGATATGAGTTTGGCACAGGTGAAAAATCCGTGTGCGTGGTTGGCAGTATGCGTGGAAACGAAGTGCAGCAGATGTTTTCATGCAGCAATTTGATTCGCCGTCTGAAAGAGCTGGAAGCAAGACAGGAGATTACAGAGGGAAAAAGCATTCTTGTCATCCCCTGTATCAATTCGTATTCCATGAATATCGGCAAGCGGTTCTGGTCAACAGACAACACAGATATTAACCGGATGTTTCCCGGATATCACGAAGGAGAGACAACGCAGCGCATTGCAGCAGGCGTGTTTGATGTGATAAAGGATTATCAAATTGGTATCCAGTTTGCATCGAATTATATGTCAGGGCGGTTTCTGCCGCATATCCGAATGATGCGGACAGGGTTTGAGGATATTGAGACGGCAAAAAAATTTGCGTTTCCCTATGTCATGGTTCGGGATACCCGTCCATTTGACACGACAACATTGAATTATAACTGGCAGATTTGGGAGACGAAGGCATTTAGCATTTACACGACAGACACCGATGAGATTGACCGCCAGAGTGCCGCGGATGCAGTAAAAGGAATTGAGAAAATGCTCATCGCGCAAGGCATCTTAGACAGTAAGGTCAGCGGAGGATATCACTATAATGCCCAAGTGCTCAGCGATGACAGTCTGGTGTCTGTGCGGTGCAGGGAGGCAGGTATCTATGAAAACAGGGTGCATGTGGGGGAGGAAGTGTATAAGGGACAGCTGCTTGCCGAGATCACAGATCCTTTTGAGGGAACCATATTAGAACAGTTGAGAGCGCCTGAGGACGGGACGATATTTTTCCAGCACAAAGCCCCTTTAATTTACGCAGACACAGCGGCGCTAAAATTAGTATAAGGACAAGGAACTTCTTTTGTTTCACGATTTGGAAAAGGGGCGGTTATGCTGCACGGGCACCAGCACAACCACAGGGAGTACAATATCAACAACAGAAAGAACGGGATACTGCGCTATGATGTGGGAGTGGATGCCAATGGCATGTCGCCGGTCAGTGCAGCGGAAGTGATAGATTTTTTATTCAGATAAAAGCTCCATGTTGATTGACTTATTAGTAAAGCCGTACGCTGTGTACATTTTGCAGGCAGCTTCGTTTCTGGCGTTGACCTGTAGTTCGATTCCGTCCAAGCCTTTCTGCGCCTTGAGTTCTTTTAGAAAGTCAAAGAAGGCATGACCGATTCCCTTTCGGCGGTATGCTTCGTCCACTGCCATTGCTTCGACATAGATCACATCTCTTGTGACCTGCGTGGTACATTCAATATGGCGGTAAATGATAAACAAAATTCCTGCTACGCGCCCCTCGTATTCTGCGACAAAAAAAGTCTGGTCATGTACTGCCTGCTCAAACTCCTCTAGGGGCAGGACGGTCTCGCACTGTTTGTAGATGTCCGGGCGCCAGTCAATATGCAGCTGCTGGACTTGCCGCATGATGGCACCAGCAGCCGGAAAGTCATGGATTGTTGCGGGTCTGATTTGTATTTTCATGGTATATTCCTCGTTTTCTTATGAATCGTTGTTTAATGAATCGTCTCTTAATGAATCGTTTCGTATAAACAGTTTTTTATAAACAGTTTTTTAGCGACAGTAAGATTGAATCCGTCGAAATTGTTCATTCAGCATGCTGATATCCACTGTACCGTCTGGTCTGACGGCGGTTGCTTCCACCGTCAAGGTGTTATGATATCCAATCTTTTTTATAAATGAAAAGAAAACATCAAAATCAATCACGCCACTGCCGACAGGAAGAGATTGCAGGTGTTCCCAATCCATATATCCTCCACTATAATCGTTGATATGATAGTGGCAGATGTGCTCATTTTTCCACAGCCATTCATATTCCTTTTGATATAAGAGTTCGAGCTGATGATGAAAAGCTGCCATTTTGGTGTCGAATACAAAATGAATTTTAGGATACCGCTGTCTCAGTGCACAAAAGTGCTCCATAGGGTTGTCCGTGGTGCATACCACATTTTCCACGCACAGATTAATGTGATAGTTTTGCGCGATCTGGTCAAGGACATCATAGTGGTCAAGATTATGCGCAAAAGCGGCGTCAGAAGTCCGCCCGTCCCACAGGTGAAGGACCATCTTCTCTGCGCCAATGCTTTTCGAGAGAGAACAGTTTTGTTCAAACTTCTCATAAGCAGAGTGTAACATAGAGGCGTCTGTCTGGCTGAGGGCCTCGCCAATGCTCTTTTCACAGTGTACGACAGGGATGTATAGACGCAGTCCGCGCAGGAAATGAATCAAGGTCTCTAGTTCCTCATAATAGGGCGCATCCATCATAAATTCGTATCCATCGTACAATAATTTTTCTGAGAGGGATTCTAACAGACGGTAGTCTCCGCCATATACGAGCAAGGCTCCTGTAGAACAGAGGATTTTATTCATAAGCGTTCCTTTCTCCCTAATCTTCTTTCGCGGAGTTTCACCCATATATTGCGCAGCATTTTCACATCGCTTGAGGATAAGCCTAATCCATTCATAAGTAAGATTTCGTCGGTCAGATCTAGGACAGATTCAATGTTGTTGGTGCGAATCAGGCGGTCAATTTTTTTCACATCCAAAAGCTCCGCATTCTTCATGGGAATCATAAGCTTGCGAATCTCGCTGGGCTCGAAGGTCAGTACGCCGCCGCCATAACTTCTTCCGGTAATTTCTGCCAAGGCAAGCGTAAAAGAATTTAAAAATGCCGCGGTTACATAATCAGGATGAACCCCGTCTAAAAACCGTACTTTATGAATGGTATCCGTACATACAGCATTGACATGGTTCAGGATGATGCGGGGGTAGCGGTGTACCTGCCTTAATATAAAGGCTTGGGGCTCCCATGACTGCGGAACACAGTACCAATTCTTGCGGATCCGGCATTTGTATCTTGTGTGAAACGCTGATTCTTCCCCGTATTTTATATAACTTTGCTCTTCTTTGCTAAGCTTTGGCAGCGGGACGTTTTTGGGGGCAAACATATATACTTTTCTCCCGTTTTCGACCAATTGGCTAAAATCCCTTTTGGTTAAAATAATGCCCTTTAATTGATCTGTTTTACCAATAATCGTGCGTGTGGCGTGCGCCAAGTGGTATTTTTCCACCAGTTCCTGATTTAGTAAGAAGAAAGAATTTTCCCCGCTGACAAGTCCTACATTGGTCTCAAATAAATCTGTGGTAGGCATGATATCAGAACGGCCGCGCAGTCTGCGCATCAGTTCAATTTCTTCGCACGACAGGAAGTATTTGATCCATTTTTCATCGCTGTGATGGAGTTCTTTGACCTCATAATGATGAAAATTGGACAGGTCTAAATGCTGCAAATCCTCCAAGTCATTTAATTCAATCACTTGGATTCCCTTCTTGTCCGATGTCCGCTCACCTAGCAGCAGGATGACTTCCTGCTGGATATCGTCAAATACGATTTTCTGGAAGGTAATCAGAATCAGCCTGTCAAAATACTCCGCTAAAAATTCTCTGGTTTCACCTGCATAATTTACCTGAAACAGCTCCGCAGGTATCACCATGCCAAGCTTCCCGTTTTGAGACAGGGCAAGCGCCGATAACACCAGAAACGGCAGCCATATATTTGTTAATTTGTTGGGGTGCAGTCCTGCCTGACGCATGAGTTCAAAGGCGGTTTCTCTTGCAGTGGCATCTACATTTTGATAACGGATAAAGGGCGGATTGCCTACGATCGCATCATATTTTTGTTTGTCTGCAATATGTTTTTTATAATAATCAAAAAAATCACCACAGACCATGTTTGTGCCATACAGGGATGCTTTTTTCGCCTCCCCGTCATACAGCTCAACACCCGTGATCTTGTCTGCCGCCGTTTTTTTAACTGCCTGTCTTATAAAAGCGCCATCGCCGCAGCTTGGTTCTAGAATGTTCTGGGTGCTGGGACTGATTGCCCAGTCGCATATAAACTGGGTAATTGGTTCTGGTGTGTAGTATCCGCCGCGTAATTTTGCCGGCCCTACTTTATTTTTCATTGCTGCACTCCTTCACCGCTCCGTACAGCCTTGAGACCAGATCATCCAAACGCTGTGATTCTGTGTCAATTAAACGGCAGTACATATTTTTTTGTTCTTTGGTTTTCTGGGCATTTCGCAGTTTTTTCAGCTTCATGATGTTCTGCACACTGGCGGTAATTTCATCATGCTTCTTTTTCTCTTCTGGATTTTCAAAGTCAATTCTGTAGACCGGAAGCTTCGCAATATATTGTTTTCCATGGGAATAGTATTCCCCGCGAAAAGAGCTTGCCTTACTCTTGACAACGCGCTCTAGCAGCCAGAAGTTTAATAATGCCTGTATGTAATACAATGATTCTTTTGTTGCTGCCTTTTTCTCAAGACCGTAGAAAGGTCCATTTCCACCGCCAGTAAAGCAGGTTGTGTGATCATCATAAACATAATTTCCCTCTGTGGATAAGACAGACCAAATCAGGTGTTCTCCTGTTGAGAAACGCTTGATGCTCTGGCTCCTGCCAAATTGATACCAGTTGTCTTGATTTTTATTGGAAATGCTTCTCTTTTCCAGTTCTTCTCTGTATTCCTCTAAATAAGCAAGCGTATTGGGAAATGCTGTCCGCATCTCGTCTATTGTGTAGAGAAGTGGTTTGCCATTGACAGTGTGGTATGGGAAGACCAGCATCATATTTGGCGTAATGTCCGCATATTTTTCCAATGAAATATCATAAATACAAGGCTTTAGGATGCTTGTCTCAACGCCGTGTTCCCTGCCCTTGCTGTCTATGAAATACGTCAGCCCGTTTTCCTCGCGGAATGGTTTGACAATGTAAATGGTGTCTGCGCTGGTTTGCAGTCCCACAAAAATCTCTGCTAATTCATCCAACGGCTGGCAACGGTTTTGAACTTGTTTGAGCAGCATAACGATATCTTGAGAGAGAAAACTCCAAGGTGCCATGCTGAGGTATTCCATCGGATATTCCTGTAATTCGACCTGACTGGTGGCGTAATATTCATGAAGCTTATTGACAAATCCAATATGGAATTTTTTGTGTCTGGTATTCTCCAAAAATAAAAGACAGGTGTAGGTACTTTTTCCCTTAAAAACCTGTTCTGTGCCAAAGTGAATGATCGTCTCAACACATTTTTTTTCAGAGAGCATTTTCCGCAGCACACCTCCTGCCTTAATCAGCATAAACTTGTGGGGAATAATATATCCCAGCCGTCCATTAGGTGCCAGCAGTTCCAATCCGCGCTCCAGAAACAGGTAATATTTATCCAACAGTTCGGATTTTGCAGTCTCAAATCCTGAGAGATCCGACTTGAGATACTGGTATTCACTCTCGGAATAGTGCACCATATTCTGTACCCGTATATAGGGCGGATTCCCTATGACCGCATCAAATTTTTTCCCGTTTAGTTCGGTATTCCAATCAAAAAGTTTCAGCTGTGATATCAGCTGTGTGTCCTCATAAAAATCAGGATTGTAAGCTAAATATTTGGCATCGACAAGGCTGTTTCCATTGCGGATCGTATGGTCTAAATTCGGCAGAAGACGCTTGTGCCTGCATGGAGAAACGTCCTCTATCAGCTTAATCAGGAGACTGAATTTGCATACTTCTGTAGCCAGATTATCAATATCAATGCCAAAGATATTCTGTTGTAAGATCTGGTATCTTTTCTCAAAAGAGAGCGTATACAAATCATTTCCTTTGTATATAAGGATGCCTTTTTGCAGTGCATTTTCCAGATCCATTTCTGTATAGTACATGATATAACGGTTTAAAATATATTCGTATGCAGACAACAGAAAGTTTCCTGACCCGCAGCAAATATCTGCGATGCGGTAGGTGTCCCATTTCGGGAAAAGCTCATACTGGTATAAAGGTTTTAAGGTCTGCTGTACAATCAAATCGGTTATGTTTTTGGGGGTGTTGACGACACCCTGTGAATCAATGATTTCGGTTTTCTTTTCCACCAAGACTGCTGCATCCGAGATCACAATTTTTTCTTCTAAAAATAATTCGTAGATCTGTCCGATGATATAGGGTTCCACAATACTAAACTCATAACAGCTGTTTGGATAATACAATTCCTGAAAGATCTGTATCAGCAGTGTATCCGTAATTTGCAGCTCTTCTTCATCAATGAGTTCAAACAGTCCTGAATTGTACTTTTGGTCTGCTGCATCAAACAATTCTTTTAATTCGGCATAAGTTTTTATGTTCTTTAATGTTTCATATTTTTCGAGGTTTCTGTCTTCACAGATACGCAAAAATACGATGCGGTTAATAATTCTCTGCACGAAAATATTGAGCGGTTCCTCCTCTAAATCTGGGTTATTTTGATAGAGGTCCCTGCTCAGAATCAACCGCCATTCTTTGATTTGAGCCAGAAAATATTTATCAAATGGTTCTTTTTTGAATGAATCGGTTACCTTGTCAAACTGCTCCTCAAACTTTCCAGATACCACCGAAGCACGGGACAATAACTGTGCTATTTCATCAAATTTTTCTACGTATTCTGTATAATGGTAATGGGCAATCATGGCTTTTGTCACGTCGTCTTCTGGGTCGGGGCGGATCGAAGTATCATATATTATTAGATCTGTAAAATTAGATAATACAGATGCCTTGAGATTTCCGTTCCATCCATACCGTCTTGTTTGGAATGCGGCTTCTTTGCTCTCTAAAATATTGACACTTGGCTTCTTGGTCTCCAGAAAAAAGCAGATGTCAGTACCCAGATGAAAGGCATAATCTGGTTTCTTTTTTTTCGCTTTTCCATCTTCCTCTACATACACGGCAGCTTCATGTTTTACTTCCCTGAGATGCTGCGGCAGTTTCTTTTGGTTTAGTACATCCCAGCCTAATATTTCAAAAAACGGGTTTACGAAGTCGTTTCTTACTTCTGTCTCATTGTAATCCGTCTGGCTGTACTGGGCGAAATGCGCCGCATAAGCATGGACGAGCTGGTTTAATCTATCGTTTTGCATATCTTGTTTTCTTCCCTTTTCTCAGACAAAATGAATGTTCTGAATCATTATACTTCATTCATGGTAGTCAGTCAAGAAAGGCAGATGGTTTCTAATGGTTTCTTTTTGTCCCTTTTTCTGCTATAATGAGGAAAATAAAAAGAAAGGTAAAACTAGAAAGGGTGGGAAAATGGAGTATAAGGAGTATTCAACAAGGGCGCTGATCAGACGGTTTCTGCCGTATTTTAAGCCGTACCGCGGGACGCTGTGCATGGATTTGTGCTGCGCGGCGCTGACGACGGTGTGCGAGATCGTGCTGCCGTTGATTATACGGCAGATCACGAACACGGCGCTTGTGGATGTGGCGCTGTTGACAACGCGCATGGTGCTGGGGCTTGCTTTGGTGTATTTTGGACTGAGGGTTTTGGATGCGCTGGCAAATTTTTATATGGCAGATATGGGTCATGTGATGGGGGCGCGGATTGAGACTGACATGCGCCGTGATGCCTATGCGCATTTGCAACTGCTGTCCAATACTTATTTTAATAATACCAAGGTTGGCCAGATCATGGGGCGGATTACCAATGATTTGTTCGATGTGACAGAATTTGCGCACCACTGCCCGGAGGAGTTTTTTATTGCGGCGATTAAGATCGTCATTTCGTTTGTGATTCTGGCGCAGATCTGTCTGCCGCTCACGCTGATGATTTTTGTGTTTGTGCCGTTGATGACGCTTGTCTGTCACATCATTAATAAGAAGGTGCGCAGGACATTTGGCGCGCAGCGTCACCAGATTGGCGAGCTGAACGCAAGGATTGAGGACAGCTTGTTAGGGCAGAAGGTGGTCAAGGCATTTACGAACGAAGCGCTCGAGTCGAAGAAGTTTGAGCAGGGCAATCAGGAATTTCTGAGGGTAAAGCAGCATTCCTATATGCTGATGGGGATCTTCAGCACGTCCACCAGAGTGTTTGACGGGCTGATGTATCTCACGATCATTCTTGGGGGCGGTTTTTTCCTGATGGACGGCAGGATTCTGCCGGGGGACATGGTGGCGTATGTTATGTATGTATCCACGCTGATAGCGACCATCCGCAGGATTATTGAGTTTGCGGAGCAGTTTCAGCGCGGAATCACGGGTATCGAACGCTTTATGCAGATTATGGATGCGGATATTGACATTTTTGATGAGCCGGATGCGCAGGAGCTTGTAAAGCCCAAAGGAGAGATTGTCTTTCGCAATGTGAGTTTTGAGTATCCTGATGACCACAACAAGGTATTTGCGAATCTGAATCTTGAGATTCATGCGGGCGAGAAGCTGGCAATTGTGGGGCCGTCCGGCGGGGGAAAGACAACGCTGTGTAATCTCATTCCCCGTTTTTATGATGTGTCCTGCGGGGAGATTACGCTGGATGGCAAAAATATCAAAAAGCTGACGCTGAGGAGCCTGCGGCAGAGTATCGGCGTTGTCCAGCAGGAGGTGTATCTTTTTTCCGGGACGGTGTATGACAATATTGCCTACGGCAAGCCGGGCGCTTCGCGCGAGGAGGTCATGGAGGCTGCAAGGCGTGCGGGGGCGGATGAATTTATCCGGCATCTCAAAGACCAATATGACACGTATGTCGGTGAGCGCGGCGTGAAACTTTCCGGCGGACAGAAGCAGCGCATCAGCATTGCGCGGGTGTTTTTGAAGAATCCGCCGATATTGATACTGGATGAGGCGACCTCGGCGCTGGACAATGAGAGCGAGTATGCGGTCGCAAAGTCCTTGAATGAGCTGGCGAAAGGGCGCACGACGCTCACGATCGCACACCGCCTGTCGAGTATCCGCAATTCCGACAGAATCTTGGTGCTGACGGAGGAGGGGATTGTCGAGGAGGGCAATCACGAGAAGCTGATGGCACTAGAGGGGATGTATTATCATTTTTATACAATGGCAAATGAGATGAAGTAGAAGAGAATGCGCACCATTCGCGGCTGGTGCGCATTCTTTATGTAAATGGATGTACTATATATTATTTCACTGGAATTTTCTTGTCTGTATACAGGATATGGTTGATCAGCCAGCCAAGCAGAAATTCCAGAAGCTCCTGTAAGTATTCCTGCGGATTGGCGTCAATCTGGGCAAGGTCTATGTTCTCAAGTTTGTCGATAAATGCCTCATGGGCGCGTTTTTGTGCACTTAGTCCCTCGTATTTGATGCTTTCCATGTACTCTTCTTCATCGGAAAAGTGCTCTTTGGTATATTCTTTTAATTCATTCAGGATTTCTATGATACTGTCATATCCTGACAGCTCGTCAAAGGATTTCACAAGCTGGTTTGCCTTGTCTACAATGCGGAACAGCTCCTTGTGCTCGGCGTCAACGAGCGCGATGCCTGTCAGATAATCATCTGTAAATTCACAGGGATTTTCACGGATCATCCACTCTTCAAGCGGCGGCAGTTTCCCGATCAGGATGTCACTGCTTAAAATATGGCGGTAGAGCCATTTGGCAAGGAAGCGCACCAGCTCTGTGAGAACCCGCTGCTGTTCCTCCTCATGATCAATATTGACAAATTCGTACTCTCGTATCTTGTCGCGGAAGAAAGTATGCTGCGCGCGCTGCCGGATGAGTTCCGGGTCGCGGATTTGTGTCATGTACTCCTCCTCGTGGGTAAAATGGGTCTCCGCATATTCATCCAGTTCTTCGAGCATATTCTTGAGCTCCTGATAGTAATCGCTGTGGTACTCGGTGCTGGCGAGGTTGTACGCCTTGGAGAGCAGGGCAAAGAGATTGCGGTGCTCTTCATCTATTGTGTCTATGCCTGTGATGCAGTCTTGTGTAAATTCAAAAACCATGTTGAGATCATCCTTTCTTTCTTGATTTAAATCCTGTTTTATTTTGTATAGTATACCACATATCACCTAAATTGTGGGAAAAAATTTAACGGTATCATTTTGTGCATGATTTGTCCAATACAGTTCATGGACGAATTTACAAAATTTTAATAATATGAATATATCAATTGAAACAGGGCGCTGTGAGCATGCACAATCCGGGAAGTGGCGCCTGAACGCATTGAAATACGGAGAATATTTTATTCAAAAAAATTAAATAAAGAAAGGATGGATAAGATGGGGAAAACAATCACGAAAAAAGTGCCCAGAACCCTGTTCGCATCCGCGATTTGTTCTGCATGACAGCAGGTTTCTCCTATGATTTAGCATCTGAGCAGCTCAAAAGAGGCTGGGTGGAAACCAATGGAGTCTGCCCCACGCGCGAGATGATGCGCTATCTGGCAAAGGAGCCTTTGTCGTTTGAGCCCGGGACACAGTGGCAGTACAGCTTCTGCCATGATGTGCTGGCAGCGCTGGTCGAGGTGGTCAGCGGAATGCAGTTTAGCGCATTTGTGAGCCAGTACATTTTCGAGCCGCTTGAAATGAAACATTCTACATTTGACGACCGGACCGTGAACAGAGAGGAACTGATGGCGCAGTACAGATATGACGCCGAGCGGAAATGTCTCGTCAACTGCGGCAAAGAAAATCAGGGATTTAAGCTGGGACGTGCGTATGAAAGCGGCGGCGCAGGCTGTATCTCTTCCGTGGATGACTACATTCGGTTTGCAGAAGCACTAAGAAAAGAAAATGTTCTCTTAAATACAAAGACGAGCAGGCTGATGTGGAGCAACCAGTTAAATGAAGCGTGCCTGAATACATTCAGTCAGGACCGGGTAAGGGATTATGGCTATGGTCTGGGGGTGCGCTGTCCTCAGATGTACTCCACCAAGAAGGATTTTGGCTGGGGCGGCGCAGGAGGGGCGTTTCTAGCCATCAGCCCGCAGAGCGGGTACAGTCTGTTGTATGTACAGCATGTGCTGGATTCTCCGGTGCAGGCAGTCAAAGGAGAGCTGGTAAATATATTAGATGTGGCTTTGGCTTAGCCCCATCTTTTGAATTTTTCTGACTGGATGATACATTGCACAAATGACGGATACCGCAACAATCCCCACAATCAGGCAAAGTTCTCCAAGCGGCACCTGCCACGGGTCATTCCAGCGGTAAGTCACCAGAAATTCATACAGCTTTTTATTCAGTAACAGTCCCAGCGCCGTTCCGCTGATGCCGCCCGCCGCCGCATAGGTAATGGTCTCGGCAGCAATCATTTTGACAAGCTGCCCATTGCTCATGCCAACTGCGCGCAGCACGGTATACTGTTTCATGCGTGCCTCGGTACTCATTGCGACACAGTTTATGATGTTGCAGACAGTCACCAAGGCAATCAGCACCAAAAATCCGTAGAGAAATAACTGATAGGAATAATTTGCGCCTAGGACGCTCTGATTGCTCATGCGCCGGTCAGAGATGGTGCAGCCTGCGCCAGCCAGCGCACGAATGGACGCGATGTCTGAGTCCAGAGCGGTGCGGTTTAGCTGGATGTCGATGATGGTGTAGGCGGATTCTCCTGTTAGCTGCATAAAGGTGTCCTCCGAGCACAGAATGATATCGCCCTCCGGCGTGTTAAAAGGACACTCGGACACCATGCCGGCAATCGTCATCTCTATCGTCTTGCCGTGAATAGTAAGTGATATGCGGTCCCCTGTTTTCATTTGCGTGTGGTTATTATACTGGGGAGAGGAGACAATCAGCCCGGTGCCAGTCTGTGTCTGGACTTCTGTTACAGAACCATTTAACAGGTATTTCTCAGCCCACGCAAACTGCTGTGCATCATAGGAAATCAAGACAGCTGTATTTTCCCTGCCGTTTGCCATAGTCGGAAGATTGTATGCAAACATGCGCCCATAGGCGCGCTTGACTGCGGGGTTTTCCTGCAATGCATGGAGCACAGAGGGGTCAATGTCCGCACTGGCAGTAATAGAAAGATCAGGTGTCCATGGGCTGAGTGCTTTGACCGCATGTTTCATAAAGTCGATCGTGGTCGAGAAAGATAGAAAAAGGATAATGCTCAGGGCAAAGGAGGCAGAAACCAGCAGAAGATTTCTGCGGCTCGCCTTGGCGTGATGGATGCCAAGTGCAGTTTCTATCTTGCATAAAGCTGTGTTTGCGGCGCTGCGCACAGGCGTCATCTGGCTGGCGTTTCCTGACACTGCCGCGAGCGGAGATGCCTTGGACGCCCTTTTTGCAGGTGTGCGGGACGCAAGCAGCACAGTCAGGATGCCAATGACAGCGCCGGCGGCAATGCTTGGCAGGCTGACCGCAAACACAGGCATCGTAGAAAAGTACAAGGGGCTGAGAAAGCGTAGAACTGCGCAGAGTATCCAGATGATGACCATGCCTGAAAAGATGCTGGCAGGAATGGCATATGTGCACAGCCCAAGCGCTTCTTTATATACGATGCGCATAATCTGGCCCGGCGTCGCGCCCACGCAGCGGAGCATTCCAAAAAACTGCGTCCGCCCAGAAACTGTGCTGTTCAGGCTTCCGGCAATCATTAAAATGCCTGCAAGCAGCACCAGCGAGGAGAGTACTGCGGCGGCAGCGTATAGTATCATCATAAGCTGGTTTCCCTCGTCACTCTGCCCCAGAAGTCCCAGCAGCATTGCCTGCTCGCCCACCTGCTCCTGCGACAGTCCAAACTGTGTCTTGATGTCGTCTATCGTGCTGCGGAGATTGCGGTGGCTACGGAACTGAACAAGAAAACACCGGTTATCATCATAGCTGTCACTGCCGTCTGTCACATCAGGATAAAAGGCGTGAAAGGCAGCAGTGTTCATAAAAACTCCATAAATATCCTTGCTCAGTATCATTGGCAGGTCGTCTGCAAAACCCGATATCGTATAGACCGATTCGGTGCCGTGATGCTGTATCGCGAGCGGACTCCCAATAGAAAGTCCCAGCTCCTTTTTGACATTGCCGCTCACAAGCACTTCCTGACTGGTCTTGGGAAATGTGCCTTCCGAGATGGCATTGGCATAGATTTCATCCAGAAAGGATGCGTCGCTTCCGCAGATGACCGCATCTTTCCCCGCAATCTGATATCCTTTGTCGAGCTGGTAATTGAGTGTGCCATAGCTGGAAACCACCTTTACTTCGGGGCGCGCTGCAATCAGTTTGGCGTCCGCATCGCTGATATTTTTGAGCATGATATGCCAGTTTCCATCCTCCTGTTTGGTCTTTAAGATCTGGCTTTTACAATACAGATCTGCCATTCCGAATATTGTCGTCACAAGCAGCACCGACAAAAAGATGCAGAAAACGGACATGCGGTTTTGTTTTCGGTGCGCTTTTGCATAGAGCGGAACCAGTTCAAGATAATTTTTCATCTCTGTATAATGCCTCCTTCCCGTCAGTATTTTCCAGATCAGAGGGATAATAGCCAGACAGGCAGCCGTCCGCCACACGCAGCACGTTGTCCGCAGATGCCGCCAGTGCATTGTTGTGCGTAATCATCAGAATGGTCTGCTGGTAATGTCTGGACGCCTTGATAAGCAGGTCAAGAACCTCCTGACTGTTGCGGCTGTCAAGATTGCCTGTCGGTTCGTCCGCCAGAATCAGCTTTGGCTTTGTGATCAGGGCGCGCCCGATGGCGACACGCTGCTGCTGTCCGCCGGAGAGCTGGTTTGGCAGATGGCGGCGCCTGTCCTGCAAGCCAAGGATTTCGAGCATCTCCTCGACGGCGGCAGCGTCTGGCTTGCTGTAGTCAAGCAGCAGTGGAAAGATGATATTTTGCTCCACGGTCAGTTCCGCGACAAGCTGGAAGGACTGGAAGATAAATCCTATATTGCGCCGCCGGAAGATGGTGCGCGCCTTCTCCTTCAAGGCAAAAAGATTGTGTCCGTCAATGCGGATTTCTCCTGAAGTGGGCGTATCAAGTGCGCCGATACAGTTCAAAAGCGTGCTCTTACCCGAGCCGGATTCCCCGACCACCGCGCAGAAAGTTCCTTTTTCCAGTGAGAAGGATACATTTTTTAAGGCGTTGACCTGCGTCTTGCCTGTTCCGTAAGTTTTGCATAGATTGTTTACTTGTAAGATTTTCATCGTGATATTGTTTGATGACTCCTTTCTGTAGAGCGTTTGCACCGTCATGGAAGGTGTATCATTATCATAGCATAAATAGATTACAGGGAGGTGAATTTTAGCTTACGGAATTGTAAGGAATGGATATTTGAGAGTAGGGAGGTTCCAATAAGTAACGATTTGTAGCTTAGCAGGAAATTTGGTATAATGGATGCAAATGTCCCGCCGCTGGGCAATAAAAGAGGATTAGACACGATTGTCTGGTGCAAGAAGAGCGGCATTTCTCGCTTTGTGTCGTGTTTTTTCATGCCAGAATAAGGTAGTCTGTATGCGAAAGGAGGAAGATTTATGAACCCAAAAGAGATAGGAGCTTTTTTGAAACAGCTTCGCAATGAAAAAGGAATCACGCAGGAGCAGCTGGCAGAAATATTAGGTGTTTCTGGCAGAACGGTTTCTAGATGGGAAACAGGCACGAATTTGCCTGACCTTAGTATTTTGGTGCAGATTTCCGAATACTACGATGTGGAAATCAAAGAAATCCTAAATGGAGAAAGGAAAAGTGAGAAGATGGAAAATGAATTAAAAGAAACATTATTAAAGGTTGCCGACTACAATGAACTGGAAAGAAGGAGAGCCGCAGAAGCGGGAAGCCTTTCATTTCGCATCATGTTTTTGGTATGTGCTGTGACCATTGTCGTGCAAATGCTTATGGATGGAAGCTTCCCCATGATCATAGGGGAAACAATAGTTTTATTGGCCGGAGGGTTGATTTATATTTTCTTCGCTGTAAAAAACGGAGCATGGAATGGAGCGGTAACCCAAAGTACCCCGAAGAAAGACTTGATCATCAGTTTGATCTGTGTGGGAATATTCAGTATAGCATTTTACCCTAAAATCCCGATATATTATACATAGGTTTGCGCAAAATCAAGGGTTATTGCGAACGTAATATGTACTAAAAAGTTTTACTATCTGAATTTCCATGTGTTTTGTGATAATTTTCTTGCAATTTACTCGTTTCAAATGCTATTTTGTAGTTCAAATTTGATAGGGAACTAATCACGACATATGTATAATATCAATGGTTTTTAAATCAATTATACATATTAAAATTCTAAATAATTCTTTATGTAAGCCGTTTAGACCGACCTATGTATAATTTTTTCGGGAGATTAGGTTTTACCTGATCATACAGAAGAGAGTAGCTGCTTTGCAAGCTGCTGAAGTATCAGTTTGCTTTTTTGTGATTCTTTGGGCATTCTCATATGTCTTGCTCAGGGGACTTTCAAGTCTTTCGCAGAGGAGGTCTGACAAACTGAAATGACACCCCCCACCGTGTTATGGTACGCGGGGAAACATGATCGTAAAACAAGTTCCAGCCCGCAGTGTGCTCTGTACCACAACCGTTCCGCCCTGCCCCTCCACAATGGACTTTGCAAGCGGCAGTCCCAGCCCGACGCCCTGTGTGTCCGAGGACTGGCGGCTTCGGTAAAACCGCTTAAAAATATGGTGGAGATCTTCCGGGGAGATGCCGTCGCCATTGTCGGCAACATGGAGGATTGCACTAAGGGGCGATATCTCCCATGTGATGCGGATGATGCCGCCGGCATGGGTGTGGTCAAGCGCATTTTTGACAAGATTGCCCACCGCTTCACTGGTCCAAGAAGGGTCACACAGAATGGTTTCTGTGGCAGAGTCCTCTGCGGCGGCTTGCTGTATCAGGATTGTTTTTTGCTCCGTTTGCGCGCGTGTCGTCAGCTCGCTGACCGCCTGTTCTATCAATCTGCGCAGACTGCATTGGCGTTTCTCAAACACAACATTTCCCGCGTCAAGTCTTGTAATCTTGAGCATGGATTGTATCAACTGCTCCATGCGTCTGAGTGCAGTGCCCGTCTTAGCGGTAAATTCGCGTATCACATCGGGCTGGTCAGGCTCATTTTCCATAATCTCCTGATACATGGACAGCGCTGCCAAAGGCGTCTTTAACTGATGAGAGATATCAGAGATGGTATTTCTCAGAAAAATTTTCGACGCCCGCTCTGCGTCATTCTGCGCCTGAAGCATTGTCGCGAGCCTGTCCACGGCAGAGAACATCCGATAGAGAGCGCCTTCCTCTGTCTGCGGCAGACGGCGGGAAAAACAGCCGTCTGTGTAGTCGCCAATCACAGCCAGCGCGCGCTGGTACAGAGAATCCCGCTGGTACAAAAACAGCAGGCTTGCGCTTGGCAGGACAAGACAGACTGGCAAAACCACCGTCAGCGCGCGGGCGCTGGTTTTTTTCTGAAAGTCCTCAAGCGGCGGGAGAAGCTGTGTTTCCAATGCTGGGCGGATTCCAGTTTTTGCCAGAATCTCCCTGCCTGAGCGCATCTTTTCCTCATCCAAAATGACATCTGTGTCAGTGAGCGCCCGCGCGGTCACTGCCTCAGAAATTCCCTGCGCAGTGAGTGAGGCAGCGATCGACTCGTCATGATGTAGAAGCATGAATTTCGCATCATGCGTTACGATACGGCAAAACAGCATCGAGATAAACAGCATGAAAAATGAGAGGGAGAGCAGGAAGATAAAATACCGCCTTACTTGTTGGTCTTGCATCAGTTTTGTGTTCATATCCATATCCTTTTTTATGAATTTATTTTTTATCAGAAATATTCACGGCATCCAGCGGTATCCAAATCCGCGCACCGTAATCAAATGCTGCGGCTGTGACGGGTCAGGCTCAATCTTCTCGCGCAGACGGCGGATATACACCGATAAGGTATTATCATCCACAAAATCTCCTGTGTTGTCCCAGAGCGCCTCCAAAATCGTCTCTCTGTTGACAACGCGGTCCGCATTGCGCACAAGCAGGCTAAGAAGCCGGTATTCTGCCCGCGTCAGCTCCACAGTGTCCTTGTCCACCGTCACGCGGTTTGCGGCAAAGTCAATCGAGAGCGCGCCGGAGGAAATCACTGGCTTGGCAGTGTAGCCTGTCCGCCGCAGCAGCGCGCGGATACGGGAGCAGAGCTCTCCAAGCTTAAAGGGTTTTGTGATATAGTCATCTGCGCCGCTGTCAAGACCGCGGATGACATTCACCTCCTCGTCCGATGCCGTGAGAAAGATGATTGGAATCTGGCTGCCGGCTGCCCGCACCGTCTCACAGACATCAAATCCAGTGCCGTCTGGCAGCGTGACATCGAGAAGGAGCAGGTCATACGTGCCAGACTCGCGCAAACACTCCATTGCCCCGCGCACCGTGCGCACTGAATTTATCTCAAATCCGTTTTTCCCAAGTGCGTATTCCAGCCCGTCAATCAGGCTGGCATCGTCCTCCAGCAGTAGTATTCTGGTCATGGGATAAACCTCCTTTTCGTGTTTTTATTACAATCGTATTATAGCGCATTATTTTGTGAAGTTACAGAGAAAAATGAGATTTGTTACAATTTACTCCCCAATGTCGTTAAGTTAAGCTGAATGGGAACAATGTAAATGTGCTGCGCCATATAGGCACCAACCTTCTGAAGCAGGAAAAAAGCTGTAAGATGGGAATTGCAAGCAAAAGGAAGAAATGCGGGTATGACCCAGATTATCTTTATAAAGTGCTTGGAGGGCTGAATACAGGTCTTGATTGAGAAACAGAAGAAAAGTTTGTTTATAGATTATTTATAAAGCATGCGTTTACCGTGACCTTTTGCATTCTTCGGCTTGCAATAAAATACCACATAGGATATACTGGACTTAAACAGAGAGTATGGGAAAAAATAATAATTTACAGTGTAGATTTGCGCCGTGCCGGACTTAGGGGACAGGCAGGAATGGAGGAAAATGGATTTATTATGTGCAGGATACGGTGCTGTTCCCGACACAGATTATTGTGACCAAGGAATTGAACGAGGAAGCACATATATGGCTGAAAGCCCTGTCTGGTGAGATGCACAAGGAGCAGATGCGAAAGCTGCTTGAAAAAATAGAAAAGCTGAAGATGGGATTTGATAGGGAGCTTGCGGATTCGGTGCTGCAGGTGAGCATCGGAGCAAATAAACAGGTAGTGGAAGAACTGAGAGGGGATGAGAATATGTGTCAGGCATTATTGGATATCATGGAACCGGAAATTAATAAGATTAAAGAAAACGTTAAGGAAGAAGTAACCAGAGAAGTGACCAAAGAAGTAACCAGAGAAGTGACCGAAGAAGTATCTAAAGCGTATACGCAGAAAGGGATAAAAAGCATTGTAACGGTTTTGCGCGGCTGTGGTCAGGGTAATGCAGAAATCATAAAGGCGATTGTAAAGGAATATGGCGTGTCAGCGGATGAGGCAGAAAATTATTTAGTGTCTGCTGATTAAGCAAATATTTGCAACTTCCAACTCTTACATCTG
>ERZ779632.352-NODE-352-length-28185-cov-8.108212_pt1 | contig 28185 bp, 27 predicted proteins | sample MGYA00514194_ERZ779632 | MGnify/ENA primary metagenome ERZ779632 (study PRJEB29562, sample SAMEA4376704) | mouse gut metagenome | isolation source: Cecum | study: EMG produced TPA metagenomics assembly of the A DSS colitis mouse model was used to assess the...
TTTTGGGACAAATTGGGTAAAATAAAGTCGTTGACAAAATTTTGTCAATCTTATCTAGTTTGATTGGCAGAATTATTATAGCTAAAGTTATAAAAAATCAATATTTAGGAGGAACAGAAAATGGCAGTAAGAGTAGCAATTAATGGTTTTGGCCGTATCGGTCGTCTGGCATTCAGACAGATGTTCGGAGCAGAGGGTTACGAGGTTGTAGCGATCAACGATCTGACCAGCCCCAAGATGCTGGCGCATCTGTTAAAGTACGATTCTTCTCAGGGTAAATATGCTCTGGCTGATACCGTAACAGCAGGCGAGGATTCCATCACGGTTGATGGTAAGACATTAAAGATCTACAAAGAGCCCGATGCAAACAACTGCCCTTGGGGTGAGCTCAAGGTTGACGTTGTATTGGAGTGCTCCGGCTTCTACACCAGCAAAGAGAAGGCTCAGGCCCACATCAATGCAGGCGCAAGAAAGGTTGTTATCTCTGCTCCCGCAGGAAACGATCTTCCTACTATCGTATACAATGTAAACCACGAGACACTGAAAGCTTCGGATACCATCATTTCCGCAGCTTCCTGCACAACAAACTGCCTGGCTCCCATGGCTAAGGCTCTGAACGATCTGGCTGGCATCAAGTCCGGTATCATGAGCACCATCCATGCTTACACAGGCGATCAGATGATCCTTGACGGTCCTCAGAGAAAGGGCGACCTGAGAAGATCCCGCGCAGGCGCAGTGAACATCGTTCCCAACAGCACAGGCGCTGCAAAGGCTATCGGCCTTGTTATCCCTGAGCTGAACGGCAAGCTGATCGGTTCCGCACAGCGTGTTCCTACTCCTACAGGTTCCACAACCATTCTGGTAGCAACTGTTGAGAAGTCCGTTACCAAGGAAGAGATCAACGCAGCCATGAAGGCAGCAGCTACCGAGTCCTTCGGTTACAACGAGGACGAGATCGTTTCTTCCGATATTGTAGGCAGCACCTACGGTTCCATCTTCGATGCTACCCAGACCATGGTAGGCGAGGACAACCTGGTTCAGGTTGTTTCCTGGTATGACAATGAGAACAGCTACACCTCTCAGATGGTTCGTACCATTAAGTACTTCTCTGAGCTTGCATAAATAAAAATCTAAGCTTTGACCGACAGGTTTGAAAAACACAAACCTGCGCCTAAGCAGATCATTAGAGAAACAAAGAGGCTCGGCCGCTGGGCCGGGTCTCTCTTTTTTAAGTAAGTAGCTGTTAATCAAAAAGGAGGATACAACATGTCTTTGAATAAGAAATCGGTAGATGATATCAACGTTAAGGGTAAGCGCGTTCTTGTAAGATGCGACTTTAACGTACCTTTGAAGGAAGGCAAAATCACGGACGAGACCCGTATCGTGGCAGCGCTTCCCACCATTAAGAAACTGCTTGCTGACGGCGGCAAGGTAATTCTCTGTTCCCATCTTGGCAAGGTAAAGAACGGCCCCAATGAGGGTGAATCCCTTGCGCCCGTTGCGGAAAGACTTTCCGAGAAGCTTGGCAAGCCTGTTAATTTTGTAAAAGACGACAACGTGACCGGCGAGGCTGCTACGGCTGCTGTTGCTGCTATGAACGAGGGCGACGTGGTTCTTTTACAGAATACCCGTTTCCGCGGCAAGGAAGAGACCAAGCCGAAGGAGGCAGGCGAGGCTTTCGCGAAGGAGCTGGCTGATCTGGCTGACGTATATGTCTGCGACGCTTTCGGCTCCGCTCACAGAGCGCATGCTTCCGTTGCGGTTGTTACCAAGTATATCACAGAAAAGGGCGGCGAGAATGCTGTCGGCTATCTGATGCAGAAAGAAATCGACTTCCTCGGCAATGCGGTGGAGAACCCGGTAAGACCGTTCGTTGCGATCCTTGGCGGCGCAAAAGTTGCGGATAAGTTAAACGTAATCAACAACCTGCTCGAGAAGTGCGATACCCTGATTATCGGCGGCGGCATGGCGTTCACTTTCTTGAAGGCGAAGGGCTATGAGATCGGCAACTCTCTCGTAGACGACGAGAAGCTTGACTATTGTAAAGAGATGATGGCAAAGGCGGAGAAGCTTGGTAAACAGCTGCTGCTTCCCATTGACACCGGCGTTGCTTCCGGGTTCCCGAATCCCATTGACGCGCCTATTGATGTAGAGTATGTGGATTCTGACCAGATTCCTGCCGATAAGGAAGGCCTTGATATCGGGCCCAAGACACAGGAGCTTTTTGCGAATGCAGTAAAGAGTGCGAAGACCGTTGTATGGAACGGACCTATGGGCGTATTTGAGAACCCCACGCTGGCAAAGGGCACCATCGCTGTTGCGAAGGCGCTGGCTGAGACAGACGCAACCACCATCATCGGCGGCGGCGATTCTGCAGCAGCTTGTAATCAGCTCGGTTTTGCAGACAAGATGTCCCACATTTCCACAGGCGGCGGCGCATCCCTTGAGTTCCTGGAGGGTAAGGAGCTTCCCGGCGTAGTGGCAGCTGACGATAAATGAGAAAAGCAGAGCCAGAATGACTGAGGCGATGCGGATCGTAGGAAAAATAATAGTAGAATAAGCAGAAGGAGATTACTACAATGGCAAGAAAGAGAATTATCGCCGGCAACTGGAAGATGAACATGACTCCCAGCGAGGCAGTGGCGCTGTGCGCGACCTTAAAGGATCTGGTAGTGAATGATGCGGTGGACGTAGTTTACTGTGTACCCGCGATTGACATTGTGCCTGTTGCTGAGGCTGTAAAGGGCACAAACGTACATGTGGGCGCCGAGAACTTCTATATTGAAGACAAGGGCGCGTACACGGGCGAGATTTCCGCTCCCATGTTAAAGGATGCGGGCGTTGAGTATGTGATCATCGGTCACTCTGAGAGAAGAGAGTATTTCAAGGAGGACGACGCTTTCCTGAACAAGAAAGTGCTTAAGGCGCTGGAGGCAGGCCTTGTACCGATTCTTTGCTGCGGCGAGTCCTTAGAGCAGAGAGAGATGAACGTGACCATGGATTGGATCAGATTGCAGATCAAGTCCGACCTGGCAGGCGTGACCGCTGATCAGGTGAAGGGTATGGTTATCGCATACGAGCCTATCTGGGCGATCGGAACCGGCAAGACAGCTACTTCCGATCAGGCGCAGGAGGTATGTAAGGGTATCCGTGACTGCATTGCTGAGATGTATGACGCAGCTACCGCAGAAGCAGTCCGCATTCAGTACGGCGGTTCCATGAACGCTTCCAATGCGGCGGAACTGCTTTCCAAGCCGGATATCGACGGCGGCCTGATTGGCGGCGCGGCGTTGAAGCCTGATTTTGGTCAGATTGTGAACGCATAGGCGGGAGCGTAAATAGTTACCGACGTTAAAGGTTATAATTAAGAACAAAAGAAAACTCACTTTGATTTTGTATGATACGGAATTGAAGTGAGTTTTTTATTGTAGCAGTGGATATGATAATAACATGGTATCAAGTAAAAGACGCATGGATGAAGGAGGAATCAGGCGGTATGGACAAGGCGGCGAAAACAGGATGGGAAGAGGCGCTTGCCAGATACGGATTTTGCATTGAGGACAAATATCTTTTGAAAAGAAGTATGCTTTATACATTTTTGCTGGGATTGTCTGCACATGGCTTTGTGCTTGTAAATCTCAGTATTTCCCATGATGCTGTGTTTGATTTTTACGACGGGCTTGCGGCTCACAAACATCAGATCGGATTGGGAAGGATTCTGGAGCCGTTTTACAGGGAGATTACGGGGTCTGGGCTTCTGATGCCGTGGTGTCTGGGAATTATGGCCTTTTTCTGGCTGGGAATCGCCGTATTTCTGGTTTGCAAGCTGTTTGGGTTATCAGACAGGATGGAAGTTTTACTGACTGCCGGAATCATGACGGTCAATATATCCGTGACGGCTGTGGCGGCGGCTTACACCCCATGGCTTGCGGCGGATATGTTTGCACTGCTGTTTGCGGTGGCAGGCGTTTACTTCTGGCGGCATTACGGGAAAAGCGGCAGGAAAGGACATTTGTTTTTGGGCGTTCTTTCGGTGATTGTGTCCCTTTCCGTTTATCAGTGCTATCTGGCGGTGACGGCTGTGCTGATGATTTTGCTTTCCATGCAGAACATTTTTGACTGTGAGGGGGCGGCGAAGGTATTTCGGGATGGCATGGCAGGCGTGGGGATGCTGGCCGCGGGCGGAGCAGGCTATTATTTTCTTATGAAATTTGTCTGCGCTCTGGCGGGGATGCCCCTTGCCAAAGGGTATTATGACAGCGTGACCAATCTGTGGGACAATCGGGAGTCGGTTGCGGAGAGAATCGTGCATTGTCTGAAAGAGGAGGCGACGCATTTTTTTGCAAAGGATGAAAACGTTTATCCCTATCAGCTGATCTGGACGGTGAATTGTCTGATTGGCTGTGTGTGTATCTGTCTTGCTCTGCGCCTGGTGAGACAGAAAAGAGACGAATGGAGTAAAGGGGAATGGGCGCTTTTGGCGCTCCTGACAGCGGCTTTACCCTTTGCGGCCTATATGATGAGGCTGTTAAATCTTCATGTCCATGACCTGATGGTTTATTCTGTCTGGCTTTTATATCTGGTGCCGGTTCTTTTGGGGAAATGGACAGTCAGGGGGGGATGGAAGTATTCGACGGCAAAGGACGGCAGTCGACACGGCCTTTCATGCTGTGACGGCGGTATTCCTTTCTTTTATTATCTTTTCCTGCATACAGACGGACAATGCGGTGTATGTCAAGAAAAGGGTGGAGAGTGAGGCCACGCTGTCGCTGATGACGGAGGCGATGACACTGGTTGACCAGACAGAAGGTTATGTGCCGGGAGAGACGGCGGTTACTTTTGTGGGTGATATAGCGGATGTGATGCAGGAGCTTCCGGGAACAGACCGGGTGAAGGGGATTTCCGGCTGTAACAAATCGGCGGCGATTACTTATAAGGAAACCTATCAGGCATATTTTGATCATGTGATGCTGCGGGATGTGAAGGTTGTTTTTGAGGACACGGTGAAGGAGGAGGCGGAAAGTCTGCGGATGCCCGCTTATCCGCAGGCGGGATATGTGCAGATGGTGGATCAGACGGTGGTAGTGAAATGGAATTAATACCTACATGGTGAAAAAGAATTAGTACCGCCATGTTTTTTGACAAAAGGCGGGAACTATGCTACACTGTCAGCGTAAATTAATACAGCATCAGCTGCGGCCGCGCCTGCGGCGCACGGAATAGGGTGAAAAGCCCTGCGAGTCGGTCACTGTGAAGCCTTTTTGAAAGGATGAGTCAGATACGTGGCAGTCTGATGGCATTCTGCCGGAACCGGAACTGCGTCATTTATATCTTTGCCATGTAAGGGCATGATTTGGTGCGTTCTGCATTTCGCTGCAGGACGCTTTTTGCGCGTATAAGCAGAGTCAGAAGACGGCAGAGACAGGAGCCGCCGGTATGGGGAAGTATATACGAAAGAAAAAGAGGAGATTAACATGAAAAGAGAAATGACAACACAGGGAATGACAAAAACGAGGATTGCGGCTTGTCTGCTTAGTATGCTGCTTCTTGCACTGACGGCCTGCGGCAGGCAGACGATGCCGGAGACGCCCGCTGCAGAGGTTGAGGAAGCGGCAGGTGCGGGGCTTGAGGCAGAGGATGTGGAAGCGGCAGAGTCTGTTGCAGAAAATGCGGAAACACCAGCGGCGCTTCCTGTCACCGACCCAAGCGGGGCCTCTGTGGTGATTCCCGAGCAGGTGGATTCGGTGGTTGCACTGGCTCCCTCGATCTGCGAGACGCTGGTTGCTCTTGATATGGCGGATAAAATTACGGGCTATGATTTACAGAGCGTGGGCATTGCGGGTCTGCCTGAGAATGTGCCCACGTTCGACACGGTGAACCCCGATGTGGAACAGTTGACGGCCCTTGCCCCCGATATCCTTTTTGTGTCGAATCTTTCTCTCTATGATCAGGAGGCGCCTTACCAGCCGCTGATCGACGCGGGCGTCTGTGTGATTTGCGTGCCCACCAGTGAAAGTGTGGAAGGGGTCAGGAGCGACATTCGTTTTCTGGCGGCGGCGCTTGGCGTGCCGGAAGCGGGGGAACAGGTGGTGGAGGAGATGGATGCGGAGCTTACACGGCTGTCCGATATCGTTTCCGATATTCCGGAGGAAGAGAAAAAAAGCGTCTATTTTGAAATTTCACCGGCGCCCTATTTATACAGCTGCGGAAGCGGTACTTATCTGCATGAACTGATGGAGCTTGCAGGAGGAAAAAATGTGCTGGCTGATCAGGAAGGCTGGCTTTCCGTGGAGGGCGAGACGGTGGTAGCGGCCGATCCGGATGTGATTTTTACCAACGTAAATTATACGGAGGCGCCTGTGGAGGAAATTCTTGGCAGGGAGGGCTGGGCAGGTGTGTCTGCCGTTGCGGATGGGGAGGTATATTATATTGATAATATGGCGTCTTCCCTGCCTGACCAGAATATTGTGAAGGCGGTGGAACAGATGGCGGAAGCGCTCTATCCCGAGCGTTTTACAGAACAATGAGAACGGGGATAAAAATGGGACTGCTCCTTATGGCAGCCGTTCTGGCTCTTTTGCTGGGAGTGGGGATTGGCAGCGTATATGTGCCGCCGGGAGATATATTTTCGATTATGGCAGGGCATATACTTGGAAGTCCGCTGCCGGAGCATATTCCTGCAAGCTACAGCGTCATGGTGCTGGATATGCGTCTGCCCAGGGTTCTTCTGGCGTTTTTGACAGGGGCGGCTCTTGCGGTGTGCGGCGGGGTCATGCAGTCCCTTTTACAAAATCCGCTGGCATCGCCCTTTGGGCTGGGGGTTTCTTCCGGCGCGGGACTTGGCGCGGCGGTTGTTATTGTGTTGGGGCCTGTTCTGGCCGGGGTTGGCACGTTTTTGCTGCCGGCAGTCAGTCTCGCATTTGCCCTTGGCACCGTATTTCTGGTTCTGCTTCTTTCGGCAAAGCTGGATAAGGGCATGTCCAATGTAACTGTGATTCTGGTGGGAATGGTAATCTCTCTGTTTTGTAACGCTGTCATGACGCTGCTTGCGACGGGTTCCCCTGTCCATGCACAGCGTATCCAGCTCTGGCAGCTGGGCAGCTTTTCCATGCGGGAGTGGGGCGCGGTTTGGGCGCTTCTGCCGGTAACTGTTCTGACAGGGCTTTATTTCCTGCGCTATGCCAGAGAACTGGATGTGATGACTTTCGGAGAGGAACAGGCGCTTACCATGGGGGTGGATCTGCGAAAAGTCAGAGGAAGGCTGATGGCGGCGGTGGCGGTGCTTGTAGGCACGGCGGTGTCCTTTGTGGGTATTATAGGCTTTGTGGATCTCATTGTGCCTCACATTGTAAGACGTCTCTTTGGCGCTGCTCACAGGCGGGTGATTCCGGCCAGCGCCCTGTTTGGGGGCGCTTTTCTGGTACTGTGTGATCTGGCGGCCAGAACCCTTACGCCGCCCCACGAGATCCCCATCGGCTCCATTACGGCGTTTATTGGCGCGCCATTTTTTCTGTATCTCTTTTTTGCCGGGCGAAGGAACGGTTGAAAACGGAAGGATATCTGCAATGAACAAGAAAATGATGCTGACGGTGGAACATCTTAGCTGTGGATACGGAAAAACGACGGTTATCCATGACCTGTCCTTTCAGGTGGAGGCGGGCGGGCGGCTGTGCGTCCTTGGTCCGAACGGCTGCGGTAAGACGACGCTTTTACGGGCTCTTGCGGGGGTGCTTTCCTGGCAGGGGAAGGTGGAGGCGGACGGCCTTGCCCTGTGCGGCCTGTCTCCGAAGCTTCGGGCAAAAAAGGTGGCGCTAATGAGCCAGTTTTCTCAGACGGCTTTTGCCTACACCGTCTATGAGGCCGTGATGCTGGGACGTTATGCGCACCAGACCGGTTCCCTCTTTTCGGCGGAAACAGCGGCTGACCGGCGTGCCGTGGAGGAGGCTTTACGGCGCACCGGTATGTGGGATTTGCGAAAGCAGCCGGTGACAATGCTTTCAGGCGGTCAGCTCCAGCGGGTGTTTTTGGCCAGAACCTTTGCTCAGGAACCGCAGATCATTCTTCTGGACGAACCGGCCAATCATCTGGATCTGTGCTGTCAGGCGGAGCTGCTTGAAAGCCTGCGGGATTGGACGGCGAACCGTGAGCGTTGTGTGGTGGGGGTATTTCATGATATCAGCCTGGCGCTTGCCTTTGCGGACACGGCGCTTTTGCTGGAGGAGGGGAGGGCGCTTTTCCATGGCCCTGTGAAGAGTCTGGATTTGAAACTGTTTGACCGGCTATACGGTATGGATGTGCGCCGTTACATGAAGCGTATTCATGGACGATGGGAATGAGGAGGAGAGAAGATGGCGTTATACAGAAGTCCCTATGAGGCATACCCTTTTTTATGCGACGCGGACGATGATCTGCGCTGTGACTTTGAACTTGCCACAGACGAACTGGCAAGCGCGGTTGGGATGCTTCGAAGCCAGACGGAGGATCAGGAACTGGCAAAGGAGCTGTTGTGGATCTGTGAATTGATTTATCATATGAATCCGACTCTGCGCACTTCTTTTACGGTGACGCGGGAGGAGATTGAACGTCTGGCCTTCATTGTGGACAGGCTGCAGGCGCAGAGCGGGATACGCGGTTTCGTGCTGCCCTGCGGCTGTCAAAGCGCCTGCACCGCCCATCTTTTACGAGTGAAGGCAAAGGGGCTGGTGAGGCTTTTGTATAGATACGCGCACCGGGGAGGAGAAGTCCCGGACAGTCTTTTTGATCTTTGCAATCTGCTCTCCGGTTATTTCTTTTTGCTTGCGCTTAAACTCAATGTGCAAAACGGGGTGGAGGAGCGCAGCTATCACAGTCGAAACTACCAGGAAAACGCGTTCTGAAAAATTTCTGAATAAATGAGTCCCTATATTGATTTTCAACTTCACAAGCGCGATGTTATTTGTTAGAATAAGCCTATGGGAAAAACCCTGAGAATCGTTAATACGGGGTGGTAAATTATGACGCACAAGGAAAAGGCGGAACAACTTTTACATCAGAAATACCACTGTTCACAGGCTTTGTTCGGCGCGTTTGCTTCTGATTTTGGCATGGATTTAAAGACGGCGTTTAAAATAAGCACCTGCTTTGGCGGCGGTATGCGTCAGGGCGGGGTATGCGGCTGTATCACGGGATCCCTGCTGGTGCTCGGCATGGCGCTTGGTTTTTTTGACCCACAGGATACGGAACGGGAGACCTACGGCAATCAGAAAACCGACGAGTTTATCAGACGTTTTACACAGGCCATGGACGGCGTGACACGGTGCAGGGATATTCTCGGGCAGGACATTTCCAAAGCGGAGGGTATGGCGGCTATCCGCAGGGAAGGACTGATTTTGCAGAAGTGTCCCAGGGCGATTAATATCAGCATTGAAATTCTGGAGGATATGCTTGCGGATTATCTAAAGGATGTGACGCAGAGTGATCTTGAACTTAAGGATATCCCGCAGGACAACGAGATGTATGCGGTTCTGAAGGAGATGGGCAGACTTCGTTGTTTCAGAAGGAGCGTCAATAATCTTCTGTTATCCTCAGAAAAAAGAATTGGATTCATTCAGTTCGACATCCGTAAATTTAAAATAGTAAACGATCTTTACGGAGAGAAATTCGGAAATGAAGTACTTGATTTTATTCGAAAACAGTTACAGGAAATCTGTAGCGACGGAAAACTTTATGTAAACCTTAGAAGCGACGTGTTCATGGTCGTAATGGAATACGGGGAGGAAGCGGAGTTAAAAGCGTTTATCCGTAGGCTGAACGACAGGATAAAGGAGTTCAAAGAGGTCAAACTGCAGATGTCCTACGGGGTATATACGGTTGAGGACAGGGAGATGGAGCTGCGGCAGATGGAAGACCGCGCGGCGATGGCGAGGAAAACGGCCAAGGAAAGTATCATCGGCAATATTGTATTTTACAGGGAGCAGTTTAAGGATTCCCTGTACAACAGGCGGTTTATTGAGGAAAATATGCAGGCGGCCATTACCCAGCGCCAGTACCTGATGTATCTGCAGCCCAAGTACAGTATAGAGAAGAACGAAATTACAGGCGCGGAGGCGCTGGTCAGGTGGCGGCATCCGGAACGGGGCATGATTTATCCGGATCAGTTTATACCGATTCTTGAGGAAAACGGTTTTATCAGGAAAGTGGATTATTATATATGGGAGGAAGCCTGCCGCTTTATCAGACGGTGCAGCGACGAGGGGCTGCCGGCATGTCCCATATCGGTGAATGTTTCCAGAGCCCATTTGCAGGATGACAAATGCATCCGGGTGCTTCACGATATGATTGAAAGGAATGGGATTTCCAGACAGCTTTTGGAGCTGGAGATAACGGAGACGGTGGATAACGAGCAGGTCAGCAGGAAGGCGTATCAGCTCAAGGAAGAAGGCTACAGGCTGCTGATGGATGATTTCGGAAGCGGTTATTCGTCTCTGAATATTCTTTTGGAGACGCCTTTTGACCTGATCAAGCTGGATAAAAAGTTCATGGAGAACATGATGTTGTCCGACAAGGGAAGACTGATTCTGGAGCAGGTAGTGGCCATGGCCAACAAGCTGGGGCTGGAGCTTCTTGCAGAGGGTGTGGAGACAAAAGAGCAGGTAGAGCTTTTGCGAAGCATCGGCTGTGATCAGGTGCAGGGGTATTATTATGCAAAGCCTATGCCAGCGGAGGAGTTCTATACATTATTAAAGGAACAGAATTAAAAAGCATAGACAGGAGAATTGTGTGAAAAATAGAATTTCACACGCAATTTGTGCTTGAGGGCACAAATTTGCAAGATTGAGAGAGGAGCATGGGTATTGATATGGATTACAAGGCGATTCCGTTCGAACAGAGAATTAAGGAGAATATCAGAAGCTATGAGATAAATAATCTCTATGCGCTGGATACCCTGACAGAATACTGCAAGGCCCTCTGTGCGGTGACAGACGCAGCGATTCTGCTTACGGAGCGGCACGGGGAAAAGATCATATCGGTGGGCGGATTTGCCGCTTTTAAGCCGGATGTGGTGGGAGATCCCGGGCGTAAGGTGCGGGTGTATGGCAGAACCATAGCGCACCTGTATGCGGAAACGCAGAAGGTTTCGCCTGAAAAGAAAGAAGCGGTGGAAAAGATGCTGGACGGATTCGCCAATATGCTTTCCCGCTGGGGCGAAGAGACCTATCTCCACACGGAGACCGCTATTTATATGGACGAACTGGAGCAGAAGCTGAATGTACAGCATATACAGACTGCAAAGGGAGAGAAGGAGGATGCGCTTACCGGCGTATACCATAAGCTGTGTTTTGAGGAGCGCATGAAAGTGATAGACAGGGCGGAGGTGGCGCCTGTAGCGGTCATTAATGTGAATATAAACGACTGGAAATTTGTGAATGATCATTTTGGCGACGAGGAGAGCGACCGGCTGATAAAAACGGTGGCCGGGATTTTGAAGCAGGAGAAGAAGCCGGATTATATCATTGGACGTGTGGATGGCGATGTGTTTATCGTGCTTATTCCCATGGCTGAGGACGGGGAGGCGGAAAGCTACTGCGAACGTGTCAGACAGGCATGTCTTTCCTTTGAGGATAAGATTCTGGCGCCTTCTGTGGCGTGCGGCATCGTCTACAAGACCAACGTGGAAGAGAAGGTGGAAGATAAGCTGGACGACGCGGAGTACGAAATGTTTAACAATAAATTTGAGATCAAAAACGCACCGGGTTACAGGGAGCGGTTGGAAAAAGGGATATAACATATGCTCTATTGTGAAAATTGTCATGCGCCGATATCGGAGGAAAGCGCCAAAGCGGGTATTCCGGGGAGAAATGGGAAAGGCCGGCCGCATACTCATTCGGACTTTTCTTGTGTTTGCGGGTCTGGCGGCGGTGATGGGCGCCGTGGCTGTTTTTCTGGTTCATAAATCCATGGATTACGAAATTTCCCCGGAGGAGATGAAGGAGCAGGCCGTCTGGGAGCGGGAAGTGTTACCGCAGCTGGATGCGCTGTTTGAAGAAAGCTGCGTGGAAGATGAGTACGGCGTTTACCTGGATTATGATACGGCCAAAAAGAAGGTCAGGCAGTATGTAAAAGAAAGGAACAGATAAAAGAAATGTCCCACATGTGGAGCGAATTTGCAGATTGAGGATGAAAAATGTCCCTTCTGCGCAAACCCGAATCCCTTTGCCGTAGAGCACCGGCAGGATATGCAAAGGTATCATCGGGAATTTCAGGAAACCAGACAGGAAGTAGAGAAGAAAGCACGGCATTTTAACTCGTTAACGGCTAAGGTTACGGTTATTGCAGTGCTTTTTGCGATGGTGATCGGGATGATTGTAATCGAAAACGAGGGGCCTTACCGCATCTGGTCCAACCATCTGCACCGGGATATCTCGAAAAATGAGCAGGAATACAGGAGATTCTGCGCACTTATGAACAGGAAGGGGACTGGCAGAGTTTTTATGCTTTTTATGACGCCCAAAATATCGGATTTGCAGACGTGATACGCGAGTATCGGGTTCTCTATTTTATGTGTTCTGATTATAAATGTATTCTGAACGAATTTACCCGCTATGACGCAGAGAATGAATATGACAGCGGCACCGCCGCCGCTTCCCGCATTGCTGCGTATCTGGACAGTTTTTATAAGGCGGCCCATCGGATTTCCTATGAGGGACAGTATTATGAAGAAAGTTATACGCTTCAGCGGCGGGAAACTTATGCGCGCATGGAGGAGCTGAAGGCGGTGTTATTTACTTACTGCCATTTGACGAAAGAGGAGCTGGCGCTGCTTCCGGATTATTCCGTGGCCAAAAAGACCAGTCTGATTGCAGAGGGGATGCTTCGGACGACAGCGTCGGATAAGGGGGAAATTGAAGAATGAGACAGAGTTTTGATACAGAAGAAAAACCGAAGGGCTTTAACAGGGATATCCTGTTAAACGCAGGTATCGTTATCCTCTGCCTTGTCCTGCTGGTACAGACAGCGGCGTTTATTATGAAGCGGCGATGCTTTATCATGCCCACAGCGAAGCTGGCAATACCGCGCAGGCACAGCGGAAATATGATAAAATGCAGGAATATGAAAAGCAGATGGGATCATATGCCTTTGCGAAAGAGGAAATATGGGAGTCTCTGGGCATGGAACAGGAAATTATAAAATAAGTATTAAATCCCTTTTAATAGATAAAAACAAGATAATGGGAGATAATAAAAGAAAATAGAAGAAAAGAAGAGAAAAAGCTTCATATGCGAACATAACACCATTTGCAAACGTCCGCATATGAAGATAATATATGTTCCAGAGTTAGCACTCAGACAAGGAGAGTGCTAACAAGATGAATGAAAACAGATGTGCATAACATAATTAAGAAGGAGGCAATCATCATGAAGTTAACACCACTTGGCGACAGAGTTGTTTTGAAGCAGCTGGTAGCAGAGGAGACCACGAAATCCGGCATTGTTTTACCGGGACAGGGTAAGGAAAAGCCGCAGCAGGCAGAGGTGGTCGCAGTAGGACCCGGCGGCGTTGTGGACGGCAAAGAGGTTAAAATGGAAGTGAAGGTTGGCGATCAGGTCATCTTCTCCAAGTATTCGGGCACAGAGGTGAAGCTTGACGAGGATGAATACATTATCGTAAGACAGAGCGATATTCTGGCAGTTGTCGAGTGAGAAGCGTGCGAAAAGAACTTCTAAAACTTGCGCCAGAGGACGCTTCGTTAAGAAGTTCTATGTTTCGCACCAGAGAATGCCAGAATACAGGCATTCTCCGCAAAGCATAATAAAAATATTGAATCAGGAGGACATAAATCATGGCGAAGGAAATTAAGTATGGAGCAGAAGCCAGAGCGGCTTTGGAGTCTGGCGTTAATCAGTTGGCGGATACCGTGAGAGTGACGCTTGGACCGAAAGGAAGAAATGTTGTTTTGGATAAATCCTACGGCGCGCCTCTTATCACAAACGACGGCGTAACCATTGCAAAGGAGATCGAGCTGGAAGATCCTTTTGAGAACATGGGTGCACAGCTTGTCAAGGAAGTGGCAACCAAGACCAACGACGTGGCGGGCGACGGCACGACGACGGCGACAGTTCTTGCACAGGCAATGGTAAACGCGGGAATCAAGAATCTGGCGGCAGGCGCGAACCCGATTATTTTGAGAAAAGGTATGAAAAAGGCTACCGAGACGGCAGTGGACGCTATCGCAAAGATGAGCTCCAAAGTAAACGGCAAGGAGCATATTGCGAGAGTGGCTGCAGTTTCTTCCGGCGACGATGAGGTTGGTAAGCTGGTAGCGGACGCTATGGAGAAGGTTTCCGGCGACGGCGTGATCACCATCGAGGAGAGCAAGACCATGCTCACAGAGCTGGATCTGGTGGAAGGCATGCAGTTTGACAGAGGTTATATTTCCGCATACATGGCTACCGATATGGATAAGATGGAAGCGGTTCTGGATACCCCCTACATTCTGATCACAGATAAGAAGATTTCTAACATTCAGGAGATTCTGCCTCTGCTTGAGCAGATCGTACAGTCCGGCGCAAAGCTGTTAATCATTGCAGAGGACGTGGAGGGCGAGGCTCTCACAACTCTGATCGTGAATAAACTGCGCGGCACCTTCAACGTAGTGGCTGTCAAGGCGCCCGGTTACGGCGACAGAAGAAAAGATATGTTACAGGATATCGCCATTCTGACAGGCGGTCAGGTGATCAGTTCCGAGCTTGGCCTGGAGCTTAAGGATGCTACGCTGGACCAGCTGGGTCGTGCAAAATCCGTTAAGGTACAGAAGGAAAATACCGTGATTGTTGACGGTGAAGGTGAAAAGGCTGAGATCGAGGCAAGAATCGGCCAGATCAAAAAGCAGATTGAGGAGACCACCTCTGATTTCGACAGAGAGAAATTACAGGAGCGTCTTGCCAAGTTAGCGGGCGGCGTGGCTGTGATCCGTGTAGGCGCGGCTACCGAGACCGAGATGAAGGAAGCGAAGCTTCGTCTGGAGGATGCGCTGGCAGCTACCAGAGCGGCTGTGGAGGAAGGTATTATTTCCGGCGGCGGTTCCGCATATATCCATGCGGCGAAGGAAGTGGAGAAAATGGCGGAGAAGCTGGAAGGCGACGAGAAGACAGGTGCACAGATCGTTCTGAAAGCGCTGGAAGCGCCGCTGTATCATATCGTGGCGAATGCAGGTCTGGAAGGCTCCGTTATCATCAACAAGGTGAGAGAGTCCGAAGTGGGCGTAGGTTTTGACGCTCTCGGCGAGGAGTATGTGGATATGGTGAAGGCAGGTATTCTCGATCCTGCGAAAGTTACCAGAAGCGCATTGCAGAATGCAACCAGCGTGGCAAGCACTCTGCTTACCACCGAGTCTGTAGTGGCAAACATCAAAGAGCCCGAACCCGCTATGCCCGCAGGCGGTGCCGGTATGGGGATGATGTAAGGCGAAGAAGGAAAGAAAAGGACATTCTCTAGGCTTGCCTGAGAGAATGTCCTTTTTGAGTGGCTGGTATGGCAAAGCCAAACGATAGCGAGAGGCGCAGCCTAGAGCTGACGCTGCGCAGCAGACATAAGGCGTTTTATCGCTGTTTCAGACGGGCAATTCCTGCTAAATATGGTATTGTGCAATATTTTGCAAATTATTTTGACTTGCCGTGCAAATAATATTATAATAGCATAAAATGGTTATTATGTAATCCGATAAGGATACGGTGAGTGTATGGCGACAGAAGAGAAGACAGAGCTGGTCTTTGACGACGGCAGAATTGAATCCATTGAAGAATTTCAGGCTCCGGAGCAGCTTTACGACGAGCTTATTGTTCGTGTGCGTAAATACCACCCATCCACGGATATCAGTCTGATTGAGAAAGCGTATAAAATAGCTTCAGACGCCCATAAGGGACAGGCGCGTAAATCCGGTGAGCCCTATATTATTCATCCCCTGTGTGTTGCGATTATTCTTGCAGATCTGGAGATGGATAAGGAAACCATTGTTGCAGGGCTTTTACACGATGTGGTGGAAGACACCGTTATGACGGACGAGGAGATCAGGGAGCAGTTCGGTAAGGATGTGGCTCTTTTGGTGGATGGCGTCACGAAGCTGGATAAGCTGAATTTTCACGGGGAGCACGCAAATCAGGATAAGGATGCGGAAAAACTGGAGAGGCAGGCGGAAAATCTGCGAAAGATGTTTCTTGCCATGGCCAGGGATATCCGCGTCATTTTGATAAAACTGGCGGATCGTCTGCACAATATGAGGACGCTGCAGCACATGCGGCCCGAAAAGCAGCAGGAAATCGCAAGAGAGACGCTGGATATCTATTCGCCCATCGCACAGCGGCTGGGAATATCAAAAATAAAGGTGGAACTGGACGATCTGTCCTTAAAATATCTGGAGCCGGAAGCCTATTATGATCTGGTGGATAAGATTGCCGTCAGAAAAGGCGAGCGGGAGCGATATATTCAGACTATCGTTGACGAGGTCAGCGAGCATATCAAACGCGCGGGCATCAAAGCGCAGATAGATGGCCGTATCAAGCATTTTTTTAGTATTTACAAGAAAATGAAGAACCAGAATAAGTCCATTGACCAGATTTACGATCTGTTTGCCGTGCGTATTATCGTGGATACGGTAAAGGACTGTTATGCCGCGCTGGGCGTAATCCATGAGATGTATAAGCCGATTCCCGGCCGTTTTAAGGATTATATTGCCGTGCCGAAGGCAAATATGTACCAGTCTCTTCACACTACGCTGATCGGAGCAAGCGGCCAGCCCTTTGAGATTCAGATCCGCACTTATGAGATGCATAAGGCGGCGGAGTACGGTATTGCCGCCCACTGGAAGTATAAGGAGGCCTCCGACGGTAAAAAAGTGGAAACGCAGGAGGAGGAAAAGCTGGTATGGCTGCGACAGATTCTGGAGTGGCAGCAGGATATGACGGACAATAAGGAGTTTATGAATCTTTTAAAGGATGATTTAAACCTCTTTGCCGACACGGTATTCTGCTTTACCCCTACGGGTGACGTAAAGAGCCTGCCGGCAGGCTCTACACCCATTGATTTTGCCTATAATGTGCACAGCGCGGTGGGCAACAGGATGATCGGGGCAAGAGTCAACGGTAAGCTGGTGACAATTGATTACGAGATCAAAAACGGCGACCGGGTGGAGATCATGACTTCCCAGAACTCCAAGGGACCGAGCCGTGACTGGCTGAACGTGGTAAAGAGCACGCAGGCCAAAAATAAGATCAACCAATGGTTTAAAAATGAGCTGAAAGAGGATAATATCGTCAAGGGACGGGAGCTGATTCAGGCTTACTGTAAGGCGAAATCCCTGAATGCGGCGGATATACTGACGTCCCGGTACGAGGAGTCCGTGATGAAAAAATACGGATTCCAGAATTGGGAGTCCGTGCTTGCGGCGGTGGGACATGGGGCCCTCAAGGAGGGACAGATCGTCAACCGTATGCGCGAGCTCTACGAAAAGGATCACAGGCGGGAAATGACGGACGCCGAGGTGATGGCGGAGATCGAAGACAATATACAGATCAACCGAAGCCGTCCGGGTAAGGGCCAAAGCGCCATTGTGGTGAAAGGGATTCATGATGTGGCGGTCCGCTTTTCCAAATGCTGCAGTCCCGTGCCAGGAGATGAGATTGTCGGCTTTGTCACCAGAGGAAGAGGTATTTCCATTCATCGGACGGATTGTGTGAATCTTATGAATCTGCCGGAGGTTGACAGAAACAGGCTGATTGACGCGGAATGGCAGACTACGGGAGAGGCTGGGGACGGAGAAAAATATCTGGCGGAAATCAATATTTACGCCAATAACAGGAACGGCCTTTTGGCGGATGTTTCCAGGGCCCTTACGGAGAAGGATATTGATATCCTGGCATTGAATACGAGGGTGAGCAAGCAGGGAACGGCAACCATTATGGTCAGTTTCGAGATCAGTGGCAGGGAAGAGCTGCAGCGTATTGTGGATAAAATCAGAACCATTGAGAGCATCATTGACATTGAGAGAACCAGCGGCTGACATATCGCTGCGGTAAAGGATGCGGTTTTTGGAATACCAGTCAGGAGAGTGTGAGAATGTCGGATTTAAAAATCGGAAGGCTGATGTTAGGCATCTGTCAGACAAACTGCTATTTTGTTTATCGGGAAGGCACCGGTGAGGTGATCTTTTTTGACCCGGCGGATAAGGGAGACTATATTTACGAGACATTGCGGGAAAAGGGATTTCAGGTGAAGGGGATTCTTTTGACCCATGCTCATTTTGACCATATCTGGGGCTGTAACAGACTGCGGGAGCTTTCGGGGGCGCCGGTTTATGCTTACGAGGAGGAACGGGCGCTGTGCGAGGATGCGGTTACCAATGTGTCGGATCAGGTAGGCCGCCCTTATACGGTGATACCGGACAGATACCTGAAAGAGGGAGAAGAGATTACCATTGCGGGCATGACCTGTAAACTGATTGCCACACCGGGACATACGGTGGGAAGCTGCTGCTACTATTTTGAGGAGGCAGGCATTCTGGTTGCGGGAGATACGATTTTTCAGGAATCCGTGGGCAGAACGGATCTGGCCACGGGCAGCATGAGCGCCCTTGTCAGATCCATCAGGGATAAATTGTTTGTCCTGCCGGATGAGACGAAGGTCTATCCGGGGCACGGGGAGTCGACAACCATCGAACATGAGAAAGCATACAATCCTTTTGTGCAGTGAACGACAGGGAAAATTGAAAATGGATGGACAGATACAGACAGTATCCGGCGCAAAACTACAGATCCTGAACAGGGACTTTATCAAATATATCGCAATGTTTACCATGCTTCTCAACCACATTGCCCACGTCTTTTTAACCCGAGGCACAATCCGTTATGAAGTTTTTGAGGATATCGGGTTTTTTACTGCACCGGTGATGTGCTATTTTCTGGTGGAGGGGTATTTTCACACAAGATCAAAATTAAAATATGGATTCCGGCTTTTTTTATTTGCAGTGATTTCTCAGATCCCTTTCTGGCTGGCCTTTGAACAGAACGGACTGAATATGCTTTTTACGCTGCTGTGCTGTTTTCTGATTCTGGTGACTATGGAGAAGGTGGAAGGGACGCTGCCCAAAATAGCGCTCGTCCTACCGCTTATGCTGGTAACGGTGTATGGCGACTGGGGGATCGTTGCGCCGCTTTTTACAATCTATTTCTTTAATGGCCGGGGGGACAGAAAGAAAACCGCCCTTGGTTTTTTAGTGTGCTATTTTATATTTGCCATTCTGAATGTGCAGAACTATATGAACGGCGAACAGGGGAACTGGACTGCTTATGCCGTTTTTCACGGCCTGTTGTCCGGGCTTGGTATTCTGGCGGCAGGTGTGACCGTACTGTATTTGTATAACGGAAAGAGAATGGAGCGGGGCAAAAATTTTTCCAAATGGTTTTTCTATCTGTTTTATCCGGCCCATCTGTTTATCCTGTATTTGATTAAAATTGGAATATAGCGTGGAAAGGAGAAATACGGCGGTATGACAGCACAGGAAAATGCGGACAGAGAGCAGAAAATCCGGCAGGTGGCGGATAAGATACTGCAGCTGGCTTACGACGGCCTTCTGATTAATATGCGTTTTCTGGATGTGGCGCTCTCCCGGCTGCCTGTGACATGCAGGGCCGGTATGGGCGCACATGTCTTTGATGGGGCAGGCCTTACCTGTGATCCGCTGCTTCTGATCAGGCAGTATGAGAAGGAAACGGCGCTGCCTGCCAGACTGTATCTGCACACTCTTTTGCACGCAGTGTTTTACCACGGTTTTCAGACAGACAGGATGAAGCCGGAATACTGGGATATGGCAACGGATATCGCCGTGGAGGCGACAATTCTGGATATCGATCTGCATATGACGGCTCTTGAGGAAGACGAAGAGTTAAAAAATCGGCTTATGCTCTTAAAAAAGCAGGCGGGAGGACTGACGGCGGAAAAAATCTACCGGCATTTTCGGGTCGAGGAGCCTTCCACGAAGGCGGCCGCGGAGTGGAAACGACTTTGTAAACGGGATGAGCATATTTATTGGGAAAAGAAGGAAGAGCTTGAACTTTCTCAGGCCCAGTGGCGAAAAATCAGCGAACGGATACGGGCGGACTTAAAGAGTCTCAGCAGGGATAAAAACAATGCGGAAAGCGTGACGGAGAATCTGGAGGAAGCCGTCAGGGAGCATTATGATTATACGGCGTTTTTGAAGCGGTTCATGGCCATGGGAGAGGCCATGCGGGTGAACGATGAGGAGTTCGACCATATCTTTTATACGTATGGTCTTTCGACTTATGGAAATATGCCGTTAGTGGAACCGCTCGAATATCAGGAAAGCCATAAAATCAAAGACTTTGTGATTGCCATCGACACATCGGCCTCCTGCCGGGGGGCCACTGTGCAGGCGTTTTTGAAAAAAACTTACAATATCATGCAGGAGAGCGAAAACTTTTTCTCCAAAATTAACGTCCACATTATCCAGTGCGACAGTCAGGTGCAGCAGGATGTGAAGATTACGGAAAGGAAAGATTTTGACGCCTTTTTGAAGAACGGGAAGCTGACGGGATTCGGCTCCACGGATTTCAGGCCGGTTTTTGAATATGTGGACGAACTGGTCAGGGCAGGGGAGTTTGAAGACCTGAAAGGACTGCTTTACTTTACGGACGGCTACGGGATTTACCCGGAGCAGATGCCCTCCTACGAGGCTGCGTTCATATTTTTGAAGGAGGATGACAGCGCGCCGAAGGTGCCGCCCTGGGCGATCAGAATTGTGCTGAATGAGGAAGAATTGGAGGGAGAGGAGTAAAAAGGGATATGAATATCAGCGAGGCAAAAAAATATATCAAGGATTCTGTGAAGATTTATTTGAAAAAGGACGAGGAGGGCGCTTATCGGATTCCCCTTGTCAGACAGCGTCCCGTCTTTCTTCTGGGCGCGCCGGGCATCGGCAAGACGGCCATTATGGAGCAGATCGCGCAGGAGCTTGGAATTGCTCTTGTAAGCTATTCCATGACCCACCACACGAGACAGTCTGCGCTGGGTCTTCCCTTTATCGTGCACAAAGAATATGGGGGATTATCCTGCGACGTGTCGGAGTACACCATGAGCGAGATCATTGCCTCGGTCTATGAGGTGATGGAAAAGAGCGGCATTCATGAGGGCATTTTGTTTTTGGATGAGATCAACTGCGTTTCCGAGACACTGGCCCCCTCCATGCTGCAATTTTTACAGTATAAGATATTTGGCAGACATCAGGTGCCGGAGGGGTGGATCATCGTTACGGCGGGAAATCCCCCGGAATATAATAAATCGGTGCGGGAGTTTGACGTGGTGACGCTTGACCGCATGAAGATTCTGGAGGTGGAGGCCGATTACGAGAGCTGGCGGGAGTACGCCGCAAACCGCAATCTTCATACGGCGGTGTTAAACTATCTGGATATGAAAAAGGAAGATTTTTATCTGGTGGAGACTACCGTCAGAGGAAAAAGCTATGTCACGGCAAGAGGCTGGGAAGATCTGGCGCAGATGCTTGTGCTCTATGAGGAGGAAGGGCTTTCGGTGGAAGAATCCCTGATCGGGCAGTATTTGAGAAACGACCGTGTTGCCAGGGAGTTTAGCGCTTACTATGATCTTTACAGAAAATACCAGCAGGATTACCGGGTGGAGGATATCTTTGCGGGTACGGTGAGCGAACAGGTGAAGGACCGGGCAAGAAAGGCGGCGTTCGACGAGAGGCTTTCGCTGATGGGAATGCTGCTTGACAGGCTCAGGCAGGAGCTTAGGGAAAACGGCGCGCAGGCAAAACGTTTAAAGGATTTGATGAATCCCCTGCGGGCGTTGAAGCAGAAAGCGGAGGCCGGGGAAGATGCGAAAGAGATGGCGGCCCTGCTGCAAAAGCAGGCGGATGCAAGGGAACAGGCTATGGATTCGCTGGCCGGTGCGGGAGCTCTCTCTATAGATGAGAGACAGACGGGAAAGGTGATCGTCAGATTCCTGAGAGAAGGGGCGCGCGCGATTCTGACGGAAGGGATGCAGGACGGACAGGAGGCTTTTGCTCTTGTTAAGGCACGCTTCGATGAACAGGTGGAGGCCCATAAAGCGGACACGGGCAGGAAGCAGGAGCGGCTGCACGGCTTGTTTTCCTTCGTGGAGGATACCTTTGGCGAAGGAAACGAGATGCTGCTTTTAGTGACGGAGTGTACGGTGCAGGCGGACTGCGCGGCGTTTATCAATACTTATGGGTGCGAGGACTATGTGAGGCACAATGAGGGATTGATGCTGACGGAGCGGGGCGACGTGCTGGCGGAGGAGATCAGAAGTCTGGATCTGTAAGTGCGGTGATTTGATTGTGTGTGCAATACCAATCGGCGGTTTGTGACGGGAATGGATACGCGGACCAAAAGGCAGGGGAACATCATGGAAATAAGAGAGCAGGCAACGCAGAGGGGAAGGTTGAAATTTGAGATTGTTTCAAAGACGGCGGCGGTGACGGGATACAGCGGACAGGATGCTTCCCTTGTGATTCCTGAGACGGTGGACGGTTATCCCGTGGTGTGGATCGGGAAAAAGGCTTTTTTAAGCTGTAAAACATTGCGTAGGATACAGCTTCCGAAAAACCTTGCGGGTATCGGAGACTGGGCTTTTGCATACTGTGCGGGGCTTTGCAGCGTATCCCTGCCATATCGCAGTCTGGAAATGGGACAGGGCGTTTTTAAGGACTGCAGCGCGCTTTCCCAGATCAATGACTGTCGGGGAAAGGAAGAGAATGAGGATGTCGCTTTTCTGCTGGCGGCCACGGTGGGAACGCTGGATGCCTTTTATCTGTTTACGCCGGAAAATGCGGGGTCGGAGAACTGGCTTGCCGGGTTTGACGCGAGGGTGGCGGCGCAGATGGCGCTTGCGGATAACGAGGGCTTTTCTAAAATGCTTCTGTGCGGCGAGGAGGACTGCGGCAGCAGGGATACGGATGTGGGGTATTATATGGAGCAGCGGCGCAGGGATAAGGTGCGGCTTGCCATGCTGCGGCTCTTTCATGATTATGGATTAAGGGATGATCTTCGAGAAGAGCTTGCGGGTTATCTTTTGGCCCATGTGAAAGGCTGTGAAAGTGAGGAGACCTGGCGGGTGATTCTGGAGGAACACGGGGATGAGCGGCAGTATTATGAGTTTTTGACGAAGCTTGGCGGCGTAACCGAGGAAAACTTTCAGGCCATGATGGAAGATATGGGCGAGCGGCATGCGGAGATGAGGGCATACCTGATGCGTTATCATGATGGTCTGAGGAGGAAAGAGGACGCTTTTTCGCAGTTTGAACTGTAAATTGTGATGCTATATCTTACAATGGATTGAGCAGATTTCATAGGGGGATAAACGACTATGTATATTATGCAGTGTCTGGAAAAGGAGATCAGTGTGAAATACGATACGGCAGATTTTTTGTTCCGCAGGAAAATACAGAAAAAGAGAAGCCTGAACGGGAAAAAATTTTTGCTGGCGGCAATGTGCATCATGACGCTGGTATCGGCCGGCTGCAGCGATGGGACGCCGGAAATGTGGGGGATGTCAGAGGCTTGGATGGCACAGACAGATGACAAGGAGGATACTTCCTTTGAAAAGAACCGTGTTGATGGGGAAACCATAGCGGAAATGTTAAGCGATATTTATGATGAGGCAGCAGGGGAAAACACCCTGGGAAGCCCTGCAATCAGAAAGCGCATGATTGCAAGGCTTGGTGAGCGCGGCTATGCTGCGGCTGACAGTGAAAATCAGATTGACATGACAGGCGTCGAGCAGGTATTGGCGTTTTGCAGGGCAGCTGAGAAAAAGGAAAATGCGCAAATTACAATAATAGCGGTTACAGAGTCGGGCTGTCGGAAGTTTGATTTACAAACAGAAGATGGCAATATAAATATTGTCAGAGAGTATTATCAGTATGACAGAGAGGGCCGTCTGCAAAACAGAGACACAGTAAGTTATCCTGCTGATTTCTGGGAGTATACGGAGGAAGGGTATCTCATCTTTGCGGGAAGCTGTTTTTCGGAGGAGAATTTTGTGCTGACCTTAAGCGATGAAACGGAGCATACGGCGCTACGGGTTTTGCCGCTTAATGAAACATGCAGGGAACTGAACCAAAAGTATATTCTGCCCGTGGGATATGAGCGGAACAATATATTTCTGACAGATTGGAGCGAGGAAGAGTTTGGCAGCCTGGATTTTTGTGATGTATTTGACTGCTTTTATCCGATTCTGAATAAGCAGCCAAACCCTTATGCTTTAAGTGACGGGGCAGAAACGGAGCCGGTAGAGATCCCGGAGGCGTTATTTGAAAATGTTGTGACGGCACATTTTAAGGCGGACAGTGAAACGCTTCGAAAGAAAACCGCATATCTGCCGGAGAACGGCGCCTATGAATACAGCCCGCGGGGGTTTTATGAGGCGGAATATCCTGAAATTCCGTATCCGGAAGTAGTGGATTATATGGAGAATGCGGATGGAACAATCACGCTTATCGTCAATGCAGTATATCCGAAGGAAAACACATCGAAATCTTTTTCCCACAAGACAGTCATTCGGCCATTGGAAGAGGGCGGTTTTCAATATGTGTCAAATGAGATTATTTCATCGAAAGAAGACTACGATATCTGGTGGCATTCTGACAGGATGAAAGGGAAGAAAGGAGAGGAGGCCGAAGCGGAGTCGGATTTATGGATGCTTCCACAGGCGGAAACTCGTTCGTTGACGGAAGCCTGCGTCATTATTGGCGGATAAGGTCGTTTTCCGATCTTGCCTTTACCAACAGGATTGTGGTGCAGTCTTTTGATGACGGCGCATTCCGCTATTTATCAAATTCCATTGAGCAGAAGGAGCTTAAAGTGCCGAAGGCGCCGGAATACTGAAAGAGATTCTGTATACCACGAAAGAAAACAGCGGTGTGCAATTACAGAAAAATGGGGGCTTGCACAATAATCTGTTATGTGGTATTATGAGGCTTGTTGAACGAAAAAGGCTTTTGGATGGAGGATACAAATGGAAGTATTGAGAATTATACTTACCGTGGTTTATATTTTAATATGCGTGGCATTGGTGGTTCTGGTACTGATGCAGGAGGGCAAGTCGGCGGGTCTCGGCGCGATCAGCGGAGCAGCGGAAACCTACTGGGGCAAAAACAAGGGCCGTTCCATGGAAGGAAAGCTGGTCAGGATTACGACCGGGCTTGCAGTGGGCTTTATGCTGATTGCGATTGTTTTAAACCTGAATTTATTCTAAGATAAAAGGATGAAGAGCACTCTTGCACGCAGCGGTAAGGGTGCTTTCTTAATATGCGAAGCATTTCGAGCTGCTGATCAGCAGAGTCAGAAGCGCAGTCGGAAGCAGAGGAAAGAAAATGGACACAAAGTTTGAAAAAAGGAAAAATTTAATATGCGAGCTGGTTGCTGACGAAGCTTATGTGCCCATGAAGGAAAAGGAACTTGCGGCTTTTATGCAGGTGCGTGCAGAAGACAGGGGGCAGCTTCGGGAAGTGCTGCGGGCGCTCCTTTCGGAAGGCAGAATAGACAAAAACGAACAGGGCAGATATGTGAAGCCGGACGGCGAGCGGCCTGTAGGTATTTTTATCAGGCACGTGAAGGGCTTCGGCTTTGTGGAAGTGGAGGGGCTTGCGGAGGATTTTTATATTCCCGCGGAGCATACCATGGGAGCCTTTCATCTGGACAGAGTGCAGATTGCGCCTTTGACGGACGGCGGCGGAAAGCGGCGGGAGGCGGCGGTGATCCGTATTTTGGAGCACGAAATGAAACAGCTCGTGGGTACTTACGAGCAGTCGCAGAATTTTGGCTTTGTGATTCCTGATAATACGAAGATCGGCACAGATGTTTTCGTGCCGAAAGAACGCTCCAAAGGGGCGGTTACGGGCGCAAAGGTAGTGGTGGAGCTTACTTCCTATGGCGATGAGAGCCATAAGCCGGAAGGACGGGTCGTGGAAATTTTGGGGCATATAAACGATCCGGGCGTGGATATTATATCTGTTGTGCGCGGATTTGGGCTGCCCACAGAGTTTGGGGAAAAGGCGCTGCATCAGGCGGAGCGCGTGCCGGAGACTGTGTCGGAGGCGGATATGGCCGGACGCATGGATCTGCGAAATCTCCAGATGGTGACCATAGACGGTGAAGACGCCAAAGATCTGGATGATGCCGTCAGCCTTTACCGGGATGAAAAGGGGCTGTATCGTCTCGGGGTGCACATTGCGGACGTGACAAATTATGTACAGGAAAATTCCGCTCTTGACTGGGAAGCTTTGGAGCGGGGCACCAGCGTATATCTGGTAGACCGGGTGATTCCCATGCTGCCGCACAGGCTTTCGAACGGTATCTGCTCCCTGAACGCGGGTGTGGACAGGCTGGCGCTTAGCTGTCTTATGACCATAGACGCAAAAGGGGAGGTGCGGGATTATCAGATTGCGGAGACGGTGATCTGTGTAAACCGCAGAATGTCCTATAACGGCGTGAAAAAGATTCTGGAGAATCACGACGAGGAAGAGTGCAAAGCGTATGAACCGTTTGTGCCCATGCTGGAACAGATGAGAGAGCTTTCGGCAATTCTCAGAGACAGGCGGCATAAACGGGGCTCCATTGATTTTGATTTCGCGGAGAGCAAAATCATCTTGGACGGGGAGGGACATCCTGTCGATATCCGTCCTTACGAGCGCAGTGTGGCGACCCGAATGATCGAGGATTTCATGCTGGCCGCCAACGAGACGGTGGCGCAGTATTTTTACTGGCTGGAGCTGCCTTTCGTATACCGTACCCATGAAAAACCGGATTCCGACAAGATTCGGAAGCTTGCCACTTTTATACGAAATTTCGGCTATCGGATTAAGGTGACGGGGGAGGAGATTCATCCGAAAGAAATACAGAAGCTTTTGGATCAGATTGCAGATACGAAAGAGGAGACGATGATCAGCCGGCTTACGCTGCGGAGCATGCAGCAGGCGAAATATACGGTGGAGTGTACGGGACATTTCGGTCTGGCTTTTCAGCATTACTGTCACTTTACTTCCCCCATCAGGCGGTATCCCGATTTGCAGATTCACCGCATCATTAAGGAACAGCTGCGGGGGAAGCTGACGAAAGAACGCATCGAGCGCTATGAGGAGAGGCTGCCGGAGGTGGCAAAACATTCCTCCAAAATGGAGCGGCGCGCTGCGGAAGCGGAACGGGAGACAGACAGGATTAAGAAAGCGGAATATATGGAGGATCATATCGGGGAGATCTGGGAGGGCGTAATCTCAGGCATTACCCAGTGGGGGCTTTATGTGGAGCTTCACAATACCGTGGAGGGGCTGCTGCATGTATCCGCGCTTTCAGGAGATTATTTTTACTATGATGAGGAAGCCTGTGAGATGGTGGGAAAGGAGAGCGGCGTTGTCTATAAGCTGGGACAACGTTTGACCATACGGGTCAAAAACGCGGACCGCCTGACCGGGACGGTGGATTTTGAACTGCCGCAGGCGGATGCGGACAGGGAGTGAAAGAAGGTGAGGGAATGGCAAAAGAGGCCATGAAGCTGGTAGCCAATAACAAGAAGGCTTACCACGATTATTTTATAGAAGAAAAGTACGAGGCGGGGCTTGCGCTGCACGGCACGGAGGTGAAATCCCTGCGCATGGGGAAATGCAGCATCAAGGAGGCCTTTGTCAGGATTGAGAACGGAGAGGCGTTTGTCTACGGCATGAATGTGAGTCCCTATGAAAAGGGTAATATATTCAATAAAGACCCGCTGCGGGTGCGCAAGCTCCTGCTGCATAAGGTACAGATCCGAAAGCTTGCGGGACAGCTTGCGGGGCAGGGCTATACCATTGTGCCTTTGCAGGTTTATTTTAAGGATGGAAGGGCAAAACTGGAAATAGGGCTTGCCAGAGGTAAAAAGCTTTATGACAAGCGGCAGGACATCGCAAAAAAGGATCTGCGCAGGGAGCATGAGCGGGAATTTAAGATCAGGAATTTGTAACAGGGGTTATTTTATGAATGCCGCGCTGCATGGCGGCGCAGAACCGTCAGAAAGGGGATTGCGCGGACAAAGAGGAATGTGCTATACTGTGTATAACAGAAAAATAAGGGCCAGTCAAGGTTTCGACAGGGGTCTTGCAGCTGGAGAAGCTATCCGCAGGCT
>ERZ779632.355-NODE-355-length-28066-cov-13.441434_pt1 | contig 28066 bp, 23 predicted proteins | sample MGYA00514194_ERZ779632 | MGnify/ENA primary metagenome ERZ779632 (study PRJEB29562, sample SAMEA4376704) | mouse gut metagenome | isolation source: Cecum | study: EMG produced TPA metagenomics assembly of the A DSS colitis mouse model was used to assess the...
CGGCCACCATGCCCACGTTGGGGTCGATGGTGCAGAAGGGGTAGTTGGCGCTCTCCGCGCCGGCGTTGGTGATGGCGTTGAAAAGGGTTGATTTGCCCACGTTGGGCAGTCCCACGATGCCGAGCTTCATGTTTGTATTCCTCCTGATTGTGCTGGAGTTGGCGCGCATGGGTGTCGGCCGCCTCCGCGCACCGTATTTTTCCACGTACACGCCGCGTTCCCTGGGTTGGGAGCGGCGATTGCAGTAATTTTATATTTTACCATAGCGAGTCCTATTTCTCAATAGTTTGCGCCGGGCAAATCTGTAGTTTTTGCAGTCGAAAATCAACAGGAGGGATTGTCCAAAATCGGGGCGCTTCCACGTTATGTCCTGCCTGCCGGTATTCTATTGTGCGTTCCCTGTATCTTTTTGAATAGCTCATGTCCTTATTTTATTCGTTCCCATACCTTTTTCAACTGTCTTTACTGTATTCGCGCTATTCTTTAAAATTAATTTCCGTGGGGGCACAAGTAAATGTACTTGACTTTTTTACTTTTGCGCTATATTATAGATAGACACTTGGAGTATGTCAGGATGGGTGGTATATGCAGCGGTATCGAAGTGGCTATAACGAGAACGATTCGAAATCGTTTGACGGTTGATCCCGTCCGTGGGTTCGAATCCCACCCGCTGCGCCACGTCGGAGCAAGCTGCATATCGCTTGCTCCGACTTTTTCAAAAGTCAGAGCGCGCTCATTGCGCTGCTCCTCCTTTCCAAATCGAACCCGCTTCGCCGGGCTTCGATTTGGTTTTGGGTGCAATCTCGAAAGAAAATCGATTTGACCCACTTATTGCAACATGTGTTGATAAAAATATGCACAGCAAAAACGCCGCATGAAAATGCGGTGTTTTTGTGTCAATACGAAAAAGCCGAGAAAATATATGCCGGAAAGCTGAAAAGCAAAATCTGACTCCGTTTTTTCAAAATAACGAAGGTAAATTTAAAACAGGTCATTCCCCTGTGATAGGCAGCGTGGAACATATGAGAAGCGATACAACGTCTCCAGCGACTGCATCGCCGGTCTGACCAACACGCCCACGCCGCCGGATAAGAAAAAGAAATAAGCCGGGGAGTGGGACGGCAGTCCCACTCCCCGGCTTTTCTCACGTATTCCGCTCCCGATAGAAGCTGATAAGGTCCACCGCGCCCTCCCCGGGCAGGAAAAACCCCTTGTGGATCCGCCCCTCCCGGGTAAAGCCCAGCTTCTCCAGCAGGGCCAGTGAGGCGGTGTTTCCCGCCGCCGCGCCGGCCGTCACCAGGACCGTGTCCGTCTCCTCAAAGAGGTACTGGATCACCCGCTCCACCGCCTCCGCGGCGTAGCCCCGGCGGCGGCAGGCGGGGCTGATGACGTAGCCGATCTCCATGGCCGGCACCCGCCGGAGGGCGTCCTTGAAGACGTGGACCGTGCCCACCACCCGGCAGGAGGCCCGCTCCTCCACCATGTACCGCCCCTCCTGGCCGGCGAGCTTCTCCATCAGCGCATCGTAGTCCCGGTCCATCTCCCGGAAGGGCTCATAGCCCCCGTCCAGATGGCAGGTCTCCGGGTCCGAGAGGAAGGCGAAGCAGTCCGCCCGGTCCTCCGGGCGGAAGGGCCGCAGCAGCAGGCGGTCCGTCTCCAGCGTTCTTCCCACGGCTACTTGGTCCCGAAAATCCGGTCCCCCGCGTCGCCCAGACCGGGGACAATATATCCGTTCTCGTTGAGCTTCTCATCCACCGCACCGCAGTAGATCTCCACGTCCGGGTGCTCCCGCTGGATGCGTTCAATGCCCTCCGGCGCGGCCAGCAGCACCATGAGCTTGATGTTGGCGCAGCCGTACTCCTTCATAAACCCGATGGCCGCCGCGGCGGATCCGCCGGTGGCCAGCATGGGGTCCACGATCAGCACGTCCCGCTCCGCCACGTCCTTGGGCATCTTGCAGAAGTACTTCACCGGCTCCAGGGTGTCCTCGTTCCGGTACAGGCCGATGTGGCCCACCCGGGCGGAGGGCACCATCCGCAGCACCCCCTCCACCAGCCCCAGGCCGGCCCGGAGGATGGGCACCACGGCGAACTTCTTGCCCCGGAGCGTGGGGGCCATGGTCTTGCAGATGGGGGTCTCCACCTCCTTGTCCACCAGGGGCAGATCCCGGGTGGCCTCGTAGGTCAGCAGCATACCGATCTCGCTGACCAGCTCCCGGAAATCCTTGGTGGCGGTGTCCTTGTCCCGCAGAATGGTCAGCTTATGGCTGACCAGGGGGTGGGTTACCACATGGACATTCTCACTGAACATAGCATTCTCCCTTCTTTTGTACGGCGTTTCTCACTTCATCCGGAGACGGCGCGGATGGAAAGACGCCTCTCCGATTTCCTTTCATCCTATGTTGCCTTCTCCCGCTCCAGCCGCTCCCGCTCCGCCTGACTCAGGCGCAGATACACCGGGGCCAGGGCCTGGGGGGCCACAGCCCCGTCCGGCCAGAGGCGGCAGGCGGCCAGTCCCACGCCCACGGCGCTCTGGAGGCGCAGATGGACCGGGGCCAGACGGCAGGAGATGTTCTGTTCCCGGAAAAAGTCCCCGCACAGGGCGGCCCCGTCCCCCACAATGGTGAGGGGCTCCCCCAGCGCTGCCAGATCCGCCGCCGCGTCCTCCAGGGAGACGGCCCGGTCCTCCCGCAGGCGGGTGAGGGCCCCGTCCCCGGCCCGGAAAACGGCGTTGTAGATCTGCTGCCGCCGGGCGTCCATGGCGCACACGATCACGCCCTCCAGGTGGGCCAGGGGCCATGCCATGGCCTCCAAGGTGGACACGGGGACGCAGGGCTTGTCCGACGCCCAGGCCAGCCCCTTCACGGCGGCCATACCGATGCGCAGGCCGGTGAAGGACCCGGGCCCCGCCGCCACGGCCAGCGCGTCCATATCCACCAGAGAGAGCTCGCTGTTTTTCAGCATGTCCTCCACCATGGGCAGCAGGGTCCGGCTGTGGGTCAGGCCCGTGGCCTGCCAGGAGGAGGCCAGGACCTCGCCGTCCTTCAGCACCGCGCAGGACGCGGCCCTGGCTGTGCTCTCAAGGGCCAGCAGCTTCATCGCCCGCCCTCCCTTCGATGGTAATGCGCCGCCAGTCCTCGTTCTCCGCGCACCGGCGGATGGAGACCCAGACCGTCTCCCGGGGCAGGGCGGTCTCCGCCCGCTCGCTCCACTCCACGGCGCACACGCCGCCCCGGTCCAGGTAGTCCTCCCAGCCGACATCGCAGAGCTCCTCCTCCCCCGCCAGGCGGTAGAGGTCAAAGTGGAACAGGGGCAGCCGGCCCTCGTACTCGTTGACCACGGTGAAGGTGGGGCTGGTGACCCGGCCCGTGCAGCCCAGCCCCCGGGCCAGTCCCCGGGTGAAGGCGGTCTTGCCCGCCCCCAGGTCCCCCCGGTAGGCCACCACGTCCCCGGGCCCCAGCCGGCGGGCCAGGGTCTCGCCCAGGGCCTCGGTCTCGATTTCGTTGTGGGTGAGATAGTCCATGCCGTCCTCCCGCAGCGCACGTATATTGATTTCATAGTATAGCACAGATTGTCCCCGGGGAAAAGGGGTAGGCCGGGATTTTTTGACGAATTTCCCTACAGCCGCCAGAAGGGGACGCCCCGGACCGGGCGTCCCCTGAAAAGAATCCTGATGATTACCGCAGCACCGCGCCCAGCTCCGTCTCCAGGGCGGCAAGGATGGTCTTGACCTCCTCGTCCGCCTCCCCGGCGGTGATGGACCGGTCATCGGCGCGGAGGGTGAGGCTGAAGGCCACGCTCTTGCTGCCGGCGGCCACGCCCCGGCCGCGGTAGATGTCAAAGAGGGCCGCCTCCCGCAGGAGCTTCCCGCCGGCGCGGCGGATGCAGGCCTCCAGGGCGCCCACGGTGATCTCCTCCCGGCAGACCACGGCGATGTCCCGGGCCGCCGCCGGGAACCGGGGCAGGGGCGCGTACTCCACCCCCGGGCCCTGGTGGGCCAGCAGGGTATCAAAGCTCAGCTCGGCGCAGTAGAGGTCCTCCTCCACGCCGTAGGCGGCGGCCGTCAGGGGGTGGATCTGACCCACCACACCCAGCCAGTCCTCCCCCGCCCGGACGGCCGCACAGCGGCCGGGGTGGTAGGAGGGATCCTCGCCGTAGGCCTCAAAGGTCACGTCCTTGACCCGCAGCTCCTTCAGCAGGGCCTCCACGGCCCCCTTGACGGCGAAAAAGTCCATGTCCTCCCCGTAAGCGCCCAGGGTGAGCATCCGGGGCTCGTTGGCCAGTCCGCCGGGCCCGCCGGGGAGATAGATCTTGCCCACCTCGTAGAGCCGGGCGGCCCGGTTGCGGTAGTTGACGTTCCGGGCCAGCACCTCCAGCATGGAGGGCAGGGTGGTGGTGCGCATGATGGAGGTGTCCTCCCCCAGGGGGTTGAGGATGCGCAGGGACTGGCGCAGGGGCTCGCCGGGGGCCCAGCGGATCTTGTCGTAGCAGGAGGGGGAGATGAAGGAGTAGGTGATGATCTCGCTGTACCCGCAGGCCCGGCACACCGCGCCCAGGCGGCGCTCCGCCTGCTGGGCCGGGGTGTAGCCGCCCCGGGTGGTCTCCCCCCGCATGAGGGTGGCGGGGATGTTGTTGTACCCGTGGAGCCGGGCAACCTCCTCCGCCAGATCGGCAATGCCCTCCACGTCGCTCCGCCACGAGGGGATGGACACCTGAGCGGGGCCGTTGGGGAAATCCCGCTTCTCGGTATGGATCTCCACCCGCTCAAGATAGCAGTACATGTCTGCCGGGTGGATATCCGTGCCCAGCAGGGCGTTGACCCGGGCGGGGTCCATGGTGATGGTCCGGGGCTGGGGCACGTGGTTGAGCACATCGATCACGCCGTCCACCACCTCGCCGGCCCCCAGCAGCTCCACCAGCTCGCAGGCGCGGTCCACGGCGGGGAGGGTGTTGAGGGGATCCAGGCCCTTCTCAAACTTGGCGCTGGCCTCGGTGCGCATACCCAGGGCCAGAGCCGCCTTGCGGATGCAGGTGCCGTCAAAATTGGCGGACTCGAAGACCACATCCACGGTGTCGTCCACGATCTCACTGTTCTCGCCGCCCATGATGCCCGCCAGACCCACGGCCCGGGTCTCGTCGGCGATGACCAGCATGCTGGGCGTGAGCTTGCGCACATTGCCGTCCAGGGTGGTGAGCTCCTCCCCCTCCTGGGCCCGGCGGACGACGATCTTCCCGCCCTTTACATAGCGGTAGTCAAAGGCGTGCATGGGCTGGCCGTACTCCAGCATGACGTAGTTGGTGATATCCACGATGTTGTTGATGGGCCGCACGCCCATGGCCCGCAGCCGCTCCCGCATCCACTTGGGGGAGGGGCCGATCCTCACATTGCGCACCATCCGGGCGGTATACCGGGGGCAGAGGTCCGGGTCCGGGGTCTCCACGTCCAGCAGCTCCGCCAGATTCCCGGGGCCGCCCCCTCTGACCGCGGGAGTGTGGAGCGTCAGGGGCCTGTCAAAGGTGGCGGCGGCCTCCCGGGCCAGGCCGATGACGGACAGGCAGTCGGGCCGGTTGGGGGTGATCTCAAACTCCACCACGTGGTCATCCAGGCCCGCTACAGGCCGGATGTCGTCCCCGGGCCGGCAGTCCTCCCGGAGGACGAAGATGCCGTCCGGGATGCAGTGGGGGAACTCCCGCTGCTCCGCGCGGAGGTCCGCCAGGGTGCAGATGCGCTCCTTTTCCGTGTCCAGGGCGACGGTGTCGTGGGCGTGGATGTTGGCCAGGGCGGTGGTGATGGTGTGGCAGGTTCCGCCGCTGTCGCAGCTCACTGCAAAGCGGCCGTCCCCAAGGCGCTCCACCTTGGTCACAAAGGCGGCCTTGACGCTGCCGGAGATCCGGTGTCCCGGGGTCACGCCCTGGGGAATGGAGGGCTTTTCCGGGTCAATGGGCTTGTAGTCGTTCAGGAGGGCGGCGGCCTCGATGACGGCGTAGGGGAAGTCCCGCTCGTCCAGGCCCAGCTCGCTGAGGGAGCAGAGCATCCCGTTGGACAGCACGCCCCGCAGCTTGCCCTTTTCAATCCGCTTGCCGCCGGGGAGGGTGGACTTGTGCAGGGCCACGGGCACCATGTCCCCCACGTGGATGTTCCAGGCCCCGGTGACGATCTGGACCGGCTCGTCCCGGCCCACGTCCAGCTGGCAGATCCACATGTGGTCCGAGTCCGGGTGGCGCTCCATGGCCGTGATCCGGCCTGATACCACGTTGGAGATCTCCGCGCCCAGGTCCTCCGTCCCCTCCACCTTGGAGCCGGAGAGGGTCATGGCCTCGGCGAAATCCTTGTCATTGGCGTCAACGGTGACGAACTCGTTGAGCCATTTTCTGCTCAGTTTCATATATCGCAAACATCCTTCTATGTTGTGTTTTTTCTCTTCTTTTCTTTGTGAACAAAGAAAAGAAGCAAAAGAAAAACTTTAGCGCTTTGTCGATAGACAGGCCCGCAGGGCAGATAATATTCTTTTTGCTCCTTTTTGCTTCTTTTTCTTTCAGGAAAAAGAAGAGAAAGCGCTAAAACTGCTCCAGGAACCGCACGTCGTTCTCAAAGATCAGCCGCATATCGTCGATCTTGAACCGCCGCAGGGCCAGCCGCTCCAAACCGAAGCCGAAGGCCCAGCCGGAGTAGACCTCCGGGTCAATGCCGCTCATCTCCAGCACCCGGGGGTGGATCATCCCGGCCCCCAGCAGCTCGATCCAGCCCTCCCCCTTGCAGGTGGAGCAGCCCACGCCGCCGCACTTGTGGCACTGTACGTCCATCTCGCAGCTGGGCTCGGTGAAGGGGAAGTGGTGGGGGCGGAAGCGGGTCTTCGTGCCCTCGCCGAAGAGCTGCTCCGCCACGGTGTTCAGCGTGCCCTTCAGATCCGCCATGGTCACGCCCCTGTCGATGACCATGCCCTCCACCTGGTGGAACATGGGGGAGTGGGTGGCGTCCACCTCGTCCTTCCGGTACACCCGGCCCGGGGCCACCATGCGGATGGGCAGGGGCAGGGCGTCCATGGCCCGGACCTGGATGGGGGAGGTCTGGCTGCGGAGCATGACCCGGCTGTCCCGGTCAAAATAGAAGGTGTCGGACCAGTCCCGGCTGGGGTGGCCCTCCCCGGCGTTGAGCCGGTCAAAGTTCAGCTCCGCCAGCTCCACCTCCGGCCCGTCCAGTACCTGGAAGCCCATGCCGATAAAGATGTCCTTCAGCTCGTCCAGGGCGATGTTCATGGGATGCTGGCGGCCGATGGAGACCGCCTTGCCGGGGATGGTCACGTCCAGGGCCTCGTTTTGCAGCCGCCGCTCCAGGGCGGAGGCCTCCAGCTTTTTGGAGCTCGCCTCCAGGGCCCCCTCCAGGGCGGCGCGGACATCGTTGGCCAGCTGGCCCATGACCGGCCGCTCCTCCGGCGTGAGCCTGCCCATCTGCTTGAGCAGGGCCGTCAGCTCCCCCTTCTTGCCCAGATACCTCACCCGCAGCTCGTCCAGGCGGGCGGCGTCCTGGACGCTCTCAAAGGCGGCCAGCGCCTCGGCGCGGATTTTTGCCAGTTGTTCTCTCATGGTCTGTGTAAACTCCTTTGTATAGTAAATTACTGCTGTTCCCGCTCAAAGCCCAGATAGCGGGAGCCCTGGAAGGTGAGATACCCCCGGTCCCCCTCCGCCAGCAGGCCGTAGTCCTGGCCGCTGAGCTGGAGCTCCATCCGGTCCCCGCTCTCCACCTCAAAGGTGGCGTAGTAGGTGGTGGAGCGGGTGGTGTGTCCCACGCCGCCCGCTCCGCTGTGGCGGTGGTGGGAGACGTTGGTTCGCTTGGCCGTCACCAGGGCCCCCACGGTGAGCCGGGGGGAGCGGTTGTCCCTGCTCCACTGGCTGATTCCCCGGAGCAGCATCGCCAGAAACGTGCCCAGAATGGCCAGAAAGACCAGGATAAACAGGGCCATGAACACGCTGCCGCCCATCCCAAAGCCGTTTGTCATCATCATTGTCCAGCGCCTCCCTCTTGTCATGGGGCAGAAAATAAGCGCCCTCCGTCCCTCAAACAGGGACGAAAGGCGCAAACCCTCCGCGGTACCACCCGCATTCGCGCCCCACGCCGGGCGCGCACTCACTCTCCGGTAACGGCGGAGAAAACCGTCCTGCTCTCGCAGGCCGCTCCCGGGCGAACCAAACGGCGCTGGCCAGGGCGGCTCTCAGCCAGCGGCCGCCCCTCTCTTAGAGCCCTCGAACCCGTTATTTTCCCGTTCCTCGCATGTATCAGGTATTATTTATAGCACAAAAGCCGGGGTTTCGCAAGGGGGAATTTATTTTGTCCCTTATAAAAAGTGCTGTTGCGGTATAATTTCGGCAGTTTCTACAAAGCCAGGTTGATGCGTTAATCACTGTATGCTATAATCAGTCCAGCAAGCGCAGATTTGGGGAGGATTTTATGTTTAATGAAATATGTATATATGAAGCAAAACTAACAAAGCTGGATGAAATTGAAGCGCTGATGAAGGAAGTGGCTGAATTTTATTTGAAACAGGATGGCGTCATAGATGTACGTTATATAAAACGTACTCACCGGCAAAAAGATTTTAATGCGGTGAAAGACGGTGAACTGCCTATTCGTCTCACAAGAAATGTAGGTAAGGTAACATATGTCTTATATTGGGTGTTAGAGAACGAAGAAGCGCATGCAAGAGTATCAAAGCTTGGTGTAGAAAAATTTTATAAACGCTGGAGCCGGTGTTTGACCACAATGCCTAAAATCATTTTGGGCGAGAATATTGTTTAACTTATAAACACACATTTATTAGGTAGTTCCCCGTATAACCCGCTTTTAGGCATTTAGAGCGAATCCTTTTGCCAAATATCCAAAGGAAGACATGCTTAAATCTCCCCTCCCCTAAAAATTTTCGTTGTCTCCGGGCATATTTCCCTTTATAATGGACAGGCAGGGCGGAAGATGCCTTCGCCTGTGAAACCACTTTAGGAGGAAACAACATGCTGTTTGAAATGTGGCTGGGCCACCCCCTGATCGAGGCGGACAACGTCTGGGGCCTGCTGGGCGTCATGTGCGTATCTGTGGCCCTGGCAATCGGCCTGGAGCAGAAATACCAGTGGGCGTCCCGGGTCTCCGGCTCCATCATCGCCCTCATCCTGGCCATGCTGATGGCCAACGTGGGCATTATCCCCACCCAATGCCCCCTGTACGACGACGTCGTATGGGGCTATGTGGTGCCCATGGGCATCCCCCTGCTGCTGCTCCAGTGCGACATCAAGCGGATCTGGAAGGAGGCCGGGCGGATGCTCACCATCTTCCTCATCGGCGCGGTGGGCACCGTGGCCGGCGCGTTTCTGGCCTACTACCTGCTGCGGGCCCCCTTCGGAGACGCCCAGGGCCTGGCCAAGGTGGCGGCCATGATGACCGGCTCCTATATCGGCGGCAGCGTGAACTTCACCGCCCTGGCCAACGCCTTCCACGCCGGCGGCCTCACCGCCTCCGCCACGGTGGCGGACAACCTGCTCATGGCCTGCTACTTCTTCGTGCTCATCGCCTTTGCCGGAATGCGCTTCTTCCGCCGCCAGTTCCGCCACCCCCACATTGACGAGGTGGAGAGCGGCGCGTCCGGCGGGGACGCCGCCAAGACCCAGGCCGCCGCCTTCTGGAGCCGCAAGGACATCTCCCTGCGGGACATTGCCGTCAACGTGGCCTACGCCATTGTGGTGGTGTGGGCGGCCAACCTGATCGCCGGCCTGTTCAGCCCCCTCACCCCCGGCGCGGAGGCCCAGGGCGCCTCCGCGGTGCTGATGAACTTTGTGGGCCGTTTCCTGGGCAGCCAGTACGTGTGGATCACCACCATCTCCGTCATCGCGGCCTCCTGCTTCTCCCGCCAGGTGGAGCGGATGCACGGGTCCCAGGAGATCGGCACCTACCTCATCTACCTGTTTCTGTTCGTCATCGGCGTGCCCGCCAACATCTACACCGTGGTCACCGAGGCGCCCCTGCTGCTGGTGCTGACCTTCCTCATGGTGGTGGTGAACATGGTTTTCTGCTTCGTGGGCGCGCGGCTGCTGCGCTTTGATCTGGAGGACGCCATCATCGCCTCCAACGCCAACATCGGCGGCCCCACCACCGCCGCCGGCATGGCCATCTCCCAGGGCTGGTCCCGTCTGGTGGGACCGGCCATGCTGGTGGGCACCCTGGGCTATGTCCTGGGCACCTACGCGGGCACGATGGTCGGCATCGCCCTGGGGGCGTAGGGGGCGCTAGAAGCAGAAGCGCTCCACGGCCTCGGCCACGCCGTCGCTGTCGTTGCCGCCGGTCACATAGTCCGCCGCCGCCAGCAGGCGGGGATCCGCGTTGGCCATGGCCACCCCCACGCCGGCGGCCTGGAGCATGGATATGTCGTTGCTGCCGTCCCCGCAGGCCATGGCGTCCCTCGGGTCAATGCCCAGATGCCGGCAGAGGAACCGGAGCCCCTCCCCCTTGCTGGCCGGCTTGGCGTTGATTTCGATGTTGAGGGGGTAGGAGCTGGTCACCGACATGTCCGGAAAATCCCGGATCATCCGCTCCAGCTCCGCGTTCCGGGCCGCCGCCTCCCGGAAGAACATCTGGGTCTTCTGCACGGGCGTGCCCGTCCGCACCACGTACCCCCGCAGATCGTCCACCGGCCGGCGCAGCTCCAGGATCATCCGCCGGAACCCGGGGTCCTCCACAAAGGACTCCACCTGCTCGTACTGCCGCCGGTCCATGCAGCCCCAGCCGTCGATGAAGCAGTCATAGAGCACCGGCAGCTGCTCCATGCGCTGGAAGAGCCGGTCCGCGTCCTCCGGGGCGATGTCCGCCCGGCGGAGTACCTTGTCCTCCGCCGCGTCATAGATCAGCGCGCCGTTGATGGACACCACGTAGCGCACAAAGGGCAGCTCCCGCACCACCTGGGGCATCCCGCTGTAGAACCGCCCCGTGCTGGGCACGATATGTACGCCCCTGGCCGCCGCCCGCTCCAGGGCGGCCCGGTTGCCCGGACTCAGGCGCTTGTCGCTGGTGAGCAGCGTGCCGTCCAGATCCAGCAGTATCATTTGAATGCTCATTCTTTCCACTCTCCTGTTACAGATATGCAGCCACAGTATACCACACTCCGGCGCGGCCGTCAAAGCGCGAAAAAGAGGAGGCCGCTTCTCTTTTCCCCCGAAACCGCATAGACTGTACCAAAAAACGGAGGAGGGCCGGTCATATGAAGAGGGACAGCCGCATGAGAGTCTTTTTGCTGCGCAGGCGGTATCTGCTGCTGGGCGCGGCGCTGGCGCTGGCGGCGGCCATGCTGTTTGCCGCCTGTCTGCCGGAGCTGCTGATCGGATAGGGACGCCAGGGGGCGGCCGGGAGTTTTCCCGGCCGCCCCCTGAAAATCATCTTTTATCGCCAGAAAACGGCATGAATGCCTATTCTTCACCATCCCGCAGCAGCCAGGCAAAGCCGTTGGGCCACAGCTCCACGTCCCGGAGGCCCTGGTGCTTTCCGCCGTACATCAGCTCCGTGTAGGATTCGTCCCGGTTCAGGCTGGCGTGGACAAACTGGCCGCTGAAATTGAACAGGCACACCAGCTCCCGGCCCTCCATCCGCCGGCACAGGGCCAGCACATGGGCGCTGCCGCTCTCCTCCACCCGCACGTCCGCCTGGCCGTCGAAGCAGGGCTCCGAGGCCCGGATCTGCTCCAGCCGCCGCAGGCCCTGGAAGAGCTTGCCCTGGCGGGTGGATTCGTCGGCGCGCAGAGCGGCCAGCTCCCACTGGAAATCGCCCCGGTGGATGTACCGGCTGTCCTCCCGCTTGGCCGGATCGCTGTGGTAGGCGTAGTCGTTGAGCTGGCCCACCTCGTCGCCGCTGTAGATCACCGGGATGCCGCTCTGGGAGAGCATCCAGGCGTGGAGGGTCAGATCACAGGCCACGGCCCGCTCCAGCTTGAAGGGATCCCTCTCGTAGTCCGCCGCCTCCATGCCGCACAGGGAGGCCGTGGTGCCGCACAGCCGGGCGTCCCCCAGCCGGGGATCGTCGTTGTACAGCTCCCCCCGGGCGCCGCTGCCCGGCCATTTGCCGGTGAAATAGTCGTTGAGATACCGCTTGTGGGCCACCTCCTCCGTGCCGAAGCGGGCCTTCAGCCAGGGGTAGTCCAGGCCCCAGCCGATGTCGTCGTGGCAGCGCAGGTAGTTGAGGAAGAGAAAGTCCTTGGGCAGGGCGCAGAGGGTCTCCATCTGCCGCCGCAGCAGGGACACGTCCCCGGTGGCCAGGGTATGCCAGGTGGTGGCCATGGTGGTTACGTTGTAGAGCATGTGGCACTCCGGCTTCTCCGTGGTGCCGAAGTAGGGGGCCACCTTGGCCGGCTCCATCACCACCTCCCCCAGCAGCAGCACGCTGGGGCAGACGATCTCGCAGGCGATGCGCAGCATCCGGGAGAGGGTGTGGACCTGGGGCAGGTTGCGGCAGTCGGTGCCCAGCTGCTTCCAGATGTAGGGGATGGCGTCCAGGCGGATCACGTCCATGCCCCGGTTGGCCAGATAGAGCATGTTCTCCGTCATGTCGTTGAACACCACCGGGTTGGCGTAGTTCAGATCCCACTGGTAGGGGTAGAAGCTGGTCATGACGATCTGGCCGCCCTCCAGCTGGGTGAAGCTGCCCGGGGCGGTGGTGGGGAACACCTGGGGCACCGTTTTCTCAAACGCCCGGGGGATCTCCCAGCTGTCGTAGAAGAAGTACCGCTCCCGGTACCCCGGCTCCCCGGCCCGGGCCCGTCTGGCCCAGTCGTGGTCCTCGCTGGTGTGGTTCATCACAAAGTCCAGGCACAGGCGGATCCCGGCGGCCCGGCAGGCGTCCGCCAGATGCTCCAGATCCGCCATGGTCCCCAGCCGGGGCTCCACGGCCCGGAAGTCGCTGACCGCGTAGCCCCCGTCGCTGCGGCCCTCCGGGGAGGCCAGCAGGGGCATCAGGTGGAGGTAGTTGACCCCGCACTCCTGGAGGTAGGGCAGCCTCTCCTCCACCCCCCGCAGGGTGCCGGCGAAGGCGTTCACATAGAGCATCATGCCCAGCAGATCCCGGCGGCGGTACCAGCCCGGGTCCTCCTCCCGGACCCTGTCCTGGGCCCGGAGGGGCTCCTTCCGCGCCTCCCAGCACCGCCGGAGCATGGTCAGAAAGTAGTCAAAGGCCCCGGTGTCGTTGTGGTAGAGCTCACAGTAGAGCCACTTCAGCTCCTCCCGGCGCGCCGCCAGACGGCGCTGGAAGTCGTCCGGCGGGACCGCCGCTCCGGCGGCAGGCCCCGGCGCGGCGGGCTTTACAGCAAGGGGTTTCTTTTTCTCCGGGGTCTTTCTCGGTTTTTTCACGTCAAAGCGCTCCTTCCACTTCCGCCAGCGTGGGCATGGCGGGGATGGCTCCGCTGCGGGAGCAGGTCAGCGAGGCGGCCCGGTTGGCGAAGACGACGATCTCCCGCAGCTCCGCCAGCTCCAGGCCCTCCAGGGGCTTCCCGCCCCGGCGGCAGAGACGGTGGAGCACCGCGCCCATGAAGGTGTCCCCGGCGCCGTTGGTGTCCGCCACCCTGGTGGGGAAGGCGGGCACGGTGAAGGTCTCCCCCCGCCAGCGGCAGAAGGTGCCGCGCTCTCCCAAGGTAATCATCACAAGGGCCACGCCCTGTTTCTCCAGACGGCGGCTGCCCTCCTCCAGATCCCCGGTCTCCGTGAGCAGGGGCAGCTCCTCGTCGGAGAGCTTGATAACGTCCACCAGGGGCAGGGGCAGGGTCATCCACTCCAGGGCGTCCCGCTTGGTCCGCCAGAGGGCGGGGCGGTAGTTGGGGTCATAGCTCACCAGCACGCCGGCCTTGTGGGCCGCCCGGGCGGTAAAGATGGTGGCGCTGCGGGCCACGCCCTGGGTCAGGCTCACGGAGCCGAAGTGGAGGATCTTGCTGCTCTGGGCCAGGGCCTCGTCCACGTCCTCAGGCACCATCTCGCAGTCCGCGCCCCGGATGAAGCGGAAGCTCCGCTCCCCGGTCCCGTCCACGGACACAATAGCCATAGTGGTGGGGCTGTCCGCCATCTGGAGGCCGGAGTGATCCACCCCGTTCTCCTCCAGCACCTGACGGAGATAGCCGCCAAAGCCGTCATTGCCGATCTTGCCGATGAAGGCGGTCCGGCTGCCAAGCCGGGCGGCGGCTACCGCCACGTTGGCCGGCGCACCGCCGGGATTGGCGGCAAAGAGGGGGACGTCTGCGTCGTTCTTCCCTGTCTGTGTCAGGTCGATCAGGATCTCGCCGATGGATGTGATGTCTGTCATAGCGCCTTACCTTCCTTTCTGCTGTTTGGCCGGGGAACAGGATGCGGCTCCCCGGCAGATGCTCCCATGGTTTGACAAGAATACGCATTATTTGCGATAATATCCGTTTTCTGTTCCGCTCAGGCGCTCTCCCGCACCACCAGCTCGGCGGGGAGGGCCAGATCCAGGATCTCCTCCGCCCGGGGGTGGTCTATGCGCCAGAGGAGACGGGACACCGCCTCTCCCGCCATGGCGGCGATGGGCTGGGACACGCTGCTCAGGGCCGGACGGAGATAGCGGCCGGTGGAGGTGTCGTCAAAGCCGATGACGCCCGCCTGCCGGGGCACGGACACCTCCAGCATCCGCAGGGCGCTCAGGGTTCGCAGCGCGAAGATGTCGTTGCCGGCGAACACAGCGGTCCGCCCGCCGGGACGGCGGAGCCACGTCTCCAGGAAGTGGATGAGCTGTCTGTCGCTCTCATAGGCCACGCTGCCTGTCCGCTCCGCCAGCCCCCGCTCCGCCAGCTTCTCCCGGAAGCCCAGATACTTCCGGTCATACTCCTCCCCGATGAACAAAAACCGCCGGTATCCCCGCTCCGCCAGGTGCTCCGCCACCAGCGCGCCGGCGCTTCTGTGGTCCACGTACACCGCATCCAGGGCCGCGGCGGGCTTGGTGATGGCCACTACGGGTATGTCCAGATTCGCCGCGAAGTCCGGCAGCTCCTCGCCGTTCTCCTTCACCGGCACCACCAGCACGCCGTCCACCCGGTAGCGGCTGACCACGTCCAGATAGGACCGCTCCTTCTCCAGGTCACAGTCGCTGTTGAAGAGGATGATGGTATATCCGGCCTTTCGGGCCGCCGCCTCGATGGCCTTGGCCAGATCCGCGAAAAAGCCGTTGGAGATATCTGTAACCAGCACGCCCAGCAGCATGGTCTTGCTGCCCTGGAGCCCCTTGGCCAGGGCGTTGCACTGGTAGTTGTGTTCCTTGGCGCAGGCCAGGACCCTTTCCCGGATCTCCTGCCCTACATTCGGATTTCCGTTGAGCACCCGGGAGACCGTGGGCTGGGATACGCCGGTGAGCCTTGCGATCTCGGTCATTGTAATCATAGATACACCGCCATGAATGCGTATTCTAGAATTCTGGAGATACTTTACCAAAACTCACAAAAATTTGCAATCCGCAGGTTCAACAAAGTTGCAGGTCCTTTTTTGTGCAGAACAGGAAAGAGACGTTACTTCCAACCCTTCGGCCGGGTGACATCGCAGTGATGGACAATATGCGTTCTCACCGTGTAAAGGCCGTTCGCGAAATTCTGGAGGCAAAGGGTATGAAAATACGGTACCTTCCGCCCTGCAGCCCTGATCTCAATCCTGTTAAGAAGATATGGTCCAAGATGAACGCCATCCTGCGCTGCTGGGAAATCCGCTGCCTGGACCTCCTCCCGGATGCCATCCAGAAGGCTCTCTCTTGCGTTTCTCCCCGGGACTGCTCCCATTGGTACGCCGCTTCTGATTATTGTTAGGTTTTTTGATGATTGCTACAGCGGTTTCAGCGGGAATGGAGCCCGTGATTCCACCGAAGAAGAACCGCAGAGAACAGCGCGGCTATGACAAATATCTCTATAAACTGCGTCACCTGGCAGAAAACTGCTTCCTGTCTTCGAAACGCTGGAGAGGTATTGCCACCCGCTATGCCAAGACCTCGGATGCTTTTATCGCCGCAGTTCATGTTCGTTGTATCGCTATTTGGGCCGCTATACGCGCCTAACACGTGTAGGCGCTATATAAAATCCCGCTCTAAATTCAGCAGTTTCCCAGCCTGCTCCAACCCTTTTCCTGCGCTTCCCCCGGGCATCACGCCCTTTCCCGGTTTTCTCATTTATCCTGTACAATCTCCGCCCGGCCTGCCCCCCTACCGCCACTGCACCGTCACCGCCGTGCCCTCCCCCTCCCGGCTCTCCAGCTCCAGGGCCGCGCCGTGGTAGGCCGCCGCGTGCTTGACAATGGACAGGCCCAGGCCCGTGCCGCCCACCTCCCGGGAGTGGCTCTTGTCCACCCGGTAGAACCGCTCGAACACCCGCTGCTGGTGGGCCGGAGGGATGCCGATGCCTGTATCCCGGACCGTGAGCCGGGCCAGGCCCTCCCGCCGGCCTACGGCGACGGCCACGGAGCCCCCGGGGCGGTTGTACTTCACCCCGTTGTCCACCAGATTGCCGATCATCTCCTCCAGCACGTGGCGCACCCCCTCCACCTCCGCCGGCTCCCCCTCCAGGGAGAGGGTCACCTGGGCCCGGGCGGCGGCGGAGGTCAGCCTGGCCAGGACCTCCTCCGCCAAAGCGAAGAGGTCCACTGGCTCCCACGCCATGGGCAGGGCGTTCTCATCCAGCTGGCTCAGGTGGATGATGTCCTCCACCAGGGCGATGAGCCGCTGGGCCTCCCGGTAGATGTCCGAGGCGAACTCGGGCACCGTTTCCTGGGGCACCAGACCGCCCTTCATCAGCTCCGCAAAGCCGGAGATGGAGGTGAGGGGGGTCTTCAGCTCGTGGGAGACGTTGGCCGTGAACTCCCGGCGCAGGGCCTCCCGCCGCTGCCGCTCCGTCACGTCCAGGATGGCCACCACCGCCCCGGCGGGGCGGCCCTGGTGGCTGACCGGGCTGGCCAGCAGCTGGCAGCACCCGCCCTCCCCCTCCAGCAGGGCCTCGCTGTGCCGGCCGGAGAGGGCGTCCTCCACCACCCGGCAGAAGCTCTCCGCCCGGCTCAGCCGCAGCACGCTCTCCCCCGGCGCGGCCTCCGGCGCGCCCAGCAGCCGCAGGGCGCTGGCGTTGCAGGAGAGCAGGTCCATCCGCCGGTCAATGAGCAGAAAGCCCTCGCTCATGTTCTCGGTGATGGCGGTGAACTCCTCCCGGCGCTGGCGCAGCTCGTCGGTCTGGGCCCGGATGGTCTCCTGCTGGGAGCGCAGGCGGCACAGCAGGGGCGCAAGCTCCTCGTAGCACCGGCACTGGTCCGGCCGGCTGAGATTCAGCTCCAGAATGGGCCGGATGATCCGCCGGGCCAGGGGGCCCGCCAGCAGGGCGGACAGAAGGGCCGTGACCGCCACGATGAGGGCCGCCTCCGGCGCCAGCGCCGCCAGCAGGGCGGCGGCGGACTTCTGCCGGCTGGCCACCCGGAGCACCGTGCCGTCCTCCAGGGCCAGGGCCGCGTAGAGGGTGCGCTCGGAGAGGGTGTCGGACAGGCGGCTGTCCCGGCCCAGCCCCCGGGAGAGGGCGTCCCGGATCTCCGGCCGGTCCAGGTGGTTGTCCATGCCCTCCGCCTGGGCGGCGGTGTCGAAGAGCACCGTGCCGTCCCCGCCGATCCAGGTGAGCCGGGCGGGGGAGCTCACCGCCTCCAGGTAGTCCCGTCCCCCCAGGCGCACCCCCTGGGCGGCCAGGCGGACCTCCACCATCAGCTCCTCGTAGACCTTGGCCGTGAAGTGGCGGACCAGGGCCCAGCTGAAGAGGCCCGCGCTGAGTGCCAGGGCAGCCAGCCCCACCAGCAGGCTGGTGCGGAAGATTTTTCTGGTCATGGCGCCTCCTCAATCTTATAGCCCATGCCCCGGACGGTCTGAATCAGGTTTCCCGCCTCCCCCAGCTTCTGGCGGAGGGTGCGGATATGTACGTCCACGGTGCGGCTGGCCCCGTCAAAGTCGTAGCCCCAGATGGTGCTGAGCAGCTGATCCCTGGTGAACACCGCCCCCGGATGCTCCAGCAGGAGGACCAGCAGCTGGAACTCCTTGAGGGTGAGGGTCACGCCGCACGCCCCGGCCTGGACCACGTGGCGGGCCGGGTCCACGGTGAGGGGCCCCATGGTCAGAACGCCCCGGGACGGGGCGGGGGTCCTGTCCCCCGCCCGGCGCAGGGCGGAGCGGACCCGGGCCATCAGCTCCATCATGCCGAAGGGCTTGGAGACGTAGTCGTCCGCCCCCGCGTCCAGGCCCACCACCTTGTCGTACTCGCTGCCCTTGGCGGTGAGGAGGATCACCTGGACGGACCGGGTGCGCCGGTCCTCCCGGAGCTTCTTCAGGATGGAGATGCCGTCCTCCTCCGGCAGCATGATGTCCAGCAGCACCACCTCGGGCCCCCGCCGGTCCAGCGCGGCCCAGAAGGCGGAGGGCCGGGCGAACCCCTCCGCCTCCAGTCCTGCGCTGGTGAGGGAGTAGAGCACCAGCTTCCGGATGCTGTTGTCGTCCTCAACAAAATAAATCATAGGCGCGTACAGCGGGCCCTTTTACGCCCGCACTCTCCCCGTAATGGAATAGGACACCCGCTCCGCCAGGTTGACGGCGTGGTCTCCGATGCGCTCCAGATACTTGGCCGCCATGAGCAGATCCAGGGCCTCCCACGCCCCGGCGGCGTCCTGGCGGATGAGCTCCGTCAGCTCGTCCTTGACCTGGACGAACAGCTCGTCCACTATATCGTCATATTGTATCACGTCCTGGGCCGCCTGCAAATCCTTTTTTACAAACGCGTCCACGCTGCCGTCCACCATCCTGGCCGCGGCCTGGGCCATGTCCCGGATGTGGATCTGGCCGGGCAGCGGACAGCCGGGGCTCAGGTGGCGGGAGATCTCCGCGATGTCCGCGGCCTGATCCCCGATGCGCTCCATGTCCCCGATCATCTTCAGGGCGGAGGAGACCGTGCGCAGGTCCCGGGCCACAGGCTGCTGCTGGAGGAGGAGGCGCATGCACAGGCTCTCAATCTCCCGCTCCTGCCGGTCAATCTCCACCTCCCGGGCAATGGCCACCTCGGCCATGGCCGGATCGTGGTCCAGCAGGGCTGCCGCGCCGGCGGCGATGGCCTCCTGGCACATGGCCCCCATGCCGATGAGCTCCTGGTGCAGCGTCTCCAGCTGCTGGTCAAAACGGTTTCGCATCAGCCGAACCTCCCGGTAATGTAGTCCTCCGTGCGCTGGTCCCGGGGCATGGAGAAGAGGCGCTCCGTGGGGGAAAACTCCACCAGCTCCCCGGAGAGGAAGAAGGCGGTCCGGTCGGAGACCCGGACGGCCTGCTGCATGTTGTGGGTGACCATGACGATGGTGTATTTCTCCTTGAGGGAGCCGATGAGGTCCTCGATCTTGGAGGTGGAGATGGGGTCCAGGGCGCTGGTGGCCTCGTCCATGAGCAGCACCTCCGGCTCCACCGCCAGGGCCCGGGCGATGCACAGCCGCTGCTGCTGGCCCCCGGAGAGGCCCAGGGCGCTCTTCTTCAGCCGGTCCCGGACCTCCTCCCAGATGGCGGCGGCGCGCAGGGAGTTCTCCACCAGCTCGTCCAGCCGGCCCCGGCGGCGCTCCCCGTGGGTCCGGGGGCCGTAGGCCACGTTGTCGTAGATGGACATGGGGAAGGGGTTGGGCTTCTGGAAGACCATGCCGATCCGGCGGCGCAGGGCGGTGACGTCCAGGCCCGGCGCGTAGATCTCCTGGCCCTGGAAGGTGAGGGAGCCGGTCATCCGGGTCCCGGGGACCAGATCGTTCATGCGGTTGATGGTGCGCAGGAAGGTGGACTTTCCGCACCCGGAGGGGCCGATGAGGGCCGTCACCCGGCCGGCGGGGATGTCCAGACTGATGTGCCGCAGGGCCTGGGAGGCGCCGTAGAAGAAATCCAGGTCCCGGGCCGAGAGGATCGCTTGCTCTGCCATGGCGTCGCTGTCCTTTCCAGTGAAGTGTGTCTTTTTTGCAGCGTTAAGGTTTTTCTTTTTGATTCCTTTTCTTTGTTCACAAAGAAAAAGAATGTAAGTCTATCCCCTCCGCAGCAGCCTCCCCGCCAGATGGGCGGCCAGATTGATGAGCCCGGTGAGGATGAGCAGGAGCGTGGCGATGGTGAAGGCGATGGCGAAGTCCGCCCGCTCCTTGGCGTAGACGTACAGGGCCACGGTGAGGGTGGCGCCGGAGGCGCGGAGCAGGCCCTGGATGGTGGAGAAGTCCTGCATGGCCGTGGACAGGCCCGCCGTGTACATGAGCACCGCGCTCTCCCCCACCACCCGCCCCACCGCCAGGATGCAGCCGGTGACGATGCCGTCCACCGAGGAGGGCAGCACCACGGTGCGGATGGTGCGCCACCTGCCCGCCCCCAGGCCCAGGGCCCCCTCCCGGTAGGACCGGGGCACGGTGCGCAGGCTCTCCTGGGTGGTACGGATGACTGTGGGCAGGGTCATGATCACCAGGGTCAGGGACCCGGCCAGCAGGGTCTTCTGGAGGCCCAGGGTATTGCAGAAGAGGATGACCCCCACCAGGGCGTAGAGGATGGAGGGGATGCCGGAGAGGGTCTCGGCGGCAAACTCCACCGCCCCCGCCAGACGGCGGTTTTTGGCGTACTCGGTCAGGTACACGGCCGCCCCCACCCCCAGGGGCAGGACCACAGCCAGGGAGGCCGCGATGACGTAGAGGGTGTTGAGGATGCTGGGCAGGATGCCCACCGTGCCGCGGAGGACGCTCTCCTGGCTGGTGAGCAGCTCCCAGCTCAGGCCCGGCGCGCCCCGGAGGAAGATATAGCCGATAACCAGCAGCAGCAGGGCGCAGGTGACGGCGGCGCACAGCCACAGCACCAGCTTTGCCAGCAGATTCCAGGCCCGGCGGGCCGGGGAGAGATTCGCGCCCATGGTCAGCCCTCCTTGCCCCGCTTCAGGGCCAGATTCAGCAGGATGTTGATGAGCATGATGAACAGGAACAGCACCAGACCGATGGAGAAGAGGGCCTGCCGCTGGAGGGAGCCCGGAGCGGCGTAGTTCATCTCAATGGCGATGCCCGTGGTGAGAAAGCGGACGCTGGAGAGCAGGGAGGGCATGTTGGCCACGTTGCCCGCCACCATGAGGATGGCCATGGCCTCCCCGATGGCCCGGCCCACCCCCAGCACCACCGCCGCCGCCACCCCGCTGCGGGCCGCCGGGGCGGTGACCCGCAGATAGGTCTCCACCGGGGTGGCCCCCAGGGCCAGACTGGCCTCCTCGTACTCCCGGGGCACCGCAGCCAGGGCCGCGTCGGACACGGAGATGATGGAGGGCAGGATCATCACCGCCAGCACGATGATGGACGCCAGCAGGGAGTCCCCCGCCGGCAGATCCAGCCAGGCGCGGAGGGCCGGCACCAGCACGCACATGCCCACCAGGCCGTAGACCACAGACGGGATGCCCGCCAGCAGGTTCACCGCCGGGCGGATGAGCCCCGCCAGCCGGGGCGGGGCCGCCTTGGCCAGGAAGAGGGCGGTGAAGAAGCCCACCGGCACCCCCAGCACAATGGCCCCGGCCGCGCCGTAGATGGAGGTGAGGATCATGGGCAGGATGCCGAACCGGGGATCCGTGGCGTGGGTGGAGGCCCAGGTGCGGCCAAAGAGGAAGCTCGTCAGGCCGATCTCCCGGATGGCCGGCAGGCCGGCCAGGATCAGATAGACGGTGATGAGCAGCACAAAGGCAATGGCCGTCAGGCCGCAGATCAGAAAGAGGGTCTGCATGGCGAACTCGGCTGGTTTTATCCGGCGCTTCATAGGGCGTGCCTCCTCTAAAGTTTTTCTCTTGATTCTTTTTTTGTGAACAAAGAAAAGAATGACTGCCCCCGCTTCACGGCGCAACCGCGCCGGCCCGGGCGATATAGGGCCCCGCCTCGCCGCCGCAGGCGTAGTCCAGGAAGGCCTGGGCCGCCGGGGAGAGGGCCTCGCCCTCCCGGGTCACCAGCAGGAAGGGCCGCTGGATGGGGTAGGCCCCGCTCCGCACCGTCTCCTCCGTGCAGGCCGCGCCCTCCACCGCCAGCGCCGACACCGTGTCGCCCACGGAGGCCAGGGAGGTGTAGCCGATGGCGTTGGGATTGCCGGACACGTTGCCCACCACATCCCCGGAGGAGCCGTACTCGTTGGTGTAATCGCACCGGTCCGTCACCCCCAGCAGCTCCTCAAAGGCCCCCCGGGTGCCGCTGCCCGCCTCCCGGCCATAGACCGCGACAGGGGCGTCCGGGCCCCCCAGGGCGGACCAGTTGTCCACCTGGCCGGTGAAGACCTGCTCCAGCTGGGCCAGGGTCAGGCCGGACACCGGGTTGGAGGGGTGGACGATCACCGCCACCCCGTCCAGGGCCACGGTCCAGGCCACGGCCCCCTTGTCCAGCTCCGCCTCCTTCAGCGGGCGGCTGGACAGGCCGATGTCCGCTCTGCCTGTCAGCGCCGCCTCCACCCCCGCGCCGGACCCGGTGCCGGAGTAGTTGACCGTAATGCCGGGCTCCCGCTCCCGAAAGGTCTCCTGGAGCACCGCCATCACGTCGGCCATGGAGGTGGAGCCGTCGGTGTTCACCGTGCCGGTGAGGCCCTCCGCCGTGCTGCCGCCGCAGGCGGCCAGCAGGAGGGCTGCCAGCAGCAGCAGGGGAAAAATTCGTTTCTTCATAGGCGGGCGCTCCTTTCCTGGATGGGCGGCGGTACTGCCATGATAGGCCGGAAATGTAAAATGGAAAACAGCGGGGAGGTTAAATGGCGGTAAAATAGGGTTAAAGAAGAGCAGCCGGATGATCCGGCTGCTCCTGCAGGATCTGTATTAGTGTATCGCAAAGGGCGTTGTCCTATGCGGGGGTTTGGGGGTTTTCCTCCGCCGGCGGGTGGGCCCACAGGTACACCGCCGCGGCCGCATTTCGGGGCACCACCTCCTCCAGCTCCTCCAGGCTGGCCTCCCGCACCGCCTTCACGCTCTTGAACCGCCGCAGCAGGGCCGTGCGCCGGGCCTCCCCCACGCCGGGGATCTCGTCCAGGGCGGAGCCCCGCACGCTCCTGCCGTGGCTCTGGCGGTTGTAGGTGATGGCGAAGCGGTGGGTCTCCTCCTGGATGCGGCCGATGAGGGTGAACACGGCCTGGGTTCCCTTGATGCCGATCTCCCGGCCCTCCGGGGTCACCAGGGCCCGGGTGCGGTGGCGGTCATCCTTCACCATGCCGAAGATGGGGATGGCCAGGCCGAACCGCTCCGTCACCCGCCGGGCCACCTTGGCGTGCTGCTCGCCGCCGTCGATGAGCAGCACGTCCGGCAGGGGCATGAACTTCTTGTCCTGCTCCATGTAGTGGGTCAGCCGCCGGGTGAGCACCTCCTCCATGGATTTGTAGTCGTCCGGATGGCCGTCCAGCTCCTTGATGCGAAAGCGCCTGTACCGGTCCTTGGCGGGCCGGGAGCCGCGGAACACCACCATGGAGGCCACCACGTCCTCCCCGCCGGTGTTGGAGATGTCGTAGCTCTCCATCCACTCCGGCGGCTCCTCCAGGCCCATCAGCTTCCCCAGCAGCTCCAGGGTGCGGTCGCTGCGCTCCTGGCTGGTGGTCTGCCGCTCCGCCTCCTCCCGGGCGTTGGCGGCGGCCAGGGCCAGCACCTGGGCCCGGTCCCCCCGCTGGGGCGTGCGGACCGTCACCCGGTGTCCCGCCTTCTCCCCCAGCAGCTGCTCCAGCACCTCCTGGTCCTCAATGGCCGCGGGGATGAAGATCTCCCGGGGCAGCGCGGACCGGGAGCCGTAGTATTGCAGCAGCAGGGCCGAGAGGATCTCCCCCTCCTCCTCCAGGGCCGAGGCGGCGAACAGCTCCGCCTCCTTCCCCGTCAGCTGCCCCTCCTCGTAGTGGAGCACCGCGAAGCAGCACTTGGCCTCCAGGTACAGCCCCCACACGTCCGTGTCCGCGCACACCCCGGCGATGACCTTCTGCCGCTTGCCCAGCACCTTGATGGCCGCGATCCGGTCCCGGAGGGCGGCGGCCTCCTCGAAGCGCAGCTCCTCGGCGGCGGCCTCCATCTCCCGCTCCAGCTGGGCCGTCACCAGCCGGATCTTGCCCTCCAGCAGCTGCACGGCGATGTCCACCCGCCGCTCGTACTCCTCCCGGCTCATCTCCGGCCGGCAGAACCCGTCGCACCGGCCCATGTGGTGGTTCAGGCAGGGCCGCTCCTTGCCGATGTCCCGGGGGAAGCTCTTGTGGCAGGTGGGCAGGCGGAGAGCCGTGCGGATGGCGTCCAGGGCGGAGCGGGTCTCCAGCCGGCCGCCGTAGGGGCCGAAGTACCGGGCCCCGTCGCCGGCAACCCGGCTGACCAGGGAGAAGCGCCGGTACTGCTCCCGGCTCAGGCGCACAAAGGGGTAGCCCTTGTCGTCCTTGAGGAGGATGTTGTACCGGGGCATGTACTGCTTGATGAGGGCGTTTTCCAGCACCAGGGCCTCAAACTCGCTGCCCACCACGATGGTGTCAAAGGTATCAACCAGCTTCACCATGGTCTGGGTCTTCAGGTTGTGGCCCCGGCCGGCCTGAAAGTACTGGCTCACCCGGTTTTTCAGCCGTTTCGCCTTGCCGACATAGATGACCGTGCCCTCCTTGTCGTGCATCAGGTACACCCCCGGGGCCAGGGGCAGGCTGTTGGCCTTCTCCAGCAGCTCCTCCTTGGTCATGGGTCTCTCCTCCTTTTTGGGTGGTCCGGGAACGGATCCCCGCCGGACGGTTCTGCTCAGACAGAAAAAGACTGTTTCGTTGCCGAAACAGTCTCCTCATCCGTGGATATGTGCGTTATTCGCCGAATTCGCCGGAACGAACCAGCTCGGCCAGCGCCTCAACGGCCTCCTTCTCATCGGAGCCGTCAGCGATCAGGGTGATGGTGGTGCCCTTTACGATGCCCAGAGACAGAACGCCCAGCAGGCTCTTGGCGTTCACCCGGCGCTCGTCCTTCTCAACCCAGATGCCGCTCTTGAACTCATTGGCCTTACGGATGAAGTAGGTGGCAGGTCTTGCATGCAGACCAACCTCATTGTTGATGGTGACTTCCTGAGTATACATAGACCATTATCTCCTCTTCAATCTCAATCTGCGCGATGGTTGGCAGCGCGGGAGTATATGTGTTATGTTAGCAAATTTCCTTTTCCCCGTCAATAGCACATTCTACAAAATTAGCGGCATATTCTTCACCTGTCCACGCCATTTTGTGGGAAAATCGACGAACCGGCTTTGACGCCGCCTGGAGAAAGCCGCCTGCTCTGGGAAAGTATTCCCCCGCCGCCCCGGGTTTATGCCCGACAGCGTATTCTATGCCCCGAAGGGGCCCGCGGTCCGGCCCCCGGGAGGGGGGAGAGGCGCTACAGGAGCCGCATCTGCTCCCCGTCCTCCTCCCGGAGCAGGGCCCCTGCGGCGGGGATGGCCCGGCAGCGGTAGCGGGGGAGATTGGTCAGGGGGGCGTCCTCCACCGCCGCCGCCTCCGTCAGGCGGTGCTTGGCCTTGAGGGTCATCACCTGCACCCCCTGGGTGGACCGGGTGGACTTGGGGGCGAGCAGGGCGGTATTGAAGATGAGGACCCGGTTCTCCGAGGAGAACAGCGCCAGCTCCCGGTCCTCCTTCAGGTGCAGCAGGGCCGCCAGGGGGCTCTTGTCGCTGTAGGCCCCCGTGAGCCGGCGGCGGTTGGAGGTGGTGGCGTAGGCGGTCAGCTCCACCCGGGCGGCCTTGCCGTTTTCAAAGAAGAACAGCAGCGCGCCGCTGTAGTCCCCCGGCAGGACCATGCTCACCACGGCCTCCTCCGGGTCCATGCCCAGCTTGCTGGGCAGGTAGTCCCCCAGGACGCTGGCCTTGGCGTCGTCAAAGTCGCTCAGGCGGCACTTGTACACCTGCTGCCGGTTGGTGAAGAACATGACCTCCGCCCGGCTGGTGGTCTCAAAGCTCTGGCGCGGGCCGTCCCCGTCCTTGTACTTCTGGGTGTCCGCCATGCGCAGGGACTGGGGGGTGATCTTCTTGAAGTACCCCTCCCGGGAGAGGAAGACGGTCACCGGGTAGTCCGGCGTGTCCTCGGTCTCGTCGTAGGCGGGGAGCTCGTGCTCATAGACGATGGTGGTGAGCCGGGGCTGGCCGTACTTCTTTTTCACGTCCTCCAGCTCCCGGATGATGAGCTTTTTCACCCGGCCGGGGCTGTTGACCAGGTCCTCCAGGTCCTCGATCTCGTCCCGCAGGGCCTCCTCCTCCCGCACCCGCTTGAGGATGTACTCCTTGTTGATGTTGCGCAGGCGGATCTCCGCCACGTACTCCGCCTGGATCTGGTCAATGCCAAAGCCGATCATCAGGTTGGGCACCACCTCGGCCTCCTCCTCCGTCTCCCGGATGATGCGGATGGCCTTGTCGATGTCCAGCAGGATCCGCTTGAGGCCCTTGAGGAGGTGGAGCTTGTCCCGCTTCTTGTTCAGGGTGAAGTACACCCGCCGCCGCACGCACTCCGTCCGCCAGGAGCACCACTCCTCCAGCAGGGAGCGCACCCCCATGACCCGGGGCGTGCCCGCCACCAGGACGTTGAAGTTGCAGCTCACCGCGTCCTGGAGGGTGGTGGACCGGAAGAGCTTGGCCATCAGCTTCTCCGGGTCCACGCCCCGCTTGAGGTCAATGGCCAGCTTCAGGCCGCTCAGGTCCGTCTCGTCCCGCATGTCGCTCACTTCCTTGAGCTTGCCGGCCTTGATGAGCTCGGAGACCTTGTCCATGATGTTCTCCGTGGTGGTGGTGTAGGGGATCTCGTAGATCTCCACCACGTTCTCGCTCTTCACGTAGCGGTATTTTCCCCGGATCTTGATGGAGCCCCGGCCGGTGCGGTAGACCTCCTCCAGGGCGGACTGATCGTAGATGATCTCCCCGCCGGTGGGGAAGTCGGGGCCCAGGAGGGTGGCGGAGATGTCGCAGTCCGGGTTTTTGAGGTAGGCCACCGTGGTGTCGCAGACCTCGGAGAGGTTGAAGCCGCACAGCTGGCTGGCCATGCCCACGGCGATGCCCTGGTTGGCGGAGACCAGGATGTTGGGGAAGGTGGTGGGCAGCAGGGCGGGCTCCTTCATGGAGTTGTCGTAGTTGTCCACAAAGTCCACCGCGTCCTGGTCCAGGTCCCGGAAGAGCTCCTGGCAGATGGGGGAGAGCTTGGCCTCCGTATACCGGCTGGCGGCCCAGGCCATGTCCCGGGAGTAGACCTTGCCGAAGTTGCCCTTGGAGTCCACGAAGGGGTGGAGCAGGGCCCCGTAGCCCTTGGAGAGGCGGACCATGGTGTCGTAGATGGCCGCGTCCCCGTGGGGGTTGAGGCGCATGGTCTGGCCCACGATGTTGGCGGACTTGGTCCGGGCCTTGGTCAGCAGGCCCATCTCGTACATGGTGTACAGGAGCTTGCGGTGGCTGGGCTTGAAGCCGTCGATCTCCGGGATGGCCCGGGACATGATGACCGACATGGCGTAGGGCATGAAGTTGGTCTCCAGGGTCTCCGTGATGGGCTGCTCCAGCATGGCCGCCCGCAGGCCCATCACGTTGGGGTTGCTGACCCGGGGCTTGTTCTCGTCTGGCTGCTTTTTCTTTGGCATATGGCGTATTCCTTAGTACGGTTTTCTCTTCTTTTCTTTTGTGAACAAAAGAAAAGAAGCAAAAGAAAAAACTTTAGAGCCTGTTTAATATCTCGACGTGTATGGATTGGCGAGTGGATTTTTTGCCCTGCAAGGCAAAAATCCGCAGGCATCCTGACGGATGGCAAGGATTTTTAACGCAGTCAGGGCGGAAAATACGCCGCCAAGACATGCGCGGGGAGATTTTAAACAGGCTCTTAGAACCTGTCTTCATAACCGGGGGATGCCGGATGGACGAGGATTTTTCTCGTCAGACAAGGAGATTTTCCGCAGCCATCCATATCGTGCAATGACCCCATCGAGGGGTCATGCACGATTATTCTGCACAGGCGCTCGATGCGCCTGTTGCAGAATCCTGACGTATGGCAAGGGAAATCGACGCAGTATGGCGGGAAAAAGACCGGCCAGAC
>ERZ779632.356-NODE-356-length-28066-cov-8.696334_pt1 | contig 28066 bp, 20 predicted proteins | sample MGYA00514194_ERZ779632 | MGnify/ENA primary metagenome ERZ779632 (study PRJEB29562, sample SAMEA4376704) | mouse gut metagenome | isolation source: Cecum | study: EMG produced TPA metagenomics assembly of the A DSS colitis mouse model was used to assess the...
CGGTACGGTAGATGGAAATTAATTTCACTAAATATAATTAGGTCACTACACTAGTAATCGTGCTGCCATTGATCTATTTATCCGCATTTCAATCCACACTCCCGCAAGGGGAGTGACTTTCTGCCCCGCTTCAAAAAACCCGATAAATCTGATTTCAATCCACACTCCCGCAAGGGGAGTGACTTAATCTTACCGTATTTAACAAAAGGCCCTAACGATTTCAATCCACACTCCCGCAAGGGGAGTGACCGTATCTGGTCCCATAACTCCGATTGCTTTTGACTATTTCAATCCACACTCCCGCAAGGGGAGTGACATTGTCTAATACAGCCACACTCGGTCCGTCTAACATTTCAATCCACACTCCCGCAAGGGGAGTGACCTTGTCCGCTGGAGCGTGAGGATTATGCGGAGCTTATTTCAATCCACACTCCCGCAAGGGGAGTGACCTTTGATAATCCGCAGGATCATGGTTATCCGGGCATTTCAATCCACACTCCCGCAAGGGGAGTGACTGTATGGGTATCATGCGATAACAGTGTGACAAATAATTTCAATCCACACTCCCGCAAGGGGAGTGACATAACTCGGAAGTCATCCCAGACACGGACAAGGTGATTTCAATCCACACTCCCGCAAGGGGAGTGACGCACCCAAGCCGGATAAAAATCAACTCAAAGGATGATTTCAATCCACACTCCCGCAAGGGGAGTGACTACAAAGGCCATTACCAAAGGATATATGTACACAATTTCAATCCACACTCCCGCAAGGGGAGTGACGGTATTTCCATATCAAATGAGTCAGTAATAGAAATTTCAATCCACACTCCCGCAAGGGGAGTGACCATAACAGACCCGGAAGGTACGCTCCCGCTTTCTATTTCAATCCACACTCCCGCAAGGGGAGTGACGGGGTGTGCAGTTATCATTCAATTAAAGTATAGCATTTCAATCCACACTCCCGCAAGGGGAGTGACTTGTAAAATTTATAGTTTATCTGGTCGATTTTATATTTCAATCCACACTCCCGCAAGGGGAGTGACCTTGGTCGGTGTGGGACTTGGGCTTTTTTCCCGCAATTTCAATCCACACTCCCGCAAGGGGAGTGACGGTGCCTAAGATCCAGTCGGCACTGACTTCATAATTTCAATCCACACTCCCGCAAGGGGAGTGACTTCCTTTTTGGTATATTTGTTTATTCCAAAAAGATTTCAATCCACACTCCCGCAAGGGGAGTGACCATGGTGCGTCAAGCAGCGGATGCCTATGTAGATATTTCAATCCACACTCCCGCAAGGGGAGTGACGTATGCACGTGAGTATGCGGCTTGTGGCAATGTATTTCAATCCACACTCCCGCAAGGGGAGTGACGAAACCGTGGAGTGTATTAATGAAGCCACGGGAATTTCAATCCACACTCCCGCAAGGGGAGTGACCAAATGGTTGTATTTATGGTTTTTACAATCAGTCATTTCAATCCACACTCCCGCAAGGGGAGTGACTTATCTTTCAGAGTTTACTTTTGGATGGCATATGATTTCAATCCACACTCCCGCAAGGGGAGTGACCGCACCTAAGGAGGTATAATACAATGACAAGAGAAATTTCAATCCACACTCCCGCAAGGGGAGTGACGTAAAAAATCCAGAAGGGCAGCCACACCTTTAACATTTCAATCCACACTCCCGCAAGGGGAGTGACTGCAGGAAAAGCATTACACCGAGCAATGTCCAGGATTTCAATCCACACTCCCGCAAGGGGAGTGACGGTCGTACTCGGAATTATGCAACGGTTGTATACCCGATTTCAATCCACACTCCCGCAAGGGGAGTGACTCCGGCGCTGCAAGTCACATCCTGCGGCAAAAATTTCAATCCACACTCCCGCAAGGGGAGTGACTGGAGAGCGGGAGAGCATCGCCGGAACTGACAATTTCAATCCACACTCCCGCAAGGGGAGTGACACCATTCCCAGTCATTGGAGCGGGCCAGATAATATTTCAATCCACACTCCCGCAAGGGGAGTGACTATATGGCCCTGTCAATACAAGGGCTACCTGGGGGATTTCAATCCACACTCCCGCAAGGGGAGTGACTATCATCAATTAACACAATCCGTGGACACACCTATTTCAATCCACACTCCCGCAAGGGGAGTGACCCAGAGATGTTTGAGGTGGTGACGCAGAACCGTAATTTCAATCCACACTCCCGCAAGGGGAGTGACGCAGTACAAGCTGCCTAAATGTGTGACAACAAAAATTTCAATCCACACTCCCGCAAGGGGAGTGACGGCCGGACTGCATATCTGTATGACGATGACGGAAATATTTCAATCCACACTCCCGCAAGGGGAGTGACTCCTGCGTCTTTCCTAGCTTTTTTGATTTTGTTATATTTCAATCCACACTCCCGCAAGGGGAGTGACCAGAGCCGCCATATTGATCAGAGTTTCCCTTAATATTTCAATCCACACTCCCGCAAGGGGAGTGACCATTGACTGTTTCGATGTTGGACCGTGGCTTGTTATTTCAATCCACACTCCCGCAAGGGGAGTGACCATTGACTGTTTCGATGTTGGACCGTGGCTTGTTATTTCAATCCACACTCCCGCAAGGGGAGTGACAAGTACAGGGAGGCCATATTGATCGTTGGTAAAAAATTTCAATCCACACTCCCGCAAGGGGAGTGACTCTGGTGGCCGCTCCTTTGGATGTCTGCGTCTCCAATTTCAATCCACACTCCCGCAAGGGGAGTGACCAGGCCAGGCGCACAGCTGGATCAGGTGCCAGCGATTTCAATCCACACTCCCGCAAGGGGAGTGACCCTCAACTACCGTTCCGTCTTTCAATTCCTTCAGATTTCAATCCACACTCCCGCAAGGGGAGTGACCATTGTTCTTTTTTCTCCTATTTAATCGCTTTTATTTCAATCCACACTCCCGCAAGGGGAGTGACCGTGGAGGAGATAAACGCGCAGAGAATCAGGGATATTTCAATCCACACTCCCGCAAGGGGAGTGACGACGCCGAGCCTCGTTCATTGACTCAATAGAATTTTATTTCAATCCACACTCCCGCAAGGGGAGTGACCCTGCGCCCGTTCCGGCATCCCCGGCCCCGGCATATTTCAATCCACACTCCCGCAAGGGGAGTGACCTTGGACCTTTTGTCAAATATGGTAAGATTAAGTCAATTTCAATCCACACTCCCGCAAGGGGAGTGACATTGGGGAGACAATTAAGATCCGGGATATTTACTGCATTTCAATCCACACTCCCGCAAGGGGAGTGACATTCATCGACTCGATCGAATTTTGAAATTCAACCATATTTCAATCCACACTCCCGCAAGGGGAGTGACGGATATCCCATACGTGGCGGCATATCTTTACGATATTTCAATCCACACTCCCGCAAGGGGAGTGACGACTTTGAGACTAGGAGGGGCAATTATTGCATAGTTATTTCAATCCACACTCCCGCAAGGGGAGTGACTATTGATGGTAAATATATATTTGCGTTGGCTAATATTTCAATCCACACTCCCGCAAGGGGAGTGACCAATACCAACGCCGATACTAATAAAGTTAACCGCATTTCAATCCACACTCCCGCAAGGGGAGTGACTATTTTGATGCTGTTTTTAAATCAGCAAATATGCTATTTCAATCCACACTCCCGCAAGGGGAGTGACTATACACTGCCGTAAAATATGGCGGGTCATGATATTTCAATCCACACTCCCGCAAGGGGAGTGACACAACTCGTTAAAACAGCTTATTGCGATTTTCGGCATTTCAATCCACACTCCCGCAAGGGGAGTGACAGAGCATATACCTCTGGAGTGATAGCCCCTTTTTATTTCAATCCACACTCCCGCAAGGGGAGTGACCAAGCCGGCGTCGAGCCTCATTCATCGACTCGATGATTTCAATCCACACTCCCGCAAGGGGAGTGACCCAATGCGGAAGAGGGCTACCACATGAATATTAATATTTCAATCCACACTCCCGCAAGGGGAGTGACAGTTTCGATTCAGACTGAGAAAGATGCTGAGACAAAATTTCAATCCACACTCCCGCAAGGGGAGTGACGGTGGTAAGGTATACAAGGCTGATGGCCAGAAGGATATTTCAATCCACACTCCCGCAAGGGGAGTGACTGGTAACAGTAGTAACAAATTGCTTCAATTTTAATTTCAATCCACACTCCCGCAAGGGGAGTGACGAGTCGGCGCCTAGCCTCATTCATGGATTCGATCATTTCAATCCACACTCCCGCAAGGGGAGTGACTATTGTCTAATACCGCTATACTAGGTCCATCCAATATTTCAATCCACACTCCCGCAAGGGGAGTGACATGGGCTATATTGCCTAAAGGTAAAAAAGAGAGGATTTCAATCCACACTCCCGCAAAGGGAGTGACGGCAATGAGCCAACAGGAAAAGACGGATTACAAGCATTTCAATCCACACTCCCGCAAGGGGAGTGACAAAGCGGGGAAAATACCCTGGAAGATCAAAGGGATTTCAATCCACACTCCCGCAAGGGGAGTGACTGGTAGTTCCGGTGGCAATTCTGCTGAGAACTGGTGATTTCAATCCACACTCCCGCAAGGGGAGTGACTCAGGTCGAGATCGCCGGGGATACGTCTCTGGTATTTCAATCCACACTCCCGCAAGGGGAGTGACGGCAAAACATATTACATAGAACTAAGTGAGGAATGATTTCAATCCACACTCCCGCAAGGGGAGTGACCATATAAATCAGTCTCAAAGGCATCAATATTGGATTTCAATCCACACTCCCGCAAGGGGAGTGACAAACATGGGTTTGTCTTCAGATTTGACCCTGCAGAATTTCAATCCACACTCCCGCAAGGGGAGTGACATCCGTCATGTAGTCAGACATTCCAGACATTATATTTCAATCCACACTCCCGCAAGGGGAGTGACGGTTTGGCTCAAATAAAAAAATCATGACCTATGCAGATTTCAATCCACACTCCCGCAAGGGGAGTGACATCTTTTCTTTCTCCCCTTATCCCTGGGGGGCAGGATTTCAATCCACACTCCCGCAAGGGGAGTGACACCCAGGACGAGTGTAAGGCGTTGTCAGGGGACAATATTTCAATCCACACTCCCGCAAGGGGAGTGACTGGGGGGATAATTTTTCACTCCCATGTTTCTGGCATTTCAATCCACACTCCCGCAAGGGGAGTGACTAAAATCTTTTGTATCTTGCTTGTAAATCGGTGCATTTCAATCCACACTCCCGCAAGGGGAGTGACCTTTTATTATGTGTATTTGCCGTAGCGGCATGGTAATTTCAATCCACACTCCCGCAAGGGGAGTGACTATACATTACTCTTACTAAACCAGTATTTCTTACTAGAATTTCAATCCACACTCCCGCAAGGGGAGTGACACGGTAGTCTAAAAGATATTGCAACCTTCTATGCGATTTCAATCCACACTCCCGCAAGGGGAGTGACAGTTATGACTCCATCTTCATATGCAGTTCATGTAATTTCAATCCACACTCCCGCAAGGGGAGTGACAAAATCCGATAGACTACCTTGAGGTACTTCAGGATTTCAATCCACACTCCCGCAAGGGGAGTGACACCGCCAAAGCCGCCCCATCCACCATTCATCATCATATTTCAATCCACACTCCCGCAAGGGGAGTGACTTTGCGGGCAAGTTTTTTTCTGCTTCATATGCCAAAATTTCAATCCACACTCCCGCAAGGGGAGTGACGGACAAGGGCTTTAGAATAGTCCCCAAAACCGCCAATTTCAATCCACACTCCCGCAAGGGGAGTGACCCTCTTTGATACACGTCTGTACACATGATTCATACATTTCAATCCACACTCCCGCAAGGGGAGTGACACTCTGCGGAAGAGATGACCTTCCTGTTTGATGATTTCAATCCACACTCCCGCAAGGGGAGTGACGATAAAACGCCCTGTTTTTTATTGTGCAAAACGGAATTTCAATCCACACTCCCGCAAGGGGAGTGACCTTAAGATGGTTCTTGTGGATGGAAGTCTTTGCATTTCAATCCACACTCCCGCAAGGGGAGTGACACCGACTAACACGGTGGATGTGTGGAGGGATACGATTTCAATCCACACTCCCGCAAGGGGAGTGACTATCAAGGACAATAATAGCATATCTAGAAACAGATTTCAATCCACACTCCCGCAAGGGGAGTGACTGGGGGCAAGCCCCCAAACCCCGCTTGCCATGATTATTTCAATCCACACTCCCGCAAGGGGAGTGACCGCCATTGTTGCCCCAGCCGTTGCCGCCCCAACCATTTCAATCCACACTCCCGCAAGGGGAGTGACGGCGTAGGGGCGCGAGTTGAAATTAATCAGCAGGAATTTCAATCCACACTCCCGCAAGGGGAGTGACGCTTATCCCAGGGGCATAAACTCCTATGCTTTGTAAATTTCAATCCACACTCCCGCAAGGGGAGTGACAATCACTTAGGCGCAAATCCCCATTAACAATATTATTTCAATCCACACTCCCGCAAGGGGAGTGACCCGCAGTGCGTCGGGCATTGTGCTACGGATTATGAATTTCAATCCACACTCCCGCAAGGGGAGTGACCATTTACAGACCGCAGATTTTTGTTCGGCTGGCAATTTCAATCCACACTCCCGCAAGGGGAGTGACGATGTCTCTGGTGTTGTTGTTCATGGTATTCTGCAAGATTTCAATCCACACTCCCGCAAGGGGAGTGACAGAAGTCACTTCCTTCTTTTGCGTTTTCTCAATCTATTTCAATCCACACTCCCGCAAGGGGAGTGACTATCTTCATACTGCAAAAAAGCGGAGAAAAAATCATTTCAATCCACACTCCCGCAAGGGGAGTGACATAAAAGTCTCCTTTCAATGTATCAATGTTTCACGTATTTCAATCCACACTCCCGCAAGGGGAGTGACCGGTGACATAGAAACGTTGCAGTCGGGTGTTACGATTTCAATCCACACTCCCGCAAGGGGAGTGACATTGTTGCGTGCGGTGCTCTATTTTACCAGATGGCGATTTCAATCCACACTCCCGCAAGGGGAGTGACTATAAAGGAGTTACAAGAAAATCAAGGCGACATTATTTCAATCCACACTCCCGCAAGGGGAGTGACAAAGTGATTATTGACATCATCCTTGAGGACAGCCCATTTCAATCCACACTCCCGCAAGGGGAGTGACGGTTAGAAAGCGAGGTAGACAATGTGTGACATTATAATTTCAATCCACACTCCCGCAAGGGGAGTGACGAGAAAACCATATGAGGAGGGTAGAGATGGAATATTTCAATCCACACTCCCGCAAGGGGAGTGACGTTCTGTATATTGCTGCTGTACAAACGGATTTGTATTTCAATCCACACTCCCGCAAGGGGAGTGACGATTCCCTTATCAACGCCCTTGATGGGGACGAGGACATTTCAATCCACACTCCCGCAAGGGGAGTGACGGTGTGGTATTTATGATGTCAGACAAAGACTATATTTCAATCCACACTCCCGCAAGGGGAGTGACGTAATTTTAACGGCAAGCAACATCTCCGATCCTATTTCAATCCACACTCCCGCAAGGGGAGTGACTGATGGCATGGCCGGATTGTTGGATGCTTATGTGATTTCAATCCACACTCCCGCAAGGGGAGTGACGGTATTTGCGGTTCCCATCGTGATCTATATAACCATTTCAATCCACACTCCCGCAAGGGGAGTGACCGTGGGAACCGTGGTCGCTGTATGGCTGGTAGTAAATATTTCAATCCACACTCCCGCAAGGGGAGTGACAGTAACAAAAGCAATGAATAATCCGGCGTTAGTTATTTCAATCCACACTCCCGCAAGGGGAGTGACACTGCTGCTCTGACTACTACCGGAGTGAGCAGAAATTTCAATCCACACTCCCGCAAGGGGAGTGACCACGTCCATATCATCAATACAATAAACTCTTTCCGATTTCAATCCACACTCCCGCAAGGGGAGTGACGGTGGTAAACCTCATCAAAGAGATTCTTGCCAAAATATTTCAATCCACACTCCCGCAAGGGGAGTGACCCCGCAGCGCCGACACAGTCTGCTCAGAAAGAAAACATTTCAATCCACACTCCCGCAAGGGGAGTGACGTCCGTCCAGCGTGTCTTGATCAGATGCCAGTGGCTTATTTCAATCCACACTCCCGCAAGGGGAGTGACGGAGATTCAGGTTCTAAAGTATCGGCTATACTGCTAATTTCAATCCACACTCCCGCAAGGGGAGTGACGGTGACACCATAGACGCTGTGGAGAAGAGGGAACTATTTCAATCCACACTCCCGCAAGGGGAGTGACCAGTATCCATCAATCCTTTATGCGAAGGTAATGCAAGTATTTCAATCCACACTCCCGCAAGGGGAGTGACGACAACCTGACAGGAGGCAGGCTCACGAGCATTAAATTTCAATCCACACTCCCGCAAGGGGAGTGACAGCAAAAACAAACAACTATATTCATCCATACACTACAAAAACTGGTAAAAACCACTAACATATATCAACTTTCCACGCTTTCCTGCATAGTTCCTTATCATTTTTGAATCATATGCAGGTGCGAAACCCACAGCAAAAGTGTGTTCGCTTGGTATTCGCACTGATTAGAAGATTATAGGAGCATCTATATCCTGCACTTTCTTGCTGCCATAATGCTCAATGCGATTGTGATAAGCATTTCCAAGGCGATAGAACCGTAGACTGTCCGCATCTTCATCAATCAATTTTAAAAGACTGCTTCTGAAGGCCACAAACTGAGCCTCGTCCATCTTGCATTCAAATACAGAATTTTGTACACGCAATCCATAGTTCTGGCATTGCTTGGCCACCTTGCGCAATCTTGCTCTTCCAGCCGCAGTCTCGGTAGAAACATCATAAGTGACAACTATCAGCATATAATTCCTCCTCGCTGTATGCCCCGCTTAAACGCCATACTCTGCTGTTCATTTCCATAGAAAGGGCGGATATCCATCCAAATCGCCCCTTATGTACCGAGCCAAAAGAAGTGCCTGCACATATGGCACCAATCCCCACTCAATGCTTTCCTGCAGATACGGATGTGTCAGCTTCTCTACCTTTTTATTCTGCCATACAGACAGATATTTCTTTCTCCCTGTTTCATTAAGAAACACCGCCCCGTTTTCCTTTTGCTCAAAGTCTGCCGCATCCACCATTTTCTTGTTAATGCAGGACAGTACAAATCTATCCGCATATGGCGCTCTGAGTTCTTCCAACAGATCCAAAGCCAAAGAACATCGCCCCGGCCTGTCAGTATGCATAAAGCCCGCATAGGGATCCAATCCCACCGCCTCCAGGGCCGCCACGCACATACTGGTCAGCAGAGAATAGGTAAAGGACAACAGGGCATTTACCCTGTCCAAAGGCGGCCGCCTATTTCTGGTATCAAACGTAAACGCTGCCTTCTGCTGTAAAATCAACTGATCAAACTGGGAAAAATATCGGGACGCCGCCTCTCCCTCATAGCCTCTCAGCATTTCCATGGTTTCCGCCGCTCTCACCATCTGAAGGGTATCTTTGAGTTGTGCCGACACCCGAACCAGTTTTTCTGTGTCCAGCCTTTCCTCGTAGTCCCTTATGGCTCTGTTGATAACACTTCTCTCATTATATATTTTGCCAATCATAAAATTGCGCGCCAACTCCAGAGCAGTTTTTTCGCTGTCTGCCATTCGGTACTGTGTCCTTCTCAGCAGAATATTGCCGTATGCCTTTCCTGTCACCTTGGCTCGAAAACGGCCTGTAGTGGATAAAAAAGTCATGGAAATATTATTGAGGGCGCACTTTTCCATCAGCGCCGGACTAGCCCCCGCATATCCACAGGTTACAATAGCTTCCAGGTTGTGCAGCGGCAGCCGCCCTACTTCCTTTTTATTCTGGGAAATAACCACATTCTCCCCATCCAGAGAGAGATAATATTCCCTGGATGTGATATACAATGTATTCAGCAACTTTCTCATGCATATACCCCCACATACTACTGATAAAGTCAGCGATACAGCACTGACCATATTAGAGAAACGCTGATAAAAGCGTTTCCCTCGCCGGATTCGAACTGCGAAGCAGCAGTTTCCTCTGCAAATCCGTGCGCATCCGCCGAGACCCTGAGGAAGCGACGATTAACCAGCGCTTCCTTAAAAAAACGCCTGTCTACTCACCTTCCAGATGCCCCCAAATATACTGCGCCACACTCCTGCTCTTTTCCAGCTTCGGCAGACAGATTTCCTTCAAGGAACAAGCCTCACATTTCTTAGACTTTTTCACTTTGGGAGTATATCCCCTCGCATAGAACTGATGCATTTCCTGCAGCAATCGTCCGCACTCCTTGCGCAAAGCTTCCGTGATCTCCACGCATTCCCGTCTGCGGGTCTCCCCGTAAAACAGATATGCCTGGGGGATCTCTGTCATAAACATCTCTTCCAGGCAGATCGCCTGAGCAGTCAGCTGCATCCTGTCCTCGTCCGTCACCTTTGCCCGGCCTCTTTTGTACTCAATGGGATATAGTATGTACCTTCCCTCCCGTCCGGGCAGAGCGATTCCCTCTTCTGCCCGGACAAACTCCACCACATCGCATTCTCCGCTGATCCCCAGTGTCCTGGAATGCACGGGCGTTCCCCTGGAGATAATTATATTTTTCCTCTTCTCCGCAGAATACCCGTCATGCACTTTCTCATGAAACAAATTGCCCTTCACAGTGAGTACATTCTCCTCCCACTGCTGCTCGATATGGATCAGCGCCCACTGCCTCCTGCAAAATGTGAAATGCTGCAAGCCCGAAAGCTGGAGAAAATCCTCTTCCCTATACTCAGATTCCATCATAAATTTCAACCTTCAGATCCTGCATATCCGCCACTGTAATCTCAAAATCTTCCGCGCACTTAGGGATATCCACCTGGGCCTTTTTCCGCACCTGCAGGCTTCTATGTACCTTTGCGGAGGAGTACTGTCCCAGGAAAGAATTGTGTTTCCACCAAATCACTTTGCACACCTCCATGCTGCCCTCCGGCCTTGCGGAGGAGGCATCATTTTCGAACAGTGTCACCAGAATCTGACGAATCACTTCCGCATCCTCGTCCGAGAATCCTGTTTTCTCCGCCAACTGGTGATTGATGCTGCCATAGGTAACATACATGCCAAAGTCAACCCTGTGCTTCATTCCCATGGTATCGGAAGATTTTTTCTCGCTGGGCTCGCTGTTGACGCTCTTGGTAATCTGCATGGAAGAAATATCAATGGGCACGACGCTCACGGCGGTCTGTATGGAAACGGGGCCTCTCACGCCCACGGAGACGCCGTCCCCTTCAGTTCCCTTGCTCTTAAAGGCAAACACCTGTCCAAAAGTCCTCACATCCATCCATTTTTTGCAGGCGGCAGCAGCATATTTCTCCTTATCCTTTCCTGCTTCCTTTAACTCCGGCGCGGCGCCGGCCCTCTCGCTCAGACTCTTAATGCCGTCCACATTTTTCTCATCAGACTGTACGAATACCGGATAGCCCATATCCATCATACGGTTACGGATTTTCCTCTTTAGACACACATCCGACACCTCTCCGAAACCGTCGTAAGTCTCCCTGGGCCTGTTTCCATTAAGCGGATCGCCGTTGGGATTCGCATTCCTCACGCTGAACACTACTGCAAAATCAATTTTATTTGTAAATTCGCTCATACTGGTTTACCATCCTTTCTTTGCTAGGCATATTTGGCATATTACAGGAACCGCTTGGCGAACCTGTAATCGAACGCGGCGCAGAAACGCACCCTCTACTCCTTAGTTTCATCCTGCTCTGTTTTCTTAGAGTAATTGCGGTATTCCATTATCTGACTGCTATAGCCCTGTAAAAATGTGGGCTCCAGCTTGTCCTTCTGCGCCAGTTCCAACCTGTCAGTCAATTCGTCAATTTTATTAATATAATACGGCTTACCTGCGCTTTTTAACTTCAGTATGTAAGGGTTCAGTTGATTTCTGATGGTATTCCAGGTCTCCACCGGATATCTCTGGAACCTGACAAAATATTTCTCTGCCGCCGTATTCCGCATTACCTCCTTATTGTTGCCGCTCCCCATAGCCAGCGCGCTTCTCTCCAGCATTTCCGCCGTGGCCAGCAGCTGCCCGAAAATGTAACTCCTGTCTTTACTTTCTGTATCCAGACTCATACCATGTTCCTCCTTTCTGTCTCCTCTCTCAATCTGCCACTTTCTCAACAGGGCACAGGTGATTGTCACGACCTTGTTCCATTCCCAATAGTCCTTGTAATGGGAGGGATTTACCGCCTGCCCCAGGGCGGACAGCACCACGTCATAGGGAAGTCTCCTGCCCTCCACGATGCAGGGCAGAAGCCGCTCCCGCACACTTTTGTTCAATTTTTCGTTTTTGTCCCCTGCCACCAGTTTTACAATGTCTATCATGGAAGGAGACCAGGGCACCATGGCCTGCACTTTATTGGACCTGTTCAGCCAGCAGGTCTCCGTTTTCCACTTAGTGATATTTGTGATAAACTGCTTTGCCCCATACTTTTGATAAAACGGTACGGACAGCCGGCCCGTGGTAGCGGCCTCCACTCCCATGATCATGACAAAATCCCTGTCCCCGGGAGGATCACCCGGTCCCCATATGGCCTTTCTCACCCAGTCCGAATAAGCGTCATCCGTATAAGCCTGCTCTTCCTCCCAGTACAACTCCTCAAAAGGACTTTTCATCTCCGGTTTTTCCACCGACCATACCACAAAAACCTGCTCTCCCATTCTGAGACATGCCTGTTTGGCAATCAGCCACCGCAAAGCGCTGTGGGCCTTCTGGGAAATCTCATAACTCACCGATGCCACTTGGCTGCTGTCGTTGAACCGCCCCTTAAAGGTCAGAACCCCCGACGCATTATTGGAGGAAATCAGCTTTGCCTTATCAGCAGTGTTTCGGATTTTTGCCGGGTGCTTTTCGGAGCAGGGCACCGCCTCGCCGCAGACATAACAAAGTTCCCTGTTTTCCTGGCTGGACAGATAAAATTGTATGTAACTGTCAAAAACCCGGGGATCGCAGTACAGCCTGCTCTCCGGCTGACCCGGAATCTCCACCGCAAACCGCACAAACCAGTCTGCCAGCGCTATCCCTTGTTGTTTCTCCGCAGTGATCTGTCCCCCCTCATAGGCGAAAAGCCCGGCCTCCAGCAGATCATGCATAAGTACACCTCTGCGCAGATATTGGCAGACCGTCCTGACCTGGGGCAGGCTGTACTTGGACTGCGCCCATGCCTCCAGCTGAACTATATATTTATCGTATTTTTCCTTTTTACTTCCCGACACAAAGTCCCCGTAATCTCCGGCAATATATTCCAGCTTGTCGCAAAGCGGATGAGGGAAGACCGCCTTGCCGCTCCTGCTGCTTGAATCCTCAGTGACAGGGATGACCGTGACCGCATCCTCCTTGTCCACCCTGTAGGCTCTGCCAAAACGCCCTTCCTCGTCCAGAACCACCTCCAGCTGGGCATTTTGGGTCAGATGGGCGATGGGCAATAGCAGGGGCTGTCCTTCCTTTACCACGCCTGCCTCGTTCTTGCAGGCTTCATAGGTCAGATACAAATCATTCAGCCAACTCATCCAGCATCCCTCCCCCCGCAAGCGTCACATTCCCTTTTTCCAAACTGAATCCCTTGGGCTTTTGATCCGCCAATATCCGGCGTATGCCGCACTCCTCCGGGGCTGGGAAGGTGATAATTCCCTTCTTCATCACCGGATGGAAAAATCTCGCCGTCAGCTTATTTTTCTCCTCCGGCCTCACCGCCTCGTCGGGATAAGTAAACCCATGGAACATCAGCCCCAGCGGAAATTCATCATATGTATCATATGCCCCCTGTCCGCTGTCAAAATCACAGGGCTCCACATATCCCTGACACTCCCGGGTTCCCAGGAAAATATCTCTCCTGCCTCCCTTTTCCAGAGCGCGCTTCGCAATAAAATAGTGCTTATTCTCATTTCTGTCCCCGGCCAGGTCAGGCCGGTTCTCGTTCCACACAAAATGCGCCTGTACCCGGTACTCCACATCCGCAAGATAAGTGTAGATGGACAGGGTGTTGCCCCCGCCATAGTCGATGGGCCTGACAGCCTGGGACTCCGACCTGATGGGCTTCATGATACGCACCCGATCCACCACCCAAACCAGGGTGGGTTTCCAATAGATGCTTTCCAGTATGCCCTTCAGCGCCTGATAAGTGGGCACCTGGTAGGTGAACTTTTCCCCGCCCATCCTGCTGATAGGGTCCGTAAAAAGCGCCCGCCGCCCTGTCAGCGCAAATGTAATGCTGTTTTCTTTCTCCATGCTCCTCCTTTCTATTTTGAGTTCCGCTTGTTCCCTCCAAGCGCCCAGATCCAGTGCCGGACATCCGGCCGCTTGATGGCGTCCGGATGTCCGGCAGCGCTTTCCGGGAACTCGCTGCCTTAGAGTCCGGCATACGCGTTGCTCAAAATCCGTAAAACGGCATATTCTTACTGATTTCCCCGGTAATCCCGGTCTTGTCGTCGTAGTACATCTCGTTCAAAACGTACATTCCCATCTTATCCTCCCATCCTATGACCCCCTTACCTAATTTTTCTATTTCATATCTTTGCAGGTTTACCACATACTGCTGTGCTTCTTTTAATAAACCCTTTATCACTTTGTATTCCCTGTTTTCGGATTTTTGTATCTCCTCCCATATTTCCTTTCCCCTGCCTCTGGGCACAAAGACAGAGATTCCCCCATCCTCTATGACACTATAATGCTCCGCTGCCGTGCGGAATGCCTGGTTCAGCGCTTTCATTTCATAGCCCTTGTGCAGCTTGCCGGAATTGACCAAGCCGGCATTATCAGCCAGCAAATCATAGAGGGACTCCGCGCTTAGTCCGGGAGTTGGGTATTTCATTTCCCCCTTCCTGTTCCAGAAATAATATTCGAAATAAGTATGCATGGCCTTTTCCGACAACAACTCACTGTCAAATTCTTCCGGCTTCCTGACATACTCCCCAAGCAGCCTCTCCGAAGCCTTTGCCCCCTCCTTAATATCCTTTAAATGCACCAGCGACTCCAATTCGTCACAGGGATTGACAACATAGGTCGTCTCTATCCCCCGTATCCCTTCTCTGTTACATCTTCCCGCCGCCTGTACGATGGAATCCATCCCCGACAGGGAACGGACCACACAGGAGAAATCAAAGTCAATGCCCGCCTCAATTAATTGAGTGCTCACAACTATGATCTTCTCCCTGCCTGATAATGCCTTTCGAATATCCGCAATGACGCTTTTCCTGTGCGCCGCATACAGCCTTGTGGAAAGGTAATATACCCTGTAGTTCTCTCCCGCTGTCTTGACTGACTCGTTATATATGGCCAGCGCGGAATCCTTGGTGTTCAGTATCGCCAGCACATTGCCCTTGCTTTCTGCCTTTTCCCATATGAACTCCGCCAATTCTTCTCTGGTATAACCGCCGCTTTTGAATCTTGGCTCCACCTGCACCCGCTTAAAGACCTCCCATGCCTCCCGGGGCAGTTCCGCCAGCGCCGCGGGGTCTGTCATTCTGGCAGGATATATGGGCTTTTCTGTCTCCCCCAGAAGGGGCTGGGTAGCTGTACACAGCACACAGGTACAGCCGCACACATATGTCAGATAATTGATAAGACTGTTAAACAGGGCAATCTGCTTGACAGGTAAAGTCTGAATTTCATCAAAGATAATCACCGCGTTTTGAAACTGATGGGCCGGGCGGAGATTCCTTGTCCCCCGGGCAAAAAATGTATTCAGGAAACGAACCATGGTGGTTAGGACAATGGGCTCCGCCATCCTCTGCGCCCAGAAATCCCCGTCCGAGGATATCTCTGCTTTCTCTCCTGACGTTTTTCCCAATCTATCTTTTCCTTTGCCGTTCTCCGCTTGAGAGTGCAGTTCCAGAATATTGTTTTCCACCAGCTCGTCCCCTTCGTTTTTATGCGCCAATGCTGCCTTTATACTCTTCGCCGTCTGGTCTAAAACAGATAAATAGGGGATTACGTAAAATATTCTGCCTTTACTCTGCCGGATGCAATGGGTGAGGGCAAAACGGGTCACTGCCAAAGTCTTTCCCGCCCCGGTGGGACAGGCCAGGGTATAAATCCCGCCTTTCCTGCTTCCCGCCTCCTTGCAGCTGTCGGAGATATGGTTTCTCCAGATATTGATGGGTTTGGAGGCTTGCCCCATTCTCATAAGGCCAGTCTCCAAATTGTCCAGAAAGTACTCAAACAGCCGCTGTATATCCTCCGTCTCCGCCTTCAGCACATCCGAAAACTCCAGCCGCTGCCGCTGTCCGCTGATCGCACTGTCCAGCCAATCCGCATCGATCAGGGCAGACAGAAGCATCTTTTCTGTCATACCCAGAAAAAAGCATAATTCCCCGGGAGGCTCCGCAAGTCCCTTTATCTTTTTAAACAGCATTTCCGCTTCCTCATACGCCTGCTGTATAAGCCTGTCAAAATCCTCTCTTGAGATGATCTCCTCCCATAGATATGTCTCTATCTCCCGCAACTCCTCCTCATCACATTGCAGCCTGGCTTTATACCCGTCCTCCCCATCCGAAGTGATATTGTCCGGCAGTGCCGCATGGTGGGAGAAAATGGCCTCACACATGGCCTGCAGCGCAAAACTTTTGTATATGTTGTCCGGCTTGCCGCCCATTGTATGCAGTATCACTGCGCCGGCCGAGGCATGTCCGCCCTTCTGCCCCGGATCCGGCCGGCCAGCCCCTATGGCTTCCATTCGATCCTGAAAGGCGGCGCAGCCTTTGCCGGCGTCATGCAGGATACCCACTATATACCCCATGGCGGGACATCCTATCTTCCGCATATATTCACTGCACAACTCGGCCACATGAGTCAAATGCTCTTTTAAATCCTGGCTGATGGTTTGGTTTCCTATTTTGGTTACATGGGCTGTTTTTGTCTTCACTTTTGTATTCTCCCTATTCCATTTCGTTATTCGGCTAATCTGACGCTTGATCCTGTTTTGCCCTTTTCACAGCAGCCTCCACGTCAGCTTACAGACCTCTTGGAATTAGTGATATAGGTAGCGTTGGAAAAGTAGCCTTTATACACTTCCTCATCCAAGAATCCCAAAATAATTTTCATCTGCTTTTTATCCGTGGGAATCACAATTTTTTTATCCCTGATCACTACATTGATGCCCGTCTGTCTGCCTATTCTCTGGATATCCCGGGCAGAATACTTCTCTAATACCTTTGAATCCATAATAGATGCAATTTTTTTACGAACACGGCTGTCTGCTTGTCCTATAAAAATTTCCGCATTGTCCATAGCCAACTCTTTCATCTGCGTAAATCGCTCCACCTCACCATGTGTTGCCTCACGGTAATACTTCATAAGACTGAATATCTGCTTTGCCATAAAGAAGGATTTAAATAGTAATTTCCCGTCCTCGTAAATGCAGTCAATTTCATCTGAAATAGAAATCCCAAAGCGTTTCTCCTGCACAAAAGTTTCCTTATCAAAGAATAGATTAATGCCTTTACACTTATATATTGCTCCTTCTTGAATTTTTGAAATGCAATAACCATCTTGCCGTCACATATCTCTCCAACAAAGATTGCCTTAATTTTATCCTTATTGGTTTCATTGGGAACAAAGGAGTTTATCCCCGCCGGTGTTTCTACCGCGTCTCTTATCATTTCCTCCAACGCAAAATCATGGATACATAATGTTTCATCCGCACCCGGGCTATAGTTCCCGTCAAAAGCGATATACTCTGTCCCCTCGAGCATCATACTGTATGCTTGAGCATAACTTTGACAGATAGCGGCCTGCGCCTTTTTGTCGGTTTCTATTTTACACACTTCCAATTTCCCGTTGTCCTGCAGCATAACCATAACCGATGCATACTCAAACATTTTCCTTTCCTCCTGTCTCATCAAGCATTAATGTTTCACTGATATAAATAGCCTGCTTAATCTGTTTACTGTTTCTCACTCCCTTTCTCCTGCTGATAAGAATGCACTCAGTTCCTGTTGACAAGTTTGCCTTATAACAATGATAACCTGCCAGCAGTAAAATGGGGCAAAAAGCCAGATTGCTCATTTTTATTCCCAAAGCGATAATTCCCGCTGCAATTAAAAGCCACACTAATAGAGTATCTTCCCACGCTACCCCAACAAGCGGAAGCATATATGTTACTATGTATACCAAAACGGAGGTATCATTCAGCGATATGTTTTCAACGGAAATTTTCAGCATAGGCAAATTGTTCCCGCACAGCCTGATAAAGACAATTGCATAGACACAGCCGCCTATACCTGCAGTTCCAAGTAAAATACAAAATATTATATTAAGCCTTTGGATATACAGGGTAATGGCCAGGAAAATACAAATTGGCGCAATGCAGCATATCTTATAAATCAGTTTCTGAAATTCACTTATCATAACACCTTATACCCCCATTATGTTTCTAATCCAGTGGAAAACATTCCTAATTTATGATATTATTTAGTGTGATAGTTTATATCCTGCACCATTGCATTTTGGAGAGTTTTTAGTATTAACTTCATTCTTTTAATTTATGATATCACCTTATTGCCCATATGTCAATAATTATTTTGCCTCTAGTGAAAGCTTTTATTTAATTTTTTGGCTAGAAACTCATTTACTTATAACACCTTATATGATAAAATTCTTTTGCCAGCCTTGGCTGTGGATTGAAACACTAGGGGCAATATAAGTATTGCCTGCATAGTACTTGTTTTACCCCCTCGGATAATGAGGGGGTAAAATATGAACCCTTGTAAATCGCAAGTATCGGCTTCCCACAGGCAAATGTGTCACACCCAAAAAGGAGACATCCGCAATGTCAGACCGATTTGAATACGATGAAGTCCTGCATGAACTGCCGGACAACGGCGGTGCATACGTTATATTTCCATGGGATATCAAGGAAAAATTTGGAAAGGGCCGCATAAAGGTACATGCGGAATTTGACGGACAACCCTACGACGGCAGCATCGTAAACATGGGCATAAAAAAGCCAAACGGAGAGGTTTGCTACATCATCGGCGTACTGAAATCCATCCGCAGAAAAATCGGCAAAAAGGACGGGGACTCCGTCCACGTAGTTATTGAAGTGCGGATTTTTTAAGTTCCTTGCTATGCTGCATATGTATTCCAATGTGTCCGATTCCCAAGATTACCGCAGCGGCGCTAAGCCATATAACTTTACCATATATGCCAAGCAGAAAAAAAGCAAATACCGGCAATGTGGCTCCTGCAAGCGGAACCCCCAGGAAGCTGCTATAGAAATCGGATAGTTTTCGCTCACTCAAAAAATAGCGTATCCACCACAATTCATACATTGCCATTAACACAAAGGCCGCAACAAGCCACCAGGACCAGTTTGACCAGCTATGTAAGTTAAAATCGTCAAAAATCAATACACATATTGTAGTCGAAGCCTCGCCTGTTTTTTCAAAAAGCAGAAGTGCCTTGTTTTCATTTCCAGATGTATATCCCTGCGGCTTTTTTGTTGTCCAAATTATATTAGGAATAAATAGCAATAGCAAAAAAAGCAATCCCACATATGAAAATCCAAAATGTCCTGTCATCTACCTACTCCTCGTTATCCGTCAAATTTTTTTCTTCTCCACATCATTCTAAATAAACGCGATAGATTTTATCCCTGATCAACAGTTTCAAAAATTCTTGCAAACACCGTATCTTTATGCTATTATAGGGATATAAAAGGGAAAGCCATAGAAGCGGCTCTACCCCTTAATTGGTAGCCTTAACCCTCCTAAAAGGGTCAGCCGTCAACTATTGTGAGTAGTTGGCGGCTATTTCTTCTTTTCCTTGAAAATCTGATAAATCAAATTTACAAGGGCTACAATGAATATCCCAATCTGGATTAAATCCTGATATGTAACATACACCGTATCGCCCTCCCTTCTCTCGTCTGGAGGGCTTTTAAGCCCTCCGAGTAAAAAGAGGGGCAAAGCCGCCTTGGCTCTATGGTTTTCCCATGAACCGACTATAACACACCCCAAATATGATTGCAACCGCTTTTTTCAAGGCGATAAGCAGCCAATTAAACACTGGGATTACAATTCATCCCCAATGACCGCCTTGATCCGCCTGACTCCCGCCGAGGAAGCCTCCTCTTTAAGTATTTTAAAGGCACCCAGTTCCTTGGTATTCCTGGCATGGGGGCCGCCGCAGATCTCCTTGGAGTATCCCGGTATGCTATACACCTTTACCCTGTTCCCATACTTATCGGAAAAAACACCGATTGCCCCGGCGGCATAGGCTTCCTGGGGTGTCATCTCCTCTTGGACCACATCTATTTTCTTTTCGATGGCCTCGTTCACAATAGCTTCCACCTGCTGCAATTCTTCTTTGGTCATTTTCCGTCCAAAAGAGAAATCAAACCGCAGTCTCTGGGCGGTGATATTGCTGCCGCGCTGAAATACCTCCTCCCCCAGCACCGCCCGCAGAGCCCCGTTGAGAAGATGGGTGGCCGTGTGGAGTCTTGCCGTCTGCTCACTGTGATCCGCCAGTCCTCCGGCAAATTTTCCCGCGGCGCCCTGTCTCGACTTCTCCTGATGCTCCCTGAACCTGTGGCGGAATCCCTCCATATCCACCCCATAGCCCCTTTCACCCGCCAGTTCCACCGTAAATTCGATGGGAAAGCCATAGGTATCATAGAGCTTGAATGCCAGATCGCCGCTCAACACACCGCCCTTGCCTATGTTCTCCAGATATCGGCTCGCTTTCTTCAGACCCTCATCCAGCGTCCTGGAAAACAGGGCATACTCCTTTTGCAGCTGTTCCAGGACAAAGTCGTGATTTTCCTCCAGTTCAGGGTAGGTGTCCTGATATTGTCTGACGGTGATTTCAGCCAGTTCACACAGGTGGCTGTAGTCCAGTCCTGCCTGTTTCAGCAGACGTATCACTCTGCGGATTAATCTCCTCAGAATATATCCCTGCTCAGTGTTTGACGGGACAATTTTCTTGGAATCGCCCAGGATGACGGAAACCGCCCTGATATGCTCGCATATGATTCGCCGGTTTTTAAGGGGCATTGGCTCCTGTCTGCTCCGTTCTTCCAGAAACAGTTCCAGCCTTTCCATCACCGTCCGAAACAACTCCGTTTCATACACGTTGGTTTTTCCGTTAAAAATCGTAAGAACACGCTCCAGTCCCATTCCCGTGTCCACATTCTTCTGCTTTAGTTCCACGAAACTGCCGTCCGCCATCTTGTTATACTTCATAAAAACATTGTTCCAGATCTCCACATATTTCCCACACTTGCAGGCAGGGCCGCAATCAGGGCCGCAGGCGGGCTTTCCCATATCATAGAAAATCTCCGTGTCCGGCCCGCAGGGACCCGTCTGCCCTGCCGGTCCCCACCAATTTTCTTCTCTCCCGTACCGGAAAACCTGCTCCCGCTTCAGTCCCTGCGCCATCCAAATCTCCTCCGCCTCACTATCCCGCGGCACTGTTTCATCCCCCTCAAACACCGTCACCGCCAGCCTCTCCGGCGGAATATGCAGATGATTTGTCAGAAAGTCATAACTCATGGCTATGGATTCCTCTTTAAAATAGTCCCCCAGCGACCAGTTGCCCATCATCTCAAAAAAAGTCAGATGCATATCATCCCCTACCTCATCTATATCCACGGTCCGGACACACTTCTGGATGGCGGTGAGACGCTTTCCTCCCGGATGCTTTTCGCCCAGCAGATAGGGCACCAGCGGATGCATACCGGCGGTAGTAAAGAGCACCGTGGGATCATTTTCTGGCAAAAGGGAGGCGGACGGAATCTCCAGATGTCCCCTCCCTTTAAAAAACTCCACATACATGGTTCTCAGTTCCTTTGCTGTCATACGCTTTTCTCCTCTCTTTATACTACATAGCGCCAGAATTTACCATACTGCATTGGTTAAACGTATATGGCTGGCATTATGTAGTCAGGTTACTCGGAAATTTTAACTGTTAGGCAGTATAAATAAGATTGCTTTGGAGTTTCACAGTTTTCCCGCCAACATAAAAAGCCCTAAGCTGATATACTGCTACCAGCTTAGGGCGAACTTTTATGTCCGTGTTACCACCTAAATTCAGATTTCTCTGCACTCTGCCAGTACGGGACTGCTCCGATACTGTTTCCTGCGATAACGGGGGAACTCCGTTGAAGCCTACTGGGATAGGATATTCCATGCGCCAGGCACTCTTATCCATCTTTTCGGTTCACGGCTCGGAGGCTGCTTCCGCACCAGTTCAATGAAGATTCGCACCCGCCATCTTCTCTCTGCAAAATCCCCGATACCTACTACTCCTCGTCAAAGCCTTTTTCTTTTGGTTGAAAAAACTATACCATCCGGAATCCAATCTGTCAACCGGAAAATGCGTTGCTGAAAATATTTCTACGCAATATCCTCCATCTGCGCCGTATACAATCTGTAATAATACCCTCTCTTGGCTATCAGTTCCTCATGAGTGCCGCACTCCATGATACCGCCCTGGTCGATGTACATGATCTTGTCGCAGTTCTTGATGGTGGACAGCCTGTGGGCGATGATAAAGGAGGTCCTGCCCTGGAGCATGGCGTTCAAGCCCTGCTGCAGCGCCCGCTCGGTCTGCACGTCGATGCTGGAGGTCGCCTCGTCCAGCACCAGGATAGCCGGATCTGACAGCAGTGTTCTCGCAAAGGAGATCAGCTGCTTCTGTCCCTGGGAAAGCCGGGATCCCCTCTCCTTTACCTCCGTCTGATAGCCCTCCTGCATACTGCTGATAAAGCTGTCCGCACACACCGTCTCGCTGGCCCGCTTGATTTCCTCCATAGTGGCGTCCAGCTTGCCGTAGCGGATATTGTCCTCAATCGTGCCGGAGAAGATAAAGCTGTCCTGCAGCATGATGCCCATCTGGGACCGCAGGGATTCCAGCGTCACCTTGGAGATATCCTGCCCGTCAATCAGCACCCGGCCCCCATTCACATTATAGAACCTGGAAACCAGATTCACAATGGTGCTCTTGCCCGCGCCGGTGGGCCCCACCAGCGCCACACTCTCGCCGGGCTCCACGGTGAACGACAGATCTTTCAGCACATCCTTGCCCTCCTCATAGGCAAAAGTCACATGCTCAAAAGTTACCTGACCCTTGATAGGCGGCATCTTCACAGCATCTTCCGCATCCGCCACTGTCACCGGCTCATCCATCGTCTCAAAGATGCGCTCCAGATACGCAATGTTGTTGATAAAGTTATTAAAAATATTGCCCAGGTTCATAATAGGCTGCCAGAATCTGGCGGCGTAAGAAGTAATGGCCACAATCACGCCCAACTTCACATTTTCCGGCCCCATAACCAGCAGACCCACAATGAACACCGCCGCCCTGACCCATACAGAGATATTGTCAATACCGGGCCACACCAGATTGCTGAATTTTACCGCCTGCATCCAGGCCCCTCTGCAGCGGTCAGCCAGGATGCCGAATGTCTCCACATTCTCGTCCTCCCGGACAAAGATCTGAGTGATCCTGGCTCCCACGATGTTTTCCTGCAGATAAGCATTCAGGTTGGAATTTTTGTTGGAAACCTGCTGCCACGCTTTTCTCTGGCGCTTCTTCATATACAGCATAAACGCCGCCAGAATCGGTACGCCCGCCATGACCACCAGAGACAGCTTCACATCCACCAGGAACATGAAAATCACTATAAAAATCAGATTCAATATCTCCAGCACCACATTGATCAGCCCGTTGGATAACATATCCGACACGGAATTTACATAGTTCACCACCCGGATCAAAATCTTGCCGTGGGGCCTGTCATCATAGTACTGGAAAGGCAGCATCTGCAGATGGGCAAACAAATCCTTTCGAATATCATAGATAATGCCCTGTCCCACTTTTACCATAATCCGGGAACGTACCGTGGTAAAAATGACGCTGACCGCATAGGTACATACCAATACCAGCACCAAGATTACCAGCATACGCATATTTTTGTCCGGAATGGCCTCGTCCAGCGCTTTCTGTGTCAGCATCGGTCCAAACAGCGCCGTGATGCCGCCGATGGCGCTGAGCGCAAACGCCAGGATCATTCTGCCCATATACTTTTTGATATAAACGGAAGCACGAAGCAGATGGTGGAAATCAAAGGGTGTTTCCAGCACTTCATCTTCCCGGTATGTATTTCTTCTGGCCATATCTACACCTCCTGCATAAGTTCCGCCGATTGTCCTTCAGTGCCCGTATACTGCTTGGAATCGTCCTGTCCGGTCTGCAATTGCACGACCTGATAATAATAACCCTTCTTGGCAATCAACTCCTCATGACTGCCTGCTTCCGTGATCCGGCCATCCTGAAGCACCAGTATTTTATCTGCGTACTTGGTGGTGGAAATCCTTTGGGCGATAATGATTTTGGTGCAGGGGAAATCCAGTTCATTCAGACTGTGCTGAATCTGTTTCTCCGTCTCCATATCCACCGCCGAAGTGGTATCATCCAGGATCAGGATCGCCGGACGCACTGCCAGAGCCCTGGCCAGAGAGATACGCTGCTTTTGCCCGCCGGAGAGGCCCACGCCCCGCTCGCCCACAATGGTATCATACCCCTCAGGCATACGGGCGATAAAGTCGGAAGCCGCCGAATATCTGGCAAATTTTACCACCTGCTCCGGGGTGATATGGCTGTCTCCGAAGGCAATGTTACCGTCAATAGAGTCGGAGTACAGCAGCACATCCTGGGTAGCCAGGCCGATGTTGCCCCGCAGTTGATGCAGCTTCATATCCTGCACCGGGATACCGTCCACCAGCACCTCCCCCTCCGTGGGCTCATAAAACCTGGGAATCAGCTGGATCAGGGAGGTCTTGCCACAGCCGGTCTCTCCCATAATGGCTATGGTCTCCCCCGGTTTAGCCGTAAAACTCACATTGTGCAGGACGGGCAGCTTTCCGTCCGCATACTGGAAACTTACATTTCTAAACTCAACCCTGCCCTGAAACCGTTCCGGCCTGTCGATGGCACCCGGCTTATCCACAATCTCCGGCTGAGAATAGTAGATCTCCATAACCTTGTCGGAGGCTGCGGAAAATCTCTGAAATTCATTCATGATACTGCCCAGCTGCCGCATGGGGTTGGCAATGGCCCATATCAAACCGGAAAACGCCACATATTCTCCCATAGTGATCTGCTCCCGGATCAGGAAGACACCGCCCACCAGCAGCAGCACTACCGGCATCAGGTTGGCCGCCGACTCCACATAGGGATAATAGGTCAGCCAGGTCAGCGCCGTCTTCTTGTTGGTATGGGAATAAGATGTATTGCACTTATCAAATTTCTCTATCTCATACTTTTCTCTGGCAAATGCCTTGACCACCCTGTTGCCGGAGATATTCTCCTGGGCGATAGTGTTCATTTCCGCCAGTTTTTCCCGCAACGCCTTGTGTCTGGGCGCCACTTTGTTCTTAAACAGAATGATGATTAGGAAAATAAAGGGGGCAATGGCAAACATGCACAGCGCCAGCCGCCAGTCCATATAGAAAAAGTACACCGCCGTGGCGCCCATCAATGCCAGGGACTCCACAATGGTACGGATGACCCAGGCAATCATATGCCGCACCGCGTCCAGGTCTCCTGTCATTCTGGTCATCAGGTCGCCTGTGCGGTAGGTGGCATAAAAATGCATATCCTGCCGCTCGATCTTGTCAAACAGATACGTGCGAATCTTATAAAGCACCTTCTGGGAAGTGGCCTCGCCGCCCATACAGGAGAGGTAGACGATGGCTGTCCTCACAAAAGTCAGCACCACCATGGCGATGATCAACTCCCAGAACAGGTCCCTTTTCGTGGTAAGGTTCTCCGCCGCCTGTTCCCCGCTCAGGAACAGGTCAATGATGCTCTGGGACACATAGGGAACCACCAGCTGCATCACGCTGTACACCACTGTCCCGACAAGACTGGCCCCATACAGCACCCGATACCCCTTCATGTTTTCCCAAAGCCACGCCAGCTTTGGATTTCGCTTCTTTTTCATACTTTACCTCTTTCCTACATATCGCAGGCTGGCCTGCGATATTGCACTAATACGTATTTGGATGTGTACATCCAAAATTTCCGCATACCGATAGTTGACAATGCAACTACAGCAAAGCCCCTGTTATTGCTTAAGTCAGTAGTTGAAACATCCGTTTCAACCGTCCTCCTTGGCAGGCCATGCTTCATGGGCATAAGCCCGACATATCCAGCACTGAATAAGGCTATTCTAGCTCCGGCGGACTTCAGAGTAAATGTACAAAATTGTAGTAAAGATGGCTTTTTTTGCTTCTCTGTGATATACTGGGAAAAAGTGCTCTACAGGCACATTATATTAAGGAGGATTTACTTATGAAACAGATTTCCACCCCCAATGCCCCTGCGGCCATCGGCCCTTATTCCCAGGGCTTTATCGTAAACGGACTGCTCTACACCTCCGGGCAGATCGCCTTAGACCCGGCCACCGGAGATGTAGTAGGCGCCACCATCACCGAGCAGACCCATCAGGTCATGAAGAACTTGGGTGCCCTGCTGGAAGCGGCAGGATCTTCCTATGAGAAAACCGTGAAGACCACCTGCTTCCTGGCGGATATGAATGATTTTGCCGCCTTCAACGAAGTCTACGGCCAATATTTCACCGGCAAACCCGCCCGCTCCTGTGTGGCAGTGAAAACCCTGCCCAAGAACGTGCTCTGTGAGGTGGAAGTGATCGCTGAGGCGTAAGCATCTATGCAGTCATGGTTTCCGAAATTCAAACTGTGGATTCATGTCAGGTCATGTTGCATCATTCTAAAAACCGCTTGCATTAGATCTTTATATCTGCTATACTGTGTCCATATCAATCGATATGGGCACTATTCATTTTCTGGCGTTTTGCCGTTGATTTCCCGGATTGCTTTTATAAAGTCCTAGTTGTATTTTTTGTACATTTTTTTACCTATATGATCCGCAAGTCAACCGGCAGTTCGTCGTAATCATCCCACGGCAATCTCCCATACATACCTGAACGAAATACTGATCATGCCAGGATTTATTTCGCCAGGAACAATGTTGTCAAGGAGACTGCAAAACTTAAAGGAGACATGCTTATGGACCATTACACCCCCAAAACGCCGGTTAAAAAGCCACAGTACCTGCAGGCCACCGGGCAACTGCCTCATCCCCTGACCAATGATTATATGTTCAAAGCGCTGCTGCAGAAAAACGAGAATGTATTGAAACACTTGACCTGTTCCTTGCTGCACCTGCATCCTGACGAGGTGGCAAGCGTGGAAATAAAGAATCCCATTGTGCTGGGCGAAGCTCTTACCGAAGATTTCGACAGCAAGATTTTTGTGCTGGATATCAATGTGCTGCTGAACAATCAAGTGCTGATCAACTTGGAGATGCAGGTTGTAGACTATGAGAACTGGCCGGAGAGAGCCATGACATATCTATGCCGAAATTTTGATCAACTATCCAGAGGAGAGGATTATATCAAAGCCAGGCCCACCATACATATCGGCTTTCTGGATTTTACACTTTTTCCGGAACATCCGGAGTTCTATGCAACATATAAAATGATGAATGAGAAAAACCACCATATTTTTACTGACAAGTTTATTCTAAGTGTGGTAAACTTGAAGTATATAAAACTGGCAACACAGGAGGATCAGCAATGGAAAATAGACTACTGGGCATCCCTGTTCAAAGCCACCACATGGGAGGAACTCAAGATGTTAGCAAAACAGAGTCCGATATTGGAAGACGCAATTGAAACCATATACGAGCTCACCGCCGATGAATCCATCCGGGAGCAGTGCAAAGCAAGGGAGAAGCATATAAGAGAGATGAATACTATATTGAGAGAACGGGAAATAGCGATTCAGGCAAGAAATGAGGCTGTCCAAAAGTTGAATGAAACTAGCCATAAATTGAATGAAACTAACCACAAATTGAATGAAACTAACCACAAATTGAATGAAA
>ERZ779632.360-NODE-360-length-28035-cov-9.701573_pt1 | contig 28035 bp, 26 predicted proteins | sample MGYA00514194_ERZ779632 | MGnify/ENA primary metagenome ERZ779632 (study PRJEB29562, sample SAMEA4376704) | mouse gut metagenome | isolation source: Cecum | study: EMG produced TPA metagenomics assembly of the A DSS colitis mouse model was used to assess the...
TCCGTTCCGATAAACAAATCTATGACAATCTGGTATACATAACGCCGTTTTCCCGAAAAAGGTTAAATTTTGTGCAATTCGCCCAATCCCGGTTTTAAGCCCACAGGCTGCACAGCAGATCGGTGTATCCGGAGGGATCGGTGATGGGCAGGCCGGCGATCAGCTTGGCCTGATTGAACAGCACCTGGGCGTACTTCCTGGCCTTCTCCGGATCGGCGGCGCGGGCGCTGTCCAGGGTGGCGAAGGCGGGATGGTCCACGTTCAGCTCCAGGATCCGCTTGGCCTTCATGCCCATCTCAGGCTGGGCCACGGCAAAATACCGCTCCATCTCGAAGCTGACACCCTCGCCGCAGGTGAGGCACACGGGGTGGGTCTTCAGCTTCCGGGACACCCGGACCTCGTCCACCTCCTGGCCCAGCGCCTCCTTGATGAAGTCCAGAGCCTCCTTGTACTCCTCCGCCGGCTTCTCCTCGGGCATGTCCTCCAGCTCCAGATCGCCGTCCACGGCGGAGCGGAGGCTCTTCTCCTTGTACTCCCGCAGGACCTCCATGAGCAGCTGGTCCGGCTGATCGGTGAGGTAGAGGATCTCCACGTTCCGCTCCCGGAGCAGCTCCGTCTGGGGCAGGTTGTCCATGTTGGCCACGTCCTCGCCGGCGGCGTAGTAGATCACCTTCTGGCTCTCCGGCATCCGGTCCACGTACTCGGAGAGGGTGACCAGCTTCTTCTCCGTGGAGGAGTAGAACAGCAGCAGATCCTGCAAAAGCTCCTTCTTGGCGCCGTAGTTGTTCAGGCAGCCCACCTTCAGCTGGCGGCCGAAGTTCTTGTAGAACTTCTCATAGCCCTCCCGGTCCTCCCTGAGCATCCGCTCCAGCTCGCCCTTGACCTTCTTCTCAATGTTGTTGGCCATGAGCCGGAGCTGACGGTCATGCTGGAGCAGCTCCCGGGAGATGTTCAGACTCAGATCCGGGGAGTCCACCACGCCCTTTACAAAGCCGAAGTGTTCCCCGATGAGGTCCGCGCATTTGTCCATAATCATCACACCGGCGGAGTAGAGCTGGAGGCCCCGCTCATAGTCGGCGCTGTAGTAGTCAAAGGGGGGACGGGAGGGAATATACAGCAGGGCCTTGTAGGACACCTGACCCTCGGCGGATACGGTAATCACGGACTGGGGGGCGGTGAAGTCGTTGAACTTCTCCTGGTAGAACTTGTCGTACTCCTCCTGGGAGACATCGCTCTTCTTCCGCTGCCAGAGGGGGACCATGCTGTTGAGGGTCTCCTCCTCCTTGTAGCTCTCATACTCGGGCTTGTCCTCGGGGGAGTCCTCCTTCTTCCGGGACTTGCTGACCTCCATGCGGATGGGCCAGCGGATGTAGTCGGAGTACTTCTTCACCAGGCTGCGCAGGGTGTACTCCTGGAGAAATTCGCCATAGGTCTCCTCGCCCTCGTCGGGCTTGATGTGCATGATGATGTCAGTGCCCACGGTCTCCTTGCCGCAGGGGGTGACGGTGTAGCCGTCGGCGCCGTCGCTCTCCCAGCGGTAGGCCTGGCTCCCGCCGTACTTCTTGGTGATGACCGTGATCTGATCGGCCACCATGAAGGCGGAGTAGAAGCCCACGCCGAACTGGCCGATGATGTCCACATCCTCGCTGTCCTTGCCCACCTCCTGGCGGAACTGGTAGGTGCCGCTGGAGGCGATGACGCCCAGGTTGTTCTCCAGCTCGCTCTCGTCCATGCCGATGCCGTTGTCGCTGACCGTGAGCGTCCGCCCGTCCGGATCCGCGTGGATGGTGATGCGGAAGTCCTCCCGCTTGAGCCCCACGTTCTCGTCGGTCAGGGACTTGTAGCAGAGCTTGTCAATGGCGTCGCTGGCGTTGGAGATGATCTCCCGCAGGAAGATCTCCTTGTGGGTGTAGATGGAGTTAATCATCAGATCCAGCAGCCGCTTGGACTCCGCCTTGAATTCTTTCTTTGCCATATGTTGCCTTCCTCCTGTAAAGCCGGGGCCGCCGGAAGGGGGCCCTGTGATTTTCAGCCTCTATCATGCCTTCTAATTGTGAACAGAGTATGACGAAACTGTAAACATTAGCACTCGATTTGCCGGAGTGCTAACGGAACCCCGTCAAGAGACGGTGCGGTCCTGCTCCTCCAGGGACCAGAGGTGTCTGTCATGCCGGAAGAGGAGGCACACGGCCACCCCGGCAAAGGCGATAGCCAGAAACAGCAGCGCCGCGCCGCTGCCTTTTCCGCTGCCCAGCAGCGCGGTGAGCGCCGCATCCGGGCCCAGCCGGGCCATGAGGGGCTCGCAGACCCGGTCCACCAGCCAGCCGCCCAGCAGGTATCCCAGGGGGATGGTGAAAAACTGGAGGGTGTTCCGGGCCGCGTAGACCCGGGCCTGCATCTCCACCGGGATCCGCAGCCGCAGCAGCGCGCTCATGTTGGCTTGCATCATGGGGATCAGCAGCCACCCCAGCACCGCGCCGAAGCACCATATCCCCGTGCCGCGGCCCAGGGCCAGCAGCAGGTTTTCCGTGCTCATGGAAACCAGCAGGCAGTTGCAGATCACCCGCACCCGGCTCCTGGGCTGGGGCAGGGCCGTGACCAGCAGGCTCCCCGCCAGATGGGCCAGCCCCGTGGCCGCCTCCACCAGACCCAGGGCCGTCTCCCCGCCGCCGGGGCGGGAGAGGACCATGGCCGGCAGGGCCGCGTTGTACATGCTGGCGATGAGGTTGATGCACGCCAGAAACAGGATCAGATCCAGGACGCCCCGCTGGTTCAGCAGCCACCGCACCCCCTCTCCGGCGGACCGGGTGAGGGAGACCTTCTCCGCCGGCGGCGTCTCCGGGAATTCCACCCCCCAGAGCAGGGTTCCCACAGCCGCGGCGCAGGTGGCCAGATCAAAGACGATCACCGCCTCCAGTCCCAGCAGCCCCAGCAGGGCGGTGGCGAGGACCGGGGAGAGCAGGGTGGTCAGGGACTGGGACAGGGACAGCAGGCCGGATACCCGCTGCACCTGGTCCTTGGGGGTCAGCAGGGTCACCACCACCTCGCTGACCGGATACTGGACGGCGTTCATCAGGCCGTTGAGGGCGTTGAGCAGGTACAGATGCCACAGCGCCAGCTGCCCGGTTTTCAGCAGCGCCAGCACCGCCAGGGTGGTCAGCGCCGCGAAGGTGTCGCACATGGCCATAGTTCTGCGCTTGTCCCACCGGTCCCCCAGGCTGCCGGCAAAGATGCTCAGAGCGACGTAGGGGACGTAGGAGCACACGCTGAGAAGGGCCGTGGTCAGGGCGGAGCCCTGCTGCTGGTAGGACCAGACCACCAGGGCGAAGCTGGTCATGGCGCTGCCCAGGGTGGAGAGGTTCTGGGTGCTCCAGACAATGAGGAAGGTTTTCAGTCCCGCCAGAGGCGGGAAGGGTTGTTTCAGATGTTGTTTCATAGCAGGCCTTGCTCCTTTTGCGTTTCATAAGATTGAAAGGTAAATCCGCAGATCCGCAAGGCCTGTCCGGGCAAACCGGTTTAATTTATGCTCCATGCCGTCCTGTCCGGATCAGACCCTGCATGGAGCCGAACGCCTGCACAGCCGCAAAGCTGCCACCCCCCTTCGCTGAGATGGCCCCATTGTACCACATCCGGCCAAAAAGAGCAACCGGACCCAAAATGAAAGATTTTTCTGCCAACTTGCAGAAAATACTTGACAACAGCGGGCAGAGGGAGTAAACTAACCCCATATTTCATAAAGCAAAAGGCGTTGATGGAGAGAAGTAGCCGGGAAGAGCTCCTTTCAGTGAGCGGGGGACAGTGGGAACCCCGCAGGGGAATCCAGGTGAATAACACTCCGTAGCCGCAACCCGAACGAGCCCGCCGGAAGGCGCTCCAGTAGGGAAGACGGGGCGGCCCGTTACAGCCGGCAGGCTTGTTAGAGCTGAAGGGGCTGCGTCAGCGGCAAATTAGGTGGCACCACGGATTCCGGCGATTCGTCCTAAAATTGTATTTTAGTGACGCCGGCAACATCTGGAGGTGCTTTTTATGTGCGCAATCATGGGTTATACCGCCGCCGATATCCCCCTGTCCCGGCTGGAGAACGCCTTCTCCGCGGCCAAGAGCCGGGGACCCGACGGCAGCCGCTCCCTGGCTCTGCCGGGCGGAAGCCTCCTCTTCCACCGGCTGGCCATCATGGGCCTGCACCCGGAGGGGATGCAGCCCTTTACCGCCCCGGACGGCAGCGCCGTGGTCTGCAACGGCGAGCTCTACGGCTTTCGTCAGATGAAAAGGGAGCTGGAGGCGAAGGGCTATGCCTTCTCCAGCGGCTCCGACTGCGAGCTGCTGCTGCCCCTGTGGCGTGAGTACGGAGAGGACATGTTTGACAAGCTGGACGCGGAGTTCGCCCTCATCCTCTACGACGCCCCCACCGGCAGCTTCGTGGCCGCCCGGGACCCCGTCGGCATCCGGCCCCTGTACTACGGCTACAGCTCCTCCGGCCGCATCCTCTTCGCCAGCGAGCCCAAGTGTCTGCTGGGCCTGGCGGACAGGATCATGCCCTTTCCGCCGGGCTGCTTCTACAGGGATGGCCGCTTTGTCCGGTACCGGGATATCGCCCAGGTGGACGAGGTCTGCCATGACAGCCTGGACGCTGTCTGCGCCAATATCCGGGAGAAGCTGATCCTGGCGGTGGAGAAGCGGCTGGACGCGGACGTGCCTGTGGGGTTCCTCCTCTCCGGCGGCCTGGACAGCTCCCTGGTCTGCGCCATCGCCGCCCGCCTGCTGGGCCGGCCCATTGAGACCTACGCCGTGGGCATGTCCACCGACGCCATTGACCTCAAGTATGCCCGGCAGGCGGCGGACCACATCGGCAGCCGCCACCACGAGATCTACATCACCGAGGAGGACGTGCTCTCCGCCCTGGATCAGCTCATATACATCCTGGGCACCTACGACATCACCACCATCCGGGCCAGCATGGGCATGTACCTGCTGTGCCGGGCGATCCGCGAGCAGAGCGGGATCCGGGTGCTGCTCACCGGGGAGATCAGCGATGAGCTCTTCGGATACAAGTACACCGACTTCGCCCCCTCGCCGGAGGCCTTCCAGGCCGAGGCGGTCAAGCGGATCCGGGAGGTGCATATGTACGACGTGCTCCGGGCGGACCGCTGCATCTCCGCCAACAGCCTGGAGGCCCGGGTGCCCTTCGGGGACCTGGATTTCGTGCGGTATGTCATGAGTGTGGACCCGGCCAGGAAGGTCAACGTGTACAACAAGGGCAAGTACCTGCTGCGCCGGGCCTTTGCCGGGGACTGCCTGCCGGCCGCCATCCTCCAGCGGGAGAAGGCCGCCTTCTCCGACGCGGTGGGCCACAGCCTGGTGGACGATCTGAAGGCCCACGCCGAGCGGGTCTGCGGAGCGGACTGGCGGGACCGGGCGGAGCAATACGCCTACCACGCAAAGCCCTTTACCAAGGAGTCCCTGCTCTACCGGGAGATCTTCGAGCGGCACTACCCCGGGCAGGCGGCCATGGTGGCGGACTTCTGGATGCCCAACCGGGAATGGGAGGGCTGCGATGTGGACGATCCATCAGCCCGGGTGCTGAGCAACTATGGCGCGTCCGGGGAGTGACGGCGGCAGACGACAATGGACCAACCGATGAAAGGAGAAAACGATCATGAGCAAAAAGAAGAAGGTTCCCGAGCTGTTCGGCAGCATGGTATTCAATGAGGAGGTCATGAAGCAGCGCCTCTCCAGCACCTGCTACAGAGCGTGGAAGAAGTGTGTGGAGGACGGCACGCCCCTGAGCCTGGAGACCGCCCACGAGATGGCCGCCGAGATGAAAAACTGGGCCATGGACCGGGGGGCAACCCACTACACCCACTGGTTCCAGCCCATGACCGGGGTGACGGCGGAGAAGCACGACGGCTTCCTCACCCCCGAGGGGCCCAGCCGGGTGCTGATGCTCTTCTCCGGCAAGGAGCTGGTCCGGGGGGAGCCGGACGCCTCCTCCTTCCCCTCCGGCGGCCTGCGGGCCACCTTTGAGGCCCGGGGGTACACCGCCTGGGACCCCACCTCCTTTGCCTTTATCAAGGACGGCAGCCTCTGCATCCCCACCATTTTCTGCTCCTACAGCGGTCAGGCCCTGGACAAGAAGACCCCCCTGCTGCGCTCCATGGAGGAGCTCTCCCGCCAGGCGGTGCGGGTGCTGCGGCTGTTCGGGGACACGAATGTGAAGAAGGTCACCAGCCAGGTGGGCCCGGAGCAGGAGTACTTCCTCATTGACAAGGATGTGTACAACCGGCGGGAGGATCTCATCCTCACAGGCCGCACCCTCTTCGGGGCCAAGCCCCCCAAGGGCCAGGAGCTGGAGGACCACTACTTCGGCACCATCAAGCCCCGGGTGGCGGCCTACATGAAGGAGCTGGACGAGGAGCTGTGGAAGCTGGGCATCTGCGCCAAGACCAAGCACAACGAGGTGGCCCCGGCCCAGCACGAGCTGGCCCCGGTCTACGCCGACGCCAACACCGCCTGCGACCACAACCAGCTGACCATGGAGATCATGAAGAAGGTGGCCGGGCGGCACAATATGGTGTGCCTGCTCCATGAGAAGCCCTTTGCCGGCGTCAACGGCTCCGGCAAGCACGACAACTGGTCCCTGAGCACCGACACGGGCCTCAACCTCTTCAAGCCCGGCTCCACCCCCAGCCAGAACGCCCGGTTCCTTCTCTTCCTCACCGCCTTCATCAAGGGCGTGGACGAGTACCAGGAGCTGCTGCGCTGCACCGTGGCCAACCCGGGCAACGACCACCGCCTGGGGGCCCAGGAGGCGCCGCCGGCCATCCTTTCCATCTTCCTGGGGGACGAGCTCACCGCCATTGTGGACGCCATCATCCAGGGCACCGAGTACGTGGACCAGAGCAAGAAGACCCTGTCCATCGGCGTGGACATGCTCCCCCACATTCCCCAGGACACCACGGACCGGAACCGCACCTCGCCCCTGGCCTTCACGGGCAACAAGTTTGAGTTCCGGATGCTGGGCTCCAGCCAGTCCGTCACCGGGCCCAACGTGGCCCTCAACACCATCATGGCCGAGGAGCTGGGCCAGTTCGCGGACCGGCTGGAGCAGGCGGAGGACTTCAACGCCGCCCTCCATCAGCTCATCCGGGACGCCCTGCGGGACCACCAGCGGATCATCTTCAACGGCAACGGCTACGAGGACTCCTGGGTGGAGGAGGCGGAGCGGCGGGGCCTGAGCAACCTGGCCTGCACCGCCGACGCCCTGCAAACCTACCTCCAGCCCAAGCACATTGAGCTCTTCCGCAGGCACAATGTCTTCACCGAGGAGGAGCTGGCGGCCCGCAACGAGATCCATCTGGAGAACTACTGCGAGGTCATCGGCATCGAGGCCCGGACCATGCTGGACATGGTCCGCCGGGACATCTTCCCCGCGGTCAGCGCCTTCTCCGGGGAGGTGGCCAGGAGCGTGGCCGCCAAGCGGAGCGTGCTGGCGGATCTGGACTGCGGCAGCGAGGAGGACCTGCTGCGCAGGCTCAGCGCCCTGACCGGGGAGATGATGGCCCAGACCGACGGGCTGGAGAGGGCCCTGGCGGAGCACCGGAGTGAGGACGCCTACGGAGCCGCACACTACTATAAATATACCGTGTTCGCCGCCATGGAGCGGCTCCGGGCCGCCGTGGACCAGCTGGAGGCCATCACCTCCGCCCGGTACTGGCCATACCCCTCCTACACGGATCTGCTGTTCTCCATCAAGTAAAGCAAACAAATAAGGAGCCCGCGCCGCAGATCACGGCGCGGGCTCCTGCCCGTTTTGCAGTATAAAGGAGAGCTACCGCTATCCCACGGAAATCAATTTTCCGAAAAACGCAGTTACCTGTAGGGGCGAGCGATGCTCGCCCCTACAAGAATCCCGCAAGGATCCTTCTTCCGCTGTAAAAATTGATTTCCGTGCCGCTATCCCCCCAGGTAGGCCCTGCGCACCTGATCGCTGGCCATCAGCTCCGCGCCGGTGCCGCTCAGGGAGATGCGGCCCGTCTCCAGCACGTAGGCCCGGTCCGCCACGCTCAGGGCCGCCTGGGCGTTCTGCTCCACCAGGAGGATGGTGGTGCCGGCGGCGTGGAGCTCCCGGATGATGTCAAAGATCTGCTCCACCAGCAGGGGGGCCAGACCCATGGAGGGCTCGTCCAGCATCAGCAGCTTAGGGCGGCTCATGAGGGCCCGGCCCATGGCCAGCATCTGCTGCTCGCCGCCGGAGAGGGTGCCCGCCACCTGCCTGCGCCGCTCCTCCAGCCGGGGGAACCGCTTGTACACATCCTCCATGCCCGGGGCCACGGCGGAGCCGGGCTGGGTGTAGGCCCCCATCTCCAGGTTCTCCTCCACGGTCATCTGCAAAAAGATCCGCCGGCCCTCCGGCACCTGGGCCAGACCCCGCTCCACCACCTTGTGGGGGGCCGCGCCCTTCAGGTCCTGGTCCATGAAGCGGACAGAGCCCGTCCGTGGGTGGAGGAGGCCGGAGACCGTATTGAGCACCGTGGACTTGCCCGCGCCGTTGGCCCCGATGAGGGTGACGATCTCCCCCTCATTGACCTGGAAGGACACGCCCTTGACCGCGTGGATGCTGCCGTAATATACGTGGATGTTTTCCACTTCCAGCATTGCCATGGATTACGCCTCCTTCCGCTTTCCCAGATAGGCCTCAATCACCGCCGGGTTGGCCTGGATGTCGTCCGGGGTGCCCTTGGCGATGATGCGGCCGAAGTTGAGCACGCAGATGCCCTCGCAGACCCCCATGACCAGGTTCATGTCGTGCTCAATGAGCATGATGGCGATCTGGAAGGTGTCACGGATCTTGCGGATGTTGGTCATCAGCTCCGCGGTCTCCGAGGGGTTCATGCCCGCCGCCGGCTCGTCCAGGAGCAGCAGGCTGGGATTGGTGGCCAGGGCCCGGACGATCTCCAGGCGGCGCTGGGCCCCGTAGGGCAGGGAGCCGGCCTGATAGCCCGCCATGTCCTGCATGTCAAAGATGCGCAGCAGCTCCAGGGCCCGCTGGTGGGCCTTCCGCTCCTCCCGCCAGAAGGCGGGCAGGCGGAGGATGCCGGTGAGGGCGCTGTAGTGGATCTGGTTGTGGAGGCCGATCTTCACGTTCTCCTCCACGGTCAGGCTGTTGAACAGGCGGATATTCTGGAAGGTCCGGGCCACGCCCATGTGGCTGACCTGGATGGTGCTCTTGCCGGCGGTGTCCCGGCCGTCGATCATCACCGTGCCCCGGGTGGGCTGGTAGACCTTGGTGAGCAGGTTGAACACCGTGGTCTTGCCCGCGCCGTTGGGGCCGATGAGGCCGGCGATCTCCGTGCGGCCGATGGCCATGTTGAAGTCGTCCACCGCCGTGAGCCCGCCGAAGTCGATGCCCAGGTGGCGGCACTCCAGGATGGGACGCTTGCCCACGTCCCGCTCGGGGATGATGTTGGTGCTGGGCACCGGCACCAGCTTGGGCTTGGGATACTTGTCGCTCATTTGCCGGCGGCCTCCTTCTTCTTGTTTTTCCGGAACAGGGAGGTGAAAAAGCTCTGGAGGGTGGGGTTGTTGGTGGCCAGCATGACCAGGATAAGCACAATGGCGTACACCAGCATCCGGTAGTCCGCGAACTGGCGCAGGGCCTCGGGCAGGATGGTCAGCAGGGCGGCGGCGATGATGGAGCCCCACATCCGCCCCTGGCCCCCCAGCACCACGAACACCAGGATGAGGATGGAGGTGTTGAAGTCAAACTTGCTGGCGGTGATGGTGTTCTGGCCCAGGGCGAAGAGGGTTCCGGCGGCCCCGGCCATGGCTGCGGCGATGACAAAGGCCATGAGCTTGTACTTGGTCACCGGGATGCCCACGCTCTCCGCGGCGATCCGGTTGTCCCGCAGGGCCATGATGGCCCGTCCGGTCCGGCTGCCCACCAGATGGAAGATCACCACCAGGATGAGCATCACCAGCAGAAATCCGGCGGTGAAGGAGGAGATCTTGGTGATGCCGTTGATCCCCATGGGGCCGTTGAGGATCATCAGTCCCCCCTCCCGCAGGGTCAGGCGGTTTTCCAGAAAGCTGGTGTGGAGGCCCCGGCTGTCCATGCCGATATACAGGTTTTCCACAATGGACTTGATGATTTGGCCGAAGGCCAGGGTGACAATGGCCAGATAGTCCCCGTTGAGCCGCAGCACCGGGATGCCCACCAGCACCCCGGCCAGGGCGGCGAACAGCGCGCCCGCGGCCATGGCCGCCGCCAGGCGCAGGGGCGGGTAGGGGATGGGCAGGGCCGCCGCGGCCACCGCCCCGGCAAAGGCCCCCACGCTCATAAATCCGGCGTGGCCCAGGCTCAGCTCGCCCAGCACGCCCACGGTCAGGTTCAGGCTCAATGCCATGGCCACATAGGCGCAGATGGGCACCAGCTGGCCCCGCATGGTGGCGCTGAGGACCCCCGTGCCGCCCATGAGCTGGAGGACGGCGTAGGCGGCGATAACCATGGCGTAGGTGGCAAAGTTGACCCGGCTGGTCTTGCTGAGATGCAGTTTATTCATAGGACCACCTCACACTTTCTCCCGCACCTGCTTGCCCAGCAGGCCGGTGGGGCGCACCAGCAGCACCACGATGAGCACCGCGAAGACGATGGCGTTGGACAGCTGGGTGGAGATGTAGGCGCTGGCGAAAATCTCGATCATCCCCAGCAGCACGCCCCCCAGCAGGGCCCCGGGAATGGAGCCGATGCCCCCGAACACCGCGGCGGTGAAGGCCTTGATGCCCGGCATGGCGCCGGTGGTGGGGGTCAGGATGGGGTAGGCGGAGCAGAAGAGAACGCCGGCAATGGCGGCCAGGGCGGAGCCGATGGCGAAGGTCATGGAGATGGTGGCGTTGACGTTGATGCCCATGAGCTGGGCGGCGGCCTTGTCCTCGGAGCAGGCCCGCATGGCCTTGCCCATCTTGGTCCGGCCGGTGAACCACACCAGGGCCAGCATGATGACCACGCAGGCCAGCACGGTGACAATGGCGGCAATGGTAATCTTCAGCGCCCCGCCGAAGAGAGCGACGGGCTGGCTGGAGAAGAAGCTGGGAAACATCTTGATGTTGGAGCTCCAGAGGAGCTGGGCCCCGTTCTGGAGCAGGTAGCTCACGCCGATGGCGGTGATGAGCACCGCCAGGGAGCTGGCCTGCCGCAGGGGCTTGTAGGCCAGCCGCTCAATGACGATGCCCAACACGGTACACACCGCCACCGCCAGCACCACGCCCGCCAGAGGCGGCAGGTTGTAGGAGGACACGGCGAAGAAGCAGACGTAGGCCCCCACCATGATAACGTCGCCGTGGGCGAAGTTGAGCATCTTGGCGATGCCGTAGACCATGGTATAGCCCAGGGCGATGATGGCGTAGACGCTGCCCAGGCTGACGCCGTTTATCAAGTGGTTGAGGAAGATCAGCAAAAATACACACCTCTCTTGTCTGTCGTATGGCAAAAAAGCGGCGCAGCCACCTTTTTGATATGCCTGGAGAGGACTGCCGGGGTTCGCCCCGGCAGTCCTCTCGGGCAGAAGCATATGGAAATCAGTCCATGCCCACGTAGGCGCCGTTTTCGATGTACATGCCTCTGGGGTACTTGGAGACCGCGCCGGTGTCGTCCCAGGTCATGCTCTCGCCGGTCAGGCCGGTGAAGGTGAAGCTGCCGCCGGTGAACTTGGCCGTCAGCTTGTCGCACAGGTCGCTGGCGCTGGCCCCGGTGACGCCCTCCTCGTCCTTGAGGGCTTCGTAGATGGCGTAGACGCAGTCATAGGCGTCGGCGGCAAACTGGTTGGGGACGTCGCCGTACTTCTCCTGGTACTTGCTGACAAAGGACTTTGTGCGCTCGTCCTCCGCGTCGGCGTTGAAGGGGGTCAGCAGCATCACGCCCTCGGCCAGAGCCGCGTCAAAGCCCTTCACGGAGAGGATGCCGTCCATGCCGTCCACGCCGAAGTACTTGGGGCTGTAGCCGGCGGCGCTGGCCTGGGTGAGGATGAGGGCGTTGGCCTCGTAGTAGGTGGGCAGGTAGACCAGGTCCGCGCCGCTGTTCTTGGCGTCGGCGATCTGCACGGAGAAGTCGGTCTGGCTGTCGGTGGTGAAGGTGGTGACGGAGACGATGTCCAGACCCAGCTCGCCGGCCTTGGCGGAGAAGCTGTTGAAGATGCCGGTGGAGTAGACGTCGTCGTTCTTATAGATGACGGCGATCTTGGAGCTTAGCTTGTTGTCGCTGATGTACTGGGCGGAGTATGCGCCCTGGTCCGGGTCCACAAAGCACATCTGGAACACGTTGTCCCGGCGGGGGGTGTCCACAGACCCGGTGAGGGGATTGGCCACGCCGCCGATGACGGCGGTGGAGGAGGCGGAGGGGGTGAGATAGAAAATGTGGTCGCCGTTGCTCTCAGCGGCTGTGGCCGCGCCGGGGGCGGAGGTGACAGAGCCCAGGAAGACCTGCATCCCCCAGTCCTTGAGGATATTGTAGGCGTTGACGGACTTCTCGCTGTCATTGACATCGTCCTCATAGCGCAGCTCGATCTGGAGCCCGCCCAGGGCGTTGATTTCCTCGACGGCAATCTCCGCGCCGCCCTTGGCCGCGTTGCCGTAGATGGCCGCGCCGCCGGTGAGGGGGCCTACGCCGCCGATCTTGAGGGCCGTGCCGCCGGCGCTGCTCTGGCCGGGGGCGTCCTTGCCGCCGTCATCGCCGCCGCAGGCCGTCAGGCCCAGCGTCAGGGTAAGGGCCAGCAGCAGCGCAAGAAACTTCTTCATAATTCATGACTCCTTTTTTGTATTTTCATCTGTCCTCTTTGGACCAGCCGCCCCCAGGGGGCGGACGCCTGGAAGGGCGGGCCGGAGAGGAACCGCGTCCCTCTCCGCGCTGCCGTTTCCGGCGCGGGACCGGAGGAACCGGGCCCCGCTGGCGTAGGAACATGATAAAACCTAATCCTAAAAAAGTCAACTGTCATTCTATACACAATTTGTTCACAAACCGCACACCGGCTTTATTGTGATTTCACACAAAATAACCGGTTTTTTCCTGCGATCTGGCCCAAACACCTCTGCCGCGCCAGGAAAATTCTCAGTCTTTCCATGAGGAATACTAATATATATAATGGGATCGGTCATGGAAGGAGCGCGCGGGGAGATCAAGCTTTGCGGCGGGGCGGATAAGAAATTGGTTGACAGATGTAGAGCAATGTGCTATATTATGGTTTACACATGTGGTACAAATTCGGATTGCGGAGAAAAAACAGGAGGTGCGCGAATATGGGCAAACAGCTATCCCTCTCCGCCGGAGAGTGGCAGATCATGGAGTGCCTCTGGGAGAAAAGTCCCAGGACGCTCATGGAGATGGTGCGGGAGCTCTCCCCCTCCACGGGCTGGCACAAGTCCACCGTTGTCACCATGGTGGGGCGGCTGGAGGCCAAGGGGGCGGTGGGCTACATAGAGGGGGGCCGGGCCCGGCTCTACAGCCCCTCCATCTCCCGGGACCAGGCGGCCCTCCAGGAGACGGAGAGCCTGCTCCACCGGGTCTACCGGGGCAGCGTGGGGCTGATGGTCAACACCCTGGCCGACGGGCGGGGCCTCAGCGCGCAGGACATCGCGGAGCTGTCCGCGGTGCTGGAAAAGGCGAGGGGGCGGGACGAATGAGCGAGATCATCCTCACCTCCTCCGTCCTCATTCTGGTGATCGCCCTGCTGCGGCGGGTCCTGCGGGGCCGGATCAGCTCACGGGTCCAGTACGCCCTGTGGCTGCTGGCGGCGCTGCGCCTGCTCGTCCCAGGGACCCTGTTCCCCGTGCCGGTGAGCGTGGTGGGGGCGGCGGCGGAGCTGCGGGGGGCCCTGGTTCCGGCGGCGGTGTCCCCGGTGGAGCCCGACGCCCCCAACCCGGACAGCCTGCCGGCGGGCCCGGTCCTCTCCCTGGAGCCCCCGCCGGCCGGGGAGACGGCGCCGCCCGCCCTGCCGCCGGCCCGGGCGGACCGGCAGGACGGCGGCTGGCTGCCCCTCCTCTGGGGGGCCGGGGCGGCGGCCCTGGGCTGCGTGCTGGCCGGGTCCAATCTGGCCTTCTGGCTCCGCCTGCGGCGGACCCGCCGGCCCCTGGACCTGCCCCATACCCGGCGGACAGGGAGACTGCGGGTCTATGTGGCCGGGGACCTGCCCTCCCCCTGCCTGTTCGGCCTGCTCCGGCCCGCTATCTACCTCAATGAAGCGGCCCTGGAGGGCCGGCGGCTGGACCACATTCTCACCCACGAGTATGTCCACTACCGCCACGGGGACCACATCTGGTCCCTGCTCCGGGGGATCTGTCTGGCCCTCCACTGGTATAATCCCCTGGTCTGGTGGGCCGCCTCCCTGAGCCGCCGGGACTGCGAGCTGGCCTGCGACGAGGCGGCCATCCGCCGGCTGGGGGAGGCGGAGCGGATCGACTACGGCCAGACCCTCCTGTCCATGGTGTCCGGCCGCCGGGGCCCGGGGGACCTTTTCCGCACCGCCACCACCATGACCGCCGGCCGGCGGACCATGGCCGAGCGCATCGCCCTCATCGCCCACCGGCCCCGCCGCCTGCGGACCGTTCTGGCGGCGGCTCTGGCCGTCATGTGCTGCGCCGTGGCCCTCACCTTCGGCGGCAGGGCCGCAGCGGAACCGGCGGAGCCCGCCGGGCCCGGCCAGAGCCAGGACGAGCCCCTGGCCCCCCCGCCAGACCGGGAGCCGGAGGACCGGACGGAGACCCTCTCCGATACCGCGTACACCCACCCCAGCGGCCTTTTTGCCCTGACCCTGCCGGAGAGCTGGCCGGGAAGGGTGGTATGGGTGGAGAGCGAGGACGGCGTGTCCTTCTACGACGCCGCCCGCTATGAGGAGGGGACCGAGGCCGGCTGGCTCATGGCCGTGATCCCCCAGCCGGAGAGCTGGGCCGCCCAGTACCACCAGAACGACTATATTTTGGCCCCCCTGCCCGCCGGCGACAGCCCCTATGTGTACGTGCTGAACGTGGACCAGGAGCCGGACCAGGCCAGTGCGGAGCTGGCCCCCCTAGAGGTCCGGGATGCCCTGGCGGGGAGCTTCCGTCTGCTGGCGGACCAGGAGACCTTCCCCCGGCTGATCCGCAGCAGCTATGAGGACAATATGCCCCTGGCGGTGGCCTATCTGCCCTACCTCCGTTGGAGCGACTACCGGGAGATCTACGGCGAGGAGGAGATGCTCCGCCTGCTGGACGCGCTGTGCCGGTTCGTCCAGGACAGCGACGTGAGCTGGGGACAGGTCCACGACATCCTCTCCAACCGTTCCCGCAGCGATCCGGCCATCGACGGGGCCTACGCTACAGCCATCCAGGAGGGGATCCTCTGGCCCCTCTATGAGAAGAACCCCCAGCGGTTCGCCTCCGTCATGGGCAGCGAGTACCTGACGGATGAGGAGCGGGCCGATGTGATCGACTGGCTGCGCTACCCCCTCAGCGAACAGGCGGGCCGGGCGGACAGTGTGGAGGACTATCTCACGGACCGGGAGGTCTGCGCCGCCCTGGGTCTGGACGTTGGCGGCGTGTCGGCCAACGTCACCGACGTGACCCTCACGGCGCAGGGGGACGTATTCTCCCTCCAGCCGGTGAACGTGGAGGGGGTCTACGCCGTCTCCTATGTCTCTGACAACCCCGATGTGGCGGATTTCACCAATGCCTCCGATGGTACTGTCGTCGCCGTCAGCCCAGGAACGGCTACGGTGCGGATGCACGTGGAGTGCGCCAGCGGGCAGTACGACTTTGCCTGTACGGTGCGGTGCGTGTGGGAGCCGGAGAGCGGCGGCGGACCTGATCCGCAGACCGTCAATATGTGGCAGAGAGGGCTCTTCGGCCTCATGTTCTCGATCCCCGCCGCGCCGGACCAGGAGCTGGTTTATGACAGCCTGGAGGAGGACGGTCTGGAGACGGCGGTGATCTCCCGCCTGGAGGAGTACGCCCGGGAGTATCTGGACGCTGACGGTCAGACGGCGTACAATGACCGACTGAGCCGGATCATTCTGGAGAGCGAAATCCCCCGGTTTGTGGAGTACGGCGGGGAGCTTACGGTGCGTTACCGGATTGAGGGCCTGCGGGACCGGGAGTGGAACGGGGAGATCTTCACGCTGTCCCCCCAGCCCGGCGATTATTTGGAGACCACCTTCACGGTCATGGACATACTCAATCTTCAGAATAACATCCGCTTTGAGGGGATGAACCAGCCCACAACGCCGTAAGGGAGGCACAGACATGAAAAGGTATATTGTATATATTATAATGGTATGCGCGGCATGCGCCCTGCTCCTCGCCGCCTGCGGCCCAAAGCCAGCCGGGTCCGCGCCCCAGGAGCCGGACCGGTCCCCGGCCCAGTCTGCCCCTCTGCCGGAGAAGGTGTCCGGCGCAGACCTGATCCGGGAGCGTGTGTGGCGGGGGGAGAGCGCCGGGACCTGGCTGCCCCTGCTGGCGGATGTGACCTGGGAGGAGCTGGCCGAGCCGGTCCGGGAGGGCTTTGACTGCGTCTGGGAGGCGTGCGGCGATATTTTCTCCTACGTGGAGGAGCAGGGCCAGAGCCTGACGGAGGAGGAGTACCAGATCCTTCTCTCCCATGTCCAGGGCCTGGACGGGGCCTATGCCGAGGGGTACAACGGAATGCTCTACGATCTGTACGTCCTCAACCCCGCCTGCTTTGCCCGCATCGTCCTGGACCAGCTGCCTCCGGACCAGCAGGAGGCGGCCCTGGGCGGACTGCTCTACGACTGGGGGTATTGCCATGACCTGGACGGGATGGACCGGGCCGGGCAGCTGGCGCTTCTGACCGCCCGGCTGGAGGCGGACCGGGCCGGGGCTCTGGCCGCCAGTCCGGACGTGATGCGCTTCGACTGCCAGGGTCAGAGCGCCCGCCTCCTGCCGGTGAACGTGTCGGGCGTCTGCGCTGTCTCCTACACCTCTGACCGCCCGGAGGTGGCGGCGGTGGACGGGATCACGGGCCTTGTCACCGCCGTGGGACCCGGGGAGGCGGTAATAACCCTCCATTTCGAGGGGGACGGCGAGAACCGGGACTTTACCTGCGCCGTGGCGTGCAGGTGGTAGGCCGCGTCCGAAAAATCAGCCCGCTCAGGCGGGCTGATTTTTCTTTATTTCCCCGGTTGATTCTTTTCCGAAAGTGTACTATACTGGGGATGCTTGGAGAAGCAGTCTGACAATCATTTTTGAGGAGGAACGAACCATGAAGTACAACCGCACTTACAACTTTTCCGCCGGACCTGCCACCATGCCGGAGCCTGTCCTGGAGGAGATCCGGGACGAGATGATGAACTACAAGGGCTCCGGCATGTGCGTGATGGAGATGAGCCACCGCTCCCCGGTGTATCAGCAGATCATCGACGAGGCGGAGCAGGATCTGCGGGATCTGATGAACATCCCGGACAACTACAAGGTCCTGTTCATCCAGGGCGGCGCTACGCTCCAGTTTGCCATGATCCCTATGAACCTGATGAAGAACGGCGTGGCCTGCTACGTGGAGACCGGCGCGTGGTCCAAGAAGGCCATTGCCGAGGCCAAAAAGTACGGCGACGTACATGTGGTGGCCTCCAGCAAGGACCGCAATTTCAGCTATATCCCCGACTGCGGCAACCTGGACATCCCCGACAACGCCGATTACGTCTATATCTGCGAGAATGAGACCATCCACGGCGTCACCTGGCCCAAGCTGCCCGACACAAAGGGCCACGTTCTGGTCAGCGACCAGAGCTCCATGTTCCTCTCCCGGCCCTGCAACGTGTCCGACTACGGCCTGATCTACGCGGGCGTGCAGAAGAACGTGGGCCCCGCCGGCATGGTGGTGGTCATCATCCGGGAGGATCTGATCCGGGATGAGGCGGAGCTGGATCCCAAGACCCCCATCTATATGAGCTACAAGACCCACGCGGACAACGGCTCCATGTACAACACCCCCAACTGCTGGGCCATCTACTGCTGCGGCAAGGTGTTCAAGTACCTCAAGGGCATCGGCGGCCTGGAGGCCATGGAGAAGATCAACGTGGAGAAGGCCCGGGTCATGTACGACTTCCTGGACAGCTCCAAGATGTTCAAGGGCACTGTGGACAAGCAGTTCCGGTCCCTGATGAACATCCCCTTTGTCACCGGCGACAAGGACCTGGACGCCAAGGTGGTGGCCGCCACCAAGGCCGCTGGCTACGACAACCTCAAGGGCCACAAGAGCGTGGGCGGCCTGCGTGCCTCCACCTACAACGCCATGCCCAAGGACGGCGTGGAGGCTCTGGTGGACTTCCTGAAGAAATTCGAGGCGGAGAACGGCTGAGGCTTCTTTCCTCTGTGAACAGAACCCCTCAGAAGAATATAGGTCTGCCGGCAGCTCCGGCAAGGGCCTCTGAAAGTTCTTTTTGATCCTTTTTCTTTCAAGAAAAAGGATGAATACGAAAATAATGAAGGAATGATTTCGCCATGAAAATTCTTGTTACCGACGGCATGGACAAGACCGCCCTGGAGCAGCTGAAGGCCAACGGCCACGAGGTGGTGGAGCAGTTCTACCCCTCTGAGGAGCTGGGCGCGGCCCTGCGGGATTTTGACGCGGTGGTGGTGCGCTCCGCCACCAAGGTCCGTGCCAGCCACATCGACGCGGCCAAGGGCGGCCGGCTGAAGCTGGTCATCCGCGGCGGCGTGGGCGTGGACAACATCGACGTGAAGTACGCCGAGGACAACGGCATCACCGTGAAGAACACCCCCCGGGCCTCCTCCAACTCCGTGGCCGAGCTGGCCATGGGCCACATGTTCTCCTGCGCCCGGTTCCTTTCCGTGGCGGGCCACACCATGCGGGAGGGCAAATGGGAGAAGAAGGCCTACGGCAAGGGCTTTGAGCTGGGGGGCAAGACCCTGGGCATCATCGGCTTTGGCCGCATCGGCCAGGCTCTGGGCCGCATGGCCAAGGGCATCGGCATGGAGGTCATTGCCCAGGACATCTTCCATGTGCCCGGCATTGAGGAGCAGATCGGCATGAAGTACGTGGAGCTGGACGAGCTGCTGGAGCGGGCGGACTTCATCTCCCTCCACACCCCGTCCCTCAACGGCGTGAAGCTCATCTGCAAGGAGAACATCGAGAAGATGAAGGACGGCGTGGTGTTCATCAACACCTCCCGGGGCGACAACGTCAATGAGGCGGATCTGCTGGAGGCCCTGAACTCCGGCAAGGTCCGCGCCGCCGGGCTGGACGTCTACGCCGACGAGCCGGCCACCAACACCGCGCTCTACAGCCATCCCAACGTCTCCTGCACGCCCCACATCGGCGCGGCCACCAAGGAGGCCCAGCAGCGCATCGGCATGGAGATTGTGGACATTATCGAGGGATTCGGGAAGTAATCAATATCCTTTTCCGCGCAGTGCGGGAGCCGGACGGAACCAGTTCCGTCCGGCTCCCGTTTTTTTGTTTGCCATGGCCCGGCATATTTTTACAATTTTCGAAATGATAGGTATTGGATCAATATTAAATCGGCCCCGTATTGGGATTGATGTAGTAAAATGGCCTGGGAGGTGATAAAGATGGAGGTCAAATTTACTATGGTGCTCGATGAGAAAACTGCAAAACAGATGACCTATATAGGAAGATACTATGGCCGGTCACGCATCAAGGAAATCGAATGGGCCTGCAAACAGTACATCCAGGACTTTGAGCAGAAAATAGACAAGATCGAACTGGAGGGCACCTGATAAGGCGCCCTCCTTTTCTGTCGGGATTGTCGGGACACCTGAAAAACAGCAAAGCGCGGCGATTGGTTTTGCTGTTTCCCAAGTGTACCGACGATACCGGCAAAACGGTAAGCATTTCCAATATGTCGGCCTTCAAATGGCGCGTCGAATTATGTATAATTTTGTCGAAAGGAGAGGATTGCTGTGGAGGTTCAGCAAAACATGGCCAACGTTATACGCATGATTATGGAGACGCGAAATATGTCAATGGATGATTTCTCTGAGGAGCTGGAGATCTCCCGCTCCACCTTGCAGGAGTATCTGAAGGGGAAGGGAAACCCCAGCATCAAAACCATCATCCATCTGTCGCAGAAGCTGGAGATTGAGCCCGCTGTCCTTCTGACAGGAATGACGGAGGTGGAGGCGCGGAATGTGGTCCGCCCTCTTCTGAACGCGGTGCGGAGCATCTCAGAGCTGAACAACGACAAAAAGCTCCGTCTAGCCGAGCTGTTCTGGGAGATGGTGCGGCTTTGGGCCGATGAATAATGAATTCGGGGCAGGGCAAACGCCAGCAGATGGATGAGCTGGCTTTCCGCCGGCCCATGGCGGTGACGGAGGCGCTCCGGTTCCGGACAGGGGGGAGCTACCCGGTCTGTCCCCGGTGCGGTGTTACCATGGAGCGGGAATATCAAAATTTCTGTGACCGGTGCGGACAGCGGCTGGAGTGGAGCCGCTTTGACCGGGCTGCGGTGGTGACGAAACGCTGATACCTCTGCGCACAGCATAAAATGAGAGGCCGGGGGATGCTCCCCCGGCCTCTTCTCCTGCATAAGGGCTCAATTCGCCGCGGCCCGTTTGGCCATGATGGCCGCCTGGTAGCGGGGAATGAGCTGCATGGGATTCTCGCCGTCGGTGATGCCCATGGCCGCCGCCTCCTCCAGCTCCGCCCTGGCCCAGGCGGGCACGGGCTGGCTGCTGAGGTACTGGCACAGCGCGTCGTAGATCTCTTTTCCCGTCATACGCTCCTCCTCCATCGGTCTGATATAGGCTTCCGCCAGACTCCTTTTCCTGGTTCGGCGGAAGACCCCGCCGCCGTTGTCTTGGCTGCCGCCCTGGCCGGGGGAGGTGTTGCCCTCGATGGCGGTGACATCGCTGCCGGAGGCGCTCTCCACGATGCCCGTGTGGCCGAACCGGTAGATGACAATATCCCCGGGCATGGGGTCCTGGGCCACCCGCTCCGGCTGATTCGCCCTGTACCAGCGCAGCAGCGCGGAGCAGGAGCCGGTTCGGCAGGGCAGTGGAGCTCCGGCCTGATCGAAGCACCACTGCACAAAGGACATGCACCAGGGCTGGCCGTCCAGGCCCAGCCACTTGCCGTACTTGGTGCGGTTGGAGCCGGCTGGGCTCTCCGTGGAGCCCAGCTCTCTCCGAGCGATGTCCAGCGTCCTCCTATTCAACGTCCACCTCCGGCAGGCCCGCCGCGCTGGTGAGCAGGCTCAGCACCCCGGCCAGGGCGGCGGCGCTGACCGTCAGCAGCCAGTCGACCTCCCCCATGGCGGCGGCGGTGCCGATGGTAGCGGCGGCGGTCTGGGCCACGGTCTTGACGGCCCGGACGGCGGCGGCTCTCAGCCAGTTCTCCCAATAGCTGTTCATAGGTCCATCTTCCTTTCCAAATCGTCGATGCGGTGGTTTGCCACCTTGATTTTCTCCTCCTGGAGCTCCGTCCGCTCCTCCAGCCGGTAGGTGCGCTCAATGAGGCTGTTGTGGGCCTGCACCTTCTTCTCCAGCTCCTCCAGCCGGTACTGGGTCAGTCTGGAGGACACCAGCACGCCGCCCAGGGACCCGGCGGCGGACCCGGCCAGTCCGATTAGCGCCACGATAATTGCTTCCACAGTCCGCCCTCCTATACGTATTCCACATAGATGTCCGCCTGCTTGCTGCTCTCCGCCGACTTTGTCTGGAGGATCAGCAGGACGCTGATCTGGATCTTCTTGGTGCCGTCCTCGTTCTCCATGGGGCGGAAGCCGGTGATGTAGAAGCTGGCGAACTCGCCGTTGATGGTGGTGAAGGCGGACCCCTTGATGTCCGTATAATCCTTCCATTCGATGGAGCTGCCCTCCACCCCGAAGAGAGTGCTCCCCTTCCGGATGTTTTCCGGGCTCAGATTTTCGTCTCCCTGGACGGTCTGGGGACCGGCCAGATAGATCCCGGCGGGGATAACCTGCTGGGCCGCGCCGGGGGTGATGGTCTGGGCGGCCTGGACGGCGATAGCGCCGGTCAGCTTCTCGCCCCCGGCGTAGGCGGTTTTCCCGGAGAGGATGTCCCCGGCCGCGGCTGTGGCGTCGGAGGTGTCCGTACCGGCGGAGATAGCGCTGATCCGCTCCGGGAAGGCGGCGGCCCGGATAGACCCGGTGGAACCCTCCTTCTCCCGGATGGCGGCGGCGATCCGCTGAAACAGGGTCTTCAGCTCCATCAGTACGCCTCCTCCATGGCGGCGGTCACCGCACTCTCGATGGCGGCGGCCACCTGCTCCATGGTGACGGCGGCGGCCGCGTCCTGCTTCTTCTCCGCCAGCTCCTCAATGGCCTCCGCCGCCGTGCCGGCCACCTGGGCGATGAGTCCCCGGGCCTCCACTGCGGCGGCCCGGAGCTGTTCTAGGCTTGTCAATTTTTTCCTCATACTTCTCCCCTCGCGTCCTCCCAGGGAGGGGGCCCGCCCCCTCCCTGCGCATCTTGCGGTCAGTTCGCCTGGCCGAAGACCTCCGTGAGCATCTCCGTCACCTCCGCGTCAGCGGCGATCTCCACCACAGCGGTCTCCACGCCGTTGATCCTGATGGAGCCGCTCTCCGCGCCGGCCTCCACCTTGACGGCGCCCTCGGCCACGCCGGCCAGCTTGGCCTTTTCCGCGCTGGTGTAATCGTTGGCGGAGAGGCCCTTGCCCGCCTCCTTGAGAACGTAGCCGCTCAGATCCACGGCCCAGTCGCCCACCTTCTCCACTGCGCCGTCGATGACCATGTACTCGTCGAACTTGTCGCCGTTCTCCCCGCCGCCCTTGGGAACCATGTAGATGAACTGGTCCGCGTCAGCGGCGGCGGGATCAATGGCCTCCGCGCTCTCCACCTTTTTGCGCCGGAGGTGGTCCGCTCCAGCCACGGCGGCGGCCACCTGGGCCTCGGTCTGGTAGCCGCTGTCGTTGGTAAGCTGGGACACGCTGACAGGCACGGCGATGTCCACAGCCTTGTCTGTCACCGTCTGGGCCGTGCCGTTGACCTTCACGGCGGTGATGACGTTGGGCTCGCCTCCGGCAGTGACCAGATCCTCCACCCGGCCGGACAGCTCGCTCAGCTCCCTTTTGGTGGCGAAGTCCGTCTGGATCCGCTCCGCCAGCTGCTTGAGGGCCTTCAGCTTCGTCAGTTTTTCCACGTTGTATGCCATGTTGTTTCCTCCCTGTTTTCATCAAATGTTGTGCTGGGACGGGGGCTTTGCCCCGCTCCCCGCCTGCTCCCGGGACGGGCCGAACACCTCGTCCAGCATCTCCTGGGTCTCCGATGCGGTGGCGGTCTCCCGGCAGTCCTGGAGGCCGTCCTCGCCGGGACTGCCGAACACGTCCTCCAGCATCTCGGCCACCTCTCCGTCCGGGGCAGTCTCCTGTTCGCCGCGGTCCTGCTTGCGGTCCAGGGCTTCCCCGATCCGCTCCCACAGGGCGGCGGCGGCGGTCCTGCCCAGGAACGCGCCCTCCGCCGGAGGGGGCTCCTCCCCGCTGCCCTCCAGAATGTCCTCCAGCTCCTGGGCCGTCATGGCCGACGGTACGCGGGCGAGGGCCTCCTCCAGCCCCGCGACGGCCTGGATGGGGTGCTGGTCCGCGGCGTCCCGGCCGGGGAGCAGGCCGTGGTCCGGGGCCTTCAGGGCGGCTACGAGCTGCCGCACCGCCGCCAGCTCCCCCATGACCTGCTCAAGGACCCCGGCGGTGGGCGGGCGTGCCGGCTCCCCGGGCCCCGCGCCCTCCAGAACCGTCCCCAGGTCCGCCCAGATGGTGGGCAGGACCACGTTCCCGTCCCGGGCGCCGTACACGCCGGCCTCCAGCCTGCACCGTGGCTTTGCCAGGGCCTCCCAGGGGATGACGCACTCCCCGTTCTGGTCCAGCACCACGGCGTAGGTCTTCCAGTCCGCCCGGAACACCGCCGTGGGGACCATGCCGTCCCAGTCCGGTGAGAACTGGAACCGCACCGGGTAAACGTTTACGCTGCCGCTGGTGACGGGCTCGCTCTTTTGGACGGACAGCCTGGTTTTCTCCGCGTAGAGTATAAACATGCTTCACCTCCTCTCACCCTGTACAGGAATCGGGGGGAGAGTTGACGGAAAGGGGGAACCTGGGGAAGAAATTGAAAAGAATGCGGTCAAATGTCGCTCTGTAATTGACACAAGGTAATAAAGAGGGAGGCGATCCCATGAGAAGAGAAGCAGCCCCGGAGGAGAGAATCCTCCGGGGCTGCCCGCATTATTATTTCTGAATTTAAAATCCGGAAATAATACATTTGATTTAAGCCGTTTTGCTCGCCGCTGTAAACAGCGGAAACCGCAAAATATGGCATATATTACTTCCGGCCTTTCGGCTCGGCAGTACTATTTATGCGCCCGCCTCAAACATCTCCGCCGCGGTCTCCCGGCGGCTCTGGTCCAGGGCGCTGCGGATGAGCTCCGCTGTCTGCCGCTCCCGTAGCCGGGCCGTCAGCAGGGGGGAGAACCGTCGGCCCTCCAGGCGGATGGCCTCCTGGACCGCCTCGTCAAAGCTCATCTCAATGCCTGTATACAGCACGGCGGTGCCGGTTACGTTCTCCAGCCAGTCCACCAGGGCCACCACATCCACCATCTGCCGGCTGGCGCACTCCAGGCGGCGGTAGGCGCAGTCCCGGCTGCCGTCGTACCAGGCGTGGTGACCCAGGGCGGCGTCCGCGTAGGGGCTGGTGGAGGGGCGGTCCGCCAGGAGCTTTGCTCCGGTGACCGGGTGGAGCCGGGACATCTCGTGCTCCTCCTCAAACCACTGGCGGCCGTTGTTGGCGTAGAGGCTGGTAAAGTTGATCTTGCCCACGTCATGGAACTGGCCGGAGGCCAGGGCCAGACGCTGGATCTCCCGGAGCTTCTCCTGGGGATTGCTGATCTCCCGGACAGCGGGGATGTCGTCAAAGAAGCCGGGCTCCTCACCGGCGATCTGCCGGCACAGGGCGGCGGCGGCCGCGCCTACGGCCTGGGAGTGGAGGTAGATCTCCGGGGCAAAGCGGAAAATCAGCTTTTGGAGAAACAGGCCATAGGGGAGGCTGCGGCTGGTCTCCACGTAGGTGTAGGACAGCTGCCGCAGGTAGAGGAGCAGCGACTCGCTCTCCTGGCTGGGCGGGAAGCTCTCCGTGTAGCGCATTACCCGCCGGTACTGCTCCTCCACGATCTCCTCCCGTCCGGCCAGCATCTCCGGATACTCCTGGAGGTACTGGCAGTAGAAGGCGGTCAGGGAGATGACCGCGTACATCCCCTCCACGGAGAAATCGGTCAGATCCGCGCTGTTGAGCAGGCGCTCGGTCTTGCTCAGCAGGCCCTCCATGCTGTCCAGGCCGCAGTAGTACTCAATGGCGTAGTAGTGGAAGGCGGGCCGGGCGGCCATGGCCCCCTCCGCCTGGGCGTGGAGATCGTAGACCGCGTAGACCGACTCCATGATGCTGGCCACATCCTGTGCCGTCATAGCGGTCTCCCGGCTGAAGGAGATGCTGGCGGTCATCAGCCGGTGGGTCTGCCGGACAAAGCGGTCCCAGGGGAGGGAGGGCTCCCTCTCCCGATAGGCGGGGTCCTGCATGATTTGCAGGGCGTTTTTGATGAGCCGCACCCGCTCGCTGGTCACGCGGAACTGACCCAGGGCGGTGTTTGCCAGGGAGCGGAGAATGTAGCCCCTGGTGTCCGGGTCCTGGATCTCGTCGAAATATTTCAGGTAGGCCGCCGCCTCCACAAAGCACAGGCGCATCTGGCTGGTATAGGGCGCGCTGACGGACAGGTCCAGGCCCACCAGCTTGCTGCACTGGGCATAGCGTCCGATGCCCAGGCTGTAGAGCTCCCGGATGATCTCGTCCCGGTCCCGCCGGTGGCGGGCCAGCCCTAGCAGGGACTGGTGGATCTGGCAGTAGAGGATGGCGTCCAGCTCGATCCGGCCCTGGATGAGGGCGGCGGCGAACTGGCGCAGATCCTCCGTCTCCTGGGGCCCGGCCTCGGGCAGATTGTCCAGCACGGGGAACAGGTTTTCCCGCAGCAGGGCCATATTCCGGGCCGCCAGCTGCTTCTGCCGCGCCCTGTCCCGGCACAGGCGGTCCGTATAGTCCGCCAGCGTCCCCTCAGAGGGCTGCCGGCGGGGCGAGAGAGCGGCGATCTCCCGCAGGTTGGCGATATATTCCTCCTGGTACGGCTCCATGGCCGGTCTCGCCCCCTTTCCGTATGCAGGCAGGGCCTACGGCTTCAGCCGCCGTGAGAGAAGCTCCTGGATGTGGTCCAGGTCCACGGGCTTGGATACGTGCTCGTTCATGCCCGCCTCCCGGGACAGGCGCACGTCCTCCACAAAGGCGTTGGCCGTCATGGCCACGATCCACACGCTCTGGGCGTCCGGCCGGTCCATGGCCCGGATTCGCCGGGCGGCCTGGTAGCCGTCCATGACGGGCATCTGAATGTCCATAAAGATCAGGTCATACCAGCCCGGCGGGGAGGCGGCGAATCGGTCCACGGCCTGCTGGCCGTCCCCGGCCGCCTCTACCTGTACGCCGGTCATGCCCAAAAGCTCCATGGCGATCTCCTGGTTGAGCTCGTTGTCCTCCACCAGCAGCACCCGGAACCGGCTGTAGTCTCCGGCCCGGTCCCCCCGGGCCTCCGCCGCCCCCCGGCCGCCGTCCAGCAGACCGGAGAGGGTGGTGAGGAGCCGGCTCTTGAAGAGGGGACAGGGCACGAAGGCGCTGACGCCGGCCCGGCTGGCCCGGTACTCCAGCTGGGCCCAGTCCTCCTCGGATACCAGCACAATGGGGAAGTCGGGCCCCGCCAGCTGCCGCACGTGGGCGGCCACGTCCAGGGACTGCATGTCCGTCAGATTCTGGCCCAGCAGCAGGGCGCAGGGCATCCGGTCCTCCACCTGGGCCTCGGTGAGCCAGGTGACAGCCTCCAGACCGGAGGTGATGCGCACCGGGACCAGCCCCTCCTCCCGGAGGCAGTCCGAAGCCTGTCCGGCCAGGTCATCCAGAATCTCCGCCACCAGGACGGTCTGTCCGGCGGGGAGCGCCAGGGGCGGATGCCTCTGGGCGGAGACGGGCAGGGGCAGCTCCACCCGGAAGCAGCTGCCCTCTCCCTCCCGGCTCTCCACGGTGATCTGGCCGCCCATGCCGTCCACCAGATTCTTGACGATGCTCATGCCCAGGCCCGTGCCCTCGATGCGGCTGACCTGGGAGGTGTGTACCCGCTCGAAGGGGAGGAAGATCCGCTCCAGAAATTCCGGGCTCATGCCCATGCCGTTGTCCTGACAGGCGAAGCGGAGCAGGGCGGTGCGCTCCCCCTGGGGGGAGGTCCGGACGGGGTCCTGACGGAAGCTGACGGTGATGCGCCCGGCCTCCTGGGTGTACTTGACCGCGTTGTTGATGATGTTGACCAGGATCTGCCGCAGGCGGAGGGGGTCCCCCACCAGCCGCTCCTGATCAATGCCGCGGATGTCCAGCCGCAGGTCCTGGCCCTTCTGGATCGCCTGGGGCCGCACGATAACGGCGATATCGTGGATCAGGTCAGCCAGGGAGAACTCCTCCTGGCTGAGGACCATGCGCCCGCTGTCGATGCGGGACATGTCCAGCACGTCGTTGACAAGGCTCATCAGGTGGGCGGAGGCAATCTGGATTTTGCGCAGGCAGTCCTGAACCCGGGCCTTCTCGTCGATGTGGCTCAGGCCGATGGTGGTCAGCCCCACGATGGCGTTGACCGGAGTGCGGATGTCGTGGGACATATTGGACAGAAACCGGCTTTTGGCCTGGTTTGCCTCCTCCGCCGCACGGAGGGCGTCCTCCAGCGCGGCGGCCTTCTGCTCCAGCTCCTGGCAGGCGGCGCTCAGTTCGGATTTTTCCATCTCCCCATCCCGTCCTGTCTGTTTGTAGTCGTAAATTGCCATAATATTATTTAGTACCTATCCGTAAATTGCTAAAGGAGCGCAGAGGAAAGATTTGCGCCAGTGAAGTGGAATGAAGCCCCGATTAGCAATGAACGCGCAAGAATTTGCGCCAGACAATAACAGCGCAAGCAAACTGAACAAGAGCCAAAT
>ERZ779632.362-NODE-362-length-27998-cov-19.526715_pt1 | contig 27998 bp, 27 predicted proteins | sample MGYA00514194_ERZ779632 | MGnify/ENA primary metagenome ERZ779632 (study PRJEB29562, sample SAMEA4376704) | mouse gut metagenome | isolation source: Cecum | study: EMG produced TPA metagenomics assembly of the A DSS colitis mouse model was used to assess the...
CTTAGAGCACGTCTTCCTCATACCACAGGTTGGTCATATACAGCCCGTCCGGCGGGATTCAAGCAGCCGGGCGGAAATGGATTCCGCCTCGGCTGCGCCGCTTCGCGGCGGGCCTGCTTGCGCAGGCTTACCGCGCCGCCGAAAAACACAGGCCGATTGCTTAGAGCACGTCTTCCTCATACCACAGGTTGGTCATATACAGCCCGTCCGGCGGCGCGGTGGGGCCCGCCAGCGTGCGGTTGCGGGATTCCAGAATCGCGGGGATCTCCGCCGGGTCCAGCTTGCCCTCGGCGGCATAGATGCAGGTGCCTACCATGGCCCGCACCATGTTGTAGAGGAAGCCGTCGGCGCACACCCGGCACTCGATGACGGTCCCGCGCCGCCGTATGTCAAAGTAGTGGACGGTGCGCACGGTGGTGCGGGTCTCGGTGCCCACGCTGCGCACCGCGGCGAAGTCATGGGTGCCCACAAACTGCCGCGCCGCATCCGCCATGATCCCCTCGTCCAGCGGCCTGGAGTAGAACCACACCCGGTTGACGAAAAAGGGATCCCGGATGCGGGAGTTGTAGATTTTATAGGTGTATTCCTTCTTCAAACAGGAGCCGATGGCGTTGAACCCGTCCGGCACCACCGTGGCCCTGCGCACCGAGATATCGTCGGGCAGGCGGGTGTTCACCGCCAGGGGGAGCCGCTCCACGGGGATGCCGGAGGTGGTGCGGAAATTGGCCACGTACACCTGGGCGTGGACCCCCGCGTCGGTGCGGCCCGCGCCGGTAACCTTCACCGGGTGGCACACCACCGAGGCCAGGGCTTTCTCCAAGGTCTCCGCCACGGACACGGCGTTTTTCTGCACCTGCCAGCCGTGGTAGGCGGTGCCGGTGTAGCTCAGGGCCAGGGCGATATTGCGTTTCTCCATCGTCACAGCCCCCAATGGCCCATCACGCCGATGAGCACCGCCAGCGCCAGGGCGCCCAGGATGAAGAGCACATCGCCGGGCCGGTAGTGGAGCTGCTTCATCCGGGTCCGGCCCTCGCCGCCGTGGTAGCAGCGGCACTCCATGGCGGTGGCCAGCTCGTCCGCCCGCCGGAAGGCGGAGATGAACAGCGGCACCAGCAGCGGGATGAGCGCCTTGGCCCGCTGGATCAGGTTCCCGGAGTCAAAGTCCGCGCCCCGGGCCCGCTGGGCGGACATGATCTTATCCGTCTCCTCAATAAGGGTGGGGATGAAGCGCAGGGCGATGGACATCATCATAGCCAGCTCATGGACGGGGACGCGGAGCTTTTTCAGCGGCCCCAGCAGGGACTCCAGCCCGTCGGTGAGGGCCAGGGGGGAGGTGGTGTAGGTGAGCAGGAAGGTGCAGGTGATGAGCATGATGATGCGGACCACCATAAAAAAGGCGTGGACAATGCCTTCGCGGGTGATGGTGAAGATCCAGAAGGACGCCAGGGCCTCGCCGGGGGTGTAGAAGATGTTGAGCACGGCGGTGAACACCAGGATAAACACCACCGGCTTGAGCCCCCGCAGCAGGGCCTTCGGCTTGACGGTGGACACCTTCACCACAGCCGCCAGGGCCAGGAACAAAACGGCGTAGGTGACAAACCACTGGCCCAAAAACAGGGCTACGATGTAGCAGATCATGGCGATCAGCTTGGCCCGTGGGTCCAGGCGGTGGATGGGGGAGTCCCCTGGGAAGTACTGGCCCAGGGTGATGTCGCGCAGGGCCATCACCGCACCCCCTTTTCGTCAGAAGAAGCCTGCTCCATTCCAAATTCAGCCGGGGGCGCTGAAACGTCCATATCCGCAGGCTCCTTCTTCCTCTCCCCATAAAGCCCAAGGGCGGCTTTGCGGGGGCCCCTATGGAGGGCGGCTAAAATGGCCTCCCTGGCCTGGGGGATGGTGTAGACAGAGGGGGGCACGTCCACCCCCATGGAGCGCAGCCGGGCGAACACCCTTGTCATGGCGGGCACGCCCAGGCCCATGGCCTCCAGCTCGTCCCCGTGGGCAAAGACCTCCTCCGGGGGCCCCGAGAAGGGGACGGCCCCCTTGTGGATGACCACCAGCCGTTCTGCCTCCCGGGCCACCTCCTCCATGGAGTGGGACACCAGGATGATGCAGGCGTTTTTCTCCTGGTGGTAGGTGCGGATGTTGTCCAGGATGCGGGCGGAGCCGGAGGGGTCCAGCCCGGCGGTGGGCTCGTCCAGCACCAGCACCCGGGGCTCCATGGCGATGACGCCGGCGATGGCCACCCGGCGCTTCTGCCCGCCGGACAGGTCGAAGGGGGACTTCTCCAGCACCCCGGGCTCCAGCCCCACAAACCGGGCGGACTGCTTGACGCGGCGGTCCACCTCGTCCCCGTCCAACCCCATGTTTTTGGGGCCGAAGGCGATGTCCTGGTACACCGTCTCCTCAAAGAGCTGGTACTCCGGGTACTGGAACACCAGCCCCACCTGGCACCGCACCTGCCGGGTGCGCGACTTGTCCTCCCAGATGTCGGCGCCGTCGAACAGCACCTGGCCGGAGGTGGGCTTCAAAAGGCCGTTGAGGTGCTGGATCAGGGTGGATTTCCCCGACCCGGTGCGGCCGATGACGGCCAGGTATTCCCCGGCCTGGGCGGAGAAATCCACGCGGTCCAGGGCGGTGTGCTCAAAGGGGGTGCCCTGGCTGTAGGTGTGGGTGAGTTGTCTGGTTTCGATGATAGCTTGCATGTATGAACTCCTTGGAATGGAGATTGATAAATGCGGGTGAAGCAAAGCTGGAAGTTGTCAAGCTCTCTTCATATATAGTAACGGATACGGATTGCCCTGCTCGTCGAATTCGGCCCTTTTATAGACTTCAAACCCCATATGCTCATAAAAGCCTTTTGCAATAGGATTCTGCTCATTTACGGTGAGCTCATTTATGGAATAGGTTTCGATCCCATACCGCAGCAATCGTTTTCCGATTCCCCGCCCTCTGCTCTCGCTTGAGATAAATAGCATTTCAAGCGTTTGATTTGCGACGCCCATAAATCCTGCCGGATGTCCTTTTTCATTTTCGGCAACTATTAATTGAGGAACCTTTTGCAGCGCCTGGGGAACATACTGCTTGATCGTATTGATTTCATCATTTGACAGAAATAGATGCGTAGCTTTCACAGAACTTTCCCATACCGCTAATAGGTGCTGCATCAATTCCAGGTTTCGGTCTGCTATTTCGACTATTCTCATGGTTATCCCTCCTCATTGAAGGTTGGGCCTGCGCTGTTACGCCAGCAGCTCCTTCAACACCTGGGCGCACTCATCCACCGTCAGCGCCGTCAGGGGCACGTCCACCCCCGCCTGCCGCAGCTCGTAGAGCAGCGCCACCGGCTCGGGCACCTCCAGCCCCAGGGAGCGCAGGCCATCCACGTTCTGGAACACCAGCGCGGGCTTGTCGTCCGCCACGATGTGGCCGTCGTGCATGACCACGAGCCGGTCCGCCTGGGCGGCCTCGTCCATGTGGTGGGTGATGAGCACCACCGTGATGCCGGCTTCCGTGTTGAGACGCCGGATGGTGTCCAGCACCTCGCGCCGCCCCACCGGGTCCAGCATGGCGGTGGGCTCATCCAGCACGATGCACCGGGGCCGCATGGCCAGCACCCCGGCGATGGCCACCCGCTGCTTCTGCCCGCCGGACAGCAGGTGGGGGGCGTGGCGGGCGTAGTCCGCCATGCCCACGGTTTCCAGGGCGGCGTCCACCCGCTCCCGGATCTCCGCGGAGGGCACGCCCAGGTTTTCCGGGCCGAAGGCCACGTCCTCCTCCACCACGCTGGCCACGATCTGGTTGTCCGGGTTCTGGAACACCATGCCCACCCGGCGGCGGATGTCCAGCAGGTGTTCCTCGCCGCAGGTGTCCAGGCCGTCCACGTAAACCTTGCCCCCGGAGGGCAGGAGGATGGCGTTGAAGTGCTTGGCCAGGGTGGATTTGCCCGAGCCGTTGTGGCCCAGCACCGCCACAAACTCCCCCGGCCTGACGGACAGGGTGAGGTTATCCAGCACCGTGGGGGCGACCCCCTCCCCGGTGGTGTAGCGGAAGGTGAGGTTTTCGGTTTGGAGGATGGGCTGGGCCATAAGCAGTTACCTCGTCTGGGAAGGATCGAAGGGATGTACCGGGAATTGTTGTGAAAAGCGGGGCAGCAGCAGCCGGATGGCCGCCCCCAGCAGAAAGCCGCCAAACACGCCCAGGGCGTTGAAAATCATATCGTCCACATCAAAGCACCGCCCCACAAACAGCTGCCAGCACTCGATGAAGGCGGTGACGGCGAAGCTGAGAAGGACGGCCCGCCTCCAGCCGAAGCCCCTCCACAGCAGGGCGGCGAAAAAGCCGAAGGGGAGGAACATGACGATGTTCCCCAAGATGTTGAACAGGCTGTCCAGCTGGGAGAAGGGGATCAGGCTCACCCGCCGGGACAGGCCGCTCACATCGAAATAGGGGGCGGTATGCCCCATGAGGGCGGCGGTCACATAGCCGGGCTGGGGGACCAGGGTGAGGACGGCCATGCCGCCGCAGTAGGCCCAGAACAGGGCCATGGCCCCCTCCCGGATGATGCCGCTGGACAGCCCCCGGGCGTCCAGGCGCCTGCGCCGGGGCCGGAGCAGCAGCAGGTACGCCAGCGCCCCCGCCCCCAAGCCGGGGAGCATATAGGAGATGTAGCGGGCGATGCGCGCCATTACCGGGCACCTTCCGCCGTCCACCGCCCCGTGGCCCCGCAGGGCAGGGCCAGCCCGGTGGCGGCGACGGGCAGGCCCAGCTCGTCGGACACGGTATGCCCGCCGAACCTGCCGCCCACCACGGTCTGCAAGATATAGGTGAGCACCGACGGGGACAGCCCCGTGGTGTAGGAGTTCAAAATGACGAACAGCGGGTCGCGGGACAGCACCCCGGCCACCAGCTCCACAAAGGGGTACAAATTCTCCTCCAGCTTCCACACCTCGCCGGAGGGGCCCCGGCCATAGGAGGGCGGGTCCATGATGACGGCGTCGTATGTCCGCCCCCGGCGTATCTCCCGCTCCACGAATTTGGCGCAGTCGTCCACAATCCAGCGGATGGGCCTGTCCTCCAGCCCGGAGGAGCGGGCGTTGTCCTTTGCCCACTGGACCATGCCCTTGGCCGCGTCCACGTGGCACACCGCCGCCCCCGCCGCCGCGCAGGCGATGGTGGCCCCGCCGGTGTAGGCGAACAGGTTGAGCACGCTCACCGGCCGCCCGGCGCTTTGGATCATCTCCCGGGCAAAGTCCCAGTTGGCCCCCTGCTCGGGGAACACCCCGGTGTGCTTGAAGTTCATCAGCCCCACGTTGAAGGTGAGGTCTTGATAGCGCACCTGCCAGCGCTGGGGGACGCTCCTGTCCGCCCACTGGCCGCCGCCGGAGCTGGAGCGGGCATAGCGGGCGTCGGGGCGCTTCCAGCCCCTGTGGGCGCGGGGGGTGTTCCAGATGGCCTGGGGGTCGGGCCGCACCAGCAGCTTGTCCCCCCAGCGCTCCAGCTTCTCGCCCCGGCCGCAGTCCAGCAGCTCATAGTCCGTCCATCGGTCGGCCAGCCACATGGCTCCACCCCCAGAAATAAACAATCAAGGTATTATACAACAGCGGAGGCGATTAGTCAAACCCTGCGGGGGATAAAAAAGCGCCGGGGCGGCATAAACGCCCCGGCGCTTTTTACAGGTCAGGTCCCCAGCTGGACCCACAGCTCGTTATACAGGGCCCGGGTGGCGGGGGGGAGGACCAGGTACATCTCGCACCGCTCCAGCACCTCGGCGGGGGCGGCCATGATCTCGTAGAGCCCGGGGTCAAGCTCCTCGCCGTACAGCTCTTCGTAGTAGGCGGGGTACTGCTCCAATGCCTCGGTGTTGGGGGAGGCGTACCAGATATAGTCCATGTTGGCCAGGTTGGCCTCGGTGGAGGCGATGAAGTTGATCCACGCCATAGCCTCGTCGTAGTGGGGGGCGTCCTTGAGCACGCACATGGCGTCCACAAACCAGTTGGCCCCCTCCACGGGGATCACGTAGCGCAGATCCACGCCGTCCGCCTGGTTGTCCAGCATGGACAGGTAGTCCCCGGCGTAGTAGGTGGCGATGGCGGCGTTGCCCCCCTCCATCTTCTGGAACACCTGATCCATTACCTTGCCCTGGAACACCCCCCGGCGGCTGGCCCCGGCAATCAGCCCGAACGCCTCCCGGATCTGGCCGGCGTCGGTGGTGTTCACCGAATAGCCCAGGTGGAGCAGGGTCGCGCCCAAGGCGTCCCGGGAGTTGTTGATGAGCAGCACGCCCCCGGCGTACTGGTCGTCATACAAAGCGCCCCAGCTGTCCGGCTCCTCATCCACCATATTGGCGTTGTAGATCAGCCCCAGGGTGCCCCAGGAGTAGGGGACGGTGTACCTGTTTTCCGGGTCGTAGGGCAGGTTGCGGAAGCGCCGGTCGATTTTTTCAAAATTGGGGATCTGGCTGTAGTCCAGCTCCTCCAGCATCCCCTCCTCCATGAGCTGGGAGATCATGTAGTCGGAGGGGACGATGACGTCGTAGTCCGCGCCGCCGCTCTTCAGCAGGGAGTAGAGGGCCTCGTTGCTCTCGGCGGTCTGGTAGTTCACCCGGATGCCGGTGGCGTCCTCAAACTGGCCGATGAGCTCCTCGTCGATATACTCCCCCCAGGAGCACACGTTGACGACAGGCTGGGAGGAGGTGGCCCCGGTGAGGAACACCACCGCCGCCAGAAAGGCGCAGGCCATGGCCCCGGCCAGCCCCCGGCGGGCCCACCGGTAGGCGGGCTGGTTGAACCTCATGGACAGCTTTTCGAAGAAGGAGGGCTCCCGGATCTCCTGCCGGGCCTCCCGCCGCTCCTGGCGGATCTCCCGCACGTTGTTGAGCACCAGCAGGGCCAGCACCGACAAAAACAGCAGGGTGGACACCGCGTTGACCTCCGGGGTGATGCGCTTTTTGGTCATGGAGTAGATGCGCATGGCCAGGGTGGAGGTGGACGAGCCTGCGGTGAAGTAGGAGATGACAAAGTCGTCGATGGACATGGTGAAGGCGATGAGCGCCCCGGAGACGATGCCCGGCTTGATTTCGGGCAGGATCACCTTCCAGAAGGCCTGCATCCAGGTGCAGCCCAGGTCCTGGGCCGCGTCCACCAGGTTTTTGTCCATTTGGCGCAGCTTGGGAGCCACGTTGAGGATGACATAGGGGATGTTGAAGGCCACATGGGCCAGCAGCATGGTGGTGAAGCCCAGGGTGAGGCGGACGGGCAGCTCCACCGCCCCCTGCACGCCGTTGAACCACTGGGCGAAGGCCCCCCAGCCCTGGAAGAAGGCCACGAAGAACAGGCACAGGGATACGCCGGTGACGATATCCGCGTTCATCATGGGGATGTCGTTCACCACCAGCAGGGCGTCCCGCCGGCGCTTGGACAGGGAGTAGAGGCCGATGGCGGCGAATGTGCCCGCCGCGGTGGCGATGGCGGTGGCCAGCAGGGAGACCAGCAGGGTGGTGTACAGGCTCTCCATGATGAGCCGGTTTTGGAACAGGGCGGAGTACCACTCCAGGGAGAAGCCCTTCCACACGGCGCTGGAGTCCCCGGCGTTGAAGGAGAACACGATGAGCAGGAAGATGGGCAGGTACAAAAACAGGAAGGTCAGGCCGATAAAGAGGCGGCCGCCGATACGGTTTTTCTGCTTCACAGGAACGCGCCCCCTTTCGTGGCCGTGGGGCCGCTTTGGATGAAGTAAGCAAAACGAAGCGGATCAAAGTCCTGTCTGCTCACTTTTTCTTTCAGGAAAAAGTAAGTCATCAGAGCATCACCGCCTGTTCCTCGCCCTCGCCGAAGTGGTTCATGACCACCATGCACACCACCACGATGACCATCATCACCATGGAGATAGCGGCGCCCAGGTGGGGGTTGTAGGCCCCGCCCAGGAATTGCAGCTCAATCAAATCGCCCAGCATCATCTGGTTGCCGCCCCCCAGCAGGTTGGAGATGGCGAAGGTGGACACCGACGGGACGAACACCATGGTCACCCCGGACAGGATGCCGGGCAGGGACAGGGGGAAGATGACCTTGCGGAACACCCGCACCCCGTCCGCCCCCAGGTCCCGGGCGGCCTCGATGAGGGAGCCGTCCAGCTTGACGATGACGGAATAGATGGGCAGGATCATGAAGGGCAGGTAGTTATACACCATGCCCAGCACCACCGCGCCGGGGGTGCCGATCATCTGGAGGTGGTCCACCCCCAGCAGGTCCAGCAGGCCGACGGCCCGGAACAGCTGGTTCAACAGGCCGTTGTTCTCCAGGATGGACATCCAGGAGTAGGTGCGCAGCAGGAAGTTCATCCACATGGGCAGCATGATGAGGGCCATGGCCAGGCGCTGGAACCGGGGGCCCTCCTTGGCCATCCAGTAGGACACGGGGTAGCCGATGAGCAGGCACACCAGGGTGGCCAGCACCGCCAGCCAGAAGGAGCGCAGGAACACGCTCAGGTACAGCCCCATGCCGGTGAAATTGCCCAGGGTTGCCTGGGCGGCGCCGGTGGCGGGGTCGGCGGCGGTGAAGGCGTATACCGCCATGATGATAATGGGGACGACCACAAACAGGGCCATCCAGATCACGTAGGGAAAGGCAAACCAGCCCCGCTTACTCCTCATGGCCGCCCTCCCGGGAGCCGTTTTCCTCCCCGTCCTCCTCGGGCTCCGCCACGTCCAGCTCCTCGTACTCCTCGGAGTAGGAGGAGTAGTCGCCGAACATACCGGAGTACGGGCTCTTTTTCATCACGTGGATGCCGTCCGGGTCGATCTTGATGCCGATGCGGCTGTCCACCGGGCAGTAGTCGGTGGTCTGGATGAGCCACTTGAAGCCGTAGAAGTCCACGATGGTGTCGTAGTGGACGCCCTTGAAGGTGACGGAGGTGACGGTGCCCTTGAGCTGGCCCGCCGCCTCGTCCACAATGTCCACGTCCTCGGGGCGGATCACCACGTCCACCGGCTCGTCCTTGTCAAAGCCCTTGTCCAGGCACTGGAACTTGCGGTTGAAGATCTCCACCACCCCGTCGGAGCGCATGATGCCGTCGATGATGTTGGACTCGCCGATGAAGTCGGCCACAAAGGCGTTTTTGGGCTCGTTATAAATGTCCTCGGGGGTGCCGATCTGCTGGATGCGCCCGCCGTCCATCACCACCACGGTGTCGGACATGGCCAGCGCCTCCTCCTGGTCGTGGGTCACATAGATGAAGGTGATCTCCATCTCCTGCTGAATCCGCTTCAGCTCGTTCTGCATATCCTTGCGCAGGCGCATGTCCAGCGCCCCCAGCGGCTCGTCCAGCAGCAGCACCCGGGGGCGGTTCACCAGGGCCCGGGCGATGGCCACCCGCTGCTGCTGCCCGCCGGACAGGGCGGACACCGGGCGTTTCTCAAAGCCCTTGAGGTTCACCGTCTCCAGCATCTCCATCACCCGGCCGTGGATCTCACGCTCGGGGAGCTTCGCCTTGCGTCCGCCGCCGTCCGCTTTGGGGATGCGCAGGCCGAAGGCCACGTTCTCAAACACGTTGAGGTGCGGGAACAGGGCGTAGCGCTGGAACACGGTGTTCACCGTCCGCTGGTGGGGCGGGACGTCATTGATCCTCACGCCGTCAAACAAAACGTCCCCGGCGGTCGGCGACAGAAACCCGCCTATAATCCTAAGCGTGGTTGTCTTGCCGCACCCGCTGGGGCCCAGCAGCGTGAGGAACTCCTTATCGTTGATATACAGATTGATGTGGTCGAGCACGACCTCGTCGCCGTAGGACATCACGCAGTCCCGCAGGCGGATCAGCTCCTTGGACATGTATCCTCCCCCATTTCTAAATGATGAGTGTTTTGTCAGCTCCCTTGTTATAGTTCCTGAGATGCGCTTCTCGCTGTCACGCTGCGAAACGGCCGGGACGCTCGGTCGCTTTCGCTACGGCTCAAGCAAAACCCAGTCCCGCTGCGCGGGTCTTGGGTATTTGCTTTGGCTCCGCTCCAAGCTTCCTCGCCGTCCGTTTCTCCGCGCTTCTCAGGGTTTCACGGATAGCGAGTTGCATTATAACGGTTTGCCTTCCTCTTGTCAATCATTTGGGGGGAATTTCGCTGGTATTTTGTCGTGATGTTTTGGGGCGCCGGCCGGGCGGATTGACAGCACTCTGGGCGGCTGTTATAATGAAGTCAGGCGAGGCCCAGGCGCCCCGCCGCGCTCCATGGAAAGGGAGGAGAATCATGGTGAAGTTAAGGACTTCCTTCTAAACGATAGAAGGAAATAAAATTTGATCCTTCTATCGCGTCATGCAATAGGAGGTTCACTCATGAAAAAATATGAACGGCAAAACCGCCCCTGGCTGATAGGGGCTTTGGTCAGTGTACTTGCCGCCAGCCTCTTCGGGGTGGCGCTGCAATTCTTCAAGGGCGAGGTGCTGGACAGCGCCATCGCGGGCGAGGGGGCGCGGACGCTGGGGTACGGCCTGGCCCTGGCGGGCTTCATCCTGGGCGAGGTGGTTTTTTTCCACCTCTACAGGCGGCTGGGGGATCGGTTTGCCGCGGGCTGCGTCACGGCCCTGAAGGCGGATATCTTTGAAAGCGTCCTGCGGCGGGATTACGTGGCCTTCAAGCGCCGGCCCCAGGGGGAGTACGCGGCGAAATACACCGGCGAGGCGGACGCCATCCGCGCCCGGCGGTTCTGCATGGTGCCCCTGTTCTGGGAGATCGTGTTCAAGATCGTGCTGGTCAGCGGGGCGCTGTTTTTGCTGGACTGGCGGGTGGCCCTGCTCACCATCGCGCTGCTGACCACGCCGCTGTACCTCCCCAAGCTCATCGAAAAGCGGTCCCAGCGGGCGCAGGCCGCCTTTTTTAAGGCGGCGGAGGAGGCGCTGGCCGGGGTGAGCGACTGGCTGCGGGGCTTTGAGGTGATTAAAAATTTCGCGGTGGAGGATAAAATCCTGGCCCGGTTCCGGCGGCTCAATGGGAACGCGGCGGAAAAGCTGCTGGACGATCTGAAGCTGGGGGCGGCGGCGCAGCTCATCACCACGCTGATGTCCTACCTGTCCTATTTTATTGTGCTGGCCTGCTCGGCGTGGCTGGTGCTCCGGGGGGACTTTTCCGCCGGGGACTTTTTTGTGGCCATCGGCATGATTGACCAGCTGTCCTATCCCATTATCTCGCTGGCGGGGATTGTCCGGCAGCTGTCGGCCATCCGGCCCGCCTGCCGGGAGATGGAGCGGTTTATTGATGAGCCGCCCGGGGGCGGCCAGCGGGACGCGGCCCCCAGGCTGTGCCGGGAGATCCGCTTTCATGAGGTGCACTTTGGCTACGAGGGCCGGGGGACGGTGCTGGACGGATTCGACCTTACCGTCCGAAAGGGCGGACGTTACCTCTTGAAAGGGCCCAGCGGCTGCGGCAAAACCACGGCGGTAAACCTGCTGCTGCGCTACTATGAGCCGGACGGGGGGGAGATTACCGTGGACGGCGTGCCCCTCCGGGAGGCGGGGGATCCCTATGCCCGGGCCACGGTGGTGCGCCAGGAGGCGGTGCTGTTCCGCGGAACCCTGCGGGACAACCTGACCATGTACCGGGACGATGTCCCGGACGGGCGGCTGCTGGAGGCGCTGCGCGGCGTGGGGCTGGAGCGTTTTGCCCGGCCGGACGCCCTGGAGGCCGTGGTGGAGGAGGGCGGAGCCAACCTCTCCGGCGGGGAGAAAAAGCGGGTCTGCCTGGCCCGCGCCCTGCTGCGGGACACGGAACTGCTGATTTTGGACGAGCCGCTGGCCAACCTGGACGAGGGGACGGCGGGGCGCATTGAGGATTTGCTGCTGTCCATCCGGGACAGGACGCTGCTGGTGGTGTCCCACCAGTTCAGCCCCGGAAAGCTGACGGGGTTTGACCGGGTGGTGGACATGGCGGCGGACGGCTGACGGAGACAGGGGGGAGAAGCGTGAAAACCGCCTACCTGGGCATCGACCTGCTGAAGCCCGTGCTGGACGCCCTGCTGGGGGAGGGGTGCCGGGTTCTGAAGCTCTTCACCTGCCCGGTGGACAACGTGACGGAGACCAACACCGCCGTCATCGGGACCGCCCGGGAACGGGGCATCCCCTATACCCAGGCGCGGATTACCGCCGCCGACCTGGACTGGCTGGCCTCCCAGGGCTGCGGGCTGCTGGTGTGCGCGGGCTACTATTACCGCGCCCCGGTGACGGACGCCTTCCCCATGGTGAATTTCCACCCCACCCCCCTGCCGGTGGGCCGGGGGTCGTGGCCCATGCCCCGGCTCATCCTGGAGGGGGCGGGGCTCGGCGGCGTCACCGCCCACAAAATGGCGGCGGACTTCGACACCGGGGATATCCTGCTTCAGGAGACCTTCCCCCTGGACGGGCGGGAGGACCACCGGACCTACATGGATAAGGTATACGCCAAAATCCCCGCCATGGTCCATACGCTGGTAAGCCGTCTGCCCCAGGTGCTGGCGGGGGCGCGGCCCCAGGGGGAGGGGGAATACTGGCCGCTGCCCGCGGAAAAGGACTGGACCGTCACCCCGGATATGGACGCCGCCCAGGCGGACCGCATCCTGCGGGCGTTTTACGGCTACGAGTGCGTCTACCGGGACGGGCCAGTCAGGACGGAGCTCACCGGGGGCCGCCTTGTCCCCGGTGAGGCGGCGGGACAGCCCTTCCCCGTGAGGGGCGGGCATATTGAGGCGGACAGGGCCAGACGGCTGAACTGAGCAAAAGCAGGGAAGGGCCCCGGGCGCATTCAGCGCCCGGGGCCCTTTTTGTCGGAAATGCCAGGATGGGAATCGCTGAGCGCGGCGCCGATCAAGCTGCCCGTGCCCTCCGCCCGAATTTTTCGGTCAATATACGGGGTTATCCACATTCACCTTGTCCGTCTCCTGATAGGGCGCCAGGGTGGACACCATTTTCACCGGCTCATCGTAGGCGTTTTTCACGTAATGCACCTCGCCTGGCTCAATGTGGATCAGGTCGCCCACGCCCAGCACGTGCCTGACCCCGTCCACCACGATGTCCACCTTGCCCTCCAGAATGAAGAAGTCTTCCTCCATGATGTTGTGGTAGTGGGCCTGGAAGTCCTCGCCGGGGCGGAAGCGGACCAGGGCAAAGTTCATCCGGGGGCCCTTCATGAGATATTTGGGGCCGCTCTCGCCGAAGCGGTATTCCCGCTCATTTTCGTTGATGATAAACATACTATTCTCCTCCAATCCAAAAGTCGGCCAAGGGCTCACAGGCCGGGGGCGATCCACATGTTCCGGGTTATGCCCTGACCGCACAGCGCCAGCTGGGCGGGGTAGAGCTTCTTCCAATTGCCGTACAGCTCATCGTACACCGGCTTGACGGACGGGTCGGGCTGGAACTGCCGGTCCCACCTGACAGTGCGCGCCACGGCGTCCTCCACACCGTCGTACAGCCCCACGCCCACGCCCGCCAGGATGGCGGCCCCCAGGGCGGTGGCCTCCTTCACCACGGGCACCTTTACCGGCTTGCCGGTGACGTCGGCCACGATCTGGCTCCACAGGGGGCTTTTGGCCGCGCCGCCGGCAAAAATCAGCTCGTCGGGCTCATGGCCGGTGGCCTCCTTCACCAGCTCGATGTGGCTGCGCACCAGCAGGGCGGTGTTCTCCAGGATGGCCCGGTAGAAGGTGTATTTGTTGAACTTTTCCGGCTCCAGCAGGAAGTTGGTAAAGGTGGGGCTGGCGTGCTTCCAGTCGATGAAGTTCATGGTGTCGCTGAAGCAGCACTGCATCCCGTAGCACCCGGCGGGGATGTCTTTGGCCTTTTCGTTCATCAGGTCGTAGGCGTCCCGGCCGGTGCGGCGGGCCTCCTCCGCCTCGGCCTGGCAGAAGCCGTCCCGGAACCAGCGCATCACCAGGCCGGGCTTGAAGGCCAGGGCCTCGTACTGCCACAGGCCGGGCAGGGCGGCGCAGTTCACCCGCACCCGGCAGCCGGGATCGGTCTTGCCGGAGTCGGTGTTGAATTCGTACTGCCAGAAGCTGCCGCCGAACACGGCGGCCTGGTTGGCCTTATACGCGCCCACGCCGATGGCGCCCAGCTGGCAGTCGCCGCCGCCCACCACCACGGGGGTGCCCTCCAGCAGCCCGGTGTCGGCGGCGCCCTGGGCGCTGACTACGGCAAAATTGGTGCCGCACTCCACGACAGGGGGGAAAATGTCGGCGCGCAGGCCGCACTTGGCGGCGATCTCCGGCAGCCAGTCCCGGCTTTGCAGGTCCATGATGCCGGTGGTGCTGCCGTTGCTGGGCTCCACCGCCAGCTTCCCCGTGAGCTTGTAGATGAGCCAGTCGTTGAACATGCCCACGGCGGCGGCCTTTTCATAGACCTCGGGCAGGTTGTCCCGCACCCACAGGATGCGGGGCAGGGCCCCCAGGGCGTAGGTCTGGCCGGATTTTAAGTACGCTTCCTTCTCCAAAGCCGGATCCAGCTCCTTGAGCTGGCCCACCTGGGCGTCGCTCCGGGCGTCCACGTTGGCGCAGGCCCAGATCTCGTTGCCGTCCTTGTCATAGAGCAGGATGCCCTCCCGCATACAGGTGGTGGACACGGCGGCGATGTCGCGGGGGTCGATGCCGCTCTCCCCCAGCACGCCCCGGACGCAGCCCCGGGCCAGCTCCCAGTTGTGGACCCAGTCGAAGTCCATGCTGCCCGGCCAGCGGGGATCCTCCCGGTGGGACCACTCCCGCTGGACGCAGCCCACCTGCTCCCCGTCCAGGGAAAAGACCACGGCCCGGACGCTGCCGGTGCCCGCGTCCACCGCCATCAAGTATTTCGCCATGGGGATAACCTCCTAACAATAGATTAAAATTGATTTGTCATGGTATTCATTACGTTTCCGCCCCCAGCAGCAGCTGGGCGGTGTCCTCGTCGGTGATGAGCATATCCAGGTAGCCCCCCCGGAGGACGGCCAGGATGGCCTCCGCCTTGTCCGCCCCGCCCGCCGCGCCGATGACATTGTCCAGCGTCCTGAGCTGGTCCATGGGGGTGCTCATCAGCCGGCCCTCCAGGTCGTGGGACACCACCCGGCCGTTTTTATCCAGGAAGTGGCTGAGCACATCGCCCACCGCCCCCTGCATCTTGAGGAAGGTGAAATCGTTGTTGTTGAGAATCCCGTTTTTTACAATGGTGGCCCGGTCGTTGAGGCAGCCGATGCCCACCACGCTCATGCTGGACAGGGGGATCATGCGGAAAATTTCCTCCACGTCCGGCTCCCGCCGCAGGGAATCCCGCAGGCTGGCGCTGGACAGCAGAAGGGGGGAGGGGATGAGGTACAGCCGGGCGTTGAACACGTTGGAGTTGGTGTTGGGCAGGTAGTAGTTCACCCCTCCCGCCATGCTGACCACGTTCAGGGGGACCTGGGCGGCGGTGGCCAGGTGGTTGAGGATGCGGCTGGTGGTGTCGCCGTAGCCCATGTTGATGAAGGCATTGTCCGCCGCCCGGCGCAGGATGTACATGGCGGCGGCCTGGGCGATGCTCTCGTTGGGGCTGGGCAGGGTGGACGCGCCGGGGACGATAAAGGCATCCCGCAGGCCGTAGCGGGCAAGCAGCTCCCGCTCCATCTCCATCCGATGGCCGCTGTCCTGCTGGACGTTGAACTGGATGACGCCCGCCTGCCTGGCCCGTTCCAGCAGGGCGATGACCTTGGAGCGGCTCACGCCCAGCAGGTGGGAGATGTTCTGCTGGGTATAGTTTTCTATGTAGTAGTACCACACCGCCTTAATCATCAGCCGGTGCTCGTACTCGGCCTTATTGAGCCTGTCAATCTTTTCGTCCATTGCACCGCCTCAAAATTCGACAAAAGTTTTTTGAACTGGCAAATGTCTTATGCCAATAGTATAGCACCCGCCTGCGCCAACTGTCAAATGATTGCGGGAGAATTCCGCCATTTTCCGCAAAATCGTGGAAAACACCAAAAAACGCCAATTATTATTGTGCAGATACGACAAAAAGACCTGCTTTTCGTCTGAGGACTGAGGATTTTTCGCCGAAAATTGCCAAAAAATTCACGGAGGAATCAGTTGCGCACAGTTGACAAACGCCGAAAAATTCTCTATGATAGGGTCAAGAGCAAAAGCTGTTTTCTAAGGACATTTGTGCATTGCGACAAGAGGAATGGGGGAGTTTGAATGGAAGCCAACCAAAACGCGGGGAGCGGCGTTCCCCTGCTTTCGGTGCGGGGCATCTATAAGTCCTTCGGCCTGAACGCCGTGCTCAAGGGCATCGACCTGGACGTGATGCCCGGCGAGGTGCTGGCCCTGATCGGCGGCAACGGCGCGGGCAAGTCTACGCTGATGAAGATCATCATGGGCATCTACAGCCATGACAGCGGCCGGCTTGCCATGAACGGCGAGGCGGTGGCCCTGAACCGGCCCTCCGACGCCCTGGCCCGGGGCATTTACATGGTGCCCCAGGAGCCGCTTCTCTTCCCCAACATGAACGTGGAGGAGAATATCACCATCGGCTTTGACCGGGGCAAGGCGGAGCTGCACAAGGAGCTGGCGGATACCATGGCGGACATCGGCTGGAACCTGGACCTGGGCCGGAAGGCCGGCAGCCTGTCCATCGCCGAGCAGCAGCTGGTGGAGATCCTCCGGGGCATCCTGCGCCACGCCAGGCTGCTCATCCTGGATGAGCCCACCTCCGCCCTCACCTTCGACGAGGTGAAGAGCCTGTTCAAGGTGGTGCGGGACCTGCGGGAGAAGGGCATCGGCATCATTTACATCACCCACCGCCTGGCGGAGGTGTTCGACATCGCCACCCATGTGGCCATCATGCGGGACGGGGCCATCACCATCCAGGGCCCGGTGGCCGGCTTCACCCGGGAAGACCTGGTGAAGGGCCTGCTTCCCCCCGACGCGGAGGGGGGCGTCCAGGCCCGGGCGGCGGCGGAGTCCTCGGTGGACTACGGGGCGGACCCGGTGCTGGAGCTGGAGGGCTTCAGCGGCTACGGCTTTTCCGACGTGAGCCTGAAGGTGTGGCCGGGCGAGATCCTGGGCGTGGCCGGCGTGGTGGGCGCGGGGCGCACGGAGATGGCCACCACCATATTCGGCATGGATAAGGTTCTGGGGGGCAGGGTGCTGCTCAACGGGAAAGATATCACAGGGAAAAGGACCCGGCAGGTCATCGCCGCGGGGCTCAATTACGTGCCGGAGGACCGGCACCTCAACGGCCTGTTCAAAATCTGCGACGTGGCGGCCAACACCACCAGCGCCAGCCTCTTCGGCGGCGCGCTGGGCAAGGTGCTGCTCAACCGCCGGGCGGAGTACGACATCACGCAGAAGTACGTGAAGAACTTCCGCACCAAGGTTACCGGCCACGACCAGCTGGCGGGCAGCCTGTCCGGCGGCAACCAGCAGAAGATCGTCATCGGCCGCTCGCTGGCCACCAATCCGGGTATTGTCATCCTGGATGAGCCCACCCGCGGCATCGACGCCGCCGCCCGGGGCGACGTATATAACATCATCCACCAGCTGCGGGAGCAGGGGCTGTCTATCCTGCTCATCTCCAGCGACATGGAGGAGCTGGTGGAGCTGGCCGACCGGGTGGTGACCATGTACCAGGGCCGGATCAACGCGGAGTTCCAAAAAGCGGACATCAACCAGGACAATCTCACGGCGGCCGCCTTTGGCATCGTGGAACAGGAGGCGAAAGGGGCATGAACGCGGTAAAAAAAGTGCTGAAGGCCCGGGAGATGACCGCCCTCCTCTTCCTGGCGGCCCTGTTTGTGGTGGTGGGGATCATCAACCCCGCCTTCCTGGCCGACAGCAAGAACGTGGCCAACTGCTTCAACGACTCGGTGGTCTACATACTCATCGCCGTGGCCATGGCCTTTGCCATCTTCATCGGCGAGATCGACGTGTCGGTGGGCTCCAACCTGGGCCTGGTGGCCGCGGTGGTGGGCACCATGCTCCAGAACGGGCAGAACTGGTTTTTGGCTTTCCTCATCGGCATTCTCATGGGCACGGTGGTGGGGCTTATCAACGGCTGGGGGGTGGCGGTGATGAAGATCCCCTCCCTCATCTTCACCCTGGGCACCAACGGCATACTCCGGGGGCTGATGTACCTCCAGGTGGGCACCAAGCAGGTCACCGACCTGCCTATCGAGTTCAAGGGGGCCTCCTCCTATGCCCTGTTCGGCCTGCCGCTGACGGTGTGCTTCTTCTGTGTGCTGCTGGCCGCGGCGGCCATCCACGGGGTGCTGACCCGCACCAAGCGGGGGCGCTACTTCATCGCCGTGGGCGACAACGCCGGCGGCGCGGAGCTGGTGGGCATACCCGCCACCCGCACCAAGGTGCTGGCCTACGTGATCTGCGGCGTACTGTGCGCCGTGGCGGGCATCCTCTTTGCCAGCCGCGCCGGCCAGGTCACCTCCCAGTCGGGCAACGGCTATGAGATGAAGGCGGTGGCGGCCTGCGTGCTGGGCGGCATCAGCCTGTCCGGCGGCGTGGGCAGCGTGGTGGGCGCGGGCATCGGCGCGGTCATCATGGCCTCCATCAGCGCCCTGCTGGTGTTCATGGGCTTCTCCTCCAACTTCGACAGCGCCATCACCGGCGTGATCCTCATCACCATTGTGGTGGTGGACGCCCTGGTGCAGCGCCGGGCCGCCGTGCGCAACCGGCACGCCCGTCTGGCTGCCCGGACCACCGCCCGCACCGGCGGAAAGGAGGCTGCGGAGCAATGAGCGGTATTTCCCCCAAGCTGGGTTCCCAAAACGGACTGCGCCGTTTGTGGGGCGGCCCCAATTTCCGCTGGAACCTGTTCCTGCTGGCGCTGCTGCTGGCGGAGTGCGTGGTGTTCGGCGCGGCCAATGCGAAATTCCTCTCCCTCAACCGCGTCTTTATCGCAGCGGTAGGCGACCTGCCCATCTGGTTCATCTCCATTTTTGTCACCTTCGTTATGATTACCGGCGGCATCGACATCCAGTCCTGCGCCATTGTGGGCTTTACCTCCATCGTCATCGGGGTGGGCTGGCAGGCGTTCGGCATGAACATCTGGGCCGCCGCCGTGCTGGGCGTGGTGGTGGCCACCCTGTGCGGGGCGCTGTCCGGCTTCTTCGTGGCCTACTGCGGCGTGCAGGCCATGGTGGTCACCCTGGGCGGTTCGTTCCTCTACGGCGGGCTGGCGCTGCTGGTGTCCACCCTGTCGGGCACCGCCGCCTACAACGGCATCAGCGGCTTCCCGGACAGCTTCAAGGCCCTGGCAAAGACCACCCTGTTCGGCGTACTCCCCCTGCCCATCGTCATCTTCCTGCTGATGCTGCTGTGCGCCTATCTGCTGCTCCACAGGAGCAAGTATGGCCGCAAGGTGTTCCTGGTGGGGGTGAACCCCCAGGCGGCGGAGTACTCCGGCGTCAACGCCCGGGCGGTGGTGATGAGCACCTATGTGCTGTCCGGGCTGGCCGCCGGGATCACCGGCGTGGTGATGACCTCCCAGCTGGGCATCGCCAAGTCCGACCTGGGCGGCAATTTCACCATGATGATTATCACCGCCTGCGTGCTGGGCGGCACCCTGTCCACCGGCGGCAAGGGGTCCGTCATCGGCACCGCCCTGGCGGCGGTGGCCATCACGCTGCTGCGCTTTGGCATGCCGTTGTGCTTCGGTATCAACAAGCAGTATCTGGACATACCCATCGGCGTGCTGCTGGTGGTGGTCGTGGTGGGCCGGGCCGTGGCCGGCAACCCGGCGGTGGCCGCGTGGCTGGGCAGGCTGCGCCCGAAAAAGGAGGGCAAGGCGGGCGCGTAAAAATTTTTATTCTGGGGCTGCGCCCCTTAGAATAAAAGCGAGGTATATTCCGGGGCTTCGCCCCTGAATATAAAACCAATTATGGAGGTATGAAAACATGAAAGTGAAAAGACTCGTAGCGCTGCTCCTGTCCCTGTGCATGATCTTTGCCCTGGCCGCCTGCGGCAACAACGCCGGCGAAGAGTCCAAGGCCCCCGAGAACTCGGCTCCCGCGGAGCAGAGCAAGGCCCCTGAGGGGAACAAGGATCCCGCCCCCGCGGGCGGCTCCGTCGAGGGCAAGACCGTGGCCTTCATCCCCAAAGTCAGCGGCAACGCCTTCTTTGAGGTGGCCAACACCGGCGCCCAGGAGTTTGCCAAGGACTGGGGCATCACTGTGGACTACATCGGCTCCCCCAACGCCACCGTGGCCGACCAGGTGCAGTGCATCAACGACGCCATCTCCAAGGGCGTGGACGCCATCTGCATCTCCACCGTTGACGCCGCCGGCGTGGCCGACGCCCTCCAGGCCGCCAAGGCCGCGGGCATCGCCGTTTCCACCTGGGACTCCGACTCCAAGCCCGGCGACCGCGCCCTGATGGTCTCCCAGGGCACCCCCGAGGTGCTGGGCCAGATGCTGGTGGACCTGTCCGTCGAGGGCCTGAAGGCCCGCGGCGTGGACCCCGACAAGGACCCCGTGAAGTACTGCTGGCACTACTCCCAGGCCACCGTCACCGACCAGAACTCCTGGCAGGTGGAGGGCGAGAAGATCATCAAGGAGAAGTACCCCAACTGGGAGAACGTCCAGCCCGACAACTACTACTCCGAGCAGGACGCTGAGAAGTCCGTCACCATCGGCAAGGCCGTGCTGGCCGCCCACGCCGACATCGACCTGATTATCTGCAACGACTCCACCGCCCTTCCCGGCCAGCTGGAGGCCGCGCAGCAGGCCGGCCTGACCAAGGACGACGTGACCATCACCGGCTTCGCCACCCCCAACGCCATCAAGCCCTACTGCACCGCCAACATCCTGCATAACTGGGGCCTGTGGGACTGCAAGGTCCAGGGCGCCCTGGGCTGCTACGTGGCCGCTTACATCGCCGCCGGCAACGACGTGAAGGTGGGCGACACCATCGACGTGCCCGGCATCGGCGCGGTTGAGGTCATGCCCAACAACTGCCTGAATCCCGACGACACCACCGCCGACACCAACAACGGCGTGGTGCTGCTCCCCGAGCGCGCCATCTTCAACGCCGAGACCATGAACAACTACGACTTCTAAGAAGCCGTCCGCTGTTATGATCTGAAAACCACGGCGGAGCGGGGCCCGGCCCCGCTCCGCTCCCAAAGGGGCGCCGGTTTCGCGGCGCTCTTTTGGGAGCGGGAGCGGTTTTCCCGCCGTTGACAATTTACCAATACAAGGAGGATATATTTATGGCTGATTTGGAAGGTTTGAAGGTGTCCAAGGACTACCACGTGGACGTCCCCTTCGCCAATCAGAAGGGCTTCTTCCTCAAGGGCATCAACAGCCTGGACTGGGGCATGAAGAAGCACATGGCCAACATTTTCAACCCAGAGAGCGGCAACACCGTCATGTTCGCCTTTGACCACGGCTATTTCATGGGCTCCACCGCGGGCCTGGAGCGCCTTGACCTGCTGCTGCCCCAGCTGGCCCCCTATGTGGACTGCTTCATGGGCACCCGGGGCGCGCTGCGCACCTGCGTCCCCCCGGAGATCGTGAAGAGCGTGGCCCTGCGGGTCACCTCCGGCTCCTCCATGCTCCAGGACGACCTGAGCCACGAGGTGGTGGCGGTGGACATTGAGGACGCCATCCGCATGAACGCCGACTGCATGGCGGTGCAGACCTTCATCGGCGCGGACGGCCAGCTGTCCAGCCTGGACAACCTGAACCGCGTCATCAGCGCCGGTATGCGCTACTCCATCCCCACCATGGGCGTGTGCGCCGTGGGCAAGGATATGGCCCGCACCGACCGCTTCTTCAAGCTGGCCACCCGCATCATCGCCGAGATGGGCGTCCAGGTGGTCAAGACCTACGACTGCGAGAACTTTGAGGAGGTTGTGGCCGCCTGTCCGGTGCCCATCGTGGTGGCCGGGGGCAAGAAGCTGTCCGAGCCGGACGCCCTCAAGCTGGCCTACGGCGTGATCCAGAAGGGCGCCCACGGCGTGGATATGGGCCGGAACATCTTCCAGAGCACCCATCCCGTGGCCATGGCCCAGGCGGTGTCCATGATCGTCCACAAGGGGGCCACCGACAAGGAGGCCCTGGAATTCTTCCAGGACGAGATCCACAAGTAAGAGGCTGCGCTGAGAATGGGGGAGGGGAAAGACAGATGCCTTTCCCCTCCCCTTTGTGGTTGGCGCGGGATATTCTCCGCCCTATTGGGGCGGAGAAGCAATTGATTGAGAAATGAGGGATGTTTATGGCGTTGCAGGTGCTCCAAATGGTGCTGCCCATCGTGGCGCTGCTGGCGCTGGGCATGGTGTGCCGCCGGAAAAATATCTTCGACATGAAGGGCTTGGCGGGGCTCAAGGCGGTGGTGGGGGACATCTGCCTGCCGGTGGTGCTGTTCAACGCCTTTTTCACCGCCAAATACTCCCTGTCGGTGGCGCTGATTTTCGTGCTGGTGTACGCCGGGTTTGCCCTGGCCCTGGGGCTGGGCTTCGCGCTGCGGAAGCTGGCCGCCCCCCATGGGAAGTTTTTCCCCTTTCTGCTGGCCAGCGCCGAGGGCGGCATGCTGGGCTACGCCCTGTACGGCGTGCTGATGGGGGAGCAGTCCGGCTTTGCCGCCGTGGATCTGGGGCAGACGGTGTTTGCCTACACGGCGTTTCTGGGCTTCCTCTCCCTCACCGACGGGCGCAGGCCCACGGTGGGCGGTCTGGTAAAGAACATGGTGACCAACAAGTGCTGCATCGGCATGGCCCTGGGCATCCTCCTGGGGGTGCTGGGTGTGGGGGAATGGGTGCTGTCCGGCCCCGCCGCCGGAGTGGTGACGGGGACCATCTCCATGCTTACCGCGCCCACCAGCGCCCTGGTGCTGCTGGTGGTGGGCTATGAGCTGGACCTGGACAAGTCCCTCCTGCGGCCCGTGGCGGTGACGGTGGCGTGCCGCCTGGCCGTCATGGGGGGGCTGCTGGCGCTGGTGAGCTTCATCCTGTTCCGCATCGTGCCCTATGACGAGGGGCTGCAGATCGCGCTGATGATCCTCTATGCCCTGCCGGCCCCCTTTATCATCCCCCTGTTTGCCGATGTGGGGGAGGAGGGGAAGTACATTTCCACCGCCCTGTCGGTGCACACCATCTGCACCATCGCGCTCTTTGCGGCTATCGCGGCGTTCAGCCTGCGGTGAGAGGAAAGGGGCCTCCGTATCAATTTGATACGGAGGCCCCTTTTTATCGGAAATTAAAACGCGCGGCCGATGTCGCGGCGGAAGTGCATCCCCTGGAAGGAGATGGGCGCGGCGGCGGCGTAGGCGCTGGCGATGGCCTGGTCCAGGGTGCCCCCCAGGGCGGTGACGCCCAGCACCCGGCCCCCGTTGGTGAGGTATTCGCCGTGTTCCCCCAGCCTGGTGCCCGCGTGGAACACCACGGCGGACTTTCCCGCCTCCTCCAGCCCGGAGATGGGATAGCCCTTCTGATAGTCCAGCGGATAGCCGCCGGAGGCCAGCACCAGGCAGCAGGCGGCCTGATCCTTCCAACGGATGTCCATCCGGTCCAGCGTGCCCTCCCGGCAGGCGGTGAAGATGTCCAGGAGGTCGCTGTCCAGCAGGGACAGCACCGCCTGGCACTCCGGGTCGCCGAACCGGGCGTTGTACTCCACCACGCGGGGGCCGTCGGGGGTGAGCATCAGCCCGAAGTAGATGACCCCGTGGAAGGGCCGGCCCTCCGCCTTCAGCGCCCGGATGGTGGGCAGGAAAATCTCGTCCATACACCGCCGGGCGGTTTCCGGCGTGTACTGGGGCGGGGGGGAGACGGCCCCCATGCCGCCGGTGTTGGGGCCCCGGTTGCCGTCAAAGGCCCGCTTGTGGTCCTGGCTGGCGGGCATGGTGCGCACATGTTCGCCGTCGGCAAAGGCCAGCACTGTCACCTCCGGCCCGGTCATGCACTCCTCAATGACCACGGTGGAGCCGGATTCGCCGAACTTCTTGTCCGCCATCATCTCCCGGGCGGCGGCCTTGGCCTCGTCCACGGTGGCGGCCACCACCACCCCCTTGCCCAGGGCCAGCCCGTCCGCCTTGACCACGATGGGCGCGCCCTGTTCCTCAATATAGGCCAGCGCCTTGTCCAGTTCGGTAAAGGTTTCATACCGGGCGGTAGGGATGTGGTATTTCTTCATCAATTCCTTGGAAAACGCCTTGCTGGCCTCGACGATGGCGGCGTTGGCCCGGGGGCCGAAGGCGGGTATGCCCGCCCCCTCCAGGGCGTCCACCATCCCCAGGGCCAGGGGGTCGTCCGGGGCCACCACCACAAAGTCCATGGCGTTGTCCTTCGCCCACTTCACCATGCCGTCCACGTCGGTGGCCTTCACATCCACGCACTTGGCGGTTTGGGCAATGCCCCCGTTGCCCGGGGCGCAGAACAATTCGGTGACCTTGGGCGACTGCTTCAATTTCCAGCAGATGGCGTGTTCCCTGCCGCCCGACCCAACAACCAAAACTCTCATAGGTGATTCTCCTCGTTTTCCTGGGCCGCGTTGTCAATCAGCCCGTATTGCCGGTACATGGACAGCATGTATTGGCAGGTCATTTTGTTGCTCCAATACTGCCGGAAGGTGGCGGATTTCTCCTTCTTTTCCGCCTTGAGCCTGTCCATCCGGGCCACAAGCTCGGCATAATTTGCCTGCACGTCCGCCAGCATTTTTTCAAAGGCGGCCAGCCGCGCCTGGTCGTCCGTCCTCAATGGTGGAACAAACGGGTCCCGGTGAAGGCCATCACCATGCCGTGCTTGTCGGCGGTGGAGATCACATGGTCGTCCCGGATGGAGCCGCCGGGCTGGACGATGTACTTCACGCCGGATTTGAAGGCCCGCTCCACGTTGTCGCCAAAGGGGAAGAAGGCGTCGGAGCCCACGGTGACGCCGGACTGCTTGGCGATCCACTCCTTTTTCTCCGCTGCGGTGAGCGCCTCGGGGCGCGCCTTGAAGGTGTTCTGCCACACCCCCTCGGCCAGCACGTCGTCGTGCTCGTCGGAGATGTAGATGTCGATGGCGTTGTCCCGGTCGGGGCGGCGGATGCCGTCCACGAAGGGGAGGCCCAGCACCTTGGGATGCTGGCGCAGCCACCAAGTGTCCGCCTTGTTCCCGGCCAGCCGGGTGCAGTGGATGCGGCTCTGCTGGCCCGCGCCCACGCCGAGGGTCTGTCCGTCCTTCACATAGCACACCGAGTTGGACTGGGTGTATTTCAGGGTGATGAGGGAGAGCAGCATGTCGTGCCGGGCCTGCTGGGGCAGGTCCTTGTTCCGGGTGACGATGTTTTCCAGCATATCCTCGCCGATGGTCAGGTCATTGTAGCCCTGCTCAAAGGTGATGCCGAAGATATTGCGGCGCTCAATGGGGGCGGGGGTGTAATCCGGGTCGATCTTCACCACGTTGTAGCCGCCCTTGCGCTTGGTTTTCAAAATTTCCAAAGCCTCGGCGGTGTAGTCCGGGGCGATCACGCCGTCGGATACCTCCAGGGCCAGATACCGGGCGGCGTCCCCGTCGCAGGTGTCGCTCAGTGCCGCCCAGTCGCCGTAGGAGCACAGCCGGTCGGCCCCGCGGGCCCGGATATAGGCGCAGGCGATGGGGGAGAGCTCCCCCTTGGGGGCAAAGTAGATCTGCCGCTCCACCTCGGACAGGGGCAGGCCCAGGGCAGCCCCGGCAGGGGAGACGTGCTTGAAGGAGGCGGCGGCGGGCAGGCCGGTGGCGGCTTTCAGGGCCTTCACCAGCTGCCAGGAGTTCAGCGCGTCCATGAAATTGATGTACCCCGGCTTGCCGTTGAGGACGGTGAGGGGCAGCTCACCGCGTTCCATGAAGATGCGGGCGGGCTTCTGGTTGGGATTGCAGCCGTATTTCAGTTCCAGTTCGGTCATGTTCAAGCCTCCCAATGTTTGTTGATGATGGAGGTCTCGTCGTCCCCCGTCTCCAGGTCGATATACCGCACGAACAGGGAAACCCGGTTGTCCTCGTTCAGCGCCAGCCACAGATCCCCCGCCAGGGTCTCCGCGTCGGGGGCGGTGATGGCCACCCGCCGGGGTTCCCCCTCAAAGGAGGGCAGGGGGTCGCCGTCCCGCTCGTAGGTGTGGATGAAATGGCCCACCCCCGCCTTGGGATCAGAGTACTCGAAGAAGTACCGGCAGGCGCAGGAGGGGTCGCCGTCCAGGCTTTTGAGGATGGACAGGTCATAGGAGCCGTTGGGCTTCACCACGCCGGAGATGCGGGGGGTGTAGTTGGGGCCGTCGGGCTCGAAGGTGCGGGTGTTCAGGGCGTGGCGGTAGCAGTGGCCCGCCAGGATATTGTCCCGGATGGTGTCGGTCTGGTCGCCGTTGGTAACGATGGTGACGCCGTTGTCCATCCGCCGCACCGGGTGGTAGATAATGAGGGAGGGGTCGGTCATTTTGGACTCGTCAAAGGCGCGGGTGCGGATGCCGTCCTCCGTCTCCTCAAAGACCCGGTTGCGGCTGTTCTCGCTGCGGCCCATGATGAAGTAGGCGATGACGGCGCTTTTATTGTCGGCGGAGCGGCCCAGCATAATGCCCCGGCCGGGATAGGGGTTGTTCTGTAAATATTCAACCATGTCGGTCATTGCAGACACTCCTTTGAAAGTTGTAGCGGCTTCAAAATACGGACGGTCCGGCCCTCCACCTTCAAACGTCCCTGGCAGAACAGGGACACTGCCCGGGGCAGGATGACCCACTCCGCCTGCTCCATGATCCGGCGCTGGAGGGTCTCGGGGGTGTCGCCCTCCTCCACCTCCACCGCCTTTTGGAGCACGATGGGCCCGCCGTCGCACTCCTCGCTGACGAAGTGGACGGTTGCGCCGGACAGCTTGACGCCGTATTCCAGCACCTTCTCATGGACGTGGAGGCCGTAGTACCCCTTTCCGCAGAAGGAGGGGATGAGGGCGGGGTGGACGTTCAGAATGGCGTTGGGGTAGGCCCGGACCACCTCTTCCGTCAAAACGACCATAAACCCGGCCAGCACCACCAGGTCAATGTTCAGCCCCTTGAGCTTGTCCACCAGGGCTGCGGTCATGGCCCGGCTGTCCGGGTAGTCCTTCCGGGCCACCACGTAGCCGGGGATGCTGGCCCGGCGGGCCCGCTCCAGGGCGTAAACGCCGGGTTTGGAGGCGATGACGGCGGCGATGCGGCCGTTAATAATGTCCCCCCGCTCCTGGGCGTCGATGAGGGCCTGCAAATTGGTGCCCCCGCCGGACACCAGAACGGCGATGCGTTTGACCGCGCTCATAGCAGCTCCACACCCCCGCCGCCGGGGACCACTTCGCCGATGATCCTGGGGGCCGCCCCCGCCCCGTCCAGGGCGGCCGCGGCCTTTGCCGCGTCCTCCTTGTCCACCACCAGCACCATGCCCGTGCCCATATTGAAGGTGTTGAACATATCCCGCTCCGGGATGCCGCCCTTTTCCTGGAGCAGAGAGAAGATGGGGGGGATGCTCAGGGCGGATTTTTGGATTTTGGCGGTCATCCCCTCGGGCAGGCAGCGGGGGATGTTCTCGTAGAACCCGCCGCCGGTGATGTGGCTGGCGCCGTACACCCGGGCGGCCCGGAGGGCGGCCAGCACGGGCTTGACGTACAGCCTGGTGGGGGTGAGCAGCTCCTCCCCCAGGGATTTGCCGTCCAGCCCGTCCAGGGGCCTGTTGAGGTCGGCGTGTTCGATGTCGAACACCTTGCGCACCAGGGAGAAGCCGTTGGAGTGCAGGCCGCTGGAGGGCAGGGCCAGGATCACGTCCCCGGCCTTCATCCGGCTGCCGTCAATCATCTTCGCCTTGTCCACAATGCCCACGGCAAAGCCCGCCAGGTCGTAGTCGTCCGGGTTCATCACGCCGGGGTGCTCGGCGGTCTCGCCGCCGATGAGGGCGCAGCCGGACTGGACGCAGCCCTCCGCCACGCCGGACACAATGGACGCCACCTTTTCCGGGTCGTTTTTGCCGATGGCGATATAGTCCAGGAAGAACAGGGGCTTGGCCCCGCAGCAGATGATGTCGTTGACGCACATGGCCACGCAGTCGATGCCGATGGTGTC
>ERZ779632.364-NODE-364-length-27985-cov-7.470533_pt1 | contig 27985 bp, 26 predicted proteins | sample MGYA00514194_ERZ779632 | MGnify/ENA primary metagenome ERZ779632 (study PRJEB29562, sample SAMEA4376704) | mouse gut metagenome | isolation source: Cecum | study: EMG produced TPA metagenomics assembly of the A DSS colitis mouse model was used to assess the...
GCGGGAGGCGTTTACAAAGCTGATGCTCCAGACCGGAGAGCTGGCCGCCGATGTAGGCAGTATCATCTATGGGAAGGAACCGGGAAGGAATTTGAGCGGTTTGTGCAGAGGATTCTGAAGTGAGTAAAGACTGGATGGATTATTTAAGAGTAAAATCGGACTTTTAGTTGTGATTATATTTTAAGGCGGAGGTATAAAATGGAAAAATTTCCGTTCATTTCAGTAATTATACCAGTATATAATGGTGAAAAAAGACTGCCCAGATGTTTGAAAAGCATCAGGGAGCAATCTTATCCACAGGAAAAGATTGAAATTATCATCGTAGATGACGATTCGCAGGATCATACAGTTCAAATTGCCACAGAACAGTTTGGCGCAAGGATTGTCAAGAATGGGACGCATGACCCTGAACGGGGAAAGTCTATAGGAATCGAACATGCACGAGGAGAATATTTGTTTTTTATTGATGATGATAATATTCTCACACACAAGACTTGGATGGAAAACTTGGTGCGTGCAGTCGTCGTAGAAAATTGTGTGGGTGGACAGGCGGCAAAATTTGCATTCCGTGAGAATGCAAGCCTGCCAGATAGATATATGGCGCTTTTTGGCTGTGGTGATCCGGCTGTCTACTATCTGCACCGCAGAGATCATATGATGAAGACAGAAAAAGCGTGGCATCTTGGCGGTAAGGTAGTAAAGGATACAAGAGAATATTTTAAAATTAAATTTGACAGCAAAACACTGCCGACAATAGGTTCTCAGGGATTTCTGATCAGGAAGGAATATGTATATCTGATAAAGTGGCAGCCGTTTTTTTATCATATTGATTCAAATCTTGAACTAATCAAAAAAGGATATGATAACTATATTATTATGAAAGATACAGTAGTCCATAATCATTCGGTAGATTATAAAGATTTTATGCGCAAGATCAGGAGAAATTCCACACAGCTTGGCAGGGATGACCAGTACAGGACCTATTCCTATGACCTTACATTTCCAAGGCTGATTCGGCTGGGACTTACTTTGGGAACTTTTGTGATACCATTGATTGACAGTATAAAGGGGTTTCTCAAATTTCCGTCAAAAGCATGGTTTCTGCATCCTGTTGTGTGTTTTCAAGTCGCGTTGGTCTATACAGGAAATGTGATGAGAAATATTGGGATCATCAAAAAGATTCAATAACTTTTTGGATGAAATAGGAGGGGCTGATAAAATGAAAGATAAATTGTCGATCATTGTGTATTCCTGTTGGAAGAACAGGGATATGTGGGAAATTTTTTCAAAATTGTTTCGGAAATTCTGGCATGACTGCCCGCTTCAGATTATCTTGGTGACAGATACATTTCAGGAGACAGGTAGGCCATATATATTCACAAAAATTGTGCAGATAGATGATACATGGGCAAAAATGATAAAAGCAGCCATAAAAGAAGCTCAGACACCCTATGTCAGCTTGTGGATGGATGATTATTTACTATGTGATTATGTCCAGAATAAGGATATTGACAATCAGCTCAGGCGTGCAATGAAATACAATGCCGCAAATCTGCGTCTGATTGAGTCACCGCCCTGTCAGGGACATTGGCAAAGACACAAAAACATTGGCTGTTACAGGAGAGGCAGGGCATATTCATTTGCGACCCAGATTGGCATATGGAACAGCAATTTTTTGGTTAAGACAATCAGTGATGAGTGGAGTGCATGGGATTTTGAACGGATTGCGTCCCTGCGCAAAAGTACAGATTGTCCAGAGGACAGACAGCCAATACTTGTGGCACTTGACTATGAATTTCCGTATGAAGAGGGGGTGCGCAAAGGCAAGTGGATGCAGCAGGGAGCAAAGCTTTGTAGGAGAAATGGGATAAAACTGGATACAAAAGTGCGTCCAATCATGACAAATTTGGAGATGGCAAAGATTTATTTTCAGGGAGCTGTTATTGACTGGAATGGGACACTTGTATTACAAATACAAAATCTTATGGGGAAAATAAAAGATGGGCGCTAAAATGCTTAGTATCATTATTCCTGTGTATAATAGTGCAGGATTAATAGAAACATGTATAGAATCAGTGTTGAATCAGACGTACAGAGATTTTAATTTATATCTGGTGGATGATCACTCTACAGATCATAGAACAGGCAGTGTATGTGACAGATACGCAAGGCAGGATGAACGGGTACATGTCCTGCATCATGATAAAAATCAGGGACTATCCGTCTCGAGGGAGGACGGGTTTTATGCAGATCAGAGCGAATGGGTGAGCTTTATTGATCATGATGATCTGATAGCTCCTACTATGTATGAGGAAATGATGAGATTTGTACGAAAACAGAATATAGATATGGTATGCATCCGCGGGGAAGACAAGACAGAGGAACAAATGAAAAATCCTAAATGGGGAAAAAGAATGGGAGAGGCATATGTTTTAGATGGAAAAACAGCATGTAATAAAATTTACGCAAATCAACTTAATTTTCCGCTGGCACAGCCCATATGGGGAAAATTGATAAGAAGAAGCCTTATAGAAAGGGCAATGGCAGATGTTCTGCCTTATAAGGAGAGGTTGTTCTGGGTGTTTTTTGAGGATGTATTATTTACGCCTATGCTTTATTATCATGCTGACAGGGTGGTGTTTGACAATCACTTAATGTATATGCATCGGCGTGTTCGAACAAATTTGTCATCGTCCGTGCAGCCAAAGGAATTTCATTATCAATCTGTGGAAGCTGGAATTGAGGTGCTTCGTTTTTTTGAAAAAAATAATCTGAGAGAGGCGTTTGACAGTCATATTGTCGGCTGTTTTCTGAATATGCAGAGTATATGGTACCGGGTGTGGAAGCATGAAACCAATTATATCAGGGTAAAAGAGTATAATCAGCTTGTGGACAAATTCTTTGCAGAATATGGAAGCAAATTGAATCGAGTGAAAAATAGGGATCTATCGTTAATTATAAAAAAAATTAATATTGCTTTTTTTAAGTGGAATAGGAAGTTATGGGGGATTACAGCAGGAAATTTATATTTTAAAATGCTGAATAGGAAAACCTATCGTTAGAGAGGAATAGTGTGAAATGATATATATCATTATGTGTACTTATAATGGTGAAAGATATATACAGGAGCAACTACAGTCTATTGAACAAAATTTAGCACAGGATTGGAAGATTATTGTGTCAGATGACCAGTCAACGGATAATACAGTTAAAATTCTGAAAGATTTTGAGAAAAAAAACCCCGGAAAGATGATAATAAACATTAATAAGGCTAAGAAAGGGGCAATTCACAATTTCCTGAGTAGTATCTATACAATAGGTGTCGAAATGAATGATAATGATTTTATCATGCTTTGCGATCAGGATGATGTCTGGAACGCAGATAAAATAAGCAAAACCATGCATGACATGAGAGAACAGATAGTTCTTTATGGAAATACGATTCCTCTTCTAGTCTGTACAGATGTGTCAGTAGTGGATAGTAAGATGAATATCATTCATGAGTCTTTTCGGAAAATGAATCATTACAATATAAGTCATCTTGATTTTGCGCATCTTCTGATGGAGAACAAAGTACAGGGATGTACTATTATGATTAATAAAGGTATGGCATTAATGTTGGACAAGCTTCCCTATAATGCGATGATGCATGATGGATGGCTTGCATTCATAGCTGCTGCATTTGGCAGAATAAAATATATTGATCAGCCAACGATGAAGTACCGGCAGCATACTGCGAATGTTCAAGGCAGTATAGCGTTTAGAGAGGATATAAAAAACAAGTTATCAAATCTTGGAGGACAAAGGCAGATTGTCATGAATACAGCAGCACAGGTTCGGGAATTTATAGAGATATATGGTGACAGGCTTTCAGATACAATAAAAAGAGAGGCAGAGGCTTTTGCGACATTGCCACAGCAGAATTTTGTAATGCGGCGCTATAATATCATAAAATATCATATGTGGAAATCAGGATTATTGAGGAACGTTGGGTTGATGATATTGATATAGATGTGGTTTTGAATAGTATTGTATAGAGAGGTGTAGTTTAAAGTATGGACTATACAGAAAATTTTTTTGAGAGCATTGAACAAAGAAACGCAGAATTTAACAGTCTTTATTATGGTGCAGATTACTTAAAAGGGTTACAGGTCAATAATCTGCTTCGCGTGGTCAAAAAACTGGATTTTTCATTTTTGACGGATGCTGTGCGCTTAAAAATCTCAGACAAAAAACTTCAGAAATATCAGAAAAAAAGGAAAAAAAGCAACACTGCCTATCAAATAAGTACCTATCAGAGTTATCAGCAGCTAAAGGACAAGAAGATCGTCATTTATGCCTGTATCGTGGGTGGATATGACACCTTGAAGGAGCCATTGCTTTCATTTGACAATGTGGAATACGTCTGCTTTACAGAGGATCTGGCCAACATCAGGAAAGCAGAGCATTCAAAGTGGAAGATCAGGCGGATTTCAGAAAATATCGTGAATAAATACGACAAAACCCTCTCAAACCGTTATATCAAGATGCACCCTAAAGAACTGTTTCCAGAAGCAGATTATGCTGTCTATGTAGATGGAAATATAGGGATACAATCTTTTCTTGGTGCCTATCTTACACAGACCAAGGCAAAGACAGGAATAGCCATTTTTTCCCACAGCCAGCGCCAGTGTGCCTATGCGGAAGCAGAAGTCTGCATCAGCAGGCGGAAAGGCAACAGGGAAGCGATAGAACATCAGATGAAGCACTACGAAAAGGCCGGTTTTCCGAAAAATTATGGATTGTATGAGTGCACGATCCTTGCTGTTGATCTAAAAAACACTCTCTCTGTAGAGTTGATGGAAAACTGGTGGCAGGAGTTTTTCAGGTCAAAAAGCTGTCGCGACCAGCTTTCACTGCCATACGTTGTGTGGAAATCTGGCATGAAATATACCGATATTGGACTGCTTGGTGAGAATCTCTTTGACGATAGCCGCATAACGGTGTATAGTCATTAGTAGTAATTGTAAAAAATAGGAAAAAATGATGAAAACGATTGAATTGATTGTACCCTGCTACAATGAGGAAACTTGCGTGGCACTGTTTTATAATAGAATCAGAGAAGTATTTGCACAGATTCCAGATGCGCGGTTTGTCATTACCTATGTCGATGACGGAAGCAGAGACCGCACAATGGAGGAGATCAAGAAAGTTCTAGCTGCTGCGGAACTGGGCACAGTGCAGTATATATCGCTCTCACGCAACTTTGGCAAGGAGTCGGCGATCTATGCGGGGCTGGCTAGAAGCACAGGGGATTATGTCGCAGTACTGGATGCGGATCTACAGCACCCCCCAGAACTTTTGATCGAGATGCTGGACGCATTGGAGCACGAAGGCTATGACTGCGCTTCTGCAAGGCGTGTATCCAGAAAAGGGGAGCCCATATTTCGCAGCCTGCTCTCTAAGACGTTTTACCATGTGATCAATCATATCACGGTGATTGACCTCGTTCCGGGCAGTACAGACTACCGCCTGATGAAACGCAGCGTGGTGGATGCCATTGTCTCCATGTCAGAAAAGGAACGCTTTACAAAAGGTATCTATGCATGGGTAGGATTTAAGAATAAGTGGATCGAGTACGAGAATGTAGAGCGTGTTGCCGGGAAAACAAAATGGAATATATTAGGTCTCTTCAAATATGCAGTCAGTGGTTTTTTTGCGTTTGCGACGACGCCGCTTCGGGGAGTTGTCTATCTGGGGATGGTTATTGTTCTGCTGGCGTTTCTTTTTGCGGTTTATATGTTTATAGGGGCATCAAAATCATCAGCTGCAAGGACCGGATATGCGTCTATCATGATCTTAATACTTTTCCTTGGAGGGGTCATTATTACCATTTTGGGTATGATTGGTGAATATATGGCAAGAATTTATATGGAGGTAAAGAACAGACCCATTTATTTTGCGCGAGAAATGTATATGATGAATGATATAGTTCAGGATGGCAAGATAGCTGACATGGAAGATACTCAGGATACTTTGGAGTAGGAAAAGGCTATCGTTCTTCAGGGGAGCGTATATTTGCCAGAATCAATAGAGGAGAGGAATCTAATAAGGGATAGAGCAGATGTGGATAACGGATCTTGTGATGAAAAGTATACCAGATACTATGTATTTGAAAGCTATGTATAGAATTATAATGAAGAAAAAACTGCACTTGAAAGATCCAAAGACCTTTAATGAAAAATTGCAGTGGCTGAAGCTTTATGACAGAAATCCGGCATATACAAGGATGGTGGACAAGTATGAAGTCCGGCAGTATGTGAAAGAAATGATAGGTGAGGATTATCTGATACCACTGGCAGGGGGACCATGGGAGAGGTTTGATGAGATTGATTTTTCAAATCTGCCTGAACAGTTTGTGCTGAAGTGTACGCATGATTCAGGCAGTGTGGCAATATGCAGGAACAGGGATGAGTTCAATATAGAATCTGTGAGAGAAAAATTTCAAAGGGCATTGAAAGGAAACTTTTTTTATGGTGGGAGAGAGTGGCCATATAAAAATGTTAAGCCAAGAATTATAGCGGAGAAGTATATCTCGGGTGAGAAAGGGCAGGAAATCAGGGATTACAAATTGCATTGTTTTAATGGCGAGATGAAGTTTGTCTTGGTTTGTGCTGATCGGACAGGTACGGAAAAGAAAGTATTTTATGACCGTAATTGGATAAAACTTCCATTAAAACGTCCGGGGATGTCTTCTGATATTACAGTGCCAAGACCACAGCTGTTTGACCGTATGGTAGATATTTCCAAAAAATTTTCGAAAGAAATACCATTTTTAAGGGTCGATTTATATGAGATATCTGGAAAATTATATTTTGGTGAATTAACTTTTTTTCCTGCTGGTGGATTTGAGGCATTTGAGCCTGAAGAGTGGGATGAAAAGATCGGAGCGTGGCTGCATTTGCCGGTGAAAGAATAATGATAGACTGATAAGGGGGGAGGATATGCAAAAAATAAGAGATATTTTCTGTAAAGCATTCGCAGTGTTTTTTTCTTTTTTGTTTTTAGCGCTTATTTTTGTGGATAAAAGAATAAAGTATTTTAGTCCATTGAACTGTTCAGTACCGAATATTGTATTGGTGCTAATTGGTGTAGTACCGATTCTGGTATTATTAATATTTGGATCGAGAATAAAGAGATTTATTAATAAGTTTACAGCAAGAGAGTGCAAAATGTTATTGGTAATTGCAGGTATTGTGCTTTATATTATCCAGCTATATATAATTTATAATACATATTATCAAGCAGGATGGGATTGTGGAATGATCGCTGAAATGTCTGAAAAACTGGCGAGAGGTGAACTGATGATTAGGGATAGTGGATATTATAGTTCATATTTATCTCAAAACCCACATCAGGCGTTTATTGTATTTATTCTTACAGTTATTAAGAAGGTAAGTAATCATTTCGGCACTCAGGATATGTACTATTTTAGTGTTATGGTTGGAGCACTGAGTGTTAATATGACATGTATTTTATTAACACTGGCTGTAAAAAATATGAAAGGAAGATATCCAGCTGCTTTGACTTTTATAATTGCAGTGGTATTTTTGGCATTTTCTCCTCAAAGTACAGTTCCTTATACAGATGTATATGCGATGGTTTTTAATGCGGCAATACTTTATTTGTACACTTGTAAAGAGAAAAAACTAAAATGGATATTAATAGCAATAGTTGCGTTTATTGGATATCATATTAAGGCGACAGTGATGATTTGCTTCATTGCGATAGGTATTTGTGAATTCCTGAAATGTAATAGAACTAATTTTTTAAAAAGATTTTTTATAGCCGTGTTTCTTGTTTTTGTATCAGGTTTTGTATCGGGTTTGATTGTACAGTATGGCATAAACTATATTGGATTTGAACCTGATAAAGATGCAGCATTTACACCAACACACTATGCGATGATGGGATTAAATGATGTTACAACAGGAGTGTGGTATGAAGAAGATGTGAACTATAGTGCTTCCTTTGATAATATATCTGACAGGCAGAGGGGAAATGTAAAGATTATTGGTGAAAGATTACGGGAGAAAGGGTTGTTAGGATTATTGGCATTTGAATTTAGAAAATTGCTGATGAATTATAATGATGGGTCATTTTATTTCTGGAAAGAAGGAGGGGCTGTATTATGGAAGAGTGATCCTCCAAATCACACTGCAAGCAAATTACTAAGGTTTTATTATTTTAGACAACATAATAAAATAATGAATCATGTTTTGCAGACACAATGGCTTATGGTATTGATGTTGGCAAGTATTGCAGCATGGTCATTTATAAAAGTTAACTGTGATGGAGAATTTATTCTTGCAGTTACAATTATTGGAATTACGATGTTTACGTTAATGTTTGAAGGTCGTTCGAGATATTTGATTCTTTATACTCCTTACTATCTTGTTCTTGCAGTAATAGGATTAATAAACGTAGAAGGAAAAATAATTCAAAAACTTGATATGGATTGATGATTTGTTAAATCAAACTTGAAGCATACAGATATAGGGATACTTGGTAAAAATATCTTTGACGATATCCGTATAACGGTGTATAGTCATTAGTAGATATTGTAAATAATAGGGGAGCGGCGCTGTATAATCATGTAAGGTTTGGGGGTAGGCTTTAGTGAGATTAATGATAGGAGCAGACTTAGCTCCAACAGCTTTAAATATTGAGGAGTTTAAAAAGGGTGATATCAAGTCTCTTTTGGGTGACGAGTTGCTGGCTTTATTAGAAGATGCCGACTATCGGATTTTTAATTTAGAGAGGCCGCTAACTGATACAAATTCACCGATTTTGAAATGGGGACCTTGTTTATCGGCACCATCTCAAACGATAACTGCGATTAAAAAGATGGATATAACATTGTTTACGCTGGCAAACAATCATATAATGGATCATGGAGTGAAAGGACTAGAAGATACTTGTATGTTGTTATCCCGAAACAATATAAAGTATGTCGGGGTTGGCAAAAATATTAAAGATGTTTCTAAAACATGTATTTTGGAGAAGGATGGTATAAAAGTAGGCATATATGTATGTGTGGAACATGAGTTTTCAACAGCAGAAGAAGAAAAGGCGGGGGCAAATCCTTTTGATCCATTAGAAACACCAGATCATATTGCTGATTTGAAGAATCTATGTGATTATGTAATTGTTTTATATCATGGGGGCAAGGAATTTTATCGGTATCCGTCTCCTTCGCTTCAAAAGGTTTGTAGAAAACTTGTAGAGAAGGGTGCAGATCTTATTTTGACACAGCATAGTCATTGTATTGGGGCTATGGAAACGTATTTAGGAAAGAAAATTATATATGGTCAGGGTAATTTTTTGTATGTTATAGACAATCATAATGATTGTTGGAAGAGTGGCCTATTGATTGGAATAGAAGCAGATAAACATGATTTTAGTATAGAATTTTATCCAGTAGTAACAACTTCGAAAGGGATTAGGATGGCTGATAATGAAGAAAAGAAACATATATTAGAGGATTTTAATATTCGAAGTGAAGAGATAAAGAATGATAAGTTGGTATTTGAGAAATACAATGCTTTTGCAGATGAAATGCTAATAGGATATGAATCGGCAATGTTAGGGAATATTGGTAAGAGTTTTCTTTTCTGTGCATTGAATAAAATTTCGGGTTATCGGTTTATTAGGAAAATATTTTCTGGGAAAAGTATGGTGGCTTTATATAATGCTTTGACATGTGAGGCGCACTACGAGCTGCTAGTCACGGGAGTTAAAAAACGAATTGAATAATATAAATATTCTGATAGAAAGGAGGTTTAGAGGTGAAAAAAATACTTTTTATAATTGCAAAATTAAATGGAGGAGGAGCTGAACGCGCTTTGTCTAATATTACGCTTGCAATGCCAGATGATATACAGATTGATATATTAGTGAATTGTGAGGAACCCGAAAAAGATTATCCATATAAGGGGAAGGTTATTCCTGTAACCAGATTAGATAGCAAAAAAATTAGAGTTCCGTATCCGGTTCGTGTCTTTTGGGGAAGATTTATAAAGTTAAAAGCATTAAAGAAAAACGGGCATTATGATGCATGTATTAGTTTTATGGATGAACCAAATATCGTAAATATTTTAACTGGTAATAAATATTGTAAAGTTATATTGTCAGAAAGAACTACATTATCAAAAATTCAATCTAAAAAATATAGGCATAGGATCAAACCAATGGCAAGATTACTATATAAGAAAGCAGACAAGATTGTAGCAGTTTCAGAAGGCGTAGCGGATGATTTATATGTAAACTTTGATGTAATGAAAGATAAGTTAGTGACAATATATAATGGTTATAATATGAACTTGATTGAAAAACAGGCTAGTGAAAAGTCAAATAATGAGTTTGATAATGAATGCTTTTATTTCTTGAATACAGGAAGGATTGATTCCTCCAAGGCTCAATGGCATTTGATTAGAGCCTTTGGTAAAGTAGTAAGAAAACATAGTAAGTGCCGTCTCGTTATTTGTGGGCAGGGCCCATATAGGGAACTGTTGGAGAATCTTGTAAATAAAAACGGATTACAAAATACAGTTATTTTTTTGGGATTTGTTAAAAATCCATATTCGGTATCAAAAAAATGTGATGTATTTGTATTCCCCTCAATGCACGAGGGGTTGCCAAATGCTTTGATAGAAAATATGATTTGTGGCTTGCCAGTTATAGCTACAGATTTCAAAAGTGGAGCTAGAGAAATACTTGCTCCAGATACAGACTTTAAATATCAGGTGAAAGATAGTATAGAACAGGCCGAATATGGAATTATCACTCCTATATGTTCAGGAAATCAGAAACTGGTAAATGAGGAATTAGAGAAAGAGGAAAACTTATTGGCAGATGCGATGCTTAAAATGGTTGAAAACAATGAGTACAGAAGGTATTATGGTGAACAGGCAAGAAAACGGGCACAGGATTTTGCGATTGAGAAGCAAGTAGAGCAATGGCTTCGGATTTTAGAATAAGAGATTATTAAATTCAGGGGAACGGTTATGTTTAAGTATGTTAAGATATTATGGGGAATGTTGACAGATGAAAACATCTGGTGGAGATACATTACGGTAACACCTATGATTAAATGGATGCCCGATCGGATTTATTTGAAAAAAAGGTACAAATTCAAGATGCATAAGGAGTTAAACATTAAAAATCCCCAAACATTTACGGAGAAATTACAATGGTTAAAGCTCTATGACAGAAATCCGTTGTACACAAAGATGGCTGATAAATATGAAGTAAAACAATATATAAAAAATGTATTAGGTGAAGATTATGTTATTCCAATAGTTGGAGGACCTTGGAAACATTTCTCGGAGATTGATTTTGATAAGTTACCCAATCAATTTGTATTAAAGAATACACATGATTCAGGCGGAGTTATAATATGCAATGATAAGGATGCTTTTAATAAGGAAGAAGCGTGGAAAAAACTTGAATATAGCTTAAAACATAATTATTTTTATTATAATAGAGAATGGCCATATAAAAATATTGAGCCAAGAATAATAGCAGAACAATATATGGAAGAATTGGGGAGAGGCTCTCTGCTTGATTATAAATTACATTGTTTTAACGGGAAAGTAAAAGTGATCTTAGTATGTCTGGATAGGGATGATGAAAATGGAATCAAAAAAGTTTTTTATGATCATGACTGGAATAAGTTAGATCTTAGACGTCCTAATATTTCGAATGATAGTGATATTGAGCGTCCAGTTCATTTATGTAAAATGATAGAGTTTGCTGAGAGGCTGTCTAGGAATATCCCCTTTGTAAGAGTTGACTTTTATGATATTAATGGGAAATTGTTCTTTGGAGAAATGACTTTTTTTCCGAGTGGCGGAATGGTTGGTTTTGTACCAGAAAAATGGGATAAGATATTAGGGGGATATTTAACGTTATCATCCTATCCTTATAACAAAGGAGCTGAAAGTGAAAGTAAAAAATAAAATACTTTGGAAATTTGTCAATAATACAGGGTGGATACTGTTTAAAGAAATATATGCAATGTTGGTTTCTTTAATAGTTGGATCGCTATCAGCAAGATATTTAGGACCATCTAATTACGGTTTAATAAATTATGGAAGTTCATTTATTTCTTTTTTTTGGATTGTTTCTCAATTAGGATTAAGTAATTTTATAGTTCCAGAGCTTGTGCGGCGTCCTGAGAAGGAATCTGTTTACCTAGGAACATCCTTGATGATGCGTTTGACGGCTTCAGTTTTATCAATTTTTATTATACAGGGAATTATTGTACTTTTGGAGCCAGCAAAACCATTATTGTATTTTATTACATTTTTACAATCTTTATCTATAATTTTTCGTTCTATTGATACTGTTTTATGTTTTTGGTTTCAAGCAAGAATGGAAATGAAATACGTAACTCTTACAGGAATGATTGCATTGACGCTTACCTCAGTTTGGCGGATAGTTATTTTGGCTCAAGAGGCATCTGTTGAATGGTTCGCAGCATCTTCCTCAATATCTGCTGGTATCAGTGCTTTTGTGATTGGTATTTTCTTTTATAAAAAGGCTAGATTGAAACTCAAGTTTTGTATGAAAGAAGTATTTTATATATTAAATAATAGCTATCATTTTATTATCAATAGTGTTACAATGACATTTTATACACAGCTTGATAAAATTATGATAGGTAAAATGCTTGATGAAACATATCTTGGATATTATACAGCTGCAAGTTCTATATCTGTTATGTGGGAAATTGTTCCTAACGCGATCATGAATTCAGCAAAACCTTTATTGGTACAGAAGTATGATTCTGATAAAAAAGAATTTATAAAAAGATATCAGATGTTGTTGTTGGGCGTTACCCTTCTTGGGGTATTTGTAGGATTTTGTTTTACTGTTTTGGCAAAATTAGCTGTATGGATTTTGTATGGAAAAGATTATTACGCATCAATTCCAGCACTGCGGATATTAATATGGTCTACAGTGTGTTCAATGATTGCGAGTGGAAAAACAGTTTGGATGGTATTAGAAAAACAGAGCAAATATATTGAGTGTTTTACGTTGATTGGCGCAGTGGTCAATATTGGCTTAAATTTTATATTTATTCATATTGGAGGTTATATTGGTGCTGCATGGGCTACGCTGGCTGCAAGTTTTTTGGGAATGCTAATGCCACTGTTTTTTAAAGATACAAAGGAATATGCGTTTATATATTTCGGGAGTTTTAAACAGATTCCGATGCTGACAAAATATGTGAGAAATCGAATAAGTAATATTAAATAAAATTTGGTGTAAGGAGAAACTATGCGGATTATAATAGGGGCTGATTTGGTGCCTACAACTTCGAATTATAATTTATTTGAAAAAGGTGATATAGAAACATTAATTGGAAACGATTTGATTGATGAATTAAATCACGCAGACTATAGAATATTTAACTTGGAAACACCCCTGACAGACAAAGTGACGCCGATTGTAAAGTGTGGTCCAAATTTTCAAACGCCTTTATCAATGATCAGGGGGATGATGAAGATTAATCCATGTTTTTTTTCACTTGCGAATAATCATATTTTAGATCAGGGTGAGCAGGGAGTTATAAATACAATCAAATGTCTGGAAGAGAATAAAATTGGTTATGGTGGTGTTGGAGAAAATTTAAAAGAAGCATCCAAACCATATTTTTTTGAGCGGAAGGGAATAAAAGCAGGAGTATATTGCTGTGCTGAGCATGAATTTTCGATAGCTACAGAAAGTACTTATGGAGCAAATCCATTTGATCCGTTGGAAAGTTTAGATCATATAACGGATATGAAAAAGCAGTGTGATATAGCTATTGTTCTTTATCATGGCGGAAAAGAACATTATAGATATCCATCACCTAATCTTCAGAGAATATGTAGAAAAATTGTAGATAAGGGAGCTGATTTGGTTATTTGTCAGCATAGTCATTGTATTGGGTGTGAGGAAAAATGGAATAGTGGAGTTATTGTATATGGGCAAGGTAATTTTTTGTTTGATAATTCTAATTCTGAGTTTTGGAAAACAGGTTTGCTGGTTGTGTTAGACTTTGATAAGACTATGAAACAAACTTCTGTAAGTTATGTTCCGATAATAAAGAGGGATAATGTAGTGAGAAAAGCGTTGAATGAAGATGGGGAGTCCATAATGAAACAGTTTCTTTATAGATCTGAAGAGATAAAAGAAGCTGGAATAGTTGAAAAAAAGTATCATGAATTTGCACAGGAAAAACAATGGGAGTATTTGAATGCATTTTGTGGAAGGTCTACAAGAAATAAACTATTTAAAATATTTGATATACTGTCTGGCTATCGTTTTGGAAAATGGTATATAAATAGAAAGTATAGTCCCAAACAAAGACTAGGAATTCACAATCGTATAAGATGTGAAGCACACAGAGAACTGTTGCTTGAAGGAATAAAGTAAGATAGATAAAAGGAGTTACTGGAATGGAAGGAAACAAAATTATGAGTGAAATAAATAGAGGGGGGGGGTATGATGAGGACAAGCATTTAGTAACACTATTGTGGTCTGGAGGATGGGATGGAACATTTCGATTGCTTCAGCTTGCAGAGAATGATATAAAAATACAGCCGATATATGTAATAGATAGTGAGAGACGTAGCAACGCTAACGAAATTGATGCTATGCATAAAATAATAAAGCAAATAAGTAAAAACAGAATGTTTAAAGCAGAAATTTGTGATATTGTATATTATAAAGTAGAATGGATTTTAGAAAATTGTCAAGATAATGAGATTAGTGAGAATTTTAAGTATTTAAGGGAAAAGTATAAGATAGGAGCTCAATATGAATGGTTTTCTCTACTGTGTAAAAAGCTCCATACAAAGATGGAAAGTTCGGTTGTGCATCAATATCATGGAAAAGTTGAGGATGCTATTAGAGAAGAAGGAATTTTAGCTTTAATTGAAAATGATTTTTTAGATGGCAGATTTCATGTGTTACCCAAAAATGGGATCAAGACAGTATATACTGTTTTTGAGAATATAATTTTACCTGTAATCAACCTTTCCAAAGAGGATGAATGGAATATTGCTAAAGAAAAAGGGTGGATGGATATTATGGAATTAAGTTGGTTTTGTCATTCGCCTATTAATGGAAAACCATGTGGGTTGTGTGGGCCTTGTGATGATGCGATGAATACGGGGATGGAATGGCGTATGCCAAAAGAAGCAAAAAATAGATATAAGCATAGAAAATTATTTCGATATATAAATAGATTCAAAGGAATTATCAAGAGTGTAACAGGGTAACAAAAGAGAGGGATATTATGGAATTTATGATGGCTTATGGACTAGCAAGCATCATGCTGTGTTTGGGTATGTTTTTTCGTGCAAAGGTTTCTTTTTTACGAAATATGCTTGTTCCTGCAAGTGTTATTGGAGGAATTATTGGAATTATCTTTATGAACTTTGTTTTGAATATGGGATTTAACATAGGAACAGATTCTGATATATATACATCGATAGTTAATAACCTTTTTACAGTATCTTTTATATCAATAAGCTTAACCAGTACACCAAAGAATCAAAATAATAAGGCAAAAAATGTGATAAGTGGAGCAGTTGGTTTAGGATTGGTATGGTGTCTGCTTTATGCATTAACTCCCATTATTGCAACTGTGGTTATTTATTTAACTGGAAAGAATGTGGATATGGATGCAATATATGGTATGCTTGTTCAATTTGCATTTTGCCAAGGACCGGGTCAATCAGTTGCTTATGGTACTATTTTTGAGTATTATGGTTGGGAAAGCGCATCCACAGTTGCTATAGCATTTTCGGCAATAGGATTTGTCGTTGCGTTTCTAGTGGGTATACCCGCAGCGAAAATGGGAATTAAAAAGGGGATAGCAAAAAATTGTGGTCAGTTGGATAATTCAATATTAAAAGGATATCTGGAAAAGGATGAACAAACTGAATACATGGTTAAGGATACTACATGTAATAGTAACATTGAAACTTTGGCTTTTCACTTTGCATTAATAGGGGTATGCTATGTTTTGGCAGTATGTATTGCAAAGGTTTTGGCTTTTATTCCCGGATTTTTAGGAACATCCATGAGCAGTATGATGTTCATGAATGGTATGTATGCTGCTTATATCATAAAGTGGTTTGTGAAAAAGCTGCATCTTGATTTTTTGATGGAGAATACATTGCAAAGTAAAATAACAGGATGGACTGCTGATTATTTGGTTGTATGTGCTTTTATGGCTGTGTCTGTAAACGTAATAAAATATTGGCTGCCATTAATTTTATTAGTATCTGTTATTATTACTTTTGTTACATTTGCCGTTTGTTTTTATTTTGGCCAGCGTTTTGGAGGAGCTAATGACTTTGAACGAACTCTAGGACTATACGGAACATGTACAGGAACTGTTCCGAGCGGTATTGCATTGGTCAGGATTGTAGATCCTGATTTTCGGACTTCAACGAGTATAGAATTAGGAGCATGTAATATAGTGATGCTTGCTAGTACGCCTGTATATTTAATCATTCTGGCCCTTGCGGCAGGAAGTCTGGAATTAACATCTGCAATGTTAGGACTTTGCGCTTGTGTTATTACATATCTGATTCTTCTGAAAGTAATGAAAGTGTGGGGAGAAAAAACTTTTTCATGGAAATAGATTTATAGGAATGGGGCAGAGAAATGGATCAAATTTTTTATAATGGGAAGATAATTACAATGGAACACAACAATGCTGAAAAGGAACTTGTGTGTATGCCGGAAGCTGTATTAGTGAGAGACGATTTAATTTATAAAGTTGGCAGTCTTGATAAGATTGAGAAAATAGCCGAAAAAAATGCTACTTGGCACAATTTAGATGGAAGATGTTTAATGCCTTCATTTATTGATGCACATAGTCATATTGTAATGACGGGACAGATGGCTATGTTAGCTGATTTATCAGACTGCTGCTCCTTTGCCGATGTAGTAGATGTTCTGGCGGATTATGCAGAGAGTAATCATTGTACAAAAGAACATGTAGTGATAGGTTATGGATATGACCACAATTTTTTAAAAGAAGGTACACATCCAGATAAATTTGTACTCGACAAAGTAAGTTCTGAGATTCCAATACTTATTATTCATATTTCTGCACATTTGGCATGTGCAAATTCGGCGGCTTTGGCTCTTGCAGGGATTGATTTTGACACGCCTGATCCTGATGGTGGTCTTATTGGGAGAATAGGAATGAGTAATGAGCCTAGTGGATATATCGAGGAGTCAGGGTTGCAGTTGCTGCAATCCGTATTGCTGCCAAGGGTAAAGACAGACTTTTTGCAGTTGCAGCAGAAAATGCAGGATATATATATAAAAAATGGCATTACTACAGTACAGGATGGTGCATCTACAGAAAATGACATTAACATTCTTAGGGGACTGAATTCAAAAGGAAAATTAAAAATTGATGTTGTGGCATATCCTGTTATGGATTCAAATAATGTGGATCTTGTAAAAAAGTATAAGACTTCTAACGGAGATTATACTGGCAGACTTAGAATAGGAGGATATAAAATTGTATTAGACGGTTCGCCACAAGGGAGAACAGCGTGGATGTCAAAGCCTTATGTAAATGGAGAGCCAGAGTATTGTGGATATCCGTGGATGAAAAATGAATTAGTTGATAATTTAGTAAAGAAGGCAGTGTCCGCTAGAAAACAAATATTGGCGCATTGCAATGGTGACGCAGCTAGTGAACAGTTTATCAGCGCATATGATAAAGCAGTGGATAAAATATCAAATAAAGAGGATTTAAGACCAGTTATGATACATTGTCAGACAGTACGTAATGACCAGTTAGAGAGAATGTCTCGGTTGAAAATGATTGCATCTATGTTTGTTGGACATGTCTGGTATTGGGGAGATATTCATATGAGGAATTTTGGACCGGAAAGGGGAAAACATATAAGTCCAGTCCGAGATGCAATAGACAAAGGTGTTGTGGTAAGCTTTCATCAGGATACCCCTGTAACAAAACCCGATATGCTTCATTCGGTATGGTGTGCTGTAAACAGAATAAGCAGGAGCGGGAAAATAATTGGAGAGGAACAGTCAGTGGAGGTGTATGATGCATTAAAAGCGATAACTATAAATGCAGCATACCAGTATTTTGAAGAAAAAACTAAAGGAAGTATAAAAGAAGGTAAAATAGCGGATTTAGTAATATTGAGTCATTCGCCTTTGGAAATTGACCAAAAAGAAATTAGGAATATAAAGGTATTAGAAACAATAAAAGAAGGGGAGACGATTTATAAAAGGGTATGCTAAATGCCGACGTGTAAAAGAGAGGCAATAAAAGATTAGTATGAGAGATAGGAATATTCCAAAAAGAGATATTGTTTTATTGGGAATAATAGCATTTTTATTTGTTTTGATATTTTCTTTTAGCACATCGCCGTTATATCCTAATTATTGGGGAAGTGATTCTGCGCAGTTTCAGACTATTGGAATGGCATGGGCTTCTGGAAAAATACCATATAGGGATATATTTGATCATAAAGGTCCTTTTATATTCTGGGTTAATATGTTAGGGTATAAAATGGGAGGAAGAGCAGGGGTATTTACGCTTCAAATTCTATTTTTGTTTTTTACATTTATAGGGATATATAAAATTATTACAATTATATCTTGGAAAATGTATATCAAGCAGGAAGGGGGGATATTGATAAGCATAATTTTTCTCGCTAATATGTATTCTGGAGGTAATATGTGTGAGGAATATTGTCTTCCGTTTCTGATGTTCAGTGCATTTGGACAACTGTCTTTTTTTACTAAACAAAATAAACAGTTAGGACATAATGTATGGTGGGGATTTTTCTACGGTATTACTGTATCAGTATGTGTACTTACAAGGGCAACAAATGCAATCGCAGTTGTGTGTGGTATTGCGGTGATTATTGTTGCAATTTTGAGAGAAAAGAAGTATAAAAATTTAGTATACAATGCTTTGTTTTTCTTAACAGGTTTAATTGTAATGTTTGTTCCTTTTGGGATTTATTTTGGAATAAAGGGGGCATTTGGTGAATTTCTATTTGGAACGCTTGGGTATAATATTATATATGCTACGGATATGAAAGCGTGGATAACGGGAGCAGGATTAGATACATGGATAATTTATTGTAAGATGTTTTTTTCTGTAATATTGTGTATTCCGGCGTTTATATTGGCAATAATAAACAAAAATAAATATTGTGCGGGGTATTATTTACTGGTGGGAGCTATGGAAAATTATCTTTTTTGTACAGGTGCATTATATCAGCATTATGCCATTATTGCCTTGCCGAATGTATGTATGTTTATTGTAGAGATGGAACGCATGATTCAAAAGGATAAAAAATCATACAAAAAGCTAATTCAAATTGCCGCATTCGCAGTGGGTGTGACTGGTATGGTATATATTGGAGAAGACACTTTAAACAAAGTAAATGTTCGCCTGAATAATAATAATCAGTATTCTGCGGAGTATGACAGATTAATGATTATGATTCCAGAGGAAGATCAGAAGAGTGTTGCAGCCTATGGGGGAGGGGCTTTGAAAAATTTTTATCTTCGGTATAATATCATACCCTGTTACAGATTTTTTGTGTTACAGGAATCACAAGGGAAAAGGAGTGATTATCTTACAAATGAAATTGCATTGGACTTTGCCTTATGTAAGGCAGCGTATATTTTGACAGATGAAGATATATCAATTGTTTATAATATTATACAGGAACGGTATGAAAAGTTTGGACAGACACAAAGATATACGTTATATAAGAGGATTGACGTATAAAAATAAAGGGGATAATATAACAGATGAAAGTGAACAGGAATAAAAGAAGGATAATTATGTGCTTTGTGCAAATTATTGTATGTATTTTGGTTCTATTAACTTTTAGCATGAAGTGGTGCATGAAATATTTTGGAAATATTAGCATGAATGAGATTATGTTTACGTTAAATATGCCATTAAAGGGAGCGTCAAATGAGTATTATACTACATATTTGATTGAAGCTTTATCCCCTTCTGTTATTGTCTGTTTTTTATTTATATGTTCGTTTATTGTTTTGAATCGATTATTTTTGGGATTTGATGTTTTTTTGAATTTTACGTTTGTTAGATGTAAAGGCAGATTATATCTTAACAGATTATTTTCAAAGCGTATTTTGGGATGGGGGATCTTGGGGCTTTGGTTTTTTTTGATTATTTATAATGCTGATAAAAATTATAAGATAAGGGATTACATTAAAAACATTGTTGAAGCTTCCGAATTTATAGAGAAAGAGTATGTCAGTATTGATGATATTGATATAAGGTTTCCGAAGAACAAAAAGAATTTAATATGCATTTTTGTTGAATCTGCTGAAACGACTTTTCAGGATAAAGAAAATGGTGGTGTGTTCGAAAGAAACATTATTCCTGAAATGACGGAAATTGCAAAAAAATATATCAGCTTTTCACAGTCAGAGCGTATAGAAGGGGCAGCTGTTGCACCGGGAACGGGCTGGACGATAGCTGCTTTAGTAGCACAAACATCGGGGATTCCTTTGAAGTTGTATTCTTATGGAGTGGGAACGAAAGGACTAGACAACGCTATGGGAAAGTATGAGTACTTTCTTCCGGGAGCAAACAGCATAGGAGAATTACTAGAACAGAATGGTTATCATAATTTTTTTATGGCAGGTTCAGATTTTTCATTTGGAGGCAGGACAGAGTATTTTACACAACATGGAAATTATGAGATTTGGGACTATTTTTCGGCTGGGGAAGAGGGAAAAATAGCAGATGATTATATGGTTAAATGGGGATTTGAGGATCTGAAATTATATGAATTTGCGAAAGAAAAAATATTAGATCTTGCTAAAGAAGATCATCCATTTAATTTTTCTATGCTGACTGTTGATACACATACTGGAGGAGGATATATATGTGAGCGCTGTCCAGATATATTTGAAAATTCATATGCAAATGTCTGGGCATGTGCTTCAAGGCAGTTAGCTGATTTTTTAAACTGGCTGGAACAACAAGAATTTTATGATGAAACAGTAATATTTATTGCAGGAGACCACAGCAGTATGCAGGGGGACTTTGTTGAAGATTATACGTATGACAAGCATAATGGTGATACAGAACGAAAAGTATATAATGTATTTATAAACTCTCAAATTAATCCTATAGCAATAAAAAATAGAAAATTTACGACAATGGACTTTTGTCCTTCAATACTGGCAGCATTGGGCGTTGAGATTGAAGGAGAGCGGATAGGTCTTGGAACAAATTTATTTTCGGATAAACAAACTTTGCCGGAAGAATATGGTTATGAGACAATGTTTGAAGAACTTGGAAAGAAGTCTGTATTTTACAATAAAGAAATTCTGTATCCATAAATTTAGTTCAGTGGGAGGATACAAATGGGAAAAGCTTTAAAGATTAGAAATATAATATTATATATTATTGCTTGTGGAATAGCATTTTTGGGCGTCTCATATTTGTTAAACAAAAGATTTAATGTAAGCTCAAGATTATTATACTATGATATACGAAGCAGATTTATAGACAATTCCCATGCAAAAGACTATTTAGCAACCTATTTATGTGTGGCCGTAATTATGTTATTTACAGGATATTTGTTGTTCTCTTCTTGTGTTCTTAAATGGAAAATTAACTTTAGAAACCATATATTAGAAATTATAGTGGGGGGGGGTATGATAGGGAAAGGAATATTGTATTTTGATATATTTTGTGTAGGATTGTTACTCTTCTGTGGTTATAACAGAGAACCAGTATATTTTCTAAAAGTTCTTCCGAAGACCATTGGACATTCCTTTGGAATGATTGATGGATATGATTATACAGGATCTTATGAAGCTTTTGAACAAAATTATATCGCAGGGCAGAGGGTATTTGAGATAGATCTTTTGCCTACATCGGATCAAAAATTAGTATTGCGCCATAAATGGAACGACGAAATACAAAAAGGTTTTTCGAATGCCAATATTCCTTCCGAAGCTGAGTTTTTATCCGAAAAAATATATGGATATCTCACACCACTTAGTTTTAATGATTTATGTTATTTGATGCGGAAATGTCCTGATATGTATATTGTTACTGATACAAAGTACGTTGATGCAGAGAGAATGGTACCAGAATTTGAAATCATGACAGATACATTGGCTGATTTTCAAGATATTCAAGATAGAATTATTATTCAAGTCTACACAAAAGAGATGTTTGATATCGTAGCGGGGTTAGGGTATAGACAGGTATTGTTAACATTGTATAATATATGGGAAGGTGATACGGCTGAATTTACAGAATTATGCAGGTATTGTGTGAATGAGAAAATAGATACTATTACGATAAGAGAGAAGTATTACGATTTAGAAATACAAAAAATAGCAGACCGATATGGAATATTTTTGTATCTGCATACAATTAATGATATTGATATAGCAAAGGATTATATTAAAAAAGGTGTTCAAGGAGTATATACAGACACCATAATGCCAAATGATATGGAGGATTAATATGAGGTATATTGCATTATTTTTTCCCGCAATTATTAGCGTAGGAATAAAAAATAGAAGAGACAACGAAAAAACTTGGACATTGTTTGATTTTATACGAGAATATGCTATTTCTGTTATTGGCAATGTGCTATTAGCGCAATCTGTGGTTGTGTATGTATTAAGGCTGGGAAATGTTAATATTGAGGCTTTTGACAGTTTTCCTTTTTTTACAAAGTATGTATTTATTTCTTTGGCTTTTTCGGTAATATTGCCATATATTCGTGAGATTATTAAGATGAATTTTTCGGTTTCCTTTGAGGTTGATAAAAAACAATAAAGAAGCGGTAATTAAATAGGAGGCATATATAATGTAACGAAATGAAAGCATATATCAATATGTTCGGAATAAAACTGATAGCAGATATGGAGATAAAGTAGACTTTGCAGATAATACCGTGGTTGAGAATAGTTTAAGAAAAGGTAAGGGATTATTGACTAAATTGTATTAGATGATAGAATGAAAAAAATAATGTTAGTGGAAATTAATGGGATCCAGTGTCAAAGAGAAGGGAGTTATTATGAAGAGCGTTCTTGAATATCTTGAAAGTTCAGCAGAAAAGTATCCAGATAAATTGGCTGTCTGTGATGAAAACTGTAATATGACATATATTCAATTGCAGCAAAGTGCTAAGAAAATAGGAAGTGCGATAGGAGATATCACAGGGAAGAACATAAGGAAACCAATTGTTGTTTATATTGACAGGTGCATTGGAAGCATTAAAGCTTTTATGGGAGTAGCTTACAGTGGAAATTTTTATGTGCCAATCGATAGCAGTCTGCCTAAAAAGCGAAAAGAGATCATAATTCACACACTGGATCCAGTAATGATCATCTGTCAGGATAATGAACAGATGAATGTACTGCCTGATGACAGGAATATATTACTGCGGGACTTGGAGAAGTGTACGGTTAACGAAAAATTATTGGAAATAATAAGTAATAATCAGATTGACACAGATCCGCTCTATGCCATATTTACGTCTGGTTCCACGGGTGTTCCAAAGGGAGTGGTGGTCAGTCACCGTTCTGTATTGGATTTAATTGATAATTTTGCTGAGGTATTTCAGTTTGATGACAGGAATATATGGGGAAATCAGGCTCCTTTTGACTTTGATGTATCTGTAAAGGATATATATTCTGTATTAAAATCAGGAGGGACGATGTATATCATACCACGAAGATTTTTTTCCATGCCTGCAAAGTTGGTGGAATATCTTAATGAGAACAGGATTAACACTGCAATTTGGGCAACATCAGCATTGGTGATCATAGCAAACTTAAAGACATTTGAGAAAGTGATGCCTGTATATCTAGAACAGGTGATGTTTTCGGGAGAGGTTATGCCAAATAAGGTGCTTAATTACTGGAGAGCATATCTGCCAAGTATACAGTATGTGAATCTTTACGGACCAACAGAAATTACATGCAATTGTACGTATTATATTGTTGATAGGAAGTTTACGAATGATGAGAGTCTGCCGATTGGGAAGAAGTTTAAGAATACTGATATCCTGCTTCTGGACAGTGAGAGGAAGCGGGAGGTAGATCAGGGAGAGATCGGGGAATTGTGTGTCAGGGGAAGTTCGCTGGCATTGGGATATTATAACAATAGGGAGAAAACATCGGAAGCCTTTATTCAGAACCCATTAAATAAGAGTTACCCTGAATGGATATATTGTACAGGTGATCTTGTGAAATACAACGAAAAGAATGAATTGATTTTTTTATCAAGGCGAGATTTTCAGATTAAACATATGGGACATCGAATTGAACTGGGGGAGATCGAAACTGCTGTAAATGCAATGGATTTTATTGATATAGCTGTATGTATATATGACGATGAAAATGAAAAGATTGTATTATTTTACCAAGCATCCAGCGAATGCAGGAAGAAAATTGTTGAAGCGCTGCAGGTTTTATTGCCGAAATATATGTGGCCTAATAAATTTATAAGGTATGAAAGGCTCCCGTTAAATAAAAATGCCAAGATTGACAGAAAAAAATTAAAGGAAAGTTTGAGACTGGATAAAGAAAAGGATGGGGAATAAAATGAGAGAAAAAATTATGAAGATTTTGGAAGAGATCAGGGCAGATGTGGATTTTAATAGAGAAAATCAAAAGTTAATAGATGATGAGATACTGGATTCTTTTGATATTATATCTATTGTTGGTGAGTTGAATGAGGCGTTTGATGTGGAGATATCTGTAGATGAACTATTGCCAGAAAATTTTAATTCTCCAGATGCAATGGTGGAATTAATCACAAAACTGCAAGAGGAATAGAGAGGAAATTATGGCATTTGTTTCGGGAGCATTCATTGTTTACATTTTCATCATTTTCTGTCTTTATTTTGGTATTAAAAAGGAGTATCGGTGGATCGTATTATTGACAGGCAGTTATCTATTTTATTGGATCAATAGTGAGAAGCTTGTTTTTGTTATTTTTGCTGTTACGGTTGTCACGTTTTTTGTGGGAAAAGTAATAGATACGAACAATCAAAAGATAGGTAGTTATCTGAAGGAACATAAGCAATTATCATCGGCAGAGAAAAAAGTATATAAACAGAGAAACAAGAAATTAAACAAAATCATTTTGACTGGCGGAGTTTTGGTGGACTTGTCAATGCTGCTTTTTTTCAAGTATTTTAATTTCTTTTCTGGAAATGCCAGTGGTCTGCTGCAACGGATTGGTATCCCTGTTGTGTTGCCGGCATTGGATTTGATGATACCGATTGGAATTTCTTTTTATACATTGCAGGCAATTGCATATATGACAGATGTTTATCGAGGAAAGTACAGGGCAGATAAGAACTTTTTCAAGTTTATGTTGTTTATGTCCTATTTTCCCCAGATTGTTCAGGGACCAATTGCACGCTATGATTTTCTTGCAAATCAGCTTTATGAAGGTCGGGACATGGAATATAAAAGGTGCACTTTTGGTATTCAGCTGATATTATGGGGATATATAAAGAAACTGGTCATTGCGGACCGGCTGGCAGTGCCGGTTAACGAGATCTTTAATAATTTTAATGAATATACAGGAATGCTTGTGTTACTGGCAGCAATTGGCTATGGTTTGCAGGTTTATGCAGATTTTTCTGGCGGAATGGATATTGCGAGGGGAGTTTCGCAAGTTTTTGGAATTGAGTTGCAGCTTAATTTCAAACAGCCGTACTTTGCGAGATCGATTGAAGAGTTTTGGAGAAGATGGCATATTACATTGGGAGCATGGATGAAAGATTACATTTTTTATCCGCTTTCTTTGTCAAAATTGTCTGGTAATATTGGTAAAAAGGCACGATTACTATTTGGCAGTAGTATAGGAAAAAAGATTCCTTCTTTTATCGCTATGTTTATTGTATATTTTCTGGTTGGTTTTTGGCATGGTGCAGAGTGGAAATATATTTTTTATGGGATATGGAATGGCTTGTTTATCATGTCGGGTATACTTTGCGAAGAGGGCTATGCTCGAATGAAAATGACGCTTGGGATAAATGAAAACCTTTTATCGTGGAAACTTTTCCAGATGTTTCGAACATTTATGCTTTGTTCTGTTGGTAGGTTTTTCTCAAGGGCTGGCAGCACATATGCAGCAGTGTATATGATGAGGGCTATGGTGAAGGGATTTGGGAACATCGCATTTTTGGTAGACGGAACGTTGATTGGTCTGGGAATGAACACAGCAAACTGGGTTGTATTGTGCGTGATGACCGTTTTAATGTTTTTGGTAGATATAGCACATGAGAAAGGCTTACACATACGGGAAACAATAGCGGGACAGGGAATCGTATTTCGGTGGCTGGTTTATTATACCGCAGTGTTTGTAGTGCTAGTTTTTGGAATGTATGGCTCTGCATATAATAGTGCCGCTTTTATATATCAACAGTTTTAAAGGAGAGATATGGACAAAATTGAATCGTATGATCAGTGTGTGAAGCTGATAAAAGAATTTACAAGAAAAGCAGGACATATCACAACGAATTGCTATATTTTACCCAATGAAATGAGACATATGATCGACAGTAAATTGATTTATTATCAAATAAGTAAGGATATATTAGTACTATATATTGATGAGTCAGATTATATGCATATTTATTATTGGATTACAGACGAGACACTGCCTGTAATAAAACAGACAGAAAAAGTCGTGGTGTTGGACTTAGTGGCGAGGGGGAAAGAAAATCCAGAAGAACAGCGATGGGAAAAAGCTGGATTTAAACCATATAAACTATATACAAGAATGAAGTATGATCTGTTCAATTGGCATCGTCACGATATAAGTGATTTGCGTGATAATCTTTGTGCTATATCGCCCGCAAGAGCAAGTGATTTAAAGAATATTTACCTGCTTTGGCGTGAATGTCTTGACTGGTATAGCACACCGCTTCCAACTGAGTCTGAAATAGAATGGATGGCTGCATCAGGACATATTTATTGCGCAAGACATCATACAGATATTATTGGAGCTGTATATATGGATGCGGCTTCGAAATCATGTGTTTTAAAGCATTTATCAATAGGGAGAGATTATAGGCGACAAGGGTTCGGGAGTTTTTTGATGGATTATGCTCTGAAAGCAATGGTAGAGGAAGGAATAGAGAAGTGCATATTATGGGTGGATATTGATAATACTCCTGCTTATGAAAATTATGTGAAATATGGCTTTGAACAAGATGGACTTTGGTCGAGACAAATGATATGGAGGAATTGATATGATAAGCATTCGGCAATGGAATATGATTAAATGGGGATTTTTGGCATTTATGATCACTTTATCTTTAACAATGGAATTTTCCTTGCCAGACTATACAGGTATTAATTTGTCTCAAAATAATGAAGTTTTATTAAATGTATGGTTAAGCTTAGATTCTGATGTATTTGTAGTGACAATTATATTTGTGATGATATTTGCATTGCTTATCAAGGTGGATAGCCTAGTGCTTGGCAAAATATCTTTTAGAAAATGTAAGTTATTTTACATAGTTTGCCTAATGATAGGAGGAGTATGGCTGAGTGCAAAGAGCTTTATGATTGACAACACACTTGAATGGTTACATGCTACAGCGGGGCAGTTTATAAAATCGTTGATTTATTACATTGGTTCGGTATCTTTATTGGTATTAATTGGCAAGGTATTATATTGATGACATTGGTGTTAAGCACCAAAAGGATTCCCGCAGAGAAGGCTCCGTAAGGGACTACAAGTATGTCGAAAATACAGTCGCTCATATCCAGTATGGTGATGAATCATACATACTGACAGGAATCGGCATGAGGAATGTATTCAAATCTGTCCTTGCATTTCTGCTGGTGAACAATCTCCTCTCACGGGAACTCGTCTTTCTGACCGATGGCGCACAAGATATCA